>Ga0126341_1000137_pt1 | contig 15874 bp, 18 predicted proteins | sample OrbTmetagenome_FD_97057 | JGI IMG/M metagenome (GOLD analysis project Ga0126341, IMG submission 97057) | Coral microbial communities from Florida Keys, Florida, USA - Orbicella T D metagenome | ecosystem: Host-associated > Invertebrates > Cnidaria > Coral | place: Florida Keys, Florida, USA... | reverse complement strand
TGCCTGTCCAAGTGGTACGTGGCGGCCGCGGAGGAGGAGGGCGCCACCATCGACTACGACGAGGCCCGGGAACTGGTCTACGGCATGCCCTACGGCGAGTGGAAGGAGAAGTACCAGACTCCCGCAACTCCTGAGCAGATGGCCGCGTTTGAGAAGGGCAAGCCTTCCACATAGCAGGGTCTTACTGACCGGCCTCGTTCCGACGGCCCCGATCCGGCATATGTTCTGCTGCCTTGGCGGCGCCCCTCCGGGGTGCCCTCGGTCGGTCGTGAGCCTTAAAGCGCTTCGCTGTCTCCCTCCACTCCCTCGGCGCCGCCCCCATGCGGCTGCAGAACATATCCCGCACCGGAGCCTGCCTTTGTGCTCTGCATCAGGGATCGAGCGGGAAGGTGGTACAGGGTTTCGACTCTCCGCTGGCTATAACTAAGGGAGGCATGGGGAAGGATTAGTCCTCACAGGAACGTCCGAGGCCAGGGACGGCCGAGGTCGAGCTGCCATGGATGGCGCTTTTGCGGTTCCTGTGAGGACTAATCCTTCGCCGGGCCGGTGGAATAGAGCAACCACCCCTTGCTCGCATTCCGGGGAACTTACAGAGGCCCGTAGGGGAGGTAGCGGTTCTCGTTCACCTCGCGCAGCCACAACAGCAGGTCGCGATCCAGGCGCCGGCCGCGGCCGCGGAGGATCTTCGCGAGTGGGATCACCGGCGAATTGGCGCCGGCTTCCCAGCCCGGCAGGTTTTCCGCCACGGCGAAGAAGCGCAGCAGGTGGAGGATCTCGTCGTCCGGGAGTTCCCCGGCGGCACCATGCCACTGTGCGTGGTCGAGCTGCATCAGGCCGGCCAGGCTCTGCCGTTCGTCTTCGGTGAGCACCGACTCCAGGTCGTCGAGGCGTTCGTCGCGGCTCGCCGCCGCGAGGCGTTGGAGCAGGGCGGGAGTGAGGATTTCCGGTGTGGCGGATGCCAGGGACGGGTCCCAGGTGCCGGTAGACATGGCGTTGTCGCTGTTGCGGGGCGTCCGCGCAGTGTAACTGATTTCACGGTAGGGGGCAGGGGCCCCCGCGCTCAGTCCTCGCGCCTGCGCAAGTCCCTGAGGTAGCGGAAGCGGGTGGTGTAGGGCTCCACCGCCTCGTCGGCAATTCGCTGCAGCAGGTCCTGCACCGAGTCGCTGCTGTCGTCGTTGGCGGCCTCGCCGGACATCCGCCGGCCCAGCTCCGAGATGCCGTCGCCGATGACGGTCGCGCTCTCGATCGCGGCCTGCACCAGGAACATCTCCGCCATCACCAGGTCGTTGAAGTTCCGCCGTGTCCGTCTGCGCTGTGTGCCCTGGTCCATCGCCACTCCCTCCTACTCCCTGCCGCTACGTTGCACCACCGGGGTGCATAATTGCCGTCTGTGAACCGTCGGGGTGCGTTTCGGGCCCCCCGGCGGCCTGCCTGCTGTACCTGTCGATGCCTGGCTAATTATTGTGCAATAGGCGTGCCAGGGCGGGTCATTCTAGGCATTTTTCATGACAGCGCAACGGAAAACCGGAGCTTTGTGCGGAAATGTGAAAGTTTTGGTTTATCCTGCTGTTTCAACCGGAACAACTGACAGGGGAACAGGAATGACAACCACTCTCTCGCGACGCCTGGCGGCGATCATCCTGTCGCTCTCGGGGTTCGCTTTTGCACAGGACCCGGCCACCGGCATTCTGAAGGTGGAGATCATGGGGCTGCACGAGTCCGAGGGCAAGGTCTACCTCGCGCTCTACGACTCCAAGTCCAACTGGTTGTCGGACGACGCCGTCGCCGTGCGGGAGCTGGTGATCGCGGACAACCTGGACGGCGAGGTCGTCGAGACCGAGCTCGAGCTCCCCGTCGGGCAGTACGCCTTTTCCGTCTTCTACGACGCGGACGGCGACGGCGAACTGGACACCAACTTCATCGGCATGCCCAAAGAGCCCATCGCACTGTCGAACAACGCCAAGGCGAAATTCGGCCCGCCCAAGTTCAAGGACGCGGTTTTTGACCTGCAGTTGGAGCCTGTAATCCAGCGCGTACTCATTGGCAAGCTGTAGACGGGGGCGTCGCTCGGCGCCTTGGTAATTTTCCACAAATCACTGAAAAACCGGGGAAATTTTGTGTGGTGTTTCACAAAACACCCCGGGTGCCACTGCGTCTGAACGCATTACCTGCTATCAAGAGAGTACGCGAGCAGCTTCTGTCGGAGGGAGAGCGTGGCGAGCGCGGTAGAGCAGGACGAGGCTACAGCCACACCAGCCAGCGACGTCTTCAGGGCGCGGATGGAATGCCAGTGCCAGGAGATAGAGGAGTATCGCCGCACCGAGATGCGCGACGGCGGTCGCGTGCTCAGCCTCGACGAGGCCGCGCTGGAGTGGATAGAGCGCTACGCTGCCGACTTCGCCGACCGCAACGACTTCCTTCTCGACTGATCCCGGTCAGGCCAACAGGCCTTTCCACGGGACGTAATTCGCCTCCAGCCTGATTCCGTCCGGATCCTCGAACAGCACCGGATCGTGGGGTCAGGAACTCCAGTAGGCTTTCATGCTGACCACCTTGCCGGCGTCATCGAATTCGAAGACATCGATGATCTCGATACTGAAGTCCTCCCCCATTTTCACCTGGAAGGGGAAGGCGACGGCGTTCCCGGCGCAACGGGGATTGCCGGTGAGGTGGAGTTTGGCTCCGGAGTTGAGGCCGCCCTCGTAAAATCCGCAGATGGCCTCGATGCCGACGTACGGGTCAGTGCCCACCGGGTCCTCCACGACGGCGTCCCCGGCGTAAATCTCGCGGATAATATCCATATCCTGCTTGTCGAAGGCCTCCACGTAGCGGTGGACGACGGCGATCTTGTCTTCTGCTTCCATGGTGTCAGCTCCTGTCAGTAGCCGCAGAGAGTGGCGTAGCGATCCTTGTGAAAACCGGAGTCGCCGAAGATCTGCACGGCGGCGCGGGCGCGCTTGAGAAAGAAGCCGATCTCCAGTTCGTCGGTCACCCCGATTCCCCCGTGCATCTGTACGGCTTCATTGGTGACCAGGGTCACCAGTTCGTTCAATTGTGCCTTGGCCAGGCTTGCGATCCGCGGCAGGTCCTGTGGATCCTCGTCGGCGGTGGTGAGTGCCTGGAGTACCACTGAGCGGCACAGTTCAATCTCGGCCTGCATATGGGAAGCGCGGTGCTGCAGGGCCTGGAAGCTGCCGATCGGAGCACCGAACTGCTCGCGCTCGCCCAGGTACTGCACGGTGCGCTCGAAGCACTCCACCGCGTAGCCCATCATCTCCGCCGCCATGCCGACCCGACCGCGGTCCAGTACGGGCTCGAGGATCTCCCAGCCCTCACCCATTGTGCCGAGCAGGTTTCCCGCCGGCACGCGGACGTTGTCGAAAGTGATATTGGCGGCGTTGCGACTGTCGAGCATGAACGTACGCAGGACGTCGACACCTGGAGCCTCCCGGTCGACCAGGACAAGGTTCAGTCCCTGCGTATCGTCTTGCTCACCGGCGCTGCGCGCCACCACGATCAGTTTGTCGGCGCTGTGCCCGTCGAGTACGAAACACTTGCCGCCATAGATGACCAGCTCGTCCCCGTCGGCCGCCAGGGTCGTGGCGATGTGGGTCGGCCGGTGGTGATGCGTCTCCTCCAGGGCCAGGGCCAGGGTCAGTTCACCCGCGGCGATAGCGGGCAACAGGTCTTGCTTCTGACGCTCATCGCCACCCAGGACTAACGCCGAGGCGCCCACCAGGCCGGAGGCGAACAGGGGGGAGGCGGCCAGCGTACGACCGGCCTCCTCCAGCACCACCCCGAGGCCGGTGAAGCCGAAGTCGAGCCCGCCAAACTCCTCGGGCAGAATGATGCTCGCCCATCCCATCTGTGCCATGTCGCGCCAAAGTGTGGGGGCGTAGCCGAGCTCGTCCCGATCGTCGCGCAATTTCCGCAGCGCCTCCACCGGTGCGTTCTCACCGAGGAAATCTCGTGCGGTCTCCTGCAAGAGCCGCTGTTTTTCGTTCAGTACCAATGCCATTTGCTGCAATTCCTACGACTGGGGAAGTTCGAGAACGTTCTTGGCGATGACGTTGAGCTGGATCTCGGAGGTACCCCCGGCGATGGTCAGCGCGTAGCTCATCGCCCAGAGGCGCGTGGTGTCCAGTTCCACGTCGCTGAACCCCTCTCCCTCCCAGCCCAGGGCGCGACTCCCCAGGATGGCGAGCAGCAATTCGCTTTTCGCTTTCTCTGCCTCGGTGCCGACGTACTTCATTATCAGGGGCGCCGGGCTGCGGACGCCTGCAACTTTCTCCTCGAAAGTGCGAAAGTGTGTGAGTCCGATAGCCTGCATGCGCATGTCGTACTCCACCAGGCGCCGGCGCAGTTCGGCGTCGGCGATCCTGCCGTCCGCGAAGTGCAGGTACTCCTGCGCGGCCTCGTTAGGCGCCAGCACGTGGCGCGGCGAATCGCTGCCCAGCTCCGACATCAGCTTGCGCTCGTGGACCAGCAGCGCCTTGGCGACGCTCCAGCCCTTGTTGAGTTCGCCGACCAGGTTTTCCTTGGGGACCTCTACATTGTCGAAGAACGTCTGGCAGAACTCGGACTCACCGCTGATCAACTCGATCGGGGTGGTGGTAATGCCCGGGTCGTCCATGTCGATCAGCAGGAAGCTGATGCCCTCCTGTTTCTTGGCCTTTGGGTCAGTGCGCACCAGGCAGAAGATCCAGTCGCACTCGTCGGCCTTTGTCGTCCAGATCTTGCTGCCGTTGACGAGGAAGTGGTCGCCCCTGTCCTCGGCCTTGCACTGCAGGCTGGCGAGGTCCGATCCGGAACCCGGTTCGGAGTAGCCCTGGCACCAGCGGGTCTCGCCGTTGACGATGGCCCGCAGGTGTTGCTGTTTTTGCGCCTCGTTGCCGTACTCCAGCAGGGCGGGTCCCAGCATCCATATGCCCAGGCCGAACAGGGGCTTGCGCGCCCCCAGGGCCTTCATCTCCTCGACGACGATCTTGCCCTGTTGGGGGCTGAGGCCGCCGCCGCCGTAGGCCTCGGGCCACTCCGGACAGATCCAGCCCCTGTCGCGAACCCGCTCGAACCAGGTCCTGGCGTCCTCCGAGGCGAACCTGCCCCGGCGCCCGCCCCAGTACTGCTCTTCCGGGGCCATGGGCTGGCGCTGTGACTCTGGGCAGTTGGCCTCCAGCCAGTCGCGCACCTCGGTACGAAACTGATCAAGGTCTTCCAATTCTTCACTCCTGGCGGGTGCTCTCACGGCTTGCTCCGCGCGCTTGAAACTGCGCTTTTCCTGGCACAACGGGGCCAACTCGATAGATGGCGGGCCCCTCACGTCCCCGGCATCTCTGTGCCGCGGTCGCCGTATCATACGGGCGCGGTCTGTGCAGATAAAGGTACCCCGGCCGGGCAAAAAAAGTATTGGCTCAATAAGTCAGCCCGAGGTGACGAAAATAGCCATACAAAGATCATGGGATAATCCCCGTAAGCCGGTTCACTGCCCCGTACCGCCCGGGTTTGACCCGTCCGGGCACCGCCGGGCATGCTGGCGCTTTTGCCATTTCGGGGAGCGGTGCATGGACAGGTTCGCGGGCAGGGTGGCACTGGTGACCGGCGCGGGCAGCGGTATCGGCAGGGCGGCTGCCGAGCGCATCGCCTCCGAGGGGGGATCGGTGTACTGCGCCGACCTGAATGCCGAGGCCGTCGAGGCGACGGTGGCGGATATCAACGGCGCGGGCGGTGAGGCCACCGCGGCGGTCTGCGACATCGGCGACGAGGCCAGTGTCAACGCCACGGTAACCGCCTGCGTCGAGCGCTACGGCAGCTTGTACGCCCTCGTCAACATGGCGGGCGTCCTGCGCTTTGACGACACCGACGCCCTGGAAACGGCGCACTGGCAGCGCGTCATCGACATCAACCTCACCGGTACCATGCTGCTGTGCCGCGCGGTGCTTCCGCACCTGGTGGAGAGCGCCGGCAGCATCGTCAACGCGGCGTCCACCGCCGCCTGGCAGGGCCTGCCCTGCGGTGTGGCCTACTCGGCGAGCAAGGGGGGTGTGCTGGCCATGACCCGCAGCATCGCGGTGGAGTTTGCCAGGCGCGGTGTGCGCGCGAACTGCGTCTGCCCGGGTGACATCAATACCGGGATGACCGACGACATCGCCTTCCCGCCCAATATGGACTTCGAACTCATGCCGCGCATCATGTCGCTGACCGGGGCCAAGGGGCCGGAGGTCGTCGCGGGCGTGATCGCCATGCTGGCGTCGGAGGACGGGATTCACATCACCGGCCAGGACATACTGGTCGACGGCGGTACCCTTGCCTGAAAAACCAGCCTGAGAAACCAGCCTGAGGCGCTGGTCCGGGGCTACTGCGACTCGATCAAGGTCACGCTGTAGCGGCGTTCCTCGCCGGCCAGGCGGCTTTTCACCTCCACCGTATCGCCGGGCTCCCGGGCCTCGACGGCACTGAAGTAGTCGTCGTGGCTGCGCACGCGCCTGCCGTCGACGTGGGTGATGATATCGCCCAGGACCACCTCGCCGCGCGCATTGCGCCAGGCGCCGGTCATGCCCGCCTCCGCAGCGGGCAGGCCGGGAAACACCCGCACCACCGGCAGGCCGTCGATACGCTGGCGCCGCACCCAGCGGTCACTGGCGAGTTCCACCCCGATGATCGGGCGCAGCACCCGGCCGTAGGCGATGAGCTGCGGCACCACCTCTTCCACCGTGTTGACCGGGATGGCGAAACCGATACCCGCGCTGGCGCCCGACGGGCTGTAGATCGCCGTGTTGACGCCGATCAGCTGGCCCAGGGAATTCAGCAGGGGCCCGCCGGAATTGCCCGGGTTGATGGCCGCGTCGGTCTGGATGACGCCGCGGATCTTGCGGTTGCCCGGCGCCTGGATCTCCCGCCCCAGCGCGCTGACAATCCCCGTGGTCAGCGTGGTGTCCAGGCCGAAGGGGTTGCCGATCGCGAGCACCTTGCGGCCCACGGTCAGTTCCGAGGATTCGCCGAGGGGCAGGGTAGTGAGGTCGTCCGGGGGATTCTCTATGCGCAGTACCGCCAGGTCCTTCTCCGGTGCGACGCCGATGACCTGGGCGTCGTGTTCGCTGCGGTCCGCGAGGGTCACGGTCAGCTTGTGCGCCCCGGCGATGACGTGAAAGTTGGTGACGATCAGTCCCTGCCTGTCCCAGACGAACCCGGTGCCGCTGCCCCGGGGAATCTCCCTGACGTCCAGGTTGAACAGGCTGCGGCGCAGCGCGGTGTTGGTAACAAAGACCACCGCGGGGCTCGCCTTGCGGAAGATCTCGGTGGTGTTGGCCTCGTCCTCGGTGGCGAAGCTGAGGTAGTCGACCTCTGCCGCCGCCGGAAGCGCGACCAGCAGCAGTACCGCGAGCCAGGGCGCCAGCGCTGCCCGGGAACCGCGATTCACCGGCTCAGCTCCCTGCGGACAGGAACGCGTCGCGGAAGGCGCGGATGCGCTTGGCGTTGGCGCCGATGTCGCCCTGGCCCACGCGGGACACGGAGCGCAGGTCCACGTAGCCGCCGTCGGCGTCGCCGCGTACGCGGATGACCACGTCGTCCTTGAACAACATGATGCGCGTGGTGTCCACCGCCTCGATGATGCCCGCCTCGCGGTCCTCGTGGTATACCTCCCACCCGAGTTCACGGGCGACGGCGAGTGCGCGCGTGTACGCCTGGTCGATGGAGCCGGGCGCGCGGATGCTCTGCAGGTCCGGGTAGGCCGCGCGCTGCACATCCAGTTCGTCCGGTTTGATGTCCAGGGTATTGGCGCCCTCGCCGCGCTGCCCGGCGGCGGTGACGAACAGGGGTGGGTCCTCGGTGTCCGTGGTGATGTCGTGGATGGCGGGGTAGTCGGTGCCGCCCAGTGTCAGGGAGAGCAGGGCCAGGGTGCCGGGCAGGGCGGCAAGCGCGCGCCGCCTGATGCCCGCGCGCCACTGTGCCAGGCTCGGCAGCATGAGCAGTACCACGAACAGGATCAGCAGCGCGATGCTGCCCAGGCAGGCCAGGGCGTAGAGCAGCAACCCCTGCTGCCAGGTCCCGGCGCGCACCATGAGCACGGAGATCGGCAGCAGCGCGAGCAGCGCGATGGCCAGGTAGCCTGGCCAGTTGACGATGGCGGGAGTCTTGGCCTGTTCGTTCATCGGGAGGGTCCGCTGTGGGTGAGGAGCAAAGAATACTACCGGCGCCCCGCGCTGGCGAGGCCCCGCACGGTTCAAATGCGTGTGCCCGGCGCCCGTTTGGCCCAACCGGATTTGAGCTGAACCGGCCCATCTGCTTAACTTGCGCCCAATCTCGCGGCCGGGTTCAGTGGTCGTACAACAGCAGGACATCGCGGAGACAGCGAATATGGGCAGAGTAGCGGGTAAGGTCGCGATCGTAACCGGCGGTGCCAGCGGCATGGGCCGGGCCGATGCCAGGCTCCTCGCGGCGGAGGGCGCCAAGGTCGTTGTCGCCGACCTCAACGAGGCCGACGGCGCGGCCGTGGCGGAGGAGATCGGCGACGCCGCCCTGTTCCTGCGCCTCGACGTGTCCGACGAGGACAACTGGGTATCGGTGGTGGCGCAAACCGTGGAAAAGTTCGGACGCCTCGACATCCTGGTCAACAACGCCGGCATGATCGCCATGGGCAGCGTGGTGGACGCGGACCTCGCCACCTGGCGCAAGGTCAATGCCGTGAACAGCGACGGCGTGTTCCTGGGTTGCAAGCACGCGATACCTGCCATGGTCGAATCCGGCGGCGGCTCCATCGTCAACATGTCCTCGGTGGCGGCCATCCACGGCCAGTCCTTCGTGGCGGCCTACAGCGCGAGCAAGGGCGCGGTGCGCGCCCTCACCAAGAGCGTGGCGATGTACTGCAAGGAGCAGAAAAACGGCGTGCGCTGCAACTCCATCCACCCCGACGGTGTGAAGACGCCCATGGTGGTCAAGGTGGCCACCGGCAGGGAGACGGCCACGCAGGAAGAGATCGACAAACTGGGCGAGGTGGCCAACATGTGCGAACCCGAGGACGTGGCGAACATGGTGCTGTTCCTGGCGTCCGAGGAGTCGCGTTTCGTTACGGGCGCCGAGATGCTGATCGACAACGGCGCCACCATTACACCGCCGCTGGGGGTCTGAGCCGTTGGAGAAGCTGCTCTATCCCCTCTGGAAAGGGGACGGCCAAGAGCCGGATGCGTTTCGCGACCAGTTGCTGTCTGAACTGGGTCCCGGGGTTACGGCGCTCGATTGCGTCCACGGCGCGCGCCTGTGCGTGGCAGACAGCGCCGTCGCGGAGGCCGCACACCGGCGCATGGAGAACAACGCCCCCGCTCCCGACGCGGTGTTGTCACTGTGGGTCGATTACGCGGGCGCCGCGGCGAACTGGGAACCGCTGATCGATGCCCGGGTGGCGCGCCGCACCGGCTACCTCGTCGCGGAGGCGGAGCCCCTGGCGAACCAGTCCGCGCACCCCTGTGCGCCGGGGGAGCGTGTGTACGGCATGTGCCACGTGGTCTTCATGGACCCGCCCGCGGGCCTCGACCGGGACGAGTGGCTCGCCCTCTGGAAGGACAGCCACACGCAGGTGGCCATCGATACCCAGTCGACCTTCGGCTATCGCCAGAACCTCGTGGTGCGCACCCTCGACGGGGACACGCCCTTCCGGCACGCGGTGGTCGAGGAGAACTTTCCGCCGGAGGCGATGACCTCCGATCACGCTTTCTATGCCACCGGCGGGGACGACGCGGTGCTCCAGTCCCACATGACCGCCATGCTCGAGAGCTGTGCGCGCTTCATCGACCTCGCGCGTATCGACGTCATTCCCATGAGTGAGTACCTGCTGAAACCGCTGAAATGAAGACCGGGATATAACCTGGGCGCATGACGTCCTTCTATCACTATTACACCTCGATTGCGGAAGTGTGACCGGGGTCGCAATCACCGGTATAGAAGAAATTCGCGCGCTTTGTTCCGGCTCGGCTATAGTCATTTGAACACGCGGCGCAATAAATCCCAAAGGGCGACCGCAGAACCATCCGAGGCCCTCGATGCACCCTTGGACTTTTCTTTCCGCCCGGCGTCTCGACCGGCCGGGCGCAGGCTACGTGCCTGCTGCGGCGGCTAAGGCTCACACAATACCGTTCCTGGCAGCGATTCTGTCCCTGTCACTTATCGCAGCGCCGCCCGCCGCCGCCCAGGGCAACGGGCGCAACATACTGTTCATCGCCGTGGACGATATGCGCAACTGGGTGGGCTACGCCGGCGACTACCCGGGTACCGTGCACACGCCCAACATCGACGCCCTGGCGGCGGTGTCGACGCGCTATCTCGCCGCCTACGCCTCGGTGCCCCAGTGCGCGGGTTCGCGCACCTCGGTAATGTTGGGCCAGAGCCCGGCGACCCACGGCATCGACGACTGGTTCTCGAACTACCTCCAGTACAACGCGCTTTTCGCCAACCCCTGGACGATTACGCTGCCCCAGGTGATGAGCCAGCACGGCTACCACACCGCGGTCACCGGCAAGGTATTCCATTCGCCGCAACCGGGACGCTGGGACGAATCGGGACCGGCCACGATTCTCGATGGGCCCAATGACCCTTTCCAGCCGGGCCCGGACGGCACCTACATCATCGCCGAGGTGTTGCCCCCGACCGAAACACACCTGGACCAGGTCGCGGCGAACTGGGCGGTCGATTTCATTGACACCTATGCCGGCGGACAGACGGGAAGCCAGCCGTTCTTCCTGGCGGTGGGATTTTTCCAGCCCCACCTGCCCTGGCGCGCGCCCCAGTGGGCCTATGACCTGTACCCCCTGCAGGACGTGATCCCGCACACGCCACCGCCGGGCGACCTGGATGATGAACCCTTTTCGGCCAGGCTCCTGGCTGCACAGCTCGTTATCGGGGGCGTGCCCACCCACGACCTGATTGAGGCGCAGGGCAAGGCCGCGGAATACACCCGGGCCTACCTGGCCGCCATGACCCACACCGACGCCATGGTGGGCCAGTTGCTCGCCGCACTCGCGGCGAGTCCCTACGCCGCCACGACGGATGTCGTGTTCTGGTCCGACCACGGGTTCCACCTGGGCGAGAAGGAGCACTGGCGCAAGAATAGCTACTGGGAGCCCGCCGTGCGCGCTCCGCTCCTGGTGAGTTCGCCGGGCAATCCCGACTACCCCGTCGGGGATGTCACCGATCCTGTGTCCCTGCTGGACCTGGCGCCCTCGGTACTGGACCTCGCCGGCCTGCCGGCCTATCCCGGCTTCGAGGGCGCTCCGCTGCACGACGCGGCGAACCGCAGCCCGGTGGAAATTTACTACAGGGGCGGCAAGGCGACCGTGTCGGGGGGTATCAAGGATATCGATTACCTGCTTGCCCTGCCCGGGCCTTACGACAGGGGCAGATACGACCTGGGCGCGGACCCGCAGGAGAACACCAACCTGCTGCCGCCCCCGGGGTGCTGAGTGCTCAGCGGTGTTTCGGGCGTTCTGTGACGCAGTTCCCAGTGCGCGTTGCCACACAGGTCGATGACTCGCCGGGCACTGGTCGCTCGATGGGAAAGTGTTAAAGTGGTCGATCGGGCCGGTAAGTGCTGGCGCCCCGATAAATGCAAGGAGGTTTCATGGTCTGTTTCACGCGTTCTCTGACTGAGAGGGTCGGCCGGGCCTGGTCGATCCTCGTCCTCTGTGGGATGCTGGCCATGCCTGCGACCACCTTCGCGCAGCCCACGGGCAGGAACATACTGTTCATCGCGGTCGACGACCTGCGCACCTGGGTGGGTTACACCGGCGACTACCCGGGTACCATCCACACACCGAACATCGATGCCCTGGCGGCGGTGTCCACGCGCTACCTCGCGGCCTACACCCCTGTCCCCCAGTGCGTGGGTTCTCGCACCTCGGTGCTGCTCGGCCAGAGCGCGGCGACACACGGCATCGACCGCAGCCACTTCGAGTCCCTGGGCGATTACAATGCCCTGTTCAACAACCCGTTTACAATCACACTGCCGGAAGTCCTGAGCCAGAACGGCTACTACACCGCGGTCACCGGCAAGGTGTTTCACACGCCCTTCCCCGACCGCTGGGACGAGTCGGGCCCGGCGACTATCATCGCGGACCTGGGCGGTTTGCTGGACCCGGGCCCGGACAATACCTATATCAACCCGGAAGTGCTCGGGGAGTTCGAAGAACACCCGGACCAGACGGTCGCCACCTGGGCGTCTGACTTCATCACCAACTATATCGGCGGTGGGACCGGCGCCCAGCCGTTCTTCCTGGCGGTGGGTTTCTACCAGCCGCACCTGCCCTGGCGCGTGCACCAGGCGTACTACGACCTCTATCCGCTCGGCGGGGTGGTGACTGTCGCACCCGTTGCGGGAGAGCTCGACGACGAGCCTACGACGGCGGTGGACTACGCGGCGATGCCGCTGTTGTTCGGCAGTATCCCGCAGTACGACGCGGTGGAGCTCGCGGGCAAGCAGGCGGAGTACACGCAGGCCTACCTGGCGACGATTTCCCACACCGACGCCATGGTGGGCCAGTTACTCGCCGCCCTGGCAGCGAGTCCCTATGCGTCGAACACCGATATCATCTTCTGGTCCGACCACGGGTGGCACCTGGGTGAAAAACGCCACTGGCGAAAGAATACGTTCTGGCAGCCCGCGGTGAGGGTTCCGCTCCTGGTCAGCTCTCCCGGCAATGTGAACTACCCGGTGAGCGACGTCACCGATTCGGTGTCCCTGGTCGATCTCGCCGCGACCGTCGTGGACCTGGCGGGACTGCCGCCCCACGGCACCTTCGAGGGAGCGCCGCTGTACGATGCGGCCAACCGCAGTCCCGCCCAGATCCATTTGCGCGGCGGGCGGGCAACCATATCGGGCGATTTCAAGAACGTCGACTACGATCTCAGCAGTCCGGGCCTCAATCACCTCGCGCGCTATGACCTCGTGAACGATCCCAACGAGCTGGTCAACCTGACACCCCCCGGCGGCTGTTGATCCACGGGCGCCCGGCGGGCTGGTTTCAGCCCTGTTGCAGCGCCCTGATCCGGTCGTCCAGCGGCGGGTGCGAGCGGAACAGGCCCTTGATGCCCTGCTTCATCTGCTCACTGATACCGAAGGCGGTCAGTTCGCCGGGCAGGTCCTGGGGTTGGTTCTGTTCCATCTGCAGGCGCTGCAGGGCGCCGATCATGTGTGCCGGGGCAGTCAGGTCGGCCCCCGCGCGGTCCGCGCGGTACTCGCGCCAGCGGGAGAACCAGAACACGATGGCGCTGGCCAGGATTCCGAGCACGATCTCCGCGACGATGGTTACCACGAAGAAGCCGATACCGTAGCCGCGCTCTGTCTTGAAGACCACGCGGTCAACCGTGTGCCCGATGATGCGCGCCAGGAACATGACGAAGGTGTTCACCACACCCTGGATCAGGGTGAGGGTCACCATGTCACCGTTGGCGACGTGGCCGATCTCGTGGGCCATGACCGCGCGCACCTCGTTTTCGGGAAAGCGCCGCAGCATACCCGCACTGACAGCGACAAGTGCGTCGTTGCGGTTCCAGCCGGTGGCGAAGGCATTCGAGGCTTCCGAGGGAAAGATGCCCACCTCGGGCATGCCGATTCCCGCCTCGTCGGCGAGTTCGCGCACGGTGTCCAGCAGCCATTGCTCCTCGCGATTGCGCGGCTGCTCGATGATGTACGTGCCGGTGCCGCGCTTTGCCATCCACTTGGAGAGAAACAGCGAGATCAGCGAGCCGCCCATACCGAACAGGGCGCAGAACACCAGCAGGGAGCCGAGGTTCAGGTCGACGCCGTTTGCCGCCAGGATCCCCTGCAGGCCGAGCAGGTTGAACACGATGCTGACCAGTACCAGCACCGCCATGTTGGTGGCCAGGAACAGCAGAATTCTCATGACTTCTCTCCCAGTTGGTCCTCTGCCCGGATTTCGACACGGGCGCGTGCGACGGGTTCCGGCGACGCGGCTGCCCGGGGGGATATATTGGGGCGCGGTGCCGCCCCTTCAAGCGCTGTCGCGGTTGGCCTCCGCGGCGGGATCGGGGTTTTCGGCGACGGTTTCGGGTGCGACCGGATCCGGCTCCGGCTCCGGCAACAGGTGCTCGCTGGGTTCCACGACCGGCTCGCCGCGCTCCGACAGTGCTACTGCCAGCACCTCGCCGCGCAGTTCGAAATCCTTGGAGCTGAGTTCGAACAGCGTGTTGACCGCTTCGTCCTCGTGGCTCACCCGCAACACGGCCTTCGGGTCGGAGCCGTCCACCCAGCGCTTGGCCTTGCCCCAGTAGTGCCCGAGCTGGTTGCGGACCACGTATGCCTGTGCCATTGCGCCTGTCTGCCTCCCCGCGAAAAACTGGGCTGATTTTACGGCAACGGGCGAAAAATCCCCAGTCTTGACCCGCGCCCGCCGCCAGTCAGCCGAGCAGGAAGTCCTTGGCCTGGTTGATCTTCGCGGCCAGGTAGTCGTTGCCGCCGCGATCCGGGTGCAGTTTCTGCATGAGCTGCCGGTGGGCGGCAATGATCTCTTCCTCCGTGGCGTCTTCCCCGAGGCCGAGTACCGCCAGCGCCTCGCGGCGGTCCATGCCCCCCGACGGCTGCGCGCCCGGTGGCGGTCCGCCGCCGAAGGGTCCCTCCCCGGGAAAGCGCTGGCGGAGGTAGCTGTCCAGCAGCTGTACAGAGTCCTGGTCGCGATCCTGGCAGTACGCGAGCAGCTCTTCCAGCTGGTTGCGGTCCATGTCGCCCAGACGCCAGCCCTTGTAGTCGCCCTCGAGCACTTCGCCCTGCAGCTCGCCGCTGTCGTGGTCCAGCTGCATGCGCAGGATCGCGCTCTGCACGGTGCTCTGCTGCCCGGCGCCCGCGCTCTGCCGGGAGAGCAGCCCGGACAGGGCGGGGAACAGGCGGATGGCGAGCGGCAACAGCTGCCTCGCCGCCACCAGCAGGCCGGTGAGCGCGGCGCCGACCCAGTGCATGCGCCCGGTAAGGGTCAGCCCGATGACGACCACGACCGCCACGCCCAGGCCCAGCTTGATGTATTCGGCGCGGCGCTTGTGCGGCGGCATGCCGTGCGCGCGGCGCCACAGGATATAGACGACGGCGACGACCGCCAGCAGTACGAAAAGTCTAGGCACGGGTCCGGGTTATCCGTTCGGGTCGGGCAATTGCTCGAGCAGCATTCTAGCACCCTCGGCGGTACAGTCGGCGAGGGCGGCGCGGCCGCCGGCGGCGTAGCTGGCCACCGCGCCCAGCAGTTCGGCCAGGGTGCGCGCGCTGGCGGCGTCGAAGCGCGCCCAGGCGCCGCCGCTCAGTCGCGCCATGTCGCGAAAGCAGGACTCCACGGCGCGGTCGAACCCCTCCTGGAAGAGGAACAGGGGCAGGCCCAGCATGCCGCACTGTCCGGCGAGGTTGCACAGGTCGTCGGCGCTCTCTTCCAGGGCGTCACCAATGAACACCGCGGCGCGCATCTTTACCTTGCCGTGCTCCGCCAGCGCGTGGCGCAACAGGCGTCCGATCTGGGTGTGGCCGCCCTCGCAGCGCACACCGCCCATCAGCTGCGCGAGGGCGGCGCCGTCCGTCAGCCAGCGGCTGGCGTAAAAGTCGTGGAAGCCGCGGTAGTAACAGAGTTGTACGGCGAGTTCCGCCACCTGCTCGGTGGCGCGAAACATCTCCTGCTGCAGGTGGCTCGCGCTGTCCCAGGTGGGCTGGCGACTCGCGGTGGCGTCCACCGCAAACAGCAGGCGGGGCTGGCGCTCGACAACGGTCGCGATGGTGCGACTCTTGTCGAGAAAGCGCGCGATCTCAGTCGAGGAGGAGCGTCGCGAGGGAGGTTTTGCCATGGAGCGGTCGGGGGCCTCGGGTGAGGGTACTCGGCGTTATTCTCCCAGTTTA
>Ga0126341_1000136_pt1 | contig 15894 bp, 16 predicted proteins | sample OrbTmetagenome_FD_97057 | JGI IMG/M metagenome (GOLD analysis project Ga0126341, IMG submission 97057) | Coral microbial communities from Florida Keys, Florida, USA - Orbicella T D metagenome | ecosystem: Host-associated > Invertebrates > Cnidaria > Coral | place: Florida Keys, Florida, USA... | reverse complement strand
TCGCTGATCGGGGTCGCGCGCCTCGAGCACAGCTACATCGACAGCTTTTTTCTCGACCAGGACCTGGACCCCAAGCTGAAGAACGACGCGGTCAACCTGGTCAACCTGCGCTTCACCCTGACCGACCCCGAGGGCAACTGGGAGGCGGCGGTCTGGGGGCGCAATATACTGGATGAAGAGTACTTCGCCTTCGGCATCGACATCCCGGTACTGGGCGGCTACGCGGGGGTAGTGGCTCCCGGCGAGGTTTACGGCGTTACACTGCGCCTGCGTCACTGAGGCGGCACAACAAGGGAGCGTACGGCATGGCTGAAGACACCCTTATCACCTCCGATCGCGGCACCGGGCGCGTCGCCCCGGCACCCAAATCCGGCTTCTACTACAACTGGGGCCCGCAGGCCTGGATCGACATGTGGATGTCGAACACCATGCTGGTCAAGAAGGCCATGCCCATTGTCAGCCACACCTTCGTACCCATCCTGCGGCTCTCCGGCGACAAGGAACAGGTCGACCGCGACTACGCGGAAATAAAGTCCCGCCGCGAAATCATTCGCTGGTCCGACTCGCCCCGGGAAAAGTGGCGCAAGCGCTACGGCAATTTCGTGCGCGAGGCCGAGTGGGCGCTGCTCGAGCTGCGCAGGTATTTCAACCAGCAACAGTACGAGGAGATCGTGGTGGGCACGGCCGTCGCCCTGTCCTACGAGACCTCGGCCGATTTCCTGAACATGATGAACAGCATGGGGGATAGGAACAAGAAGAAGAAGAGGGGCAATCCCTCGCCTGCCGGGGGGCCGAAGAAGCCCTCGCGCTGGAGCACCTTCATGTTCGAGACCTTTAACCCGGCCCACTGGCTGACCGGGCCGGCGACCATCAGCGAGTACGACCCGGCCAACGGCCTGACGGTGATGGAGATTCCCGACTGCGGCTGGCATACCCGCGGGCCGGCAGAGCGCCTGCCCAATCCCAACGCCCTGCCCGAGGAGGGATGCCTGCACATCTGCAAGGGCCCCTTCGAAGCCCTGTTCAACGGCGAGGGCGGCGGCCTGAAAATGGAATTTGAGCCGCACCTGCCAGAGACATCCTGCACCGTCAGGATGAGCTGGCAGACGCACTGACGGGCGGCCGTCCTGAAACTGCGCGATTATTTCAGTGCTGCGCGCTCCGTTATGCGCCTGCAGCGCGAGGTGGCGGCTCTGCGCCGTGAAAACGCCGCGTTGCACGACCAGAACGAGAGTATGCGCAGCGGCATGCGCCGGTGCGTGACCTGCGAGTACCGCCTGGATTTCAAGGCGAGGCAGGGGTCGGCACCGGTCGCCGACAACCCGGCAACCAACGACTCACCACCCTGAAACGAGGAAGCACATGTCCGTCATTCTTGTCACCGGCAGCAGCACCGGTATCGGCCTTGAAACCGCCCTGCACATGGCGCGCAAGGGCCACGAGGTCTTCGCCTCGGTCCGCAATCCCGACACCGCTACCGAACTGGCGGAAAAAATCGCGGCGGAGGACCTGCCGGCGCAGGTCATCCGACTGGACCTGGTGGACCCGGACTCCATCGCCGCGGCGGTAGCGGCCATCACTGACAGCGGCGGTCGCCTGGATGCGCTCGTGGCCAACGCGGGGATCGGCGCCGGCTCCTCGGTGGAGGAAACCGAACTGGAGACAGCGCGGGAGATTTTCGAGACCAACTACTTCGGCAACGTGAGCCTGTTGCGCGCGGTGACACCCATCATGCGCAAGCAGCGCGGCGGCACCATCGTCATGGTCGGGTCCCTGGCCGGGCGCTTCGCCGCGGGGTGCCACGGTCACTACTCCGCCAGCAAGTGGGCCATGGAGGGCCTGTGCGAGAGTCTCGCCCAGGAAATGGCGGAGTTTGACGCCCGGGTGTCCATCATCGAACCCGGCTGCGTGCTCACCCCCATGTGGACCAAGGTGGCACCCTCCGACGCCCCGCCGCTCTACCCCGTCAACGTGCAGCGCCTCACCCGCTTCTTCGAATTCGGCCTGCGCGCACCCGCGATGCCCGCGGATGTTGCCGCGGCCATCGAGGAGGTGATCAATTCCGACAACCCGCCCTTCCGCGTGCCGGTGGGCACGGACGCCACCGAGGTCATCGCCGGGCGCGACGGCACAGCGGGTGACGGCTGGATCGACATGCTGCGCACCCCCGGTGAGGACGCTTTCGCCGAGCGCTGGACCGCGGTGGTCGGGCGGGACTACTTCCGCGACTGAGGGCGATCGGACCGCCGTGGCGGCTCCCTGTGGGGATAACCTATACTGGACCGTGCAACTACAACGACCGGAGTCGCCGATGCATGCTTCCAACACCCCAACACTGCGACCGCGCCTGACTGCCGTGCTGCTGGCCCTTGCCCTTGCGCTCGCGGGGTGCAGCGACGGCAGCGACGCGGATTTTCCCGGCGCCGGCGGCCTCCAGAGCTGCGCCGACACCGGCAGCTGCGCACCCAATCCGCCGCTGGTCATCGGCGGCGGGCGCCCCTCCAACGTGGATATCCCGTCGGACTACGATATCGGCACCCGCTACCCACTGCTCGTGGTGCTGCACGGCTTCGGTGCGACCGGGTTCATCCAATCGGCCTATATGGGGTTCCTGGGCCGCGTGGACTCGCGGCAATTCGTCCTCGTGCGCCCCGACGGCACGCTGAACTCCACGGGGAGCCGCTTCTGGAACAGCGAGGCCTGGTGCTGCGCCTTCACCGAGGAGGAGCGGGAGGTCGACGATGTCGCCTACATCAGGGGGCTGATCGAGGAGGCGGCCGCCACCTACAGTATCGACACCCGCCGGGTAGGCGTGTTCGGACACTCCAACGGCGGCTTTATGACCCTCACCATGGCGTGTGAAGCCTCGGAACTGGTTACCGCGGTGGTCAGCCTGGCGGGCTCTACCTTCGAGAACTTCGACAGCTGCGCCCCGGCGACGGAGCGGGTGAGTGCCCTGCTCGTGCACGGGGACAACGACGACACCATCCCCTACGAGGGCGCGGCCGACACATTTCCCGGCGCCGAGGAGACCGCCGAGCGCTACGCGATCCTCGCCGGCTGTGATACCACCAACCCGATGTCGGGCGGCGCCATCGACCTCGTCGGCAGCCTGCCCGGTGCCGAGACCGACATCGTCACCTGGCCCGACTGCCTCGCCGGGACCGACGTGGAGCTGTGGACCATCGCCGACGGGCCCCACATTCCGGGCCCCTGGGTGGACGCCGGCACCGAGCGGATGCTGGATTTCCTGATCGAGCACCCGCGGGATTGAACACACAGGCGGGGATGCAATCGTGCTGAGAGCCCTGAAGTGGCTGCTGCTGGCAGTCCTTCTCCTCGCACTGTGTCTCGCGGGGCTCCTCGCATTCAGTGCGCACTCCTCCCTGGACCGCGCGTACACCTACACCGCCCGGGTCAACGCACTGCCGACCTACTCGGCCGGCTCGCCGGACGGCATCTACCGTTTGCCCGCGGGCGACTTTGAGTTTCGCCTCCGGGTGAGGGGGTGTGAACAACGCAGTCCGCAACCCCCGGTGCTGTTGTTGCACGGTTTTCCCGTGACCTCCGCGATGTGGGACCGGCTGACGGGGCCGCTGGCCGGCGCCGGCTACTGCACCTACGCCCCCGACCTCCGGGGTTATTCGCCGGGTGCGCGGCCCGAGGGTGTCCAGCACTACCGGGCCGACCTGCTGGCGGGAGATGTCATCGCCATGGCCGACGAGTTGCGACTCGACCGCTTCCACCTGGTGGGACACGACTGGGGCGCGGTGGTCGGCTGGGCGGTGGTGGCGACCCATCCCGAAAGGCTTGTGAGCTGGACGGGCCTGTCCATTGCGCATCCGGCCGCCTTCGACGAGGCCCTGCGCACCGATCCCGAACAACAGGCCAGCAGTTCCTACTTTTTACTGTTCAGCACACCCTGGCTGCCGGAGGCCCTGTTCACAGCGAATGACCTGGCGTCCCTGAAGCTGGCCTACGGCGGCATGCAGGATTTCCAGGTGGAAGAATACCTGGACCTCTTCGCCGAACCGGGAGCGTTGACCGCGGCCCTGAACTACTACCGCGCCATCGCACAGAGCACCGAGGCCCAGGGCGACCTGGGGATTCTGGTCAACACGCCGACGCTGTTTATCTGGGGGAATAAAGACGCCGCCGTGGCTCCCCGGGGCGTCGAGCTCCAGGGACAGTACATGACAGGCCCTTACCAGGAGATCGAACTGGAGGCCGGCCACTGGCTGCTGGTGGACCAGTCCGAACAGGTCATCCCGCTGGTCCTGTCGCACCTGGCCGCGCACGGACCGGCCAGTACCGGCCCGGGGACGCCGCCGGCGCCCTGAGCGTACCGACACGGGCGCATTCTGCTACCATAAGATACAACCATAACCATAATATCCCGCGAGGCCCCGCCCATGCGCAGACTCCCCCTCGTCGCCCTCTCCCTCCCCGTTGCAATCACCGTCTCTCCCCCGCTACCCGCCGATGAAATGCTGGCGCTGGAGGAGATTATCGTCACCGCCACCCACCGGGAGACCTCCCTGCACGATACGGCCATGGCGATCTCCGCCTTTACCGGGGAGCGCATGGAGGAACTGAATATCAACAACCCCCTCGCCTACGAGGCCCTGGTACCCTCCCTGTCCTACCAGGTCAGCCCCAACCGGGTCTCGATTCGCGGTGTGGGCCGCTTCTCCAACGCCCTGGGCACCAACCCGGGTGTGGGGGTCTACACGGACGGTATCTACAGCGCCGAGGCGGCGACCATGTTCTCCCAGCCCGCCAATACCGAGCGCACGGAAGTCCTGCGGGGGCCACAGGGGACATTGTGGGGGCGAAACACCACGGGCGGTGCCGTGAGCGTCACGACACGGCGGCCCACCGAGGAGCTCTCCGCCGACCTGCGGGTGAAATACGGCGAGGAAGACTACACCCAGTTCCAGGGCCGTGTCTCCGGTCCGATTACCGACGACCTGCGTTACAAGTTGTACGGGGTCGACACGGAGCAGGACGGCCTGCAGGACAACATCGCCGGGGATGACATCCGATCGACCGACACCTGGGTCGCCGAGGGACAACTGGAATGGGACACCACCGAAAGAATGCGTGTCTGGGTCAAGTACCTCCACATGGAGCAGGACTACATCCCCGGCGCAAGCGTGCAGGAAGACCCCTACGACTGTATCAACGAATGGGCGGGCCTCGGCCCCGCCGCCATGCCGCTGGAATGCGCCGAAGGCCGCTTTGAACCCCCCAGTGTCGACGACCCCTGGAAAGTCGCGCGCAATACGCCGGGGAATATCGAACTGGATCTCGACACCTACACGGTGCAACTGGACTACGAACTGAACTCGGCCGACATCACCTACCTGTGGGGCTACATCGATTACACCTGGAACCAGACCGGCGTGGACTTCGACTCCACACCCAATGAACTCTCCACGATCAATGATATCGGCCAGTACCAGGAGCAACAGTCTCACGAGCTGCGCATCAGCTCGGACTGGGACAAGAGCTGGCAGTACATTGCCGGCCTGTACTACTACGAGGACGAGAACGACCAGCCCTTCGCGGTGCGCACCGTTCCTTTCGGTGATTCGCCGGGCAACACCAACCTGGAGACGGTCACGCTGGATCTCATGGAGTTCTGGGAGAACCCGGACCAGATCTACTACTTCCAGCGCGGGCGCATCGACAACGAGTCCTGGGCAGTATTCGGCGAGGTGGACATGGAGCTGGCCGAGAAGTGGACCCTGACGCTCGGTTTGCGCTACTCGGCGGACGACTACTTCGGCGAGGAGACCCAGCTGCAGTACTACGACACACGCCGCGAAGGCGGCTCCTTTGCCTTCGACGCCAGCCAAGGCACCTTCGCCGGCGACCCGAATCGTTACACGGACACCTTCGACGCCTCCTACAACGACAGCTACGAAAACACAACCGGCAGGGCCATCGTCAGCTACCGCCCTCTCGACGGCCACCTGCTGTGGGGCACGCTGGCCAACGGCTACAAGATGGGCGGCATACGGCTCGGCTCCCTGGAGAAGTTCTACTCGGAGGCGGCGGGCGTCCCCTCCGACGGCACCTACGACCAGGAGGAACTGGTCATGCTGGAGTTCGGCTGGAAGGCTGAGTTCCTGGAGAAAAAACTGCAGACGGAACTGATCGCCTTCGGCTACGACTACACGGACATGCAGCGCCAGCGCTCGCGACCCGGCCCGCCCCCGGGAGAAATCAACATCACCGAAGTGGTCAACATCGATGCCGAACTGTACGGCGCCGAATTTTCCGGGACCTGGCTGGTCAGCGAGAACCTGCGCGCCATCCTCAGTGCCTCCTACAACCACAGCGAAATCACCAGTGACACGTTCTTCAGGAGCACCACCTGGGGTGAGCGGGACGAGGACAACGAGGTCATCCCCGAAAACGTCAAGGGCAACCAGCTGACCCTCGCACCCGAGTGGAAGTCGGCCCTGACCGTGCACTACGCCAAGCTGACTGACTGGGGAACTTTTTCCCTGGGCGGCTCCTACGCCTTTGTTGACGAGCGCTACTTCGACCTGACGAACTACAACAGGGAAGACAGCTACACGCGGCTCGATGTCCAGGCCTACTGGCAGAGCGTGGACAACCACTGGAAACTCCTGCTGACGGTCGACAACGCCACCGACGAGGAGATCTACAACACCTACAGCTGCAGCGTGAACTCCGACGCCGTGGCCGGCACCGAGAGCTTCATCCGGCGCTGCGGCGGCAACCTCATGGACGAGCGCTTCGCCGCGCTGGAGCTCAGCTACCGCTTCTAGGACACCCGGGCTGCCGGCCCAAAAAAATAAACAGTCAAATCTGATTGTTTTTTTTGGGGAGGTTTGCTAACGTGCTGAACGCACTGGAAAACCGGTCCCGGTGCCCATTCCAGGGGGCTTCCGGCCCCTCTCCCGCGCCCGGTCCGGCCCTTTCGATTCACTGCCCAATCAAGCCAGGAGAATACCTATGGACCTCGGACTTTCCGGAAAGAAGGCGGTCATCACCGGTGCCACCAAGGGCATCGGCCGCGCCATCGCCAACCTGCTCGCCGACGAGGGGGCCGACCTGGCCATCTGCGCGCGCAGCCAGGAGGACGTCGACGCCGCTGTCGCTGACCTGTCTGCCCGCGGCGGCAAGGTCACGGGTGCCGCCGTGGACATTTCTGACAAGGGCGCCTACCAGGGCTGGATCGCCAGCGCCGGCCAGGAACTGGGCGGCATCGATGTTTTCGTCCCCAATGTCAGCGCGGGCGGCGGCAACATGAGCGAAGAGGGCTGGGAGAACGCCCTCAACTTCGACGTTTTCGGCACGACCCGCGGCATCGAGGCGGCCATGCCCTTCCTGGAAAAATCCGACGCGGCCTCCGTGGTGATCATTTCCAGCACTGCCGGTGTCGAGACTTTCATGGGCCCGCAGCCCTACAACGCCATCAAGGGCGCCCTGGTCATCCACGGCAAGCAGCTAAGCCAGGCGCTGGCCGAACAGGGCATCCGGGTCAACTGCGTCTCTCCCGGCCCCATCTTTATCGAGGGGGGCGCCTGGGACTTCATCAAGAACAACATGGCCGATTTCTACAATGCCACCCTGGCGGACCAGCCCACGGGCCGCATGGGCAGCGCCGAGGAAGTCGCCAATGCCGTGGCGTTCCTGGCCAGCCCCGCATCCAGCTGGGTTACGGGCGTCAACCTGGTCGTGGACGGCGGCTTTACGAAAAGAGTACAGCTCTAGAGAAGCAGGCAGGTCGAGGAAGGATTTGTAGATGAGCAAGTCAGATCGCATCGACGTCTACCTGGTCGCCGGCGGCAAGTACCACGACATCGACTTCGCGCGCCTGGAGATTCTCAAACTGCTCGCGGAGCAACCCCGCATCAAGGTACAGGTGGGCGCCGACTACGCCGACATCGACGCCATCTGCGAGTGCGACTTCCTCATTACCTACACCTGCGATGTCGTGCCGACGGAGGAGCAGACCCAGCGGCTCATCGACTATGTGCGCGGGGGCAGGAAGTGGTTCGCGCTGCACGGCACCAACTCGATCCTGCGCTTCCTGGAGCCGGCGGCGGACGGCGGCCTGCGCGTCGACTGCCCCGAGGAGAATGTGCCCTTCATGGAACTGCTCGGCAGCCAGTTCATGTCCCACCCCCCCATCCAGCCCTACGCAGTCCACGCCACGGAGCCGGAACACCCGCTGGTGCGGGACATTCCATCGTTCACCGTCGACGACGAGCTGTACCTGTGCAAGATGCACGGGGAGCACCAGACCCTGATGCACTGCCACTGGAAGGACGATGTGGAGAGCTTCGTGAAAGACGACTGGAAAAAGGATACCGACATTCAACCAGTGCTCTATCTCCACCCCTACGGCGACGGGCAGGTTCTGTATTTCACACTCGGACACTGCCGGGGCAAGTACGACATGCAGCCCCTGATCGAGGAGTACCCGGAGCCGGAGGAAGGTGCCTGGAAGACCGAGGAGTACTACGAAGTGCTGCGCCGGGGCATTGTCTGGGCCATGGAGCCACTTTAGGAGCCGTCCGCCATGGACCTGGATTTCACCGCGGAAGAACTGGCCTTTGAGCAGGAAGTGCGCGAATTTCTCGCCGCCAACCTGCCCGCGCACATCGTCGAGGGAACGGCCAACAACAGCAGCGTCTTCGTCGAGAAGGACATCGCCCTCGAGTGGCAGGCCATCCTGGTCGAGAAAGGCTGGGCCGTGCCGCAGTGGCCCGCGGAACATGGCGGGCCGGACTGGACACCCGCCCAGAAGTACATTTTCAGCCGCGAGTGCTACCGCGCCGGTGCGCCCATGCTGATCCCCCTGGGCCTCCTCATGCTGGCCCCGGTGATCATGGCCTTTGGCACCGAGGAGCAGAAAACCGAGTACCTGCCGAAAATTCTCGACGGCCGGCACTACTGGTGCCAGGGCTACTCGGAACCGGGCGCCGGTTCCGACCTGGCCAGCCTGAAGCTCAAGGCCGAACGCGACGGCGACGACTACATCGTCAACGGTTCCAAGATCTGGACGACCCACGCGCACCTCGCGGACCATATTTTCTGCCTGGTACGCACAGATCCGGACGTCAAACCCCAGGCCGGCATCAGCTTCCTGTTGATCGACATGGACGCGCCGGGTGTCACGGTGGAACCCATCATTACCATGGCCGGCGACCACGAGGTCAACCAGGTCTTCTTCGACGACGTGCGGGTGCCCGTGAAAAACCGCATCGGCGAGGAGAACAAGGGCTGGGGCTACGCCAAGTACCTGCTGGAGTTCGAACGCGGGGGCGGTTTCAGCGCCCACCGCATCCGGCACGAGCTGGACAACCTGCACGGGCTGATGGCCGACGCGCGCACGGAAAACCCGGACTTTGACGCCGACGGCGATATCGCGCGTCGGGTCGGGCGCCTCGAAATCGACCTGAAAGCCCTGGAAATCACCGAGCTGCGCATACTTTCCGATGTCAGCGGCGGCGGCAATCCGGGGCCCGAGTCCTCGATCCTGAAAGTGAGCACGGTACAACTGGAACAGGCGCTCAATGAAATCGCAGTCGAGGTGCTGGGCCACACCGGCTTCGCGATGAACCCGGTGCCCGGGGGCAACCCGGTGCGCGACAGCTACGTCGACTCGGTGGTCCCCCGCTACCTGAACAACCGCGCGGCTTCGATCTTCGGCGGGTCGCAGGAAATCCAGCGCAACATCATCGCCAAAATGGTATTGGGGCTCTAGATGCAACACGAACAGCTGGTGCAGGAGGTCAAGGTCCTGATGGACCTTGTCGACAACAAGACGACCTCCCTCGCGGACAGCGTAATGGAAATTGACGTCGCCGAGTACACGGATCCTGCACTATTCCAGCGGGAAAAGACGGAGCTGTTCCGCAACTACCCCCAGTTTATCGGCCCGAGTTGCATGTTGCCCGAAGCGGGAGACTACTTCGCCTTCGACGACACCGGCGTGCCGCTTCTCGTGGTGCGCAACGACGCGGGTGGCCTCAACGCCTTCGTCAACATCTGCTCCCACCGGGGTGCGCCACTCAACGAGTGCGATCACGGCAAGGCAAAGAAAGGACGCATGTTCTCCTGTCCCTACCACGGCTGGTCCTACGACCTCGATGGCAACCTCATCGGTGTGCCCTTCGGCAACGAGGGTTTCGACGGCATAGACCGCGACGCCCTGGGACTGCGGCGCGTGGATGTCCAGGAGAAGCACGGCATGATGTTTGTCATGCCGAACCCGGAGCTGACTTTCGACATCGACGAGGTTCTCGGGGGCATACAGGAGCGCCTGTCGGGATTCGGCTTCAGCGACCACTACTACCTCGGCGCCAAGCAGGTGTTCACCGACTTCAGCTGGAAGCTGAACATGGACACCTTCCACGAGTACTATCACTTCGAGTTCCTGCACCCCGAGAGTATCGCCCAGATGGCCTACTCCAACACGGCTCATTACCTGCAGTACGGGCGCAATCACTCAATGGGCTCCCCCGCACTTTCCATCGACGAGCTCAAATCCGTACCCGAAGAGCAGTGGGAGCCTCGGGAGCACAGCTCCTACGTCAATTACATCTTTCCCAACACCGTGATCTTCGTGGTCAACGACCACTTCCAGACCTGGCGGGTCTACCCTATCGCCCCGGATCGCTCCGTGGTCTATCACAGCATGTTCCTGCCCCACGCGCCCGCGTCCGATGAGGAGCGCGAGCAGTACGAGGCGTACTTCCAGATGATCAACGACGTCGCCGTTGCCGAGGACTACTCGCTGGTGGACAAGATCAACCGCGGGCTGCAGGCCGGGCTGGAACGCAAGGTACTGGTGGGACGCAACGAGCCCGGCGTGCAGAACATGCACCGGCAGTTGCACGACGTGCTGGGAATGGCCTGACCGGTTACCTTAGGCGGCGGGCTCCACCGCCAGCAGCACCTCGTCCCCCTCCAGCTTCACGGGATACGTGACCAGGGGTATCGACGCCGGGCGCGTGAGCGCGCTGCCGTCGCGCACGTCGAAGGCCGCCCCGTGCAGGGGACAGAGCACCCGGTGGCCCTTGAGCTTGCCCTCGCAGAGGCGCGCCGCCGCGTGGGTGCACTGGTTGTCGACGGCGAACAGGCCCTCGGCCGTGTGGCAGAGCAGTATCTCTCGCCCGGCGGTCGTCACGCACAGGGTCTTGCCCCGGGGCACCTCCGCCAGGGCCGCGACACGCCGGTAATCTTCACCCGCCAAGGCCCGGGCCTCCCTCGTGCAGAAAGTCTTCCAGCGTGAGGTGTAGGCGTCGTATTCGCGCCTCCTGGTAGTTGCCGAGTGTAATCCCGGCCTTGCCGCTCGCTGCAAGTCCCTGCTGCTGTAGCGACAGGTTGCCCGTGTCCTCGTCGTAGACCGGGCCCAGCCATTCGAGACCGGGCACCGTGGTCCAGGAGTCGTCGACGTCGAGAAAGACCGGCTCCGGCGGCTCCGGGTACTCCGCGCCCTCCGGCATCGGTTCCAGCACCAGCAGGTCGAAGAGGCTGCTGTCCACGGATTGCCCGTCCGGCCTGAAGCGATAGGCCATGGGCACGGTGATACCCGGAAAAAAGAACGCGTTGGGAAACAGGTGGTACTCGATGGAATCGAGCATCAGCGACTCGCTGACCCCCGAGAGGTCGATTCCCAGGCGCTCGCCGATGACCTCCCGCAGTCTGGCGGCCGCGACGTTACGCGCGGTGTCGCCCGGGGGCACAGGCTCGGGCTCGAAGCCGAACACCGACAACATGGCGAGCACCTCGTCCTCGGTCAGCGGGGGCCGCCGCCACTTGTCCCCCGGGTAGTCCTCCAGGGACTCGGGACTGTAATTGCCGATGTTGTGGATGAAGCGCGTGACGAAGCGGCCGAAGATATCGTATTGGGTGTTGCCGCCGTTCGGCGAATCGTGCGTCTCGAAGTTGTGGTACGCCTCCATAAAGGCCTCCTGGGCGGCCTTCCAGTTGGCGGGCAGGCGTTTCTGTACGTGCAGCCGGATGCGCCGCCGGCCCAGGGGGAAGTGGCGGAAATGCTCGGGCAACACCTCGAGCTGTGACACCAGCGGCGGGGCGTCGGGATCGAGATTGATAAACACGAACCCGCCCCAGGTCTCGCAGCGCACCGGCCTCAGGTTGTGCTCCGCGGGGGCGACATGGGGAAAGTCCCAGCGCCCGGGTATGTTGCGGATACTGCCGTCCAGCTCCCACGACCAGCCGTGGAAGGGGCAGGTGAAGGCCGGCGCATAGCCGCTGCCCTCGCCCCCCAGCAGGCGCGTACCGCGGTGGGTGCAGCTGTTGCGGAAGGCCTCGATGCGCTCATCGGCACTGCGCACGATGATGACCGACCAGGGCCCGATGTCGTAGACATAGGTATCGCCGACATCGGGCAGGTGCTCCTCGCGGCAGGCCCACTGCCAGGCGCGCCCCCACACGCGCTCCATCTCCCGGGTGAAAAAGGCCTCACTGGTGTAGCGCTCGGTAGGGATATCCGCGCTGCCCAGGAACTCGTAGCGGGTTTCCAGCAACGGCGCGGGGGGCGGGTGACGGTCGGCAGCCAGCGTGTCGGCGACACTGGGGCCCGGGGCCCGGGCCTCGCCCGGTTGCTGCAGCTTGTCTGTGCTCATGAAACTCCGGGGGCGGCGCCCGATTCCCCGCGGTGGACAGCTTCCGCGGGGTAATAATACAATCAGGATCGACTGTTTTTTTAGTATGACCAAGATCGACGCCGGGCTCAAGCCCGGGTCCCAAAGGGAGGCGCACATGCCGGGAGAAACGGGAACGATCCCCGCGGCCGGGGTCCTGGCGGACCGGGCCGCCATCATCGAGGTCCTGGCCACCCACAGCCGCGGGCTGGACCGCCACCAGGGCGACACCATTCGCGGCTGTTACTGGCCCGAGGCCGAGGTGGATTACGGCAGTTACAAGGGCAGCGCGCACACCTTCGCCGACCTGGTCGTTCCGGCGCTCGAGAGCCAGTACGAACTGACCCGGCACGCCCTGGGCAACACCCTGTTCCACATCGAGGGTGATACCGCGCGCACCGAGACCTACGTGCACGCGGCGCACCTGGTCAGCGGTGCGTCGGAGGAGGTGCTCGTCTACGGGCGCTACCTGGACCGGCTGGAGCGGCGTGGCAGCTGTTGGAAATTGCTGCACCGGCAGGTGGTTATCGAGTGGAGCAATCGCTACGCCGTGCGCGATGAACGCGAGAGCGACGCCTTCCGCGAACTGGCCCGTGGCGGGCACGGCGAGGCAGACCCCCTGCACGCCCTCCTCCACAACGACTGAGCGGGGACGACAATGGTGGACAAACGCATGAGCGAGCTGCTGGCAAAACAGGACCTCTACGAACTCTGCTGCCGCTACATGCGCGGCCTGGACAGGCTCGACGAGACGCTTCTGAAATCCGTGTTCTGGGAAGACGCCTGGTGCGACTACGGCTTTACCGCCGGTCCGGCCGCGGACTTCGCCGGATTCTGTATGGACGCCCTCAAGGACCACGCCGCCAACCACCACATGGTCGGCAACACACTCTTCGATATCGAGGGCGACGCGGCCTTCGGCGAGGTCTACTTCAACGCCTACCACAAGGTGCAGGGCGAAGCGGGCTGGGAGGACGTGATCATCGCCGGGCGCTACCTGGACCGCTATGAACGCCGCGGGGGGGTGTGGAAATTCGCCTACCGCAGCGAGCGCGTCGACTTCAGCCACACGCGGCCGACCAACGACCCCTACTTCGACCAGGCCCCCGATTGCCTGCGCGGCGCGCGCCGGGACGACGCGGTCTACGATCGGGACGCGCGGCGCAAGCCCTGAGCGTCAGCCCGTATTCCCGGATCCCGCGGCGGCACGCCGGCGGCGCAGCAGCCAAAGGAGTGTCACCAGGCCCGCTGCACTCAAGGCCAGGGAGGTGAGCTGCAACTGCATGACGTAGGGGTCGCGGAAGGATTCCAGCAGCCCCTTGGCGCCGTCGTGCACCACCAGGTAAAGCAGTGCGATCTGCCCGTCGAAGACGCGCCGCGAGTCGTACCACATCAGGAACAGGCCCGAGGCCAGCGACGCCGCCAGGAACAGCAGGTGCAGAGGCAGCACGGGGTGGCTGTGGTGCGCCGGGGACGGCAACAGCCCGGCCTTCAACTGGTAGTACCACGGCTGGCTGCCGGGGGCGTAACTCAGGCAGTAGAACGCGTCGCACTGTACGCCGGTACAACAGCCGTTCATAAGGCAACTGATCCGCACCAGCGCGAAGGCGAAACACACGGTGATCGCCAGGACATCGAAAAAGCGCGCAAGAGGCAACTCCGGAAGTATCCAGCGCTTGAGCAGCGGCGCGGTCACCAGCATGGCCAGCAACCCGCCCGGGTAGCGCAGGCCGCCGCGCAGTTCGTGACTCAGGGGCTGGTACAACTCCCAGCCGCGCACGTACAGCGAGAACAGCTTGGCACCCAACAGCGCAGCGACCGCAATGCACAGGAGCAGCCCGACGGCCCGCCAGGGTCGTATACCCTCGCTCCGCAGGTAGAGGACAAAGAAGGTGATGCCGAACAGCGCGATCGGGGAAATGAGCAACCTGAGGGCATCCAGGCCGAAAAAACCCTGTGGATACACGTGGGTTACCCCCCTTTTTCTGCGGACAAAAAAAAGCGCGGCCCCCGGGAGGGCCGCGCCGGGTTTTACCCAGTCTAACAGCCTATGGCTTCACAGGCATCGCCAATGCCGTCGTTGTCCGCATCTTCCTGGCCCGGGTTGGGCGTGAAGATGCAGTTGTCGTCGACATCCAGCACCCCGTCGCCGTCGATGTCGACGACCGGGTCACAGGCATCACCGTACTGGTTCAGGTTGGTGTTGGTCTGGTCGGTGTTGGGAACGCTGGGACAGTTGTCGAGACCGTCCAGCACATCGTCCTCGTCCCGGTCGATCCCCATCCGCTCACCGGAGCCGGGGGGGACGCAGGTGTAGGTGACGGGACCGTCCGTGTTGATCAGGTTGCGTACCTGCAAATTGGTGTACACGGTGTCGATATCGGAACGGAAATCGCCGTTTGATTCACGCAACCAGCCGCGCGGCTCGCCTCCTTCCGAACCCTTGGCGATCACCTCGCACTCGGTGACCGTGCCGCCGAGCATGAAGGAATCGAAACTGGTGCCGGCGCGGGCAATCATCAGGTCGATACGCGGGTTGACCGCGGCAAAGTTGCTCGAACTGAGCGTCACCTGCTGGCCTACCATGGGCGCCAGGTCGGTGGGGAACCGCAGGGAGAAGGCCTCCAGGTCGCGCTGCTGGTTGTTGTTGAGACCGAAGACGCCCGCGCCGAGGAAATTGAACACGGTGTCGATGGAACCGTCGTGCAGGTAACCAAAGCCCCGGATCTGGTCGCCGGTGTTGCCGGGCGCCGCCGACGTGCCGAACATGCCCACCTTGTGATAGACGTTGCGCATGTGGGGGATCTTCATCTTCTGGGGCTCGCCCTCGAAGCTCTGCTGGCCGTTGGCGCCGGCGCCAACATTGCCCTGGCCTGCGACATTACCCTGGCAGCCCGTTCTGCGAATTTCGTTCAGGCCTTCTGCAAACTGGGGCTGGTACCCGATTCCGGCGGCACATGGACTCTGCCCCGCGTAGCCGGTATGGCACGGGCCAAAGGCATGGCGCTTTTGGGCGACAAGATCAGCGCCGAGCAGGCCGAAAACTGGGGCATGATCTGGCGCTGCGTTGATAACGAGCAACTCATGGAAGAGACCATGAAACTTGCCCGCCATTTCGCGACCCAACCGACCAAGGGCCTTGCACTGATCAAGCGGGCACTGCACGCCAGCGCCAGCAACACCTTTGAAGAGCAGATCAATCTGGAGCGCGATTTGCAGCGCATGGCGGGACAGACTG
>Ga0126341_1000135_pt1 | contig 15946 bp, 15 predicted proteins | sample OrbTmetagenome_FD_97057 | JGI IMG/M metagenome (GOLD analysis project Ga0126341, IMG submission 97057) | Coral microbial communities from Florida Keys, Florida, USA - Orbicella T D metagenome | ecosystem: Host-associated > Invertebrates > Cnidaria > Coral | place: Florida Keys, Florida, USA... | reverse complement strand
GTTCTTGCCGTACAGTGTTCCCTGGGGGCCTCGCAGCACCTCCACGCGCTCTATGTCCATCAGGTCCGCCACGCTCATCCCGGCGCGGCCCTGGTAAACACCGTCGATAAACATCCCGACGCTGGGGTCGATACCGACGTTCGTGCCCACCGAGCCGATGCCGCGGATGCGCACCGAGGTGGAGCGGGAGTCGACGCCCCCGGTGATCTGCAGGCTGGGGGTGTACTGGTCGAGTTCGGTCAGGTCGCGCACGCCCGAGTCCTCGAAAAAATCGCCCGTGAAGGCCGACACGGACATGGCCACTTCCTGCAGGCTCTGCTCGCGCCGGTTGGCGGTAACCACGATCTCCTCCAGGGCCAGGACCTCGCCCTTGTCCTCCTCGGGAGCCTGGGCAAAAGCCGCGGGGGCGAGAAGGGGGCCGAGCAGCAGGAGGCCGGAGAGATGGCGCGGATTGAGCATGTTAATCACCCACAAATCTTATGTTTTTCAGGGCCTTCGGAGGCCTGCCGGCGTTTGGGGAGGGGCCCCGGGCCGACGCTCTGCACACCCTATCAAAACAGTCTTTTAAAAACAAACAGAATTGACTGATTTTATTTTTGGCGCTAGGGTGGGGCTCCTTACCACCCATTACAACCGAGGTTGAACATGTCCGCCCCGATGTCCGCTACCAACCCGTTTCTCAACTTTCCCTACGGCGCGATCCAGATGGAATGCGAGGCCCGGGACCTGATCGTGGAGGGCGAGGTGCCCGCTGATCTCAATGGCACGCTCTACCGGGCGGGCCCCAACCAGCGCTTCGCACCGCGCGGTGATTACCACCTGTTCGCCGGTGACGGCATGGTGCACGCATTCCACATCAACAGCGGCAAGGTGGATTACCTCAACCGTTGGGTGCGCACTGCGAAGTGGAATATCGAGGACAAGGAGGGAAGGGCGGTCATCAACGCCATGAATCCCTTCGACTGCGAACCCGAGTACAGCGATTTCGTCCTCACCGACAAGGAGGGCCTCGCCAACACCGCGACGGTCTGGCACGGCGGTCGCCTGCTGGTGATGGAGGAGGGGCATCGCCCTTACGAACTGGATCCCGTAACGCTGGAATCCATCGGCAGCTGGGATTTTCGCGGCAAGCTGCACACTGCCATGACCGCCCACCCGAAAATCGACCCGGACACCGGCGAGATGCTGTTTTTCGCGTACATGGCGACGGGACCTTTCTCCCCGGACGTCATGGTGCACAAGGTCGATCCGCAGGGGATTCTCACCGAGAGCATTCACATTCCCACGCCGTACTCCGCCATGGTGCATGACTTTGTGATGACGGAGAACTACATCATGCTGCCCGTAATGCCGATCACCGGCAGTCTCGAGCGCGCCATGGAGGGCGGTCCCCCCTTCGCCTGGGAGCCCGACAAGGGTATACACCTGGGTATCCTGCCGCGCAACGGCGGCACCGCCGACGACGTGCGCTGGGTCGAAATGGACCTGTGCTTCGCGTTCCACTTCATGAACGGTTTCGACCGGGACGGCGTGATCACCATCGACGCCTGCCAGTTCGACCAACCACCGCTGTTCCCCACGCCCGATGGCAAAATTACCGGTGAGAAGCAGCCCTTCCTGCACCGCTGGACAATTGACATGAATGGCGAAGCGCCGCGGGCGACCTTCGAACAAATCGACCAGGGAGAGTCCGAGTTTCCCCAGTGCGACCCGCGCTACACAGGCAAGCCTTACCGCCATGGTTGGTACGCCTCTTGCGACGGGGAACTGAAAAGCCCATTGTGGGAGAACGAGAACTACTACAACGTGGTCGGCCACTTCGATCACGAGACGGGCGCGGTAGATCGTTATTCCTGCGGAAAGGCCATGACGTCGGAGCCGATCTTCGTGCCGAAATCCGACAGTGCCGGGGAGGGCGAGGGCTACCTGATGTCGGTGGTGACCAGCTTCGAGACACGCACCAGCAGCCTGTACATCTTCGACGCGCTGGGGGTGTCCGCGGGGCCGGTGGCCAAGGTGCACCTGTCGCACCGGGTGCCCTCCGGCTTTCACGGCAGCTGGCGCCCCGCCGCGTGATCGCAGCGGGGACCACGACGTGAAGCCCTGGCCGGATAGCGAGTTTCTCAAGGGATACTACGAGCCACTGACGGCAGAGTGCACCGCACCCGACCTCGTCATCGAGGGGGAGATTCCCCGGGAACTCAACGGTACTTTCTACCGCAACGGCCCCAATCCCCAGCTGCCGCCCGCCAACGAGTACCACTTTTTTACCGGCGACGGCATGATTCACGCCTTCACTTTCGACGACGGCCGCGTCAGTCACATGAACCGCTGGGCGCGCACCGAGCGCTTCAAGATCGAACAGCGCGAGCAGCGCTCCCTGTTCAGTGGCATGAACCCACTGCTGACCCCCCCGGAATTCCTGGACTTTGTCCTCCACGACAAGGAGGGGGTCGCCAACACCTCCGTGGTCTATCACGGCGGGCGATTGCTGCTGCTGGAGGAGGGCCACATGCCCTTCGAGATGGACCCGGTCACGCTCGAGTCCCACGGTGCCTGGAATTTCTACGGCAAGCTCAACACCACCATGTCGGCGCACCCCAAGGTCGACCCGCAAAGCGGCGACCTGCTCTTTCACGCCTACATGGCCACCGGGCCGTTCACCGACGACATGGCCCTCTACCGCGTGAACAGCGACGGGTTCATGGTCGAGTCCCACGTGTTCAAGGCGCCGTACTCGGCGATGGTGCACGACTTCGTGGTCACGGAAAACTACATCCTGTTCCCGGTCATGCCGATTACGGGGGATATGGGCAGGGCGATGGAGGGCAAGCCGCCTTTCGCCTGGGAGCCCGACGTTGCGACACAGGTCGGCGTCATGCCGCGCAACGGCACCCCGGAGGACATCCGCTGGGTGGAGGGCGATGCCTGCTACGTGTTTCATTTCATGAACGGCCACGACCGGGACGGCGTCATCACCATGGAGGCGTGCCATTTTGATTCGCCGCCGTTGTTCCCGATGGCGGACGGTACCCCGACGCCGCCGAACATTCACCCCTCCATCGCCCGCTGGACGATTGATATGAACGCAGACAGCCCGCGCGCGAAGATGGAGTACCTGGCGGACCACGGGGCTGAGTTCCCGGTGATCGACCAGCGCTTCGCCACGCGCGAATACACCCACGGCTGGTACACCTCCACGGACCGCAGTATTCCCGCCCATATCCCGGATTCCGATGCGGTATACAACGCTATCGTGCACTTCAATGTCCGGACCGGTGCAGCGGATACCTATGCCTTTGAGGCAGGTTACGTTTCCGAGCCCATGTTTGTGCCGCGGGACAGTGGCGCTGCCGAGGGCGAGGGCTGGGTGCTGTCCTGTGTCTACGACATCCCCAGCAACACCAGTGCGCTCTGTGTCTTTGATGCGCTCAATGTTGCGGCGGGCCCGATCGGCAAGGCGAAGGTGTCTCACCGGGTGCCGGTGTGTTTCCACGGCACGTGGCGCCCTGCCGGGTAGCGACTCGCGAGCTACTCGGGCTGGTCTTCCAGGCGTGGTACGCCCCAGGGTTTGTTGAGGCGGTCGGCGAGAAAACCGGGCAGGTTGATCGCGATGCGTGCAATCAGCACCATCTGCCAGGGGAAGGTGATGCGCGGCTTGTTTTTCGCCAGGCCCCTGGCAATGATGCCTGCGGCCCTGTCAGCGGGCATGATGAAGGGCATCTTCGACGTGTTCGCGGCGACCAGGGCGCTGGCCACGTAGCCGGGACAGATGACGGAGACCCCGATGCCCATGCCGCGGAACGCGCCACGCAGCGCCTGGCCGTAGTGCTTCGCTGCGGCCTTGGAGGAGGAGTAGGCGGGCGAGCGCGCCATCCCCGCGTAGCCCATGACAGAGCTCATCAGGGCGACCTGGGCGTCGCGCACGGGATAGGGCCTGCGGCTCGACATGACTTCAAGGGCGGGGTGCACAGTATTGAAAATGCCGTTGACGTTGATGTTGAACGAATCGACCGCGGCCCGGTGCAGACCGCTCACCTCGGTTGCGCCGAGGGCGACCCCGGCGTTGGCGATGACGAGGTTGAGCGGGCGTATGGTGTCGCTGGCAATGACCCAGTCGCGCATGCCCGACTCGTCGGTGACGTCGCCGACCCAGGTGTGAACATCGGCGCCGAGCGTGGCGCACTGCGCGGCGACGGCGTCGAGTCGCTCGCGGTCACGACCGCCGAGGAAGAGTACAATGCCGGCAGCGGCGTAGTGCAGGGCCAGGGCCGACCCGATGCCGCTGGAGGCGCCGGTGATCAGTATGGAACGCGGATTCTGGTACATGGGTACGGTAAATTCCCCGTTGATTGAGCGGGCGTATTAACAGCCATGAGCGGTCCTATAAATAACACAGAGGCGGCATTGGATAAACGCGCAGACACGGTCGCTCGCTTTCCCGGTACCTCATACCAGGAACTGCTCGACGAGGAGACTAATCCCGTTCCTCCCGCGCTGCGCGCCAGCGCCGAAGTCTACCTCGGGTCCGAGCCGTTGCCCGTGGAAGGCTACCTGTCCCGCGCCTTTCACGAACTGGAGAAGCAGCGACTGTGGCCGCGGGTCTGGCAGGCCCTGTGCAGGGAGTCGGAGATCGTTGCACCCGGCGACTACTACGTCCACGATATCGTGGGTACCTCGGTGCTGGTCGTGCGTACCAGGGGCGGCGAACTGCGAGCCTTCCCCAACGCCTGCCTGCACAGGGGGCGACAGTTGAAGGGGGGTTCCGCCTCGGGGCTGGGTAACAGCGGTGACATCACCTGCCCGTTTCACGGGTTTCGCTGGAACCTGGAGGGCGGCTTCGAGGGGATGCCCTGTCCCTGGGACTTTCCGCACATCGATGGGCGCGACTTCGGACTGCCGGCGCTGCGCCTGGACACCTGGGGCGGCTGGGTATTCGTCAACCTGGACGGCACTGCTCCGTCGCTGGAGGAATACCTCGGCGTGATACCCGGGCATTTCGAGCGCTGGGCCCCGGAAGCTACCTACAAGGCCCTGCACGTGAAGAAAGTGTTGCGCTGCAACTGGAAGCTCGCGCACGAGGCGTTCATCGAGTCCTTCCACACCGTGGCCACACACCCCCAGCTGCTCCCGTACACGGGTGATTCCCAGTCCCAGTACGACTGTTTCAGCGACCACGTCAGCCGCACCATTACGCCCATGGGCGTGGTGAGCCCCCACGTGCCCGGCACCAGCGAGGAACAGGCCGTGCAGCAGTGGCTCACTGTCTACGATGTGCTCGATGAGGGCGAGCCCCTGCCGTCGTTACCCGAGGGCGAGAGCGCCAGGGCCTGGCTGGGCAGGATGAATATCGAGCGTTTTTCCGCCATGTACGGCCGCGACCTGTCCGCAATCGCCACACACAGCGAGGTACTCGACGCCATCCTGTACTCCGTGTTTCCAAATTTCGCGCCCTGGGCGGGGTTCCGCCCCAACGTGACCTACCGCTTCCTCCCCTGGGAAGACAGCCACGACCAGTGCACCATGGAGATCATGTTGATGATGCGCTACCCGCAGTCCCAGTCGCGGCCGCGGGACGCGGCGGTACAGTTCGTTCCGGCCGACCAGAGCCTGGCGGATACCCCGGGCATCGAGCCCGGCTTTGCGCGCGTGTTCGACCAGGACTTCAGTAACCTTCCCCAGGTGCAACGCGGCCTGGCGTCGCTGCGCTCGGGGAAGATTCAACTCGCCAACTACCAGGAGGTGCGCATTCGGCACTTTCACCAGGTGCTGCGCAAGTACCTGGACACTCCCGAGGGAGGGAAACCATGAGCGCTCCAGTCACACTCGAGAGGGACGGCAAGGTAGCGGTGCTGACACTCAACCGCCCGGATGTCCTCAACGCTATCAGCGAGGAAATGCTCCCGCCCTGGCTGGAAGCACTCGAGGAGTGCCGCCGCGATCCCGGCGTCGCGGTCATCGTGGTCACAGGCGCTGGGGAGGCCTTTTGCCGCGGGGGCGACACCACGCGACTGGGGGCGCACACGGAGCCTACCCCGCTGGAGATCAAGGAGCAGTTCTGGGATCGTCTCCACGCGATCCCCAAGAAACTGGCGACTATCGACAAGCCGGTCATAGCGGCGGTCAACGGGCTGGCCTCCGGCGCCGGTGTCGATGTCAGCCTGCAGTGCGATATCCGCCTCGCGGCGAGCAGCGCCACCTTCAGGGTCAGTTACACGGCCTTCGGCCTGGTCCCGGGCAACGGCGGCACGTGGTTCCTGCCGCGGATCGTGGGCGAGGCAAAGGCGCTGGAGTTGTTCTACGCCGCGGAACCGATAGACGCCGGGGAGGCCCTTCGCATCGGTATGGTCAACCGTGTTTTTGAGGATGCCACGTTCCTCGACCAGAGCCTCGCCTTCGCCCGCGATATCGCTGAGCGCGCCCCCCTGGCTGTCAAACTGGTCAAGCGCGCTGTGCGCCAGAGCCTCGCCATGGACCTCGACACGCACCTGGACATGGTGTCATCTCACATGATGCTCACCCGGCCCTCGGAGGATCACGCGGAGGCCATCCGCGCCTACGAGGAAGGCCGCAAGCCGGTATTCAAGGGGAAGTGAGGATTTCGGGTTGGCGGAGCAAGCTGTGCGGCCGGGCCTGAGGGTGCCTGCCACTACCGGGGTTCGCAGTCTTGTGAATGCCGAGAGATCAAACCGTTTCGCTGGCGTGCACCACCAGTTCGTGCCGGGCGATTCTCCAGGTGTCACCCTCGCGGCGCATGTCGGTGACATACGTGGCCCACAGTGTGAACCGGGCGCCGCTGTCGGCGAGGATATGCATGGCCTGTACGTCAGACCGGGTGCGGGCGGTGTCGCCCTCCAGCGTGGCGAGGATCGGGCCGAGCAGGTGCTGGGTGGCGCTGTAGCGTTCCAGGGCCGCCCACACGTAGTCCAGCCAGTTGTCGATACCGCGGATGTGTGTGTCGCCGAACCCGATGACTTCCACGTCCGTGGCGAAGCACGCCGCGTAGCGTTCCCGATCCCGTTCGTCCACCGCGGCTGCGTAGGTCGTCATGACGCCCTGCAGCGCGATATAGTCGTCAGCATTGCCGGTAGCCATGGCGCTTCCCCGGAAAAAAGATCGAGTCTAGCAGTATTCCCGCCACGGCGTCGCGGTGCCGGGTGCAAACAGGCGTGAACAGGCAGTACAGGAGAGACCACCTATCATGAGTCACCAGCGGAAATCGCAGGAACAGTCCCGGGAGTTGCCGGACTGGCCGCGCCAGGACCTGCGCGGTCACAAACTCGAGGGATATCGCTATACGTCGCGGGAGTTTGCGGAGCAGGAATGGGAGCAGGTCTGGACGAAAGTCTGGCTGCTGCTGGGGCGGGAGGATGAACTGCCCAACCCTGGCGACTGGCAGATGGAGGAGGTGGGCCGCGAGTCCATCCTCATGGTGCGCCAGGCCGACGGCGGCATCAAGGCGTTCTACAACGTTTGCCAGCACCGCGGCCAGCGTCTGGTCAGCGCGCCCAGGGGCCATGCGCGACGGTTCGTCTGCCCCTACCACAGCTGGGCGTGGATGCCCGACGGTGAACTGAACTTCGTGCAGGACCCCGACGACTTCCCCGACGGCAATCCCTGCGGCAAGTTGCGACTGGCCGAATTGCCCTGCGATACCTTTGCCGGTTTCATCTGGGTCAACATGGATCCCGACTGTGTGAGCCTGAAGGAATTTCTCGGCCCTGTCTGGGACGAATGGGAGCCCTACGCGGTGCACACATGGCGGCGTTTCGTCGCCAAGACTACGGTTGCCCCTGTGAACTGGAAGGTGGTCATGGACAACTTCAACGAGTCCTACCACGTCAATACGGTGCATCGACCCAAGGGCGCGGATGTCGAGAAGCTGCGTATCCACTCGGGTGTGGATACCAGCTACACCACCTCACGCTTCGACATGTGCGACGAGGGTCATGGACGCATGATCATGCTGGGAGGCTACGCCGGCCCGACCGAAGGCAGGGACGGGGAGATCGGCGAGCCGCTGGCGACGATACTGCGGGAATGGGAACTGGACCCGGAGGATTTTCGCGGCCGCGGGCTGGCTACCCGCGAGGCGCTGCAGGAGGCGCGTCGCCGCCTGGGCCCGTCGCGTGGCTACACCTACTTCGACAATCTCAACGACAGCCAGCTGACGGACGCCTACCACTACACCCTGTTCCCCAACTTCGCGGTATCGGTGTGGGTCGACGGCTTTCATTTCCTGCGCGCCCGGCCGCACCCGACGGATCCTGAACAGTGCCTGTTTGACAACTGGTGGTACGCGCCTGACCCGGAGGGCGCGACGGACCCGGTGCGGACCACGGCCGGCATGGTCGAGCGCGATGCAGATATCGAGCACGAGGTGTTTGCGCCCGGAGAGCGCAGCATGGGGCTGACCATCGACCAGGACATGTCGATATTCCCGGGGCAGCAGGCGGGCATGCGCTCCCGGGGCTACCGGGGTTCCTACCTGGCCGGGCAGGAGAGCAGGACGGCGCGCCTGCACGAGCTCGTGGACGATTACATCGCGGGGCGGCGGGACGCCGCGAAGCCGCGGGGTTAGTAACCGCGGCGCATATCGACCACGTTGAGCATGGGTTCACCCGCGGCGTAGCGGCGCAGGTTTTCCACGGCGATGATGCGGGTGCGGCGGGCGCTGCCCGACCCGGCGGCAGCGACATGCGGGGTGATAATGACGTTGTCTATTGACCACAGCGGATGTCCCGCGGGCAGGGGTTCGGGATCGGTGACGTCCAGTCCCGCGCCGAACAACTGACCCGATTGCAACGCCTTCACGAGGTCGTCGGTCACCGTACTCCGGCCGCGGCCTACGGAGAGGAACAGGGCCCCCGGTTTCACCGCCCCAAAAAAATCCGCGTCGAACAACCCCGTGGTCTTTGATGTCAGGGGCAGCGCATTGACGACGACGTCCGCCTCGCCTGCCAATTCGTGGAGTTCATCGGACAGTCCGACGTACGCGACGAAAGTCGGCCCCTCCCTGGAGGAGTTGCGCGTCGCGATAACGCGCATCCCCAGCCCGTGCGCCCGCCGGGCGATTTCCGTACCGATGCCGCCCAGCCCCGCCACCAGCATGGTCTTGCCTTTCAGTTCGCCAAAGTCCGGGTTGCGAGACAGCTGGCGACGCCACTCGCCCTCGGCCTGGGCGCGTTGATAGGCCGGAAAGTTTCTCGACAGGGACAGCAGCATGGCGATGCTGTGCTCGGCAATGGCAGGGGCGGAAAGCCGCTGGTTGTTGCTGAACAGGACTTCATCCAATTGCTTTTCGGTGAAGCCGGAGCAGCGATCCATGCCCACGCTGTAGTTGTGAATCCAACGCAGGGCCGGGTCCGACTTCTCGAGGAGCGCCGCGCTGCACCATCCGATGACGGCGTCCGCGCCGGAGAGAAGCTCTGCGGCCGGTTGCAGTCGCCCCGAGCGCTCGAAAACGATTTCCAGGTCCGGGGCCGCCGCGCGCAACGCCGCCTCGTACTCCGTCGAAGCGAGGTCCATGAAGGGCAGGAGGATAACGACCACCCGCCGCGGATTCCACCCGGGATGTTCCGCGACCGGCGTCGCCGATGCGCGCAGGTCGAGCTCTTCGATCAGGGCCAGCGCCTCGGGTGCGGGTGGCGGCGCCGCCCATCCCGGGAGCGCTGTGGAAATGGCAAGGACGAATATGAGTGTACGGTGCATGGGGTAAAATCCTGCGGCAGTTAAACAGACAGTAACGAGACGACAGTGCAGTGCGGGTATTCCGCGTGTACGATAGGAGCCGACTCTCCACCAGAGTATAGACAGCCATGCGCGCACTAAAAATTCTCGGGGTCCTGGTATTGCTGGTACTGCTCGGGCTGTCGTGGCTCTGGTTCAACCGGGAGACCCTGCTCACGGCAACGGCGGAGCCGTGGGAGCCGCCCGTCGCCGCCGCTTCGGCGGAGCCCGCCGCGCCGCGGGAACCCTGCGCACAGCGCGACCCGCTGCGCAGGCCGTTCTTCGGTGACCTCCATGTACATACCGGTTACTCCTTCGACGCCCGCAGCAGGGATATGCTGGGCAACGCCGACGACGCCTACCGCTTCGCGCGGGGTGAGACGATCGGGCTCGGGCCCTTCGATGAGAACCGGATTGGCAGCCGGCCGATCAGGCTGGACAGGCCGCTGGATTTCGCCGCCGTAACCGACCACGCCGAGTGGATCGGCGAGATCGCTATCTGCACCGAGCCGGACCAGGCGGGCTACGACAGTGATTCCTGCCGCGCGTACCGCGGGGAGATTCCGCCACCGAACTGGTGGATCCAACTGCTCGGCAGCGGCTCCGGCGCTGGAGCGCGGATGTTGACGATCGTCGGTGGCGGGGGGCGCAATTTGGATATCTGCGGCGCGGACGGCGCGCGCTGCCGCGCCGCTCTCAAGAGCGCCTGGGAGCGCAACCAGGCCGTGACGGAGGCCCACTACGACCGTACGGGCGACTGTTCGTTCACAAGCTTCCACGGCTACGAGTACAGCAATACCGCGGCGCGGTCCAAGGTGCACCGCAACGTGATCTTCCGCAACGAGCGCGTGCCCGAACTCCCGGTATCGTCGCTCGAAGAGACGGATCCCTTCGGCCTGTGGGGCCAGCTCGACGCCCTGTGTGCGAACGCATCCGGCGACTGCGAGGCGATCTCCATTCCCCACAATCCCAATGTGTCCAACGGCCGCATGTTTATCGTCCCCTGGCGCGACAGGCCCCTCGATGAGCAGCGGCGCATGGCGGAACTGCGGGCGCGCTACGAGCCCGTGGTGGAGATGATGCAGGTCAAGGGCGAGTCCGAGTGCAAGAGCGGCATGTGGCAGGTGTTCGGCGAGGACGAGTTGTGCGACTTCGAGAAAATCAGGGGCCTGGACGGTCGCCGTCCCGAGGACTGTCGCGATGACTACGGCAGCGGCGGTACTGCCGGACTGGGTTGCCAGAGTCGGCTCGACTTCGCACGCTATGCGCTCATCGAGGGCATGGTGGAGGAGTCCCGCATCGGTGTGAACCCCTACCGTTTCGGCTTTGCCGGCAGTACCGACACCCACAACGCCAGTCCCGGGGATGTGGACGAAGACGACTACCAGGGCTGTTGCTCCAACCGCGACGCCACGGTAGTCGATCGCCTCCGGCCGGGGCGCTCCTTTGCCGGTGCGCCAGTGGCCATGCGCAACCCCGGTGGGCTCATGGGGGTGTGGGCTGAGGAAAATTCAAGGGATTCCCTGTTCGAGGCCATGGCGCGGCGGGAGGTGTTTGCCACCAGTGGGCCGCGTATCGTGCCGCGGCTGTTCGTCGGTGCGAACCTGTCCGAAGATGTCTGCGACGAGTCATTCGTCGAGCGTGGTTACGCGGCAGGGGTGCCCATGGGTGGCGTAATCGAGGGCGTGCAGGGTGGATCGCCCGTGTTCGCGGCAGCGGCCAGTGCCGATCCGACCGGGGGGCTGCTGCAGCGGATGCAGGTGGTCAAGGTGTGGCACGACCGGGAGGGCAATTTCCACCAGGCGGTTCACGATATCGCCGGCGACGCGAACAACGGGGCCGCGGTGGACCCGGCAACCTGTGCAGTGAGCGGTCCCGGTGAGTCGCAACTCTGCACAACCTGGCGCGATCCCGATTTCGACCCCGAACGGGCGGCTGCCTACTACCTGCGCGTGTTGGAAAATCCTGCCTGCCGGTGGAGCTGGCGCCAGTGTCTCGCGCTGCCGGAGACGGAGAGGCCCTCGACCTGCAGTGACTCGAGCATACCGCGGGTCATCCAGGAGCGCGCCTGGAGTTCTCCGGTCTGGTACAGCCCGGGAGAGGGCGACTCCGCCGACTGATTCCTATTGGCGGTACATGCGGTAGGTGGGGGTCAGGTTGAACCAGTCGTCGCGGTCCATGATGAACTGCATGAGGCCGTACCAGTTGACGCAGCCGTGCAGGGAGTAGCAACAGCAGTGTGGATGGTGCATTTTTTCCCGGATGCGCCGCAGGCGTTTCTCGATCGCCTTGACGCTGACACCGAATCCGCTGGCGATCAGCTTGCGTGGTATCCCGTGAAGGAAGGCGTGTAGTAACTGCAGCTCGGATCGGGTGAGTTCCTCGGCATTGGGCAATCGTAGTACTTCGTGCTCGGCGTCGAGTCGCTCGACCCAGCCACCGTACAGTGTCTGCAACGGGACCATTGTGGTGGAGCCGAGAACACCCCCGTCGGGGGAGCGTTCCTTGCGCAGGAACATGCGCACCCAGCCGCCGTCGGCGGCGCGCAACATGGCCTCGCTGATCACCACCATGTTGGTGTTAATGATGTGCAGGTCTTCCCTGTGGTAGGACTCGGGGTCGGTGAACTGCACGTTGCCATTGCTGAAATCGCTCAGCCGCATATCCGCTTGGTAGTTTTCGGGTATGCCGAAGATGCGGCAGTTGAGGTCGGAAATTTCCGTGTAGTAGAGGTCGGGGCCTTTCTCGAAGTGTCCGAAGCCCCTGGCCTGGAATTCGCTGCGGTTGTGTTCCTGCATGAAATGTCACTCCGGGAAGCGCGCCGCTCCGCCGTGTCGCCTGGATTACGCAGGCCGCTTTTATTTTTTTTGACTATAGACCCCTGTAACGGGGTGGCGCAAGTGAGCGCTGCGCTGAAAAAGTGCCTAGGGTGCCGGGAGGGTGACCGTGGCCTCGCCCTCGAGCAGTACCCCGCGGTCCGCGTGCACCAGTTCGACCGAACAGTCGGCCAGGTTCGCGCCGTTCGAGTGATGCAATCGGGTGACCGTGCCCCGGGCGATCACACGCTCACCGTCGAGGACGACCTGGGGAAAGCGCATGACGAGGCGGCGAATACTGTCCGGTCCGGCCCATGCCACCAGCATGTTGACGAGATAGGACAGGCCCAGCGGCCCCTGGTTGATGGTCCGTCGACCCAGCCCCAGCGGCAGCGCTGCCACCGCTTCCCGGTCCCAGTGAAGGGGATTGGGGTCCCGCAGCAGGGCGGCCATGGTGCGCATCCGCTCGGCGCTGACGCTCTCCATGACCCACTCTGGAATGGAATCGCCGACCTTCACCGTCACAGCGTGTTCCTCGTGTAGTGCCAGGTGACGGTTGTGCGCGCGCTCAGGGTGCCTTCCGGCGCTCGCACCTCGAAGCGGAACTGGATGCGGTCGTACGCCTGCCCGGTTTCGCTCTCCCGGCGCTGCGCCGAGACGATGCCGCCGCTGACGTCGTACTCGACCTCTTCCCGGAGCGGTTCGAACAGCTCCCAGTCGTAGCTCTCGATCATGATTGACAGGTCCGACTCGGCCTGTCCCAGCGCAAACATTTCCGCGATGCTTGTACCCGCGCCGGCGATGGGCACATGGAACAGTGCGACGGGGTGCACAATGCCGTCCGGCATCAACTCGGCCCCGGTGCACCCGGTCAGCAGCACGTTCTCCCAGTGCGCAATGCTGTAGCGGCCACCGGGAAAGCGGTGGCCTTCAAGGGCGGTGATTTCCGCCTCGGGGGGTACGGGCTGGGCGCTCACCGTCGGCTCACAACACCTCGTCGAAGAAATCCAGCATGGCGCGCCAGGAGCGGGCATCCGCGCTGGCACTGTACACGGTGCCGAAATCGGGATTGTTGGCGCCGGGCCGGGTGAAGCCGTGCACCGTGTCGCCGTAGGCGACCAGCTGCCAGTCGGCTCCCCGCGCCTTCATCTCCGCCTTGAATTCCGCCACCTGTTCCGGGGGTACCAGGGGGTCGTCCTCGCCGTGCAAAACGAGAATCTTGGCGCTGATGGGCCCGTCACCGAGGTCGTTGCCCGCCAGCCCGCCGTGAAAGGAAACGACGCCGGCGACCCCATCGCTGCCGCGCGCCAGGTCGAGTACCGCGGTGCCGCCAAAACAGTAGCCGATCGCCGCGATGCGCGAGGCGTCGGCACCCGGTATGGTCCTGGCCGCCTCCAGTGCGGCCGCCATACGCGCGGTGAGCAGGGAGCGGTCGGCCATGTACGGCCCCAGGGTGTCCATCAGTTTTGCGGGGTCGCTCTCGGTCTTGCCGTCGCCGTAGATGTCGACGGCGAAGGCGATGTAACCGGCCTCCGCCAGTTTCTCGGCCTTGTCCCGCACCTCCTGGACGAGTCCGTCCCAGGCATGGGTGACGAGTACGACGGGCAGGGGGCCGTCACCGTTCGCGGGCGTGTAGTAGACACCCTTGCAGGTGGTTGCGCCGTCGCCGGCGGGGTAATCGAGGTTTGTCGCTGTACTGCTCATGACAAAAGCTCCTGTATCAAGATATGTTGTAGTGCTGGAGAACGTATTCGAGGCAGCCGATACAAGGCGAAGACGGGTGAATATGCGGAGTGTACACGAGAGTACATGAGCAATTTGAACCAGTCTTCAACGCCGTATCCGCAACGCAGATAGTTCTCCTAAAACGTCGAATTGGAGACGCCGCCATCCACCACCAGGCTCTGGCCGACGATGTAGCCTGCCTGTGCGGAACAGAACAGGGCACAGATCGCGCCGAATTCGTCGATGTCGCCGAACCGGTCCGCCGGGATGCGCCAGTCCTCAATCCAGTTGCGCACGACCTGGTCGTAGCTCGTGCCCTGTTCCTCCGCCATGGTGTTGAAGCGCTCCTCGGCGGTCGCCGTGTGGTGCATCCCGGGCAGCAGGTTGTTGATAGTGACATTGTGTTTGGCGACGCTCTTTGCAATGGCGACGGTGTAGTTGGACAGCGCTGCGCGCGGCGGCCCGGACAGCGTGCGAATCTCGGCCGGGAACTTGGAGGCCGCGGTGGAGATGTTGACGATGCGACCGAAGCCGCGTTCGCACATCCCGTCCACGGTGGCACGGATAAACTCGACCGGACTGATCAGCCCGATTGCCAGGTGTTCTTCCCATTGTTCGACGCTCACCTCGCGGAAGTCCGGGGTGAAGGGTGCGGGTGAGCAGGTGCCCACGAGGATATCCGGGTCCGGACAGGCGCTGAGGATCTTGTCCCGTCCCGCGTCGGAGGCGTGGTCCGCCACGATCGGAATGACCGTGGCACCTGTGTCCCGGCGAATCTCTTCCGCGGTTGCCGCGAGGCGCTCCTCGCCGCGCGCCGAGATGTACAGTTCGACACCTTCCGCGGCAAGTGCCCTTGCACTGCCCTTGCCGAGACCGGCACTGCCGCCGTTGACCAGTGCTTTCTTCCCACGAATGCCGAGATCCATGGCCTACCAGCCCTCCATGTGCAATACCGGGTCGAGCGGTTTGCGTGGGGCGGGCCGGAACTCGGTGCCGATCGTATGTGCGATGGGAACCAGCGCGACCTGTGCCACGTCCGGCGGGATGCCGAGGATGTCGGCGACGGCCTTTTCGTGGACCAGGTGCAGCGTCGTCCAGCAGGTGCCGATACCGCGCTCCCGGGCCGCGAGCATGAAGCTCCACACGGCGGGAAGAATCGACCCGAACAGGCCGGCCTGCAGCGCCAGGGGCGCCTCCGGCATGTCCGGCCGGCCGCCCACGCAGGGAATCAGTAACGCGGGCACACGGTGCAGGTTGTCCGCGAGGTAGCGCGCCGACGCCAGAATCCGCTGCTGGGTGCTCGCCATGTCGGGATCGTCGGTGTGCTGCCGGGTTGGCTCGTTTGGCCCGGTCGCGTAGTCATCGAACGCCTGCTTGTAGAGTGCCGCGATGGCGGCACGCTTGTCCGCGTCGGTGACCAGCACGAAATGCCAGCCCTGGGAGTTGGAACCCGAGGGTCCCTGCAGCGCGATTTCCAGGCTCTCCCGGACCGCTGCCATGTCCAGGGGTCGGTCGAGGTCCAGTCGTTTGCGCACCGCTCGGGTGGTGGTCAGGACCTCGTCGGCACTGAGGTTGAGGTTTGGCATGGGCTGTCCTGTGGCTTGTGGGGTGAGAGTCGCGAAGGGGTTCACAGGTACCTTAGGCCAATACTGAAAAAAATAAAACAGTATCGCCTG
>Ga0126341_1000134_pt1 | contig 16069 bp, 13 predicted proteins | sample OrbTmetagenome_FD_97057 | JGI IMG/M metagenome (GOLD analysis project Ga0126341, IMG submission 97057) | Coral microbial communities from Florida Keys, Florida, USA - Orbicella T D metagenome | ecosystem: Host-associated > Invertebrates > Cnidaria > Coral | place: Florida Keys, Florida, USA... | reverse complement strand
CGTCTCTGGCGAGACCATCGCCGGGCACATCAACCTGCGCCTTGAGGCCGGTGTTACCAACATCCTCCTGGGGCCGACCCTCTCGGGCAAGACCTCACTCATGCGCATCATGGCGGGCCTGGACCGGCCTGACAGCGGCGACGTGCGCTTCAACGGCAACTCCGTACTGGGCGTGCCCGTGCAGAAACGCAACGTCGCCATGGTCTACCAGCAGTTCGTGAACTACCCCTCGCTCTCCGTGTACGACAACATTGCATCGCCGCTCAAGGTGGCGGGCAGCGGCCGCGCGGAAATCGAAGAGCGCGTGCAGGAGGCCGCCGCACTGCTGCGCATCGACAACCAGCTCGACAAGTTGCCGGCCGAACTGTCCGGCGGACAGCAGCAGCGCGTGGCCCTCGCCCGCGCACTGGCAAAACGCGCGTCCCTGGTTCTGCTGGACGAGCCCCTGGCCAACCTCGACTACAAGCTTCGCGAGGAGCTGCGCGCGGAGCTGCCGGGGCTGTTCCACTCCCACGGCGCTGTGCTGGTCTACGCAACAACAGAGCCACTGGAGGCCCTGGTACTCGACGGGCACGTGGCCGTGTTGCACGAGGGCCGCCTGACGCAGAGCGGCGCGGCGAGAGAGGTCTACCGCTCGCCGGTAAACATCGCCGCGGCCGGTGCTTTCAGCGATCCCCCGCTGAACCGGGTCGCGGCCCGGGTAACGGGGGAGAACGTGTCCCTGCCCGGGGGGGCGGCCGCGAGCGCAAGACTACCCGAGGGCGCGTATACCGTCGGAGTGCGGCCCCACCACGTGCGCCTTGAACGCGCCAGGGCTTCGGATATCGAGATTCGGGCGCAGGTGGTAGTCAACGAGATCACCGGGTCGGAGAGTTTCGTGCACTTCGACTTCGCCGGTGAACGCTGGGTTGCCCTGGCACACGGCGTGCGTGAGCTGGACCCGGGCGCGGAATTCGCCTGTTACGTCAACGCAGACGACTTCCTCTACTTCGACGCCGCCACCGGCGACTCGATGGCCACCGGGTAAAGCGGTGGCGGAGATCCTCATGGACAACGTGGCCCACCGGTACACCGCCGGGGGAGATTTCGCCCTGCAGCCGTTGACCATGAAGTGGCGGGACGGCGGCGCCTACGCCCTGCTCGGCCCTTCCGGGTGCGGCAAGACCACCCTGCTCAACGTAATTTCGGGCCTCCTGACACCGAGCAGCGGTAACGTCCTGTTCGACGGCAACGACGTCACTCACCTGCCGCCACAGGAGCGGGACATTGCCCAGGTGTTCCAGTTCCCCGTGGTTTACGACAGCATGACAGCGGCGGAGAACCTGGAGTTTCCGCTGCGCAATCGCGGACTGCCCGGGGAAGAGCGCCGACGCCGCGTCCGCGACGTACTGGAATTGCTGGAAATGACGGAACTGGCAAATCGCAAGGCGCGCAATCTCGGTGCGGACAGCAAACAAAAAATCTCCCTCGGGCGCGGCCTTGTGCGCAGCGAAGCCAACGCCATTCTCTTCGACGAGCCCCTCACCGTTATCGATCCCGCGCTGAAGTGGGAGCTCCGCGCGCAGCTGAAGAAAGTACACCAGCGCGTCGGCCACACGATGATCTACGTCACCCACGACCAGACCGAGGCGCTGACGTTCGCCGACCAGCTGGTCGTCATGCAGGAGGGCCGGGTGCTGCAGATCGGGACACCCCAGGACCTGTTCGACCGGCCGGAGCATACCTTCGTGGGAAGGTTCATTGGCTCACCGGGCATCAACCTGCTGCCCTGCTCGGTCAGGGGCGACACGGCGCAGGTCGATGGCATCGCGATACCACTGGGAGCTTCCCACACAGACCAGACGGGCGAGCTCGAACTCGGCATACGCCCCGAGCACATAGGTTTGGTGGAGGCGGGTACCGATCCGGACGCCCTGCCCGTCACGGTGCGCAAGGTGGACGACCTCGGGCGGGAGCAGATCGTACACGCGCGGCTGGGCAGCCGGGACATTGCCGTCGTTCTCCGGGAAGATGAAAGGGTGCCCGGCGACCCGGCGGCGAAGTTCGACAGCAACTACCTTCACCTGTACCGGGACGGCAAGCTCGTGCCGCGCGGCCGGTCGGGAGGCGGCCGGTGAAGGCCTGGAACAACCGCGCGTGGCTGCTGGTGCTGCCGGTACTGGTGCTGGTTGCCTTCAGCGCGGTCATTCCTCTTATGACCGTAGTCAACTATTCGGTCCAGGACAGTTTCGGCAACAACGAGTTTTTCTGGGTGGGCACAGAGTGGTTCCGGGAAGTGCTGCACTCCGAGCGCTTTCACGACGCCCTGCTGCGCAACCTGTTGTTCTCCTCCATCGTGCTGGCTATAGAGATACCACTGGGTATCGCCATCGCGCTGTGCATGCCCACCCGCGGCATAGGTGTATCCCTGTGCCTGGTGCTCATGGCACTGCCCCTGCTGGTCCCGTGGAACGTGGTCGGCACGATCTGGCAGATTTTCGGCCGCGTGGACATCGGGCTGCTCGGGCACTCGCTCAACGCGGCGGGCGTCGACTTTAATTACACGTCCGACGTCATCGATGCCTGGGTCACCATCGTGCTGATGGACGTGTGGCACTGGACATCACTGGTGGTCCTGCTGTGTTACTCCGCACTGGTGGCGATACCGGAGCCCTACTACCAGGCGGCGCGCATCGACGGCGCCGGGCGCTGGTCGATTTTCGTTTCGATCCAGCTGCCGCGCATGAAGCGCGTGTTGATTATCGCGATCCTGCTGCGGTTCATGGACTCGTTCATGATCTACACTGAGCCTTTCGTGCTCACCGGCGGCGGTCCGGGCAACGCCACCACCTTCCTCTCCATCGACCTCGTGCAGATGGCGGTCGGCCAGTTCGACCTCGGGCCCGCGGCGGCCATGTCGCTGATCTACTTCCTGATTATCCTCGCGCTGTCCTGGGTGTTCTACACGGTGATGACGCGGGACGACGAGCAGTCCCCCGGAGCCGGCCGATGAACGCCGCGCGCAATAGACAACTGCCCTGGCGCTACATCGTGCCGGCCCTGTACATCCTGTTTCTCCTGCTGCCCCTGTACTGGCTGCTCAATATGAGCTTCAAGACCAACCAGGAGATTCTCTCGACCTTCACACTGTGGCCGGACAACTTTACGCTGGACAACTACCGCCACATTCTCACCGACTCGTCCTGGTACCGCGGCTACATCAACTCGACCATTTACGTGGTGATGAACACCGTCATCGCCCTCTCCGTCGCGCTCCCGGCGGCCTACGCGTTCTCGCGGTACCGCTTCCTGGGCGACAAGCACCTGTTCTTCTGGCTGCTGAGCAACCGCATGGCACCCCCCGCGGTCTTCGTGCTGCCATTCTTCCAGCTGTACTCAGCCTTCGGCCTCATCGACACGCATATCGCGGTGGCGCTGGCCCACTGCCTGTTCAACGTGCCCCTGGCCGTGTGGATTCTTGAGGGCTTCATGTCCGCCATTCCGCGGGAGATCGACGAGACCGCCTATATCGACGGTTACTCGTTTCCGCGGTTTTTTGGCCTCATCTTTATGCCCCTCATACGTTCCGGTATCGGTATCGCCGCGTTTTTCTGCTTCATGTTCTCCTGGGTGGAGCTGCTCATCGCGCGCACGCTGACCGTGACCGACGCCAAGCCCATCGCCGCTATCATGACCCGCACCGTGTCCGCCTCGGGGCTGGACTGGGGTGTGCTCACCGCGGCGGGCGTGCTGACCATTATTCCCGGCGCACTGGTCATTTACTTCGTGCGGCACCATATCGCCCGAGGCTTCGCCCTCGGACGGGTGTAGGGAGATCGCGCAGTGAATTTTGCCTGGATGGCCTGGACCGTACCCACCGCGGCGTTCTTCGCGACCATCGCCGGCCTGATTATCGCCATGTACATCTGGGAAGTGCTCGTACCTGGGGGCAGCCCCCGACGGGGCATCCTCGGGCTCACCACCACCCGCGGCGACCGGCTGTTCATATCGCTGCTGTCCAGCGCCGCGTTGTGCCTGGCGTGGCTTGGACTGGTCCCCCTGCCCCTGTGGTGGGCGCTCGCGGCCTGTGTGGTACTGGCCGCACTTATCTTCCGCCTGTGCTAAATACTTGTGCTGGCAGTGGTGCTGACCGCAGTGCTGACAGTAGTATTAGCACTATAGTGAGAATTCTCGACCAACATACCCGCAAACAGGGAAGGATCATGCTGAGAACCCTTATACGTCCGGCGCTGGCCGTTGTGGCCCTCCTGCCGATGCAGGCCCTCTCCAACGAGGCCGCCATAGAGAAGTGGCTGCCCGAGTTCCAGCCCTCCACCCTGTCGCGCGAAGAACAGGCGAGCGAACTCACATGGTTCGCCAATGCCGCCAAACCTTACAAGGGAATGGCGATAAAGGTGGTGTCGGAAACGATCACGACCCACGAGTACGAGTCCCAGGTTTTGGCGAAGGCCTTTTCCGAGATAACCGGCATCCAGGTTACCCACGACCTCATCGGGGAGGGCGACGTCGTGGAGAAACTGCAGACCCAGATGCAGTCGGGCGAGAACATCTACGACGCCTATATCAACGATTCCGACCTGATCGGCACCCACTCCCGCTACCAGCAGGTGCGCAACCTGACCGACTGGATGGAAAATGAGGGCGCGCCCGTCACCTCCCCGACCCTGGACATCGAAGACTTTATCGGCCGCTCGTTTACCACCGGGCCCGACGGCAAGCTCTACCAGTTGCCCGACCAGCAGTTCGCCAATCTCTACTGGTTCCGCTACGACTGGTTCAGCGACGAGGCACTGAAGGCGCGTTTCCGCGAGAAGTACGGCTACGACCTCGGCGTCCCGCTGAACTGGTCCGCCTATGAAGACATCGCAAACTTCTTTACCAATGACGTGAAGGAGATCGACGGCAAGCGCGTGTACGGCCACATGGATTACGGCAAGAAAGACCCGTCACTGGGCTGGCGATTCACCGACGCCTGGCTGTCCATGGCCGGCGCCGGTGACAAGGGCTTACCCAATGGCCTGCCCGTGGATGAATGGGGTATCCGGGTCGAGGGTTGCCGCCCGGTGGCTTCCAGCGTGGAGCGCGGCGGCGCCACGGACGGGCCCGCCGCCGTGTACGCGCTCACAAAATACATCGACTGGCTGCGCGATTACGCGCCACCGGACGCGGGCGGCATGGTGTTCTCCGAGGCCGGACCCGTACCGGCGCAGGGCCAGATCGCACAGCAGATTTTCTGGTACACCACCTTCACGGCGGACATGGTGCAGCCCGGCCTGCCGGTCATGAATGACGACGGCACGCCGAAGTGGCGCATGGCGCCCTCCCCCCGCGGCGCCTACTGGGAAGACGGCATGAAGCTGGGCTACCAGGACGCCGGTTCCTGGACGCTGATGAAGTCCACGCCGGTGAAGCGCGCCCAGGCCGCCTGGCTCTACGCCCAGTTCGTCACATCAAAATCTGAATCGCTCAAGAAGAGCCACGAGGGTCTCACCATCATCCGGGAGTCGGACATCCTGCACGAGAGTTTCACCGAACGCGCGGCTGAGCTCGGCGGCCTGGTGGAGTTCTACCGCTCGCCCGCCCGCACGCAGTGGACGCCGACCGGCACCAACGTGCCCGACTACCCCCGCCTGGCGCAACTCTGGTGGCAGAATATCGGCAACGCGGTATCCGGTGACAAGACGCCCCAGGAGGCGATGTCCGACCTGGCCCGGGACCAGGAGCGCCTGCTGCAGAGACTGCAGCGGGCGAAGGTGCTGGGCGACTGCGGCCCGAAACTCAACGAGGTAAAGAGCCGCGAGTACTGGCTGGCGCAGCCGGGGGCACCCAAGGCCAGGCTCGACAACGAAAAGCCCGCGGGCCAGACCATAGGCTACCAGGACCTCATTCAAAGCTGGCAGTAGCCGGGCGTCGCTTCCCCATCCCCCACCCCTGGCGACCGTCTCGCAGCGGATGAGACTGTCGGCGCTACCGGGGACTACCCCCTGCATCCCGCCACCGGGAAGTCTCAAGGCCCGGCGCGGGAAGCTATACTTGGTAGAGCCTGCAACCCGGAGACGCGCATGAACATCCTCAAGCCCTGCCTTGCACTTGCCGCCCTCACCCTGCTCGCGTCCTGCGTACAGATCAACGTGGAGGCGCTCTCCCAGGACAGCCTGGATGGGCGCAACAACGACACCGCCGGCTCCGCCGCCACCCAGGCCTACCTGATCAACCTGCTCAAGGAACTGGGCGCGGCTGGCCTCGACAGCAACGCCGCGGGCGACGACGCGTTCAAGCAGGGCTTCACCAACGGGACCAACATCCTGGGCGTGATACCCGGCACCGACCTGGCCGATGAGTACGTGATCATCGGCGCCCACTACGACCACATCACACACTGTGAAATCAAGGTGCCGGGAGACACGGTGTGCAACGGCGCCACCGATAACGCCGCCGGTGTGGCCGCGGCCATTGAGCTGGGCCTGTACCTGTCCCTGCCGAACAACGAGCCCCGCCGTTCCGTGATACTGGCCTTCTGGGACCGGGAGGAAGACGGACTGCTGGGCTCTCTCCACTACGTGGCGAACCCGCTGCGACCCCTGGCGGACACGGTGGCTTATATCAACTTCGACATCCTGGGCGCCAACCTGCTGCCGAGCCTGCGCAATATCAGCTTTGCCATCGGTGCCGAGACAGGCGGGGCCGGCCTGTCCGCGGCGGTGCAGGCCGCGGTGGCCACGCGAACACTCGACACCCGCCAGTTCAGCGCGCTGTTCGGGCAGAATCGCAGTGACTACGCCAGCTTCATCGGCGTCGGCGTGCCCACGGTCTTCTTCAGCGATTCCACCGGGCCCTGCTACCACACCAACGGCGACGACCTGTCGGTGGTGGACTTCGGCAAACTGCAACACCAGATCGCCATCGCCTGGCACCTCACCCGGCAACTGGCCGACGGTACCGTGACCCCCGTTTTTGACGGCGCGGCCCCCGCGGCCACCTACGACGACGCGATTACCCTGGACAACCTGCTGCAACTCGCTCTCAGCGATCTCGACCGCTTCACTCCGGCGCAACAGGCCACCGCCCAGGCCCACGCGGCCACCATGGCCACACTGGTCGCCGAGGGCAGTGCGAACTTCGACGGCGCCGATGTGACGACGATGCTGCTAATCGCCCTGGAGGTTGTCGCCCTGCTGACTGAGGGTGACTGCGACGGATTCCTGGCGCCCTGAATACCGTGACGCCAAGCCCCAACGGTGTGGCAATTATTTGGCGGCCGGTCATTGCCGTGATCGCGTGCGCGCTGCTGCTGACGGCCTGCGAAAAATCGTCCGACGCGGAGCAGATCGCGCAAAACATCGCCGAGATGCAGGAGGCTGTCGAAGAGGGGAGCTTCTTTGCAATCCGCAAACACCTGGCCGAAAACTTTGTCGCCAACAACGAGCTGGACGCGGAGGAGGTCAAGCGCATGCTGCAGGTGTACAGCCTGCAGCACCGGAAAATCGATGTCACACTCGTGGACAGCGAGACCCAGGTAGACGAGACCCTGGGTTACCGCGCGGAATCACAGCTCTCCGTTATCGTCACGGGGTCATCCGGCCTCATACCCTCCGACGGCAGCATACGCAGGGTCGATGTGCTGTGGGAGAAGCACGGCGGTGACTGGCTGGTGATGAGGGCGGACTGGCGACGCAACCGATGATGCGAGAACACTACTTTCACCGACCCGCTGGAATGTGCCGCGAATTTCTTTTCCCGGATGAGCGGGATGCCAGGGGCCACCCATGAAGCGAATTCTTGTCACCGGCGCCAACAAGGGCATCGGACTGGCATCAGTGCAGGCCATGTTGGAACAGCACCGGGAGGCCGCCGTCATCCTCTGCGCGCGTGACCCCGCGCGCGGCCGTGCCGCCGTCCAGAGCCTCCTCGCCATCAATGCTGACTTCGACTCCAGGCTGCAGAGCCTGCAACTGGACGTGACCGATCCCGTCTCGGTGACTGCCGCCAGCGAGCAGGTGGCCGCCGGGGGCCCACTCTACGGCCTGGTGAACAACGCGGGCGTTGGCCTCGGGTCGGACGACCTCGCCGGTGTGCTCGCAGTCAATACCTACGGGGTCAAACGGGTCTGCGACGCTTTCCTCACCCTGCTGGAACCCGGCGGGCGCCTGGTCAACGTGTCCTCCGCGTCGGGACCGAAGTTTGTCGAGCAGTGCTCTGCCGAACGCCGGGCGTTTTTCATGGACGGCACCCTGGAGTGGTCTGTGATTGAAGACCTTATGGAAGCCGCCATCGAGGCCGGGAACGATGCCGCGCGCCTGCAAGAGCTGGGCCTCGGCAACGGCGGCGCCTACGGATTGAGCAAGGCCTGCGTGAGCCTGTACACGCTGGTGCTGGCCAGGGAGCACCCGGAACTTGTAATCAACGCCTGTACACCGGGCTATATCGAGACAGACCTCACGCGCCCCCAGGCGAAGCTGCGCGGGGCGACACCTGCCGACCTGGGCATGAAACCGCCCCGGGAGGGGACGAGGGCGATCCTGCACCTGCTGTTCGGCCAGCCCCACGGCAGCGGACACTACTACGGCAGCGACGGCCTGCGCAGCCCGCTGGATCGGTACCGCGCGCCCGGGAGTCCCGAGTACACGGGCGAAAACTGATAATTTACCGGCAGGAAATGGTGCCGGAGATAGGAGTCGAACCTACGACCTTCGCATTACGAATGCGCTGCTCTACCAACTGAGCTACACCGGCAGGAGAGGTGTCTGGAGGGCGCCCTCGCGGGCGGGGCGCATTTTAAGCAAACCCCATCGCCGTTGCAATCCGCTCTTGCGCGAGCGCTAAGGGGGGGATGTCAGACCGGGCTGCAGATCATGTAGTGCTGGATGGAAGGCTCCGGGTCGTTCAGCGCTTCCATCTCCCAGCCGGTGCCCTCCAGCAGCTCCAGGGCGTGCTTGCGCGAATAAATCGCCCACTTCAGTGGGTTCTTCGGGTCCCAGTCCTTGAAGTCCGGCGGGCCGGGCCACTTCTCCAGGTCTTCCTCCGACACCACCATCCATTTTGCCACCTGGTCCATGAAACCGTGGCCACCCTCGGTCGTCTCGAACACGAACAGGCTGTAGATCAGCTTGCCCCCGGGCTTGATGTAGCGCCGCAGCATTTTCAGCATGGCCACGTAATCCTCGGGAGCGAGGTGGGTGAATACCGAGAACAGGCAGATGACGTCAAAGCTCGCTTCCGGTACCGGCAGTTGCGTGTCGGCCGTCAGGCGCTCGCCGTCCGGATTGTACATCTCGTTGTGCAGGTCCAGGGAATGAAACTCGAAGCGCGGATCTGTAACGTTTGCCTTGAGGTATTCGATCAGGTCGCTGAATACATCGATGCCGACGTACCCCCCCAGCGGGATCTCATCCTCCATCATGACCTGCACCATCTTCACGCCGCAGCCCATGTCGAGAATCCGGGAATCGCGGAAGTCCTCGAGGCCCAGGCCGCGATACATCACCTTGATCAGGTTGCGCGCGGTGTCCTTGGACTCTTCCTCGTCCTTCGCCTTGCCTCCACGGCGAAACTCGCGGGGAACTTCCAGTTTCTGTCCTGACATATAACTGTCTCCGAAACGGGCCGGCCTACACCGGTCTGCAGATCATGTAATGCTGGATGGCGGTTTCCGGATCGTTCAGCGACTCGACTTCCCAGCCGGTGCCCTCCACGAGCTTCAGGGCATTCTCGCGCGAGTAGATCGCCCACTTCAGCGGCTGCTCCGGATCCCAGTCCTTGAAGTCCGGCGGGCCGGGCCAGTTGGCCACCTGTTCGTCCGACAGCTCAAGATTCTGTGAAATATGATCCATGAAACCCATACCGCCCTCGGTCGTCTCGAACACGAACAGGCTATAGAGCAGTTTGCCGCCCGGCTTTACGTAGCGCCGCAGCATTTGCAACATGGAGACGTAGTCGTGGGGGGCGAGGTGCGTGAAAACCGAAAACAGACACACGATGTCGAAGCTGCCCTCCTCCACCGGGAGTTGCGTGTTGCCCGTCAGCCGTTCGCCCTCGGGGTTGTACATGTCGTTGTGAAGATCCAGGGAGTGAAATTCAAAGCGCGGGTCGGAGACGTTTTGCTGCAGGAACTCAATCTGCTCCGGGAACACGTCCACCCCCGCGTAGTGCCCTACGGGCAGTTCGTTGCCGAGAAAGGCCTGCACCAGCTTCACCCCGCAGCCCATATCGAGTACCCGCTGGGAACCGAGGTCATCGAGGCCGAAGTTACGGCACATCAGGTTGATCAGGTCTACGCCGGAGGAGACCGAGTCGTCTTCGTCGTTGGCCTTACCGCCGCGCCGGAACTCGCGCGGCACATTCAGGATTTGTCCAGCCATGAATAAGTCCCGTTCAGGCGCCGCGACCAGCGGCGCACGTACGTTGCAAATGAGGGTCCTACTGCCTCGCGCGATTGCAGCCGGTGCAGGGAGGGACCGCGATCAGGAGTGTACGTAACTTCGAGAGCTTCGGCCAGCGGATCACGGTGTGCAGAGGTCCTGGCTGAAATCGCCGATGGTCCAGGGAGTATTGGGGTCGAGGGAGTCGCTGAGGGCGACCGGATTCAGGAACGTGCCCATATGGGACGTCGCGAGCGGGTCCCCGATATAGGTGGACTCGCTGAAATCCGCGACGGCCAGCGTGCCCTCCATATCCACGGTATCGACCTCAACCCCGTCGATATACAGGGAGAGAGCGATGTTATCCGGGGGACTGAATACAGCGAGCTTTTTACGGAAATACCCGGTGACGACCACGCTGTGGCAGGCCTGCACGGCCACGATATCGCCCGACAGGGTGGCCGGGCCGAGGTAAGCTGTCACCGTGTTGCCGCTGCGGTCCATGCTCCATGCACCCGTCTGTGTGACCAGCGGCCCGGAATATCCGGTGGGAACGCCTACACCGAAAGTATACCGCCCGAATCCGGGCGCGCGCAGGTAATCCGCCGACGTCAGTTCGCCGCCGCCGAAGGCATCGGGCGTGTAGATCGTGGGCACCGTATGTGCATCGCGGTACCAGGTCTTGTACCCGTCTACCAACTGGGTCTGCAGCGCCGGCGGAATCGGGATTACGGGAAATGTACCTGTCGGGTCGGCCACGAGGTCGTACAGAAGGGGATCCGGCAAGACCCCGAACGTTACAGGGCGCTGCAGGTAGCGGTACTGGCCGTCGGCGCTCAACACACCGTAGCTGTCCTCGCCGTGCTCCCAGTAGAGATCCCGCTGTGGTGCAGCCTGCGCCAGCTCAATCGTCGGATAGAAATCGCTGCCGTCCAGGTCGCCCGGAACGGTGATGCCCGCGGCCGAGAGCAGCGTGGGATATATGTCCTGGATGCTGATGGTGTCCGCTATCACCTGCCCGTTGACCGCACCGTCCGGGAACAGCATCAACAGGGGCGTGCGCAGGCTGCCCTCAAACAACGCGTTCTTCTTCCCCCAGTAGGGGCTGTTATTGTCGATCTCCAGGTTGGTACCTCCGTTGTCGCTGACGATAACGACGATCGTGTCGTCGAGCGCACCCAGCGTGTCGAGATGGTCAACGACCCGCCCGATATTGAAATCAAGCTGGTTGACCAGCGCCTGGTAGCGCCCCTCATCGGTATCCGGGTACAGGGCCGCAAACGCAGCGGACGGCGAGATCGGGGAGTGCGGTGCGTAATACCAGAGATTCACGAACCAGGGTGCGCCCTCGCCGTGAACATCGTCGATCACCTCGATGGCCTTGTCCGTGATGATGTCTTCGAGGTGTCCCGTGAAGTACGCGCCCGGCTCGGTATCGCCCTGCAGCCACGGGTTCTCGTAACGCGGAATCGAGTAGGTCAGCTCGCCCTGCTCATGTACCCCGGGCAGGAAACTCTGCGTGAGGAAGCCAAACCAGTGATCAAACCCCTGGGCGTCCGGCCATGCGCCAAGTTCCTGCTCCCCGAGGTGCCACTTGCCCAGGTGCCAGGTGGTATAGCTCTCTTCCTGCAGCCGTTCCGGGAGCGTGACGACCTCGGGCGTGATGCCCCTGCTGTTGGGGACGTACCCGAGTCGCTCCGGGTACATCCCCGTGAGCAGCGCCGCCCGCGCCGGGTTACACACCGGGTTCGCATAATGACGGGTGAAGCGCACGCCGTCCTGCGCAAACTGGTCCAGGTTCGGCGTGTCGATGTTGGTATTGCCGTTGTTGATCGCGAGGTCGTTGAACCCCATGTCGTCGACCATGACGAGCAGTACGTTAGGCCTGCCCAGGGGGTTGGGGTCCAGCCGGTCCACGATCCCGTCACCGTCGGTATCGACATCGACCTCGTCCGGCGCGATGTAGTCCGGGTCGTGGGCGTCCATGATGCTCTGGGCCAGGGCCTTGAGATCGGTGATGTAACCGGGGTTGTAGCTGTAACCGTTCAGGTCGACATCGTACAGGGCACCCAGCCACACCAACTCGCCCAGCTCGACGAGTATGTCACCCGGCGTGCCTGCGCTGTCCTGGAAAACGGCGACCGCAGGGCCGCCGACCAGTGTCGAGACATCAGGGAGATTGGCATCATCGTACAGGTGGTACAGCTCCACCGCGGCCCTGCCCAACGGCACACTGTAGAAATCGACGCCCGGGTAATACCCCCGCAACTGGTTGATGAGCGAGTGCACGGCGGCCTGGTTGGCCTCGTAGGCCGCCTCGTAATCCTCGTTGGTACCGCCCTCGGGGTCGTCGCTCCAGGGCACGCTGATGAAGAAACGTGTGTCGGCATGCTGTGCCAGCGCGTAGTCGACCCAGAGCCTGTAGCCATCGACCGACGGATACGCGGCGGACCAGGTCATACCGAACAGCTCCACGTCGCCGTTGTCGAGCTCCGCCTGTATGTTCGCCCGCGCCACGGTGTCATCCCAGAACGCCTGGGGTGCGCCGAGGTCGCCGGCGGCCAGGAAAGTGGCAGTGGTGTGATCTGTATAGCCGGCGTTGATGGCATGGGCCTCGATACCCTGGGCAATCGGGTCGAACAGTTCATTGCCCATGAATACAGAGACGAAACCGGTGTTGGTGGTGGAGCGGAACACCGCTTCCAGCGGACTGAGCGTAAAGCCCTCGTACTGTTCGACCAGGCTCCCCGGAATATTGAACGAGCAGGTGTTGTCCAGGGACTTTCTGCAGTAGCTGCTCCAGCGGCGGAACTGCCAGCCGGGCTTGGGAACGCCCGTGTAGGTCTCGACGTAATCGCCGGGGCCGAGTATTTCGTTGTCGGTACAGTTCGGGGAGCTGGCCTGGAAGTCCGCGAGTGTGCAGTCGCGGTTGCCGGAGTCGGACAGGATATCGCCCTCGCCCACGATGGCCAGGGGCTGTTTACACGCGTAGAGAAACAGCAGGAGGAACCCTGCCAGAAACAATCTGGAAGTTGTCATAATCGCGGCTGTATCCTTATCGTTGCCCGACCCCGCGGGGGGTTAAAACTAATGCCTGACGGCGCGGGCGTTAAAGTACCAATAGTAATATAAACTTGTGTTTTTATTTCCATTAGTAATATATAGCCGCAGCCCCGGGGCCCCCTCTTCTATCTGCCCATTTGACTATGCAAGTTTGACGCCACACCCGGAATATCAGCGACTTGCGTGGCTCCGGGCGGTGCCCCTGTAAAGTTTCCTGACGGCCTGCGCGGTGCCGCGCGCCGCCACAATAGCGGTATACTGCCGACGTCACGGCGCGCCCGGCGGGCGCCCTCTACTAATAATCTGGCCTGGCAAGGGGCGCGTGAATGGGTCGCTGGTTACTGTTGTCTGCAGTGGTGTTGGGAGCCGCTGTCCTTGTATTCGGCGGCGACGAAAGCGACGGGCAGGCCGCACGTCCCAATATCCTGCTCATCGTCCTCGACGACTTCGGCTACAACGACCTGGGTGCCAACGGCAATGACATGGCGCCCACGCCCAACCTCGACGAGTTCGCCGCTCAGGGCACGCGCTATACCCGGCACTACGCGGACGCCTCCTGTGCAGTGGCAAGGGTGACGCTGCTGACGGGGCGCAACCCCGCCGGGTTCGGCTTCCGCCCGGTGGCGCTGGGCCTGTCCTCCGACACCCGGACCATCGCCAGTTTCCTGCGCGACAACGGCTACCGCACGTTCCATGTCGGGAAATGGCACGTCGGCAACGCCACCCTGGAGCAGTCGCCTGGCCGGCTCGGCTTCCAGGATTGGTTCGGCTTCCTCTTTCAATCGGAATTGGCGGGGGGCCCGAACAAGGCGGGGACCTATAAGCGACCGACGTATTTCAATCCGTGGTTGCGGGAAAACAACGCGCCGCCCGAAAAACACCTGGGGCATCTCACCGATATCCTCACCGATCGGGCGGTGGATTTTATCGACACCCGCGCACACGATGAGCAGCCCTGGTTCCTGAACCTCTGGTTCTACGCTCCCCACAATCCGCTGCAGGCGGCGCCGCGGTTCCGGGAACGCTATCCCGAGGGCGTTGAGGGAGATTACTACGCCCTGCTGGAACAACTCGATTTCAGCGTGGGCCGGGTCCTTGCAACCCTGGACGACAACGAGCTGACCCGGGACACGCTGGTGATCGTAGTCAGCGACAATGGCGGCACCAATATCGCGGCCGAGAACAACTATCCCTTCGAGGGCTACAAGGGAACCTACACCGAGGGAGGGCTGCGGACCCCACTGTTGATTCGCTGGCCCGGGCACACCAAGGCGGGCCGGGTGGACGACACGGTCACCTCTCTCTACGACATTTTTCCCTCACTCGCCACTGCCGCGGGCGCCGAAATTCCCGCCGGCCTCCAGGGGCGCAACCTGTTCGGGGATGAGGCGGACCCGACAGGGAACCTCTACTGGGAGTCCAGCGACTCACTGGTTCACATGTACTCGGTCCTCTCCCCGGATGGCCGCTGGCGCCTCACGGTGCCCTGGTACGCGCCCCCGCTCCTGTACGACCTCAGGAAAAACCCCCGCGGTGACAAGGACGTGATTTCTGATCACCCCAGGGTCGCCTCCAGGTTGAACAACGAGTACCTCGAATGGCGGCGCACCGTTCGCAACGTCGGCGTGAGCGACGAACCCTTGAACGACCGTGGTCAGCGCATTCTGCGGGGCGACGACCAGCAGCGCAGCCCGGGATACAGTGGTTTCAGTTTCGCCATCGGGGCGACACCGGGTGAGGGCGCGGACGGCACCCGGGGGTATATCGCCGATCACCCCGGAAGGTGGAGCCTCGTCTACGATGCGAAAGAGGGCCTGCAACTGGATGTACTGGGCACAAAGATGAAGGGCCCGGTGCTGCGCGCGGGCGAATGCAGCGATATCGTGGTGGCGACGCACTTCAGGATGTCGCCGAGAACGCCGGAGCGTAACAACGCGATCATCATGTTGTTCGTGGACGGCGTGCTCGCGGCGGGGCAATCGATGCCGCAGCCGCCACTGAACACCTGGGGCAAAGCCAACCCCACTTACATCGGCATCAGCGCATCGGGCAGCAGCCCCTTCCAGGGCGAGTTGAGCGCGCCGGTCATTATCAATGAACGACTGGTGCTCGATGCGCAGGCAGACAAGATCGGCAACGGGCTCTCCAGTATCGCGAGCAACTGTCCCGCACCCGCGGAAGACCGGCCGCCCCCGAAACTCATCGCCGTTGCGGAGGCGCGCTAGGCCCGCGCCGCTGCCATCACCTCCAGCCCCTCGAACACGAGGTCGGGCACCCAGTCGCCGCCACGGTCCAGGAATGCCATCAGGCGCCGCCCGCCGCCACCGCAGAAGAACAGCGCGGGCGATTCGCCCCCGCTGCGATCCAGGGCCGTGGCGACGGCACCCGTGGATGCCAGGGCGATGCCGTGGCGCACGGCCTCGGCGGTGGAACGCCCGGGTGTCAGCGCGTAGTCGATATCCTCGTCGAAGCGCACGCGATCAGTGTCCAGCAACAGCGCCCGCTCCATGAGATCGACGCCGGGAACGATGAATCCACCCTCGTGCACCGCGTCGCGCAGCATGTCGATGTCCTCGCCGAGGCCGAAGTTGAGGTTGGGATAGCCGGTGTTCATGCTGGTGTCCTTTCAGTCGTTGTCGCCGGCCCCT
>Ga0126341_1000133_pt1 | contig 16072 bp, 10 predicted proteins | sample OrbTmetagenome_FD_97057 | JGI IMG/M metagenome (GOLD analysis project Ga0126341, IMG submission 97057) | Coral microbial communities from Florida Keys, Florida, USA - Orbicella T D metagenome | ecosystem: Host-associated > Invertebrates > Cnidaria > Coral | place: Florida Keys, Florida, USA... | reverse complement strand
TGTAATCACTTGCCATGAATCGAAGCTGTAAAGCAAATCATACGTTTTCTGGTGGAATCGCTGGTTCCGGTGTGAAAAAAACCGACATCCAGATGTGTCAACACCCCGGTGGCTCCGGGCCGGGCCACGGCTGTGAGGGCTGCGGGCGGTTGAGGAACATTTCCAGATTGGTGTAACCGGTGTGCAAGTCGTATCGCGAGTGATCGCTTGAGTCCTCCGGGTCCAGGCCGTTGAGGCGCTCCCACCAGTCCGCCATTCCATCCCTGTCCCGGTCGTAATCCGCATCGCGGTACCGCGCCGGCGCCGCTGGCCAGCCGCCCACCTCGTCCTGTGAATCAATGACCCCGCCTGTCTGGGAGCGCACCTGGGCCACCACCCTCGCGTCCACCGCGTCGCGAAAGAGCGATGCGCCGGCGCTGTCCAGCACGTTGTCCAGGGCCTGCCCCGGGGGCACCGCCAGCGGGTGGAGGCGCGGGAACGTAAACGGTGCCGGAAACCAGGTGACGAGGCCGAAGAAGTCGCTGTCCTGCATGGGAACCGGGTTGAAAGTCCCGTCGGTATCGAAGTCGACGAGGTTGTCCCGGCGAAAGACCGCCATCTCCTCCGCGGTGGCCTCGAAGTTGAGCCAGGCACAGGCGCAGATTTCCAGGCTCGGCCCGGCGATGTAGGTATTGCCGATGAGGTTGACGCGCAACTGGTAGGGCTGGTTGAGCGGGTGATGGGGAAACTGCAGCCAGTCGTACATCACATTGTTGACCAGGTCGATGTCCAGGCCCGCGCCTTCCTCGCCCGGTGCGGGCGGGTCCTGCTGCCCGCCGATGGCGGGCATACGCCGCTGGTGGTGCGCCCAGAGATTGCGCCAGAAAGAGTAGCCGCGCTCGCCGGTGCCGCGTACCAGGGACCCGCGGCCGTGCTCGCCCTCCGTGTGGAAGGAGTCGTTGAGGGCCTCGCTGATGATGGAGTACTGCACCGTGACATTGGCCGACTTTGTGACCGAGAGAGTCTCGTCCATACTCCACGAGGCCGAGACGTGGTCGATCACAACGTATTCCGAGCCGATCACGGTCAGCGCGTCGGCCGCGTCGCCGACCAGGTCCGCATTGCCGCGACCGGGTTTGCCCGGTACCCCCGCCGCGTTTTCGTCGCCGGGGCGGAAGCGCAGGTAGCGGACAACGACGTGCGCGGAGTTGACGATCTCGACGGGATAGCCGCGCAGGGTCACCCCGCCGGGTGACGTCTGGCCCGCCAGGGTCAGGTGGGATGCGGAGAAACGCAGCGGGCGCTCCAGGTGGATGTCTCCGGCGACGTCAAAGACGATGGTGCGGGGCCCCGCGGCCGTGTCCAGCCCGTGACGCAGGCTGCCCTCACCGCCATCGGCCAGGGAGGTGACGATGTAGACGTCGCCGCCGCGGCCACCCACTGCGGTAGCCCCGAAGCCGAGGGCGCCGGGAAAGGCGGGTATGACGTCGGAGAAGCGGTCGCCGGCCTGGGCGGCGCCGCAGGACAGGACCAGTGATGCCAGGAGTGCCCTGGCCGTTGTTTGAGCCTGGTTACCGCTAGGGTTGTAAGATGCCATACCGCTGGGGTGACAGTGATCCGGGCAGCCGAGTATAACCGATCGTCACAGTGTGCTGCGGGCCGGGGCGCCGCGGGGGGAATGATCGGCGATCTAAAGTGTTCAGCGCGTCACAGGATCGCGAAATTTGCGCTCAGGTAGTGCCGGTCTCCGGGAGCGCGTCGCTGCGCGCTTCCGGGTCGTGCTCGCCCAGCATACGCTTCCAGAAAAAGGGCACCAGCGCCTGGGTGAACCAGTTTTTGGGATAGACGGCGTCGTAGTCGCCGAGGCCGATCTCCGCGGTGTTCTGCTGTTCGTGGGGAAGAATGCGGGTGCCGAACAACACGTCGAACACGATCAGGATATTGCCGTAATTGCTGTTGGCGAGGGAGGCGTTATTGGAGTGGTGCCAGCGATGCAGCTCGGCGCCGGAGATGATCCAGTTCAACCATCCCAGCCGGTAGTACACGTTGGCGTGCTGCCAGTTGCCGTGCATCGCGTTGACGATCACCACCAGCCCCACCACTTCCGGCGTGGCGCCGCACAGCGCCAGCATCAGTCCGCTGATTGCCCCGCTCAGGGCGGAGTCGATAAAGTGGAACTTGGGTGCGTTCAGCCAGTAGAGCCTGGGCGAGCTGTGGTGTACCGAGTGGAAGCGCCAGCCGATCCTGTACTCGTGAAAAATTCGGTGGCGCCAGTAGGTGCCGAATTCGGCCACGAGCAGGCCGAGCAGCAGCTGCCATCCCAGTGCCCAGTGGGTGGGCCAGTCGATCAGGCGGTAATCCACCCCCGCAATGCCCACCAGGTACAGGCTGCCCAGTGCCAGCCCCTGCTTGATGTAGGCCCCGATCAGGTTTCCCGACAGGAATACGTGCATCACGTCGGTGATGATATCGCCGTGTGAGCGGCGCCACTTCAGGCAGTACGGCTGTATCCACTCTATGATCCCGGCGCTGAGATAGCCGATGGGAATCATCGAGAACGCGAGGCCGCGATTGCCGCTGTCCATGGCATAGACCGCGAAACACGCCGCTACCACCACGCACAGGGGATAGACCGTCCAGGCAATCACCTGCCGGATCACGGAGTCACTGTAATCTACCGGTGTGTCGACCATCGCATCCCGCCACGCAGCGCAAATACTGACATACTATGACTTTTGTCTAAATTCCATCTATATTTTCAGGGCGCCAGCGACCCGCGACAAGACGCTAAGAACGAGCAGGAATAGCCCATGAGGACAACCCGATCAAGCCTCGCCGAGCCCGCGGATTGCGGGATCCCCCTTCCGGCCCGGGAGAAATTGTCGGGGAGAACCCCCTGGCACCGGTCCCCCGGTATGCCCTGTATCGCGGCGGCCCTGGTGGGCGCGCTCGCGGTCACCTCCGCCCGGGCCGCGGACCGGGTCCTCGAGGAGATCGTGGTCAGCGCCCAGAAGATCAGCGAGGACCTGCAAAACGTGCCGATCTCCATCAGCGTCGCAACCGATGAGAACATCAGGCAGATCAATGCGTTCGACTTCAAGGAACTCCAGGAGATAACCCCGGGAGTGGCCTTCGGCGGCGGCGCCGGGCTGCAGAGCGCCGCGATCCGGATCCGCGGTGTGGGCCCCGAGTTTTTCGCCCTGGGCACCCCGCCCAATGTCGCGGTGTTCGTCGACGACGTGGCCCAGGCGCAGATCGGTGCGGTGTTCTCGACGCTGGTCGATATTGATCGCGTGGAGTTACTGCGAGGCCCGCAGGGTACGCTGTACGGGCGCAACGCGCCGGGGGGAGCCTACAACATCTACACGAAGCGGCCGAATTACGAGGGAGTCAACGGCTATGTCGAGGGGAGCTACAGTGCCTTCGAGTCCAGTGACCTCACCACCCAGGATGTGCGGGCAGCACTGAACGTGCCCCTCCTCGAGGACCGGCTGGCCTGGCGGGTCGCCGGCGTTTACTCCGAGTCCGACGGGTTTGCCAAGATGGTCAATCCGGATTCTCCCGACGACAGTACCGGTGGCAAGGACAATGAGGCCCTGCGCTCGAGGCTGTTGTGGGACATCAACGACAGTGCCAGCCTGATGGTGACCAGCAACTACCAGGACCTGGAGCAGAACCCCGCCGGTTTCAACTACGAGGGACTGGTCCCCGGGACCGGCGGCACTGAGATATCCCCGACACCCGCGATTTACAACAAGTTCGGCAAGAACAGGAACTATGGCTCGCGCAGGAGCGTCGTCACCGGTGATATCAAGGATACCAGCCTCCACCTCAGTTGGGATTCACCCCTGTTCCTGCTGGATGCCCTGGCCTTCTACCAGGAGTTCGAGACTTTTTCAGACGAGGATCGCGAACCCTACCCGGACGGGGTGAGCCTGTTCCAGATCGAGGCGGACACGGAGATCACCACCGGCGAGGTGCGGGTGTCCAACAGCGGCGAGCTGCTGGACTACGTGGCGGGCGTCTACTATTTCGACACCGACGCGATCATTGCCAACACCATCTTCATCCAGGGCGTGGATGTGGCGGGAAACAACGATCTCAATACGCAGGGCTGGGCCGTCTTCGGCAACGCGAACTTTCACCTGGCCCCCAGGTGGGACCTGGCCCTCGGCCTGCGCTATGACGATGTAGAGGATACTCTCACCGCGAGTACGCAGTTTTCCGGTGTGGACGCCGCCATCGATGGCGACAAGTTGGAGTTCGATGAGTGGTCCTGGAGTGTCAAGCTGCGCCACTACGTCAATGACAAGATCACCGCCTACCTCGCCTACGACCACGCTTTCAAGCAGGGCGGTTTCAATCCCCTGGTGGCCGGGGTGCAAGGTGTCAGCGATACGTTCGGCATTCCCATCCCGCCGGCCGTGGCCGAGGCGGCTGCGGCCACTATTACATACGACGAGGAGGAGTCCGACGCCATCGAGATCGGGCTCAAGGGCACGGTGCTGGACGATCGGCTGAGATTCGGCGTCGCGGTGTTCTACCAGCAATACGACGACCACCAGGTGGCGCAGACAGAGCAATTCGTCGAGGCGTTGGGTGGGATTTACGGCAATTTCTTCATCGCCGCAATCACCAACGCGGAGGAGGTGGACACCCAGGGCATCGAATTCGACGTGACCTACCTGCTCGGCGATCACTGGGATGTGGCGCTGCGGGCGGCGTACGCTGAACCGACGGTAGAGGAGTGGACGTCGCGCTTCTGCCCCTCCGGTGAGAACGAGACGCCCGATCAGCTGCTCTGCCCGAAGGATGGCGGCGATTCCCTGAACAACCTGCCGAAGTGGAATACCAACCTCCAGGTGGGCAATGCCTACCCGCTGACAGGCTCCTGGGAATTCTACTCGCGCGCGAGCTGGACCTGGCAGTCGTCGCCCGCGGATACACGGATTACCAATGACTTTTCCGAGTCGAAAAGTCTCATCGGCCTGTCGGCGGGGGTCACCAACGCCGACCTGGGGCTGGACATCAAGGCCTGGGTGAAAAACCTGACGGACGAGGACCGCAATATTGACCCCGGCAGGAAGGCCAATGGGGACGATGACCTGCCGGCGGCGTACCAGGGGTTTTTCACACCCGGGAGGGAGCTCGGGCTGACCGTTCGCTACAACTTCTAGCGCCCCTACTCCGCCGGGGTCGCCATCTAGTGGCCCGGTTGTTCCCGGTCCGCACGCCGGTTGTCGTTCACAGATCCGGCACCAGCGCCGCCATGATCCGCTCCGCGTTGGCTGCAACGGTAAACGCCGGGTTGGCGTTGGCAGCCGTTCCGGGCAGCAGGCTGCCGTCGATCACGAACAGGTTCTCGTAGCCGTAAAGCCGGCCCAGGTCGTCGCAGGCGTCTCCCATCACAGCCCCGCCCAGGGGGTGCCATATGGTGGTGGGTGCGCCGAGGCCGAAACCCCCGGTCTCGGTCAGGAGGCGATCAAAGCTGTCCTGCCGCGCGATTGCGGAGGGAGTCGCGGCGTCGGGGGGCCAGCTGATCCCGTATACCCCGCTCTCGTCAAACCCGAGTTCCCCCAGCTCGTCGGGCACGGACATCGCCAGCTGAATCTGGACGTTGGGAATTGCGGCGGGGGAGTGTTCGTAGACTACGGGGTAGCCGGGTGTGCCCCGGTCTACGGCGGAGATGCAGGCGGGGCCGCCTTGGGGTCCCGTCAGCGGCTCGGCCCGCGCCTCGAAAAAGAGCTGGTCGCCATTGGTGCCCCAACCCTTGCCGATTCGATCATTTGAAGCGCTGAGCTCCCCGGCGCGCTGGCTGGCAAGGAGAAGCTTGCTGGTATTGAGGGAGCCGGCGGCGAGGAACAGGTAGTCGGCGTCGATCTCGAAGGTGTCCACCACCGCGCCCTCCGGCGTAATCTGCTGGCACGTCAGCGTGTAGTAGCCGTCGCGTTCGCTGATCACCTGCACGTCGCACAGTGTAATGATGTCGACACTGCCTGTGGCGACGGCGTCTTTGAGGTAATTCTTGTCGGTGGACAGCTTGGCGCCGCTGTTGCAGCCGTAGAGGTATTCGCTGATGATGGCCGCGGGGGCGGCCTCACCCTGAAGCTCGGCCCGGATGATGTCCCAGTCGAAGGAGGCGGCGGGGCGAATGGTCTCGAAGCCCGCGGCCGCCGCATCCTCCAGGAAGGCGCGATGCGCGGTGTAGGGATCGCTGGCCAGCACGTCGTCGGGAATACTGCTGGCGCCGAACTGGGCGGCGACCCTGGGATAGTAGACCTGGTCCATGTCGTCGTAGTTGATGGAGGGGAATACGCCCTCGAAGATGTCCCGGCGCGGTTGCAACAACACGCCGCCGTAGACCAGTGAGCCGCCGCCGAGACAGGAGGCGCACACCGCATCCACGCTGTCGCCGCCGACCCGTTCTATCAACCCGGCGTAGGGTGTCACCGGGGCGATCCCGGTGAGGGCGTCGCGTTCCCCGAACCAGGTGGTGCGGCGGTCGGGACTGGAAATGCCGGGAAACGTGTCGGGGCCCTGCAGTGGCCAGGACTGCCCGCGTTCCAGCAGGGTGGTGCGTATGCCCGCCTGCCCGAGGCGCAAGGCGGCGACGGAACCGGAAAAGCCCGACCCGATGATGACCGCGTGTGCCGACTTGCCCTGAGCATCTCTGCCGTCGCTGCAGCCGGCGCCCAGCGCCGTGGCGAGGGCCAGTGTGGATCCGTTACGGAGAAATCTGCGGCGAGTAATTCGTGTCATGTTCCCCTCGGCATTCTATCGGAATGCCGCACGCCTGCCTCACCCCGTCGAGAACAGAGCATAAAGCAAGGGTTTCCCCTGTGTCACTACATCGACAGCACCCTGATCAGGGTCCAGTAGCACCCCATGACGCCCGCCAGCCAGGCGAGGGTGGTGTGCAATCCCCGCCCGGGGCCGAGCCGATTGAGCAGCAGAAACAGCAGCAGCGCCAGGGCGACGAACACGAGTTGTCCCGCCTCGACACCGAGATTGAAGGCCAGCAGCGCCCAGGCCAGCCTGTCCGGGGGGATGCCCGCCTCCACCAGTGCACCTGCAAAGCCCAGGCCGTGCAGCATCCCGAACGCGGTGACGACCAGGTAGCCGTGCGCGAATCCGCCGGTAGGTACCAGCACCTGCCGCGCCAGGAAGACGATGGAGAGGGCGATGCAGGCCTCGATGGCCGGCCCCGCCACTGCCACGAGTCCCAGTACGGCGAGAGCGAGGGTGACCGAGTGCCCCACCGTGAAGGCCGTTACCAGCTTGACCAGCCGCCAGCCGCGGGCCAGCAGGCACAGCATGAGTACAAACAGGAGGTGATCCCAGCCGGAGAGGATATGTTCGAAACCGAACACCAGGTAGCGGGCTGTCGAATACCCGTCCGCCTTTGAGCCTGTATAGGGGCGCAGGATGACGACGCCTTCGCGGCTGTCGACAAAGGTGCCCTGCCGATCACTGTCCAGCGCGGTGGTGAGAAAAGCGCCTTCCTCGACGCCGCCGATGCGCAGTACCGCGCCGCCCGGGTCCGGGCAAGTCAACTGCCATTGTTGTTGCAGGCCCCGCCGCCCATCGCTTGCGGATAGCACCGTACAGGATTCGCTCGCCAGCGAAACTGCCGTACTGCCCGGGGGAGTTTTTACCGTCAGGGCAAGGCGCGACTGCGGCAGGTGCTCGATGTCGATGCGTACCAGGCCCAGGTCGTGGGCGGTGGAAGCGGCGGGATATACCAGGTGACAGATGGCCGACAGCACGACCGCGAGCAGCCGGGCGGGCAGGGCGCACCGACGGGGGGCACGGGAGAGCCTACCGTTACTCGCCAGCGCTTTGGTATTCAATGTCGTAGTTCTCACGCAAGCGGTCGATCGCCTCCGCGCGGCGCTCGTCACGCCGGTCGGCCAGCCATTCCATGCGCAGTCTTTCCTGCAGGTGCTCTCGCGGGATCGGTTCGGAGGGGTGCCACTCGGTCACCCTTACCAGGTGCCAGCCGCGGATGGATTTCACCGGGCCGCTCCAGGTTTTTTCGGGCAGGCCTTCCAGGGCGCTGGCGAATTCCGGCCCGAAACTTCCCGCCATGTCTTGGGCGGTCATGCGCCGCATCACGTAGCCCAGCCAGAAAAACTGCATTCGACGCATATCCGGGCTGCCCTCGGGCTTCAGGGACTGGGCGGCCGCCGACTCGTCGTCGCCGTAGAAGCGGTGTTCGAAACTGACCATGCGCTCGGTCATGTAGCGCGACTTGTGTTCCAGGTAGTACGCATCCAGCTGGGCGTCCGTCGGTGGCGGCGGCTCCTCCGCCACCAGGAACATCATCTTGTCCGACAGGCGGTGGCGCACCCTGCCGTCGCTCAGGTGCAGGCCGAGCCTGAGTGCTTCGCGCAACAGGATTTCCTGGTCGATGAAATTGCGCGTTACCGCGTCGCGTTCTTCGGCCGTGAGGGGGCGTTCCAGCACCAGCTCGCGTTCTTCCACGAGCCGGTCGATGACCGCGGGGTCTACGACCAGGGGTTCGGGCGCGCTGCGCCGGTGCTCCCACCAGACGATCAGCGCAGCGATAACGAGGAAGCCGACCAGCGGCTCCCGCCACAGTGATTTCACCGGGCTGGAGGCGGTTTACCGCACCCCGTCGTCGGTCATCTTGGGATGGAGATAGCCCTTCTCGGTAATGCCAGCCTTGCGTACGGCGAGACCGTTGAGGCACTGGCGCACGATCGCCTTGGAGTTCAGCATGGTCGTGTAGCCCGGGTCCGAGTCGGGCCGCAGCTCGACCAGTTCAAACCCCACGACGTTGGTCTCGGCACAGAGGCGGCGCACAAGCGGCAGTGTTTCGCGCATGTACAGTCCGCCGGGTTCGGGGGTGGAGGTGCCGGGTATGAACGCGGGGTCGACGACGTCGATATCGAAGGAGATGAAGACGTTGGGCGCGGCGTTACCCGCCTCGCGAATCACGTCGGTCATCACCTTTTCCCAGCCGCGCTTCTCCACCTCCGCCATCATGTGGTAGCGCAGGCCCTGTTCACGGGCCCAGTCCAGTGTCTCCAGGTCGGTGGAGGTCGGGCCGCGCAGGCCGATCTGGATAATGTGCTCCGGCTTGACCAGCTCCTCGAGCAGCAGGCGGCGAATGGGGTTGCCGTGGGTTACGAGGTGGCCGAAGTCCGCGTTCGAGTAGTCGGCGTGAGCGTCGAAGTGAATGACCGTGACTTCTCCCTTGCCGTACACGTCGGCGAGGGCGGCGACATCTGGGTACATCAGCCCGTGGGCGCCGCCGATGATGAAGGGGATGGTGCGCTTGCCGTTGTCCAGTTTTACCGAGGCGATTTCGCGAACCATCTTGCGGATTTCCACGATGGACCGCTCCAGGCTGAAGGGTTCCGAGGCCGCGTCGCCGTAGTCGACCGCGTTCAGCTCCTTGACCCAGGAGCGCCCCGTGTCGAGGTCGTCCAGGGCGAAGGCGCCCCAGGTATGGTAGACCTCCGAGCGGTGCGGGTTGCGCATCTCCGCCGGCCCCCAGCTGCGCGCCCGGGCGTCGCCCATGAATTCAGCGCCCAGGAAGGCGATCTCTACCTGTCCCGCCTCCAGGTCCTCGGGAGTCAGTGCGACCGGGAGGTGGAACATGGTGGGAATGCCCACCCAGGGGTAATTGCCGACCCAGCGCTGGACATTGATGGGTCCCGGCTCCCGGCCCTTGCCCAGGTCGTCGCGCATCACTTTCCACAGGTCCTTGGTCGGTGACGCCTGGTTGATCGGGATGTTGCCGGCCTCCAGCTGCTCCCAGTCGGCAGCGTACTCCTCGGCGGATTTTTCCTCCTCCTGTGCAGCCAGGTTCGTGGCGTAGATCGCCAGGCAGGCGGCCACTATCGCTGTCCATTTCATGTCTGCTGTCCTCTGCGTGAGCTTGTATAGGTCGATCCCGGCGTGTGCGCCGTGTGTTCCGCTGGCCTGTTCATCAGAGCACCCACCTGAGGCGCATCTGTGCGAACACGGCCTTGTTGCGGTCGGGGTTCGCCGCCGGGTTCATGTTGTACTGCAACCCGGGGGAAAGTTCGAGCCACGGCGATACCTGGAATTTCCAGTACAGGTCCAGCCCGTACTCGTCGTCGAGACCGCCGTCGGTGGGTCGCCCCCACCAGGCGCCGATGCCCAGCCGGTCATTGACGAAGCCGAGGGGACGGAGCAGCGTGACGCCCGCGGCCAGGCGTTGATCGAACGCCCTGAACGTGTCATCCGCCCAGGCGTAGCGCAGGAACAGACCCCAATCCTCCCCCACGTCCTGGTCCGCACTGAGGGAGGCCGAGTAGGTGGAGTCCAGGTCGTCGGTGTCGTCGCTGTAGGAAACGGTAAGGCGGTAGTTTCCCTGTCCCAGCCCGCCGACATCGTCGGGGGTCAGGCCCACCTCCGACACGTACTCCCAGTTGCCGCTGTCGACCGAGTCGAAATCGATGAAGCGGTCGCCGAGGTCGGCGTCGGCGTCGCGGACCATGCCGGAGAGGTACCAGTCTGCGCGCTGGTATTGCAAAAATGCCCCCAGGCCGATGCGCGCCGTGTAGTGGGTGACCGGGTTGTTCACCAGCATGGGCGTGTAGAAGTCCTCGCGGTCGCTGACCGTGTAGCGATTGAGGTTGAACAGCACGCGGGTGGTGAGCTTGCCCACCATGAGCCGCCACTGGTCATCCGCGAACCACTGCTCCCACGCGAAGTGCTGGGTGAGGTCGCGGCTTTTCCCCGGCGCGGTATCGCCCCCGTTAGGCGGTGACAGGACGCCGGCGCGATCGGCGAACTCGGTCGTGGTCTTCCCGCCCCAGGTATCCGACCACTGGTACCAGGCCAGCAGGTTGCCGCGCCGCGGCTGCGCGGCGTCCACCAGCGACCACTGCACGATGAAGTTGGTCTCGTTGTTGGCGTGTGCGCCGGCGTCCCCGTCGAGCTGGTACTGGTACTGGGGCGCGACCTCGACAAGGTAATTGAAGCCCCGCTCCTGGAACGTGCGGCGTTTGAAATCGAGGTAGGCTTCCATGCCCTTGCTCAGGGGGCCCAGGTCGACGTGGCCGGTCTTCTCTTCACGGTCGTCGTAATCGATGAGCGCGCCGACCTCGCCGTAGTCGTCGGCGTTGTCCGACGCATGGGAGGGAAGGGCGGGAAAGGCGCACGCGAGCAGAAGAACAAGATAGTACCCACTAGAATTCTTCATTGCCGATCCGTGTCCAGCCCGCTTGCTCGCTCCCTGCGAATTGATTGTGGCAAATTGTTGCCAGTTGCATAAATTGAAATATCATAGGAGAAACATTCACCAGGTAAATGAATCCAGATGTCACTACGCCGCGTGGATCTCAATCTGCTCACCGTCTTCGACGCGATTTACACCGAGGGGAGTCTCACCCGCGCCGCCGCCCGCATCGGCATGAGCCAGCCCGCAATGAGCAACGCCCTGGGCCGGGTCCGTCACCTCGTGGGGGACGAACTGTTCGTGCGCGAGGGTCGCGGCATTCGCCCCACGGCCCGGGCCAGGGAGCTGGCGCCGTCAGTGCGCGAGGCACTCACCCTCGTAGAGGGGGCGCTGCATATTGCGGGTCGGTTCGACCCGGTGCTGCACAAGGGCTTCTGCGTTGCCGGTTTCGACTACTGCGAAGTCGTGTTGTTGCCGCGCCTGAAACGACGGCTGGATCAACACGCGCCGCAACTGCAACTGCGATCGATTACAGGCACATCGACCGAGATGGCGCGCCAGCTGCGTTACGGCGAGGTGGACCTCGTCATCGATTACGTCCCGCTGGAAAAACCCGGTTACCGGTCGGAAGCGCTGTTCTGTGAACAGCTTGTCGTCCTGTGCCGGCGGGATCACCCGGCCATCGGGCAGACGCTGGACCTGGAGACGTTTCTGGCGCAGCGCTTTGTCTTCCGCGAGGACCGCCCGGACGAACCGGTACCCGAAATCGATAGGGCACTGGCGGCGATGGGCCGCAAGCGCGAAATTGCCCTGTCGGTCACGAACTGGCTGGCCATGCCGCAGCTGGTCGCCGACAGCGACATGATCTGTACCTGCGCGAGGCGGTTTGCGCAGGAGTACGCGCAGTACCTCGACCTGGAGATACACCCGGTGCCCCTGGATATCCAGTCCATTCCCGTTTACATGATCTGGCACGAGAGCCAGGGGCATGTTCCCGCGCACCGCTGGCTCCGCGCCCAGATGAAGCGCGCCTGTCGGGGCCTCGGCTAACCTGCCGGGCCCCGGCCTGTTCCGCTAACCCTCCTCGGCGTTCCTGACCCGGTTCAGCACCGAGGCGATATGCGCCTTGAGGGCGTAGATATTTGTCGAGTAGGTCACGGGTGCCCGCAGCGCAGTCACCCGCTGCTCCAGCTCTTCCAGCCTCGCGCGGTCCGCCGCCAGCTGCCGCGGATCGGCGCTGCCGATGTTGCGGTCGATGCGCCGAAGCTCGTTGTAGACCATGTGGAAGCGGCGCCGCATTACGAAATGGAACAGGGCGGGCAGCAGTTTTAACAGGGGGTAGACGACACCCAGCAGCGGGATTGCGGCGGCCACGGTCTGCATTACCAGCACGGCTATCCAGTAGGGCAGCAGGCGCAGCAGGAAGGGCCGTCCATCGGCGTAGTACGCCCGGGCACTGTCGCTGAGGAGGATGACCTGGTCGGTTTCCCGCGGGAAGGAGCCGAAGCCGTGGAAAAAGTCGGGGTGGCCGTGGATTCTCGAGGCGGCGTCAAGGAACAGGCTCTGGGTGATGGGGTGGAGGTTTTCCCGCACCGCGAGAATTGCTGTAAATGCCAGCACCCGCTTGTCCTTCGGGGGCAGGTTCAGCGCCAGGTCCCCGACCCCTTCGGGTACGACGAGTTTCGTCAGCTCAGGGTGCAGGGCGACGTAAGCATCCGCGCGCTCGAAATCCACCAGGTGCACCTGCGGGTTGACCAGCAGCTGTGTGATCACGGGGGAAAGCGCATTGCTGACGATAAACAGGGAGTCGAGCTCGCCGGTTTCCAGCCTGCGGGCCGCCTCGGCGGGGGCCAGCTCGAGCAGGTCGAGGCGATCCGGGTCGAGGCCGTTGAGTTCCAGCAGGTGGCGCGACGCGGCATTCGAGCGGCTCTTCGGTGGGCCGATGGAAATCCTGCCGCGGACCAGGGTTTCTATGTCGCCCTGCCCCGAAACCGGGTTGCGCGTGAACAGCCACAGGGGTTCGTAGAACATGGCGCCCAGGGAGCGCAGGGTCCTGGCGTCGACGGTATCGGGCGTGCCCATGGTCAGGAAGCCGATATCGCTCCTGCCAGAGGACAGTATCTCGAGGTTGTCGATCGCGCCCTTGGAGGGACGCAGGACCACGTCTACACCGCTCTCGGCCAGGATATCCCGGTACATTTCTCCCATGCGCGCGAAGGCGCTTCCGGGGGGGCCGGTGACCATAGTGACCACGCGTGGGGGGGTCGGGTTGAGCAGTTGAAAACTGAAGTAGAGGCTCGCGAAGGTGATGACCACCCCGAGCAGGGCCAGGAGAATTCGCAGGCGCAGCACTACTGGGCCACTCCCGGGCGGCGATTGCCGTAAAGCGTTTCCAATCTGACTGACTCCTCTTCTGCAGCCGCGGTCGCGGTACTGCAGGCTTCTTTGTCCGCCGACACCTTATCGTAAAAGCCCTTGGCCAGGATAGAAATGCCCGCCGTCGCCAGTGTGGTCACACCCGACACCACCGCGGCGTCGCGGTCGAGGCCGATGGCGGGCTTCGCCAGCGTGCCGCTCACGTGCACGTAGGGGTTGATCAGGTTGCTCAGTCCTATGCCCAGTCCCTTCATCGGGATGGTATTGAAGTCGGCCTCCAGTGTTTCCGTACCCAGGTCGATCCTGGCATCCGCCAGCACCTGCAGGCGGTCGGTCTGTACCACCAGCACCGGCTGGCCGACGAGGACGCCGTCCTCGACAATCGCCAGCAGCACCGAGCACTCGATGTTGCTGTATTTCTCCTTGGCTTCGAAGGGATTGACCGTGTTGAGCAGCTCCAGCAGGAAATCCTGGGTGAACATGCGCATGGCGCTCATGTCGACCTTGCCGGGACCACTGGTCTGTATCAGGTAACCGTGGCTGCCCGCGGCCATCTCGCGCAGCGTGTTACCCGTCGCCGTGTAGGCCAGGGAGATGTCGTAGCGGGGTAGCAGGGCGATCTCCGCAGGATCCTGCGCCGGCAATCCCACCGAGATGTTTTCACCGCCCAGCCGTATCCAGGCGTCGAGGCCCATCGGGGTGGATCCGACCGCCATGGAGCCGCGCACGAGTCCGCCCCCCTGGCCGGTGAAGGATACTTCGTGCAGGGTGAAGGTCCCTTCGCCCAGGCGGCCTTTGACGACGAGGTCGTCGATATACTCCAGGCCGCCCTCGACCCGGTCCGCATGGTAGGCGAGGTCTGCCTCGAGCTCCGGCAGCCGCACATCCGATACGTCGGTGTCCGGTATCAGCCTGCCATCGGAACCGGCGGGGCTGGCGGCGGCGCTTGCCGTCTGTGTTGGGGCGGCCGGGGCGTCCTCGCCGGGTGCAATCCAGGGTCGCAGGTCCAGCACACCCGACGCCAGGTTCACCCGCAGCCGCGGCGGGTCGGTGGGTGTGAATTCAATACTGCCCGCCAGGTCGCTGCCGGCCACCGATGCCTCGATGTCCAGTCGCGAGGGCGTGTCCGGATCGTCCAGGTGACCGCCGGGCCGTGCGTTAATGGACAGCCGGTCTCCCCTGACCTCCAGCGCTCCCCCCAGTCGGTGGCCCTGGTCGAGTGTCAGTTCCCCGTCCAGGGTGAACGCCGATTCGTACGCTTGCGGCCAGGCGGGAACGAGACCGGAGAGCCGGTTTCCCGCGCCCTCCAGGGTAAACCCGAAAAACGCCAGGGGGTCCGCGGTTTGCCAGTGCGCCCCCAGCTCCAGTTCAACTCCGTCGGCGGCAATTGTCACCTGTTCGAGGCGGGAGGTATCGGGGTCCGCCCGGAAGACCCCCTGGAACTGCAGGGAGCGGAGCGCGTCGGGTAGGTCCCCGGTCGATGCGTCGGCTGGCAGCAGTTGGCCGGTGTCGGTGAGGTCTGCGGTCAGCGGGGCCTCCAGCGACCAGTCTTCCTCTTTGATCGTGGCGCGCGCAGAGCCGGTGATCGTGTTGTCGCCCAGCGCGAGTGCGATCTGTGGGACAACCAGCGACTCGCGTTCCATGTTCGCGCGCGCGCGGAGCTCAAACGGTGTCGCGGGAGCGCCCTCCACGGCCAGTTGTGTCAGGCTTGTTGCCAGGGACCGGCCCCGCACAAGCAGGTTGAGGCTGGAGTCTTTAAAACCGGCATCGCCGTTGCGCAGGTCCGCCTCGATTCGCAAATCGATGTCGGCGACCCTGCCCTCGAGATTTACCTGCGGGTGTCCCCCGGGGTCGGGTTGCATCGCCATCGTTACGGTGAACGCGCCCGGGCTGCCGGCCGGTAGCCCGAGCAGCGCCTCGAACCCCGCGAGGTCCTTTCCCCGCACCTCTGCGGACAGTGTGGATTGGCGCAGGGTCGCAAGCTCACCGATGGAGCCCCGCACCTCCGCGGCGATGGTGCCCAGCGACCCGGACAACGCCAGCGCCAGGTGGTCGTCCGTGTTCTCCAGGCTCGCATTCAGTTCCAGCGGGCCGTCTGCCTCGCTGCGCAGGCCCAGCCACTGCGCTACGCGTCGGAAGGACGGCCCTTTCAGTTGTGCCCTGCCCCAGGGACCGGCGAACGGTTCGAGGGTCTCCACTCCTCCTTCCAGGGAAAATTCCACCGGGCCGGCGTTCCCGGCGAGTGACAGGGTGACCCGGCCCAGTTGCTGCAGTTGCGCCAGTTCGCCGGTCTCCATGCGCACCTCGAGAGGCTCGCCGTTGAGCGTGGCCGTGACCTCCAGTTCGAGATAGGACCGCTCGTTCACTGTTTGACGCACCGAGTGGAGCGCGAGGTCCAGCGGCGCTTCCACGAGCGGGCCACTGTACTCTATCCGCGACCCCTCGACGGACAGGTGCTTGACGAGAAAGTCGGGGGCGCCGTCTGTGTCGGCCTCGGCGCGGTCCAGCGCCTTATTGATGCCATCGAGAAAGCTGTGACCC
>Ga0126341_1000132_pt1 | contig 16171 bp, 13 predicted proteins | sample OrbTmetagenome_FD_97057 | JGI IMG/M metagenome (GOLD analysis project Ga0126341, IMG submission 97057) | Coral microbial communities from Florida Keys, Florida, USA - Orbicella T D metagenome | ecosystem: Host-associated > Invertebrates > Cnidaria > Coral | place: Florida Keys, Florida, USA... | reverse complement strand
TTGGTGGTGACGGGGGGTTTGTCTACGCGGGGAGAATGACGGCATCAAAGGGTGTGCGGGAACTGGTGGAGGCGTTTTCACGCTGGCCGCAGTACCGACTCACCCTGGTCGGGGACGGGGAACTGCTGGAGGAGCTGCGCCGTGGCTACGGGCACTGTTCCAATATACAATTTTCCGGCCCGGTAGCGCAGGATGAGCTGGTGTGTCACTACCGGGAGGCGAGCGCCGTCATCCTGCCCTCACTGGCCCCGGAAACCTTCGGCCTGACGGTGATCGAGGCGTTCGCCTGCGCCACACCGGCGATAGTGCGTGGTGCCGGTGGCAATGTCGAGAGCGTCCTGGAGAGCGGGGCGGGTTTCGTCTACGACGACGACGCCGGGCTCGAGCAGGCGTTGCGCGCCATTTCGGAAGATGCCGGTATGCGCGAACGCCTCGGCCGGCAGGCCAGGAAGGCCTTCGAGGCGAGTTACACCGCAGATGTGCACGTGGAGCGCTATCTCGACATCGTCGCCTCGACACTCCGGGAGAAAGTGCCCGACGCGCGGGTGTCCGGCGAGCTATGAGGCCTTACACTAACGACAGGCGGAGAGGAGGTGCCGATGACCGACACGGCTGAACAGTCGGCCCCTGTGCGTATCAGCGTGATCATGCCGGTTTACAACGGCATGAATTTCCTGCGCGAGAGTCTGCCGCCGCTGGTGGCCATGCAGTCGCGCGGGGAGATCGAGGAAGTCATCGTTGTCGACGACGGTTCCACCGACGAGAGCGTCGAGGAGGCGCGGCGTATCGGCGCCCGGGTCATTCCCTCGGGGGGGCGCCTGGGTCCCGGCGGGGCGCGCAACGAGGCCGCGGGACAGGCCGTTGGCGACATTCTCTGGTTCGTCGACGCGGACGTGGTAGTGCACGAGGAGGCGGCGCTCTCCCTCTCGCGGGGATTCTCGGACAGCGACGTCGTAGCCGTGTTCGGGTCCTACGATGACCGGCCGCCGGCCACGAACTTCTTCTCCCAGTACAAGAACCTCGTTCACCACTATTATCACCAGCGGGCCAGGGACGAAGCGCAGACGTTCTGGTCGGGGTGCGGCGCGGTGCGCCGGGAGGCTTTCCTGGCCGCCGGTGGCTTCGACGTCGAACGCTACAAGTACCCGTCCATCGAGGATATCGAGCTGGGCCACCGCCTGATCAAGGCGGGCGGTCGGGTGCGTCTGCGCCGCGATGTGCAGTGTACGCACCTGAAGGTCTGGCGTTTCGGCAACCTGGTGCACACCGAGATATTCCGCCGGGCTATTCCCTGGTCGCGCCTGATTGTCGGTGGCGGCGGCCTGCCCAATGATCTCAATACCGGGTTCGCCGAGCAGGCGAGGGCGATACTTGCGGGGCTCCTGCTGTTGGCGACCGTGGCAGCGCTGACGGGGTTCATTGCACCGCTGTGGCCGTTCCTCGTACTCCTGCTGGTGGTCGGTGCGAACGTGGAGATCACCCGCCTGTTCTACCAGCGGGGCGGACTGCTCTTCGCCTGCGGTGCGCTCCTGTACCACCAGGTCTACTACCTGTACAGCGCGGCCTCATTTGCGTGGGTGTTGCTGGAGCACGCGGTGCTGAAGCTCTTCGCCAGGAATCCGCGTCGTGCCTGACCGGCGGGCGGGATCCCTGTCCCGCGCCCTCTACCGAGTGCTGGCACTGGGCGGCATCCGCCCTCCCATGGAATTACTCATGGACCTGGGTCGCCAGAACCTCGTGCCGGCAGTTACAGACGTGCCGCCGGCGGAACGCGTGCTGGTGCTGGCGCCTCACATGGACGACGAGACCATCGGCTGCGGCGGTGCGGTGCTGCGCCACGTCGCCGCCGGCGCCCGTGTCGAGGTGGCCTGGATCACCGACGGCGTGCGCGGTTTCTCTGAAGCGGACATGGCGGCGATGTCCGAGGAGCAGCGCCGCGCAACCCGGCGCGAGGAGGGCGCGCTGGCCTGTGAGCGACTGGGCGTGGCGGGCACTCACTGCCTGGACCTGCCGGACGGGCGCTCGGCGGCAGACGAGCCCGCGGTGGACAAGCTGCTCGCGGTAGTCGAGCAGGTACGGCCCCAGGTCGTATACCTGCCGTTTCTCACCGACTCCCACTACGACCACCGCACGACCAACCGGCTGTTCATCGCTGCGGCGGCGCGCAGCGGCGCTCTCTCAGGAGTGGTTTGCTGCGGGTATGAAGTGTGGACGCCCCTGTATCCCAACTGCGTCGTCGATATCAGCGCCGAGATCGAGCACAAGATGTCCGCGCTCGCCTGCTACCGCAGCCAGCTGCAGATCAACGACTACCTGAGCAGCGTGCGCGGGCTCAATGCGTACCGCGCCATCGCCAACCACAGCCAGGGTTTTGCCGAGGCATACTACCGCGTGGGTGTGAGCGAATACCTGCGCCTCGCCGAACACCTCTAGCAGTAGTTCCAAATCACCAGTATTTACACTCTTGCGGGAATCATCCTGCAGCCAGGGGTCGTATAATTTCGCGCCTGATTTGCCCCGGGTTGAGCACCAGTGAAACTGCTGTCCCTCAGTACACTGCGCGAGCTGCTGAGACTGTCGCTGCCGATAGTCGTGTCTCAGGGGGCTTTTGCGGTCATGGTATTCACCGACCGCATGTTCATGTCCTACCTCGGCCCCGCCCATATCGCTGCCGCCCTGGGCGGCGGGGTGGCGTCCTTTTTCTGTTTTTCGCTCTTCATGGGCCTGATCGCTTACGGCAATGCGATGGTTGCGCAGTACTACGGCGCGGGCGATCTGCGCAAGTGCCCGCGGGTCACCACGCAGGCGGTGATCATCGCCCTGGCGAGCACGCCGGCCCTCCTGCTGGCGGGCTACTACGGCGGCGAGGCCTTCGCCTACATGGGGCACGACGAGGCCCAGGTGCCACTGGAAAGAATCTATTTCCAGGTCCTTATGGCCGGCAGTCTGTTCATGCTGGTGAAGGCCGGCCTGGGCTCTTATTTCTCCGGTATCGGTCGCACCCGGGTGGTGATGATAGCCGACCTGCTGGGAACCGGGCTGAACATCCCGCTCTCCTGGGTGCTGATATTCGGCAAGTTCGGCCTGCCCGCGCTGGGTATCGCCGGGGCTGCGCTGGGCTCGGTGATCGCCACCGTTTTCACTATCGGCGTATTCCTGTACTTCTACCTCTCGCGCGAACACCGCGGGCAGTTCCACGTCGGCGACTCGTTCCGCTTCGACGCCGATATCATGCGCCGCTATCTCCGGCTGGGCCTGCCCTCCGGGCTGGAAAACTTCATGAACGTCGCCACTTTCAACCTGTTCCTGCTGCTGTTCCAGTCCTACGGTATCGTCCAGGGTGCCGCGATGGCCATCGTATTCAACTGGGACATGCTGTCGTTCATCCCGATGATCGGACTGAACATCGGTGTAATGAGCCTGATCGGCCGATTTGTCGGGAGCGGGGATATGGGGCGCGCGAACCAGGTGATCTCCTCCGGCTTTATCATCGCCTTCACGTACTCGGGCTGCCTGGCGCTCCTGTTCCTGGTATTCCGGACTGAACTGGTGGCGGTGTTCGATAACGGCACGGAGGATTTCAGCGCCATCCTGGAGCTGGGGAGCAAGATGATGGTGGGCCTGGTGACCTACATGATCGCCGACGCGACAATCCTGATCTCGGGCGGCGCACTGCGCGGGGCGGGGGATACGCGCTGGATCATGTTCACGTCTGTCAGCGTGCACTGGCTGATGCTCGTGGTGCAGTACTTCGTCATCGTGGTGTATCGCTACGGGCCCATGGTCTCCTGGTGGGTATTTGTCGCCATGCTCATCGTACTCGCCCTGCTATACCTCGGGAGATTGCTCGGCGGTACCTGGCGCCGGCCGGAACGCCTGGCCCGGGTGATGGGCGAATAGCCCCCCGCCCGGAAATGGGCTACCCTTCGGCCCCACGTCGTGACGATCAGCGAGGACGCCATGCGGGACAAACACGTAGCGATCACCGGGCCCACCGCCGGAATCGGGCAGGCGACTGCCATGGAGCTCGCCCGACGGGGCGCGCGACTCTCCCTGTTCTGTCGCAGCCTGGAGAAGGGCGAGGCGCTGTCGCGGGAGATCGAGGCCGCCGGCGGCGCCATCCCGACGCTGTACCACATGGATATGGCAAGCCTGGACAGCGTGCGGGGGGCCGCGGAGGCATTCCTGGCCACCGGGGAAGCGCTGGATGTTCTCCTCAACAACGCCGGTGTGGTCAATACCAGCCGCAGGGAGAGCGCCGATGGCTTCGAGGAGACGCTGGCGGTAAATCACTACGCGCCGTTCCTGTTCACCGGCCTGCTCCTGCCGGCGCTGCGCAGCGCACCCTCGGCGCGTATCGTCAACGTCGCTTCCGACGCCCACGCCTTCGTCCGCGATATGGGATTTGATGACATGCAGGCCACCGGCGGCTACAAAACCTTCCGCGAGTACGGCAGGTCGAAACTGGCAAATATCCTGTTCACCCGCAGCCTGGCGCGGCGTCTTGCCGATACGAACATCACCGTGAACTGCCTGCATCCCGGCGCGGTGTCCACATCGCTCGGGTCCCAGAACGGCCTGCTCGCCAAGGTGCTTATTCCGCTTCTGAAACCGTTTTTCCGCACGCCGGAACAGGGTGCGGCCACGTCGATCTACCTCTGTACCAGCGAGGAGGTCGCAGGGGTCAGCGGGGAGTATTTCGCCAACAGCAAGCAGTCGAAGGCCAAGCCCTGGGGTCGGGACGACGAGGCCGCGGAGCGGCTCTGGCGCCTGACCGAGGAGGCGGTGGGGTTCAGCTACTGATCACTTCGCAGGCAGTCGACGGCATGGCCGGGCGCTGACCCGGGCATCGGCTGCCGCGCCGATTGTTGACACAGGACAATGCGCCGCAGCGCGCGGCGGGTATGCTCTGTGCTGTCCGGTTGACGCGGTATCGGTGCGATGACGGCATACGCGATTGTGGATGTGGAGATTCACGACATCGAGGCGTTCCTGCGCTACCAGCGGCGCGTGGCGCCCCTGCTGGCCTCCGCGGGCGCGCGCTATCTTGCGCGCGGCGGGGAGTTGCGGGTCTATCACGGCGACTACAATCCGGGGCGCCTGCTGCTGGTCGAGTTTCCCTCCCTGGAGGCCATGGACCGCTTCTACTCCAGTGAGGACTACCGTGCCCTGGATGCCCAGCGCGACGCCTGCAGTGCCTGCCGGGTGCTCGCGGTGGAGGGACTCTCGCTTCACCAGCGCACGGGTACCCCGGCCAGCCAGGGGTGAACCAGTACGATCACCCCGATAACCACCGCCGCAACTGCCACCGTCGCCCCCTCGTAGGCGAGCGAGGGCGCCTCGCCCTTGACCCAGGAACCCTCGCGGCGATTGATCGCCGCGATCTCGACCAGCGCCCAGGCGGCGAGCCCCCCGAACAGCACCAGCGAGCGGCTGTCGCCATTGACCATGAGGTGCGCCGCTCCCCAGGTCGCCACGCCGGTCAGCTGCGGGTGGCGGATGATCGAGCGCAGTCGCGAGGCGCGGTTGCTGACCACGAAGAGCAGGAATGCCAGCATCATGAGTACCAGGGCCGGCGTGTGCAGCAGCGGCGGCGGCGCGTACAGGAATGACGGCTCCGCAGAGCGCCAGCCGCCGATCATGAGACCGAAGGACGCCAGCAGCAGCAGTGAAAACACGCCCTTGTAGCCATTTTCACCGAGTCGCCCGGTCCAGGCGTTTTTTAGCCCGGGTGCCAGGGATGGGATGAAGTGCACGCCGGCAAACAGCAGGACGCCGAGAGTGAGCAGCAGCATGGTCAGTTTCCTCGTGTCGGGCCGGTCCAAAGAATAACAGGCGGCACGGCGAATGCCAGCCTGCCCCGCCGAGGGCACTGTATTTCGTGGCCTCGGGGCCGGTGCTCCGTTAGAATCGTCGGATGCGAATCCAGGGGCACGAAGAACTTCCCATTGCCGACGTCCTCGATGTACTCAGGCTCCGCCTGAGCGAGAGGGACGAGGTCGTGCTGCAGGCGCCCCCGGGCGCCGGCAAGACCACCATCGTCCCCCTGGCGCTGCTCGATGAACCCTGGCTCGGGAACCGCAGGATTCTCGTACTTGAGCCCCGGCGCATGGCCACCCGCGCGGCGGCCGCCCGCATGGCGGGGCTGTTGGGCGAGGCGCTCGGCCAGACGGTGGGTTATCGTATCCGACTGGACAGCTGTGTCAGCGAGCAGACCCGGATCGAGGTCATTACCGAGGGGATTCTCACGCGGCAGCTGCAGCGCGATCCCGGGCTCGAGGACGTCGGGCTGATCGTGTTCGACGAATTCCACGAGCGCAACCTCGACTCGGACCTGTGCCTGGCCCTCTCGCTGCTGGGGCGGGCGCAATACAGGGAGGGGCCGCCACTCAAGTTGCTCGTGATGTCGGCCACGCTGGATGGCGCGGGCGTCGCGGAGCTGCTCGGCGACGCGCCGCTGGTCACATCCAGCGGGCGCCAGTTCCCGGTCGATATCCGCTACGGGGAAGCGCACCAGCTGCGCGACTCCATCGTGCCGCCCGCTGTGGCCACCGTATTGCGCGCGCTGCGCGAGCACCCGGACAGCGTGCTCGTGTTCCTGCCCGGCCAGCGCGAAATCAACCTGGCGGCGCGGGAGCTGTCCGCCGCGCTCCTGCGCCAGGGCGACGAGTCCGTTCGCGTCGAGCCGCTCTATGGAGGTATGTCCCTGGATCGACAGCAACAGGCGATACAGGTGGCGCCCTCCGGGCAGCGCAAGGTGGTGCTGGCCACCAACGTCGCGGAAACCAGCCTCACCATCGAGGGTATCGGCGTGGTCGTCGATTCAGGTCTCGTGCGCGAGGCGGTATTCGACCCGGCCACGGGAATGACGCGCCTGACAACGCGGCGGGTCAGCCGCGCCTCCGCGGAACAGCGCGCCGGTCGTGCCGGGCGTCTCGGCCCGGGTGCGTGCTATCGACTCTGGAGTGAACAGCAGCAGGGCCGCCTGGTGGCCCACGCGACACCCGAGATCCTGCAGGAGGACCTCGCGCCCATGGCGCTCCAGCTCTTGTCCTGGGGCATCGAGGATCCGGGGGAACTGGCCTGGCTGGACGCGCCGCCCGAGGCGCCTTACCGGCAGGCGATTGCCATCCTGGAACTTTGCGGCGCGGCCTTTCGCACCGCCGGGGAGCACTACCAGCTCACTCCCCACGGCGTTCGCCTGGCGCAGATGCCGCTGCACCCCAGGCTCGCACATATGCTGCTCGTGGGCTGCGACGTTCACGCCACCGAGACGGCCTGCCTCCTTGCGGCCATTCTGTCGGAGCGCAACCCGCTGGCAGACAGGGGTGTTGATATTGCCGCCGCGGTCGGTGTGCTGATGGGCGAGCAGACCTGTCCCCAGGACCTGCGCGGCTGGTTCAAGCGCACCTGGCAGCAGGCCCGTCGCTTTGCGCGCCTGGCCAGCGACATACACAAGCCGCGCAAGTTTGCCATCGCGGTACAACAGCCCGATATCCTCGGCATCCTGCTCGCCAGCGCGTACCCGGACAGGATCGCGCGCCTGCGGCCCGGCCCCGATCGCACGCGTTTCCAGCTGAGCAACGGCCGCACCGGAGTGCTGCCCGCGGAGGATTCACTGGCGGGCAGCGAATGGCTGGCCGTGGCGGAACTCGGCGGGCACCAGGGTGAGTCCGAAGACCGAATCTACAGTGCCAGCGCGCACAACCCGGACAATTTTCGCGAGATTCTCTCGACACTGGTGAGCGAAGCGGACCACGTGGAGTGGGACTACCGCAACGAGCGTTTCGTGTCCGAGCGCCATAGCAAGGTGGGCAGCATACTCCTGTCGGCGGAGCCTCTGCAGGAGGTCTCCGAGGCCGCCCGCGGTGAGGCGCTGCTCGGCGTGGTGCGCAAAAAGGGTCTGTCAGTGCTGCCCTGGAACCGCAACCTGCAGCAGTGGCGTTCACGCATCAACCTGTTGCACCGGCTGTACGAAGACGCCGACGACAACCCGTGGCCGGACTTCAGCGACGAGGGATTGCTCGCCGGCCTCGAGGCCTGGCTGTTGCCATACCTCGGTTCGGTGCGCAGCCTGCAGGACTTCCAGTCGCTGGACCTCAAGTCCATCCTGCGCGCTGGCCTGCCCTGGCCCCAACCGCTGGAGCTGGAGCGGCTGGCGCCCGAGCGCTGGGCGGCCCCCTCGGGATCCAGCATCGCGATCGACTACGACCAGGACCCGCCGGTGCTGGCGGTGAAGCTACAGGAGATGTTTGGTTGCGAGGAGACGCCCAGTATCGCCGAGGGCCGCGTGCTGCTGCAGGTGCACCTGCTGTCTCCCGCCCAGCGGCCCCTGCAGGTTACACAGGACCTGGCGCACTTCTGGCGTCACGGTTACGCCGATGTGCGCCGCGAGATGCGCGGGCGCTACCCCAAGCATCCCTGGCCGGAGAATCCTCTGGAGGCGGTGGCGACGCGGCACACCAAGGCGCGCGGCGTGAGCTGAACGGCTTCAGTTCAGGGGTGTCGCGACGAGGTCCGCCGCGAGGGAGTCGCGGACATCGGCCGGCAATTCGAAAGCATCGACAGGGTATCGGGGATGGTCGATACCCGCGCTGATACCGGCTCCCTGTTGAACTGCCGCGACCATCGCGAGCGTCAGTTCGAAGCGCAGGAAGTGGACGGAGGAGGTCTTCGTGTCGCGGCTGCGATCGAGATCCTCGTCTGCGATGGGCCACACCCGGTCACAATCCTCTACCTGCAGCCAGACCTTGTCCTCGATACCGAGCAGCTTCTGCAGTTGCACCTCGCGTTCCGCCGGGTCCTCGTACTCGATCATGAAGGTCGCCTTCCAGTTGCTGCCGTCGGGAATGAGCGGGTTGTAGGCCTCCAGTTCCTCATTGATCGCGGCGGACTCGAACACCTTCTCGATACGCAGCATTTCCTGGATCTGATAGCGGATCGTCAGGGCGTCCTCGAAGTAGAGGCGCGCGTGCTCCCCCAGGGCCAGCTGTCGCTTCTTCTTGTGCTCGAGTACTTGCGCGCGGAAGCCTGGCCGGCGCTCGGCGTACTCCTCCAGGGACCAGAGGTCGGATCTCGATAGTGCGGCCATCACATCCTCCGTAACTACAGCCCGTAGGCCATGCGCAGCAGGGTCATGGGGTGGCTGGCGGCGTCGACCTTGTCCGCGAGGCTGGCGATATGGGTGCCCGCCATGGGACAGTCGCTGGTGAAATGATCGGGCTCCGACTGGTCGACTTTGCGCACCACGGGGCGCGCAATCTTCACCGATTTTTCGTAGGTTTCGCGCTTCACCGCGTAGGTGCCGTCATGCCCCGAGCAGCGCTCGTGGGCATCGACGCTGGTTCCGGGCACCAGTCCCAGCACGTCCCGGGTCTTCATGCCGATGTTCTGCACACGCTGGTGGCAGGCCACCTGGTAGGCGACCTCGCCGAGCGCATTGGGAAATTCCGTTTTCAGCGCCCCGCCCTTGTGGCGCAGCCACAGGTACTCGAAGGGATCGAAGAAAGCGGCCTGGACCTTTTTCACGTCCTCGTCCCCCGGGAACAGCAGCGGCAGTTCCTGCTTGTACATGAGCACACAGGAGGGAATCGGTGCGGTCAGGTCATAGCCCCGGTCGACGAGGTCGGCCAGCACGGGGATATTCGCCTCCTTGAGCGCTCTCACTGTCTCGAGATCGCCGAGCTCCAGCTTGGGCATGCCACAGCATTGTTCCTTCGGTACGATTGCGATGTCCACGTCGTTGTGCTGGAACACCTTGAAGAAGTCCTCGCCGACCTCGGGGTTGGAGTAGTTGCCGTAGCACGTGGCGTACAGCGCCAGCTTGCCGGTGGTCTCGCCCACGGGTCGCGACTCTATCTCCCTGGCCTGCCGGCTCACCCGCTTACGCAGGGTGCTGCTGTGGAAACGAGGCACCGGCGCCTCGCGATGGATGCCAACCGCGGACTCCAGCCCTTTGCGCACGGTGTTACTGGCGTTGAGTGCGTTGACGGTCACGTCCACCAGGGGGATGGAAGCCGCGCGGAAGACGCGGTCGGTGCTGGTCAGCGTGCGGTCACGGAAGGAGGCGCCCTGTTCGCGAAACTTCACTGCCTTGGCGCGCAGCATCAGGTGCGGGAAGTCGATGTTCCACTCGTGGGGAGGCACGTAGGGACACTTGGTCATGTAGCACAGGTCGCAGAGGTAGCACTGGTCGACGACCTTGCCGTAGTCGGCCTTGTCCACGCCGTCCACTTCCATGGTGTCGGACTCGTCGACGAGATCGAACAGTGTGGGGAAGGAGTCGCAAAGGCTGACGCAGCGCCTGCAGCCGTGGCAGACGTCGTACACGCGCTCGAGCTCCGCCTCCAGGGCCTCGCGGTCCCAGAAGTTCTCCGATTGCCAGTCGACGGGGTGGCGCGTCGGCGCCTCCAGGCTGCCCTCTCTCACGGCGTGCCCTCCCGGGATGCAGGTGTGTAAGTGGAGGCGGGCGCCGGGTGCGGCGCCCGCGGGTGGCGGTCAGTCGTCGAGGTTGTCCAGGGCTTTCTGGAAGCGGTTGGCGTGGCTGCGCTCAGCCTTGGCCAGCGTTTCCATCCAGTCTGCAATCTCCTCGAAACCCTCGTCCCGGGCGGTTTTTGCCATACCGGGGTACATGTCCGTGTACTCGTGGGTCTCGCCGGCAATGGCCGCCTTCAGGTTGTCCGAGGTGCCGCCGATGGGCAGGCCCGTGGCGGGGTCGCCCGTCTCCTCGAGGTACTCGAGGTGGCCGTGGGCGTGGCCTGTTTCACCTTCCGCCGTGGAGCGGAATACCGCGGCGACGTCGTTGTAACCCTCGACGTCCGCTTTCGCGGCAAAATACAGGTAGCGCCTGTTGGCCTGGGACTCGCCGGCAAACGCGTCCTTCAGGTTCTGCTCGGTCTGGCTGCCTTTCAGTGACATACTGCTTCTCCTTGGGTGTGGATTCGACGCCCTTTCGCGGGGGGGTACGTGAAAAAATAGTACAGCGCCCATCGTCTGACAAATCAATTAATACAAATGCGCTGATAGCCCCGGGCAATCAGAGGTGCGCCGCCCCGGCCGCGGCCGTCTCCCGCGCGGGACGCGCGCGCTTGACATCCTCTAGCACCATGTAGAGGCAGGGCACAAGGAACAGCGTGATCACCGTGCCCACGAGCACGCCGAAGGCCAGGGATATCGCCATGGGGCGGAACAGGTGCGTGGAGATGGTGGTGTCGAGCATGATCGGGGTGAGTCCCACGAAGGTGGTGATGCTCGTCAGGATGATAGGCCGGAAGCGCAGGGCCCCGGCGTGACTGACCGCCCACTCGATGGACTCGCCGGCCAGGCGCTGCTTGTTGATGAAATCCACCAGCACCAGGCTCGAGTTCACGACCACGCCGGCCAGGGCGACGATGCCCAGCAGGGAAAAGAAGACGAGTGGCATGCCGAATACGAGGTGCCCGAGTATCGCGCCGACGACGCCGAAGGGAATCACGCTCATGATTACCAGGGGCTGCAGGTAGGACTTGAGCGGAATGGCGAGGAGGGCGTAGATGACCAGCAGGGCCAGGCCGGCGGTAGTCAGCAGGGAGTTCATTGACTCGTCGCGTTCCTCCGCCTCTCCGGCGAGGGAGTAGCTGACACCGGGGAAGCGAGCGAGGATGGCGGGTAGGTCCTCGCCGCGCACCGCGTCGATGACGTTCTCCGGCGTGTTCAGCGAGCGGTCGACGTCGGCATTCACGGTCACGACGCGATTGCCGTCGATGCGCCGGATTGTGGTGTAGCCCCGGGTCAGGGTGGCCCGCGCGACCGTGCTGAAGGGGACCTCGATCCCATCAGCCGTGCGAATGCGCATCTCCTCCAGGTCTCCCAGTGAGCGTCGCTCGTCCTCCGGGTAGCGCACCATCACGCGCACGTCGTCGACGCCCCGCTGGATGCGCTGTGCCTCGTACCCGTAGAACGCCTGCCGCACCTGTTGGCCGAGGTCGTCCAGTGTGATGCCCAGGTTGCGCGCCTCGGGCAGAAGGGTGAGCTGCACCTCCTGCTTGCCGGCGCGGAAGGTGTCTGTCACGTCGAGTACGCCGGTGTAGCCCTGCAACGCGAGGCGCAATTCCGCCGCCACGGAGCGCAGCTCGTCGAAGTCGCGACCGTAGAGCTCGAAGGAAATCGCCTTGCCCACGCCGAAGGCCTCGGACGTGAACGCCAGCTCGATCGCGTCGGGAATGCCGCCGGTGAGTTCGCGCCAGCGGTTGGCGAAGGTCTGGGTGGAGATGCCGGAGTAGTTGCGCGGCAGGTTCAGTTCGACGCCGATCTCCGCGATGTTGCTCTGGGGCTCGCCGGCGAGCCCGATACTGCCCTTGGGTATGATCGAGCCGATGCTGCTGAACACGTGGGCAATCTTGCTCGGCTCGCCCTCGGCCAGGTCCGCGTCGAGTTCACGGCGCAGTGCCTCGGCGGCGGTCTCCAGTCGTTCCACCGCCTCGGCGGTCTGCTCCAGTGGCGTGCCCTCGGGCATGGTGAGGGTCGCGTAGAGGTGGGTGCCTTCCACGCCGGGGAAGAACTGGAACTGCATGCGTCCCGAGGCGAACAGTGACAGCGCCAGGGCGAGCACCACGATTCCCGAGGCGATGCTCAGGTACCGCCACTCCAGGGCCCGTTCCACGGCGGGCTGGTAGTAGCGGGTCGCGGCGCTTTCCAGCGAGCCCGAGATGCGCTCCTGCAGGGCCAGCCAGCGGTCCAGCAGCGCGCTGCCGCTGCCGGGCTCGATCTCGGGCCGCCGGCGCGCCAGGTGGGAGGGCAGGATGAACTGGGATTCCACGATGGAGAAGGCCAGGGCAATCATCACGGTGTAGCCCAGGGGCTCGTAAAATCCCCCCATGGGTCCCGGTATGTTGATCACCGGAATGAAGGTCGCCATGGTCGTGAGAACGCCGAAGAACACCGGCAGGGACACCTCCTGGGTACCCCGGATGGCGGCCTCGTCGCGCGGCACGCCCCGCTGCTCGTGGGCGTAGACGCGTTCGCCGACGACGATCGCGTCGTCGACCAGGACGCCCAGTACCAGGATGAACGCCATCACGGAGAGTGTACTGATCGAGATACCGGCAAGGGGGAACGTGGCCACGGCACCCAGCAGCGCGACCGGGATACCCCAGGCGACCCACAGGGCGAGGCGGAAACGCAGGAACAGTGTGAGTACCAGCAGTACCAGCAGCAGGCCGCTCACCGCGTTGCGGGTGAGGGCGTCGAGGCGGTCCACCAGGTCCTGGGACTCGTCCTGCCATATCGTCAGGGCGATACCCTCCGGCAGCTCTCCCTGCACGCGCGCGAGGTAGTCCTTGACGTTCTGGGCGATTAAAAGGATGTCCTCCTCGCCGACCCGGGACACCTTGAGGGCCACCGCGGGGTCACCGTCGAGGCGCGCCTGCAGGTCGCTCTCCTCGAACCCGTCCACCACCGTCGCGATCTCCCCGAGGGTGACATTGGTACCGTCGCGGCGGGTCAGCACCACGATGTCCTCGAACTCCTGCGCCCGGTAGGCCTGCCCCTTGGTCCGCAGGAGGATCTCGCCGCCGCGGGTTTTCAGGGCGCCGCCGGGGATGTCCAGGGAGCTGCGCTCGATCGCGTGGCCGATTGCCTGCAGTGTCAGGCCGTGCCTGCGCAGGGTCTGCTCCGACACCTCGATGGATATTTCGTAGGGGCGGGCAAACTGCAGCTGGACCTGGGACACGCCCTGCAGGGCGGCGATCTCATCGCGCAGGCGCTGGCCGATCAGTTTCAGCGTGCGCTCGTCCGCCCGCCCGGAGATCGCTATCTGCAGCACCGTGGTGATGATACTGACCTCGGCGGTCACCGGTTGCTCGGTTTCCGCGGGGAATGCGTCGATGGCGTCGACCTTGCTCTTGATGTCGTTGGCTACCTTGGTCTTGTCCACGCCGACAACCAGTTCGATGGTGACGTTGCAGTAGCCCTCGGAGGCCTCGGAGGTCACCCGGTCTATGCCTTCGGTGCCCTCAACGGCCTCCTCGATACGCACGCAGACCCCGGTTTCGACCTCAGCGGGCGCCGCGCCTAGGTAGGGCACGCGCACCTGAACCGCGTCGACCTCCAGGTTGGGGAATTCTTCCTGGTGCACCGTCAACAGGGCGAGGAGTCCGCTGGCGACGAGGATCGCCATCAGCAGGTTGGAGGCGACGGGGTTGTAGACGAACCAGGCGATCAGCTTGTGCATGCCGCGCCGCCTATTCCTGCACCGGGTTAACCCGCATGCCCTCGACCACCGTCTGCAGTGCCGAGACACAGACCAGCTCACCGTCGGCCAGACCGGCGTTTACGAGGATGTCGTCGTGCTCCAGGCGCAACAGGGACACCTGGCGGAAGTGCAGCCGGTTATCGTCGTCCACCACCAGCACCTGGTTGTTGTCGCGCATTGCGGAGCGCGGCAGGCGGATGACGTTCTCCACCCGCTGGCCGCGTATGTCCGCCTGTACGAACATACCCACCGGCAGGAAGGGCGTATCGGCGTCCTCCTCGAGGCGCAGCCGCGTGACGCCGTAGAGCATTCGCGAGCGCTCGTCGATCTCGGCTTCCAGGCGCATCAGCTGGCCCTCCCAGAGCAGACTGGTGTCGCCGAACTCGGCCATGATGACCACCGGGGGTCGCTGGGGCTCGGGAATCTGGCCCCGGGTAGAGATGGGCAGACCCAGGAAGCGCAACTGGTCAGCGGAGATGGGCAGGCGCACCTCGACGTAGTCGGTGGCGTAGATGGCGCCGATATTCTGGCCGCGAGTGATGAACTGTCCCAGGTCTACCTGTTCGCTGCGTACCAGCCCGTCGAAGGGCGCCCGCAGCTCCGTTCGCGCGAGGTCGCGACGCGCCTGCTCCAGGCTCGCTCTCGCCTCCTGCAGGTTGGCCTGCGCGACCTGCGCTGCGCGCCGCGCGTCGTCGAGTTGCTGCTGGCTGGCCAGCTGTCGATTATGCAGGCTCTGCAGGCGGTCGAGTTCGTCGCCGGCGTGGGCGTACTCCACCTCGGAGCGCTTCAGCGAGGCCTCGCCGCGCTGGACGAGCGTCAGGTAGTCCGCGTCGTCGATGCGCAACAGTACGTCGTCCTCCCGGAAGGCGCCGCCGCTGACCATGGCCGGGGATATCCAGGTGACCCTTCCGGACACCTCGGGGACAAGTTCGCTCTGGCTGCGCGGTTGTACCGTGCCCTGGGAATTGATGCTCAGGTACTCGGCGGCCGCGCGCGCCCGGGTGACACGCACCGTGGGTGCGGGGGGCTCGTAGGCCTGAACGCTGACGTCGGGCTCGCTGGTGCCGATCAGCAGGGCGAGTCCCAGCCCGGCGGCCAGCACCAGGATGGGGTAGAGGACCTTCTTGTTCATCGGGGCTCCGGTTCGGGGCGGCAATGATACCGGAACCCTGCGCCGGTTTGGGGTCAGCTGCCGATATTGGACCTGATCAGTTCAATTGTCGACGCCAGCTCCTCGTCGCTGAGGGACGTACGGGTGAAGTACCTGACCACGCCGCCGGCGTCCATGACGATCAGGCCGGTGCCGGCCTTGCCGAGTTCCCAGAGCTTCACGCCGTCACCTTCCTCGTCGATCACCATGGTGGCCTCGGGGTATTGTTTCTTGTTTTTCTCCAGTTCGGACATGACGAACCCGCTGGTCCCCCACAGGGCCGCGTCCATATTGAGCACCGTAGTGACGTGGACAGAGCCCGGCTCGAAGTTCGCTTCGATGCTGTCCGTAACCGCGGTGAACACATCGCGGTCGCTCATCTTGGCGCCGAAGTACTGGATGACGTGAACGACACCGGGATTGGTGGCGGAGCTCCACGGACGAAAGTCGAAGTCGTCGCCCTCCATGATCAGTTCGCCGCGGTCCTCGATGTCCAGCTGGGCCAGTGGCGCCCCCGGGGATGGCGCGGCGGCGAACAGCGTTGCCGAGAGCAGGGATAACAGGATGAGAGTCAGTGTACGGGCGGTATTTGGGATTGTGGGTTTAAAACAGGGTACCGGAAAAATATGCCTTGTTTTTGGTGGAAAGATCATTAGCAGTCTTCGGCGAGCGGGAGGCGCGACTCTTTTAGAGTTAATGGCGGGATACAGAATTATAATATAGAAAACAGGAAATCGCATTTTCATTGTAAACTCTACAGTTTCACTGAACTGATTTCTAAGGAGCGCGCA
>Ga0126341_1000131_pt1 | contig 16230 bp, 11 predicted proteins | sample OrbTmetagenome_FD_97057 | JGI IMG/M metagenome (GOLD analysis project Ga0126341, IMG submission 97057) | Coral microbial communities from Florida Keys, Florida, USA - Orbicella T D metagenome | ecosystem: Host-associated > Invertebrates > Cnidaria > Coral | place: Florida Keys, Florida, USA... | reverse complement strand
TTGAGCTCGCGTGCCCCTGCGGCGGTGACGGTCATGTCCATGACGGCAAGCAGGCTGCCGTCGCGGGCGCCATCCGGCCCGCGGGTGAGTTCGAGGCTCGTGCGGGTGGCCGCGTCGATTGCCATCAGGCCGCGGTCGCTGGCGCCGCGCGGCGGCTCGAGCACCGGCGCCGTGCCGGCCTGGGTGAGGGTCACGTAGTCCACCAGCGCCCCGGCGGCGGCGATCTGCGCGCGGGTGAAATCACCGAATGCATCGAGTGCCCTGACGCCGAACAGGCTTTCAAGCCGGCTGCGGGCGGCGTCACTGTCGAAGGCGGACGCCCTGAGCGGGGTGAGCGGAACGCCGGATTGCTGGACGGCATCACCGATCATCTCATCGGCGAGCAGGCCCTCATGCAGCACAAGTTCGCTGGGGGCGAGGCGCGCCAGGGCGGCGGCCAGAGCCGGGGCGTCGACCGCCTCGACCTGGAAGGCGCTGGTGGTTGTCCGCACCGTAGACGCTGATGTGGCGCTCGATATTCTTGCCGAACTCCTCACAGATCTTGTTGAAGATCTCTTCCTTCCCTGACTCGCGCATAACGCCGTTGGAAAAGTTGGCGTGCATGCCGGAGCCGTTCCAGTCGGTGTCGCCGAGGGGCTTGGGGTGCCACTCGATGGCGTAGCCGTATTTCTCAGCGGTGCGCTCGAGCAGGTAGCGGCCCAGCCAGATCTCGTCGCCGGCGCGCTTGGCACCCTTGGCAAAGATCTGAAACTCCCACTGGCCCGCGGCCACCTCACCGTTGATACCCTCGACGTTCAGGCCGGCTTCCAGGCACAGGTCCAGGTGTTCCTCGATGATGGGGCGACCGAACGCGTTCTTGCCGCCCACCGAGCAGTAGTAGGGGCCCTGCGGGTCGGGGAAGCCGCCGGCCGGAAAGCCGGGGGGACGGTTGGTGTCGGTATCCCACAGGAAGTACTCCTGCTCGAACCCGAACCAGAAGTCCTCGTCGTCCTCGCCTTCGTCGATGGTGGCGCGACCGTTGGACACGTGGGGTGTGCCGTCCGCGTTCAGCACCTCGGTCATGACCAGGTAGGCGTCTTTCCTGTCCGGGTCGGGAATGATGGCCACCGGCTTGAGCAGGCAATCCGAGTCGCTGCCGTCCGCCTGTTCGGTGGAGCTGCCGTCGAATGACCACATGGGGCACTCTTCGAGGGTGCCGCCGAAATCACTGCGGACCATGGTCTTGCTGCGAAGGCTTTGGGTCGGGGTGTAGCCGTCAAGCCAGATGTATTCCAACTTACTTTTCATCTTGCGATTCTCTTCTTTGCTAACGGGTTGATGTTTGGAGGAGCCCTGTTCGGGTAGCACACCTCTGGGAGACCGAAGAATAGCAAAATCCATTCCAACTTCTAGGGCCTGTTACCAGATAGGGGAAATGCCCATAGATTGGGCGTTTTGGGCCGGAGGCTGCCTCCTGCCGGTGACCCGGCTGTTTCCCCTGTTCATTTGAATGCACCAAAATGGTGCACATAGGAGAAAAAACGCACCTGTATGGCGCGTCAGCCCCCGTCGGTGGCGCTCACAACGATGACGGTGATGTTATCCCGCCCCCCGCGCTCCAGGGCGAGATCAACCAACGCCTCACAGGCATCTTCCGGCTTCCCCTGTCCCAGCAGGGCGCCGATGCCGGGGGCGTCCAGCGAGTTGTACAGGCCGTCCGTGCACAACAGGTAGCGGTCGCCCGCCTCGACTTCGCTGTGGCCCAGCTCCAGCTCGAGCTTCTCACGAATACCTACCGCCCGCGTGAGTACGTGCGCCGAGGAGTGATTCGCTGCCTCTTCCTCGGTGAGTTGGCCGTTGGCGAGTTTCTGCCGCGCCAGGCTGTGGTCCTCGGTCAGCTGCTCGAGCGCGCGGTCGCGAAGCCGGTACACCCTGCTGTCGCCGGCCCAGAGGAAAAAACAGTGGTTGCCGTGGGCGAGCATTGTCACCACCGTGGTGCCGGGCTGCTTGTTGCGAAATGCGTTCCGGCACTGCTCGTTTGCCGCCTGCAGCCGGCCTTCAAGATCCTGCAGGTTGACCAGTAGTGAACTCTTGCGTGGAAAGGCACGCAGCTGCCTGATGACCGCACCGCTGGCGTAATCTCCCCGGCTGTGTCCGCCCATACCGTCGGCCACCACCCACAGTCGCTGCTCAGGTGAGTCGAGGAACGCGTCCTCGTTGACGTGGCGCACCCGCCCCAGGTCCGTGCGACTCGCGCTGACCCACGCGACTGCCGGCGCCACTCCCTCGCGGGAGGGTTCGCCGGCCTCGACGCTGTCCGCGATCTCGGCGATCTGTTGTAGGGAGATTTCCGACATGGTTGCCCTGGGAGTGCGGTCAGTCGCCTTTCATTTTTCTGTCATCCGTTGAGCCAGTCATTGCGCAGTACTCGCACCAGTTTGTCTGCGGTTCGTGGCCGCATCGAGGGATCCTTTTGCAGGCACTGCATGGCGAGGTCTGCAAGAATGTCCGGTACAGGGTGCTTCACGACAGTGCGCGGGTCCGGGGGCATCTCGTTGCGAATCTCCTGTAGCACTGCCTGTACAATTTCCCCCTGGAAAGGCGTGGTGCCGGTAAGGCACTCGTAAAGCAGGGCACCAAGGCTGTACAGGTCGGACTGGAAGGAGATACCGGGGTCCCGGTTAATCTGCTCTGGTGACATGTACATCACCGTCCCCTGCAGTTTCGCCTCCCCCGTCATCCCCGGGTCGCCCTCGGCTTCGTCATGGTCTGCGTCACCGTCCTCTGCGCTTCCCTTGTGCCATACCTTGGCCAGTCCCCAGTCGAGTAGAAGGGTCTCGCCATAGGGGCCGATCAGGATGTTGTCCGGCTTGATGTCGCGATGCAGTACACCCTTGGAGTGGGCGTAGGCGAGGGCCTGCCCTACCTGTTCGAGCACTTCCATGAGCTGGGTCAGGTCGTAGCGCTCCCGGTAGTCCAGGACCTCCCGCAGGGTGTAGCCGTGCACCAGTTTCATGGTGAAGTAGTAGTGGCCCTTGTTGTCCCGGCCGATCTCGTAGGTCGGCATGGTGTTGGGGTGCTGCAGCCCGGCGGAAATGCGTGCCTCCCGCAGCAGGCGCGTGTTTTCAATTGGGTCGTCGACGAACTCCGGGCGCAGGGTCTTGTAGCAGATGGTCCTGCGCAGGTGCAGGTCACGGCACGACTTGATCAGGGACTTGCCGCCTTTCGCTATCGTGGAGAAATAGGCGTAGCGCGTGTTGGGATTGAGCGTCTCAGGCAGCGGCGCATCGGTCTCCTCCGCGTAGAGCTGGCCATCAGCTTCCTTCGACTGCTGAAACTCGGGCATGGGTTACTCCGTTTACGGCGCAAGCCCGGCGGAGGAGCCAGGCGGTAGCGACGGCGCCGCCTGCTCCTCGAGATGGTTGGTGCCGGCGACAGTGGCGAACACTTTTGCCAGGCGCTCTTCCGCTTCCACTTCGCTTACGGAATCGAAGTGATACCAAACGGCCTCGGCGCGGTCCGGGGTCAGGTCGAGAACGAGATAGCCGCGCGATGCCGTCTCCCCCCAGTGCAGGTGCGGGCTCGCTGACAGGAAAGCGCCTTCAATACCCACGGCGGGAAAGTTCGAGGTAACGCTCGTGGTCACAAACTCCACGCCGACGGAGCCCGCACCGGTGACGGGGTCGTACGCGGCGGGATCGTTGGGGTCCGTCGCGATGTCGAAGGCCCAGGAGCTGTGTACATCGCCGGTGAGCACGACAAAGTTGGGGTTGCCCGCCTCACCCAGGGCCTGTTCGAGGCGTTCTCGCGACGCGAAGTACCCGTCCCAGGAGTCTGTGTTGGCAATCGCGCCGCCCCCCTCGGACTCGGGCGCGCCGACAAGCTTCCAGGGGGACATGATGACCTGCTGGCCGGCGATCACCCAGCGCGCGGAGGAATCGCGCAGGCCGTCTGCCAGCCACTCCTCCTGGTCGAAGCCCAGGATGGTGCGGGCGGGGTCGCGAATGCCCTCCCGGTCGCCCGTGGATTCGATCTGCCGGTCGCGCCCCCACAGCCGTGTGTCCAGCATGAACAGGTCGGCCAGGTCACCGAAGGCCAGCAGGCGGAAAGTGCGGCCATCGTCCTGGTCCCGGATCGGCAGCCACTCGGAGTAGGCGCGCTCTGCCGCTGCGCGCCGCTCGGCCCAGCTGCCCTCGCTGTCTTCATCGTGGTTTTGTGCGCCGTCGCGCCAGCTGTTGTTGGCCGATTCGTGGTCGTCCCATACCGTAACAAAGGGGTGCTGGCGATGCGCCTCCTGCAGGTCGGGATCGGAGCGATACTGTGCGTAGCGCTGCCGGTAATCCTCCAGAGCGATAATCTCCCGGGGCGGATCGTGCGGGCGCAACGCACCCGAGTCGCTGCCGTATTCGTAGATGTAGTCTCCGAGGTGCACCACCAGGTCGAGATCCGCTTTCTCGCTGATTTTTCGGTAGGCGTGGAAGTAGCCGACGGGGTAGTTGGAGCACGAGACCACTGCCATACGCAGGCGGTCGACATCGCCGAGAGGCGCGGTTCGAGTGCGCCCGATCGGCGAGACCCGGCCGAGTGACTGGAAGCGGTAGTAGTAACTGGTACCCGCCTCCAGGCCCATGGCGTCCAGCTTGACGGTGAAATCACGGCCGGCATCCGTCCGGGTCCAGCCGGCACCGACACGATCGGTGAACTGCGCGTCCCTGGCGACTTCCCAGAACACGTCCACCGGCTCAGCATTGTCCGGTGAAACCCGGGTCCACAGGATTACCGCAAAAGGCAGCGGGTCCCCGCTGGCCACGCTGTGGCTGAACAGGCTCTCCGGTCCTGGAGTGCCGTCGAACTCGTAGTCCGGGAGCAGGTCGCCAAAGGTATCGGAGGCGTCGCTGCAGCCGACCAGCGTCGGCATTACCGGGGCGATGCCCAGTGCGGCCGCAAGGCGCAATATGTCGCGGCGAGTGTAGCGATTCTTCATAGGTGTACCCGCGAGGGACAGGTCCTGTCCCTCTAGTCTATAGGCTTTGACTCGAGGCTAACAACAGAAAGGGCCTCTGACCCCTTGGCTCTCGACCTGGGGAGAACTGGAACTATAGGTGCGCGAGCGCGCAAGTGCCAGGTAGGGGAGTACCTGGCCCTGTAGTCTACCGGCAGCAGCGGGTCAGATGATGGCGGGGGTCGATGGTGAGTGCAGTAGTGAGCGCATGACCCTCGACAGTGTCTGGGTGGCATCGTCGACGGACCCCTGCGACCGCCAGGCCACGATGCGATCGGGCCGAACCAGCACACAGCCGCTGTCGGCCACCTCCCTCCGCTCTATCCAGTGGCCGTAGACGTCGTTGTTTTCAAGACCGAGTGAAACTTCAACCGCGTTAATTTCGATTCCCAGTTCTCGAGACACGCGTTCCGCCGCGCTTCGCCAAGCCAGTCCATCCGCACCTGTAATCAGAGTGAATCCGCTGTAGTCGCAGAGATCCAGTGTAGACGCATCTTCTTTGCCGGACACGAGCCAGGCGTGTGGTAGTGGGCTGCCGGGACACGTCCTGGGCTCGTAATAACGCACGGGATCGCGACGAGGAGGTGGTGGTGTTGTACCGTCTCCGACAATGGCGCCAGACGTGTAATATTGGCCAAGCTCGACCCCGTGTGCATTGAATTGGTCATTGATGAGCTCCAGTGACCTGAGCAACTCGTCGCGGATCTCGCTTCCCCCTGGCCCGAACACCCTGGACAACCTCGCCTCAGTTTGCTCCGAAGTCATGTCAGGCAGCAGGCCAATGGCAGTGAACCACTCCAGCATATCCATGGCGCTTGTGTTGGCGCGGTTTACAATTTGCCGTCCGACCGGTTGCCGTTCCTCGCTATAGGTATCCAGCAGGGAGTCGTCTGCCCTGCCGCGCAGTACCAAAGCAAGTTTCCATGCCAGGTTGTAGGCGTCCTGCATTGAGGTATTACTACCGAGCCCATTGGCCGGCGGGTGACGATGAGCCGCATCGCCCGCGATGAACAACCTGCCTTGGCGATAGTTTGTCGCCACAACCTGATTGAATTGCCAGGGGCTGATTCTCTTGATTTTGAATGTGACACTATCATCACCAATTGCAGCGCGGATGCTGCGTGCAATAGACGCTTCCTCAAGGTCATTGGGCGTGAATGCCGGGCGGATAAAAATCGTACTCCACTCGGTCCAGGGCTCCACACAGGTCCAGACTCCTACCATGTCCTCACTGCCCGGCGTGATGGTAAAAAACAGGGCCCCCGAGCGGTGGGCCGCGTACTTGGTCAGGTCAGCCTCGATCCAGACCGTAACCGCATCGCCGAGACCCTCCTGGCCCTCGAACTCGAAACCGCCGTCGCGGCCTACGACCGTGCGCGCGCCGTCGCAGCCGATCGCGTAGCGCGCCACGACTTCAAACTCGGCACTCCCGTCCCGAGGGCGAACCCGTGCGGTGACATGCTCCGGTGATTGTGCTACTGACATCACCTCATGTTGCATGCGGATGTCAGCGCCCAACTGTCGTGCCCTTGCGAGCATGATCGGCTCCAACGTGTGTTGGGCGATATTGCTCATTTGGCAGGGACTCGCGGCGCGGTAGTCACCGATGCGGTCATCGCCGGCCCCCCAGGACATGATCCGGGATAGTTCGCGCCCGCTGAACGTGGTGGCGAATACCTGCTTGCCCATCAGGCGGTTGGGCAGTGCGCGCTGCATCACCTGGTCTTCGATACCTATATCACGCAGGATCTCCAGCGCCCGCTGATTGGTGATGTGCGCCCGGGGCGCGTTGGCCGTGCCGTACTTTGAGAGGGTGATCGCCGGAACACCCTCTCGCGCAAGAAGTGCAGATGCAGTGAGCCCGGCGGGACCCGCGCCCGCTATCAATACGTCGGTTTCGATGCGCTCCATCCTCATCTCCGCAACTTGATTATTCAAATGACAAGCGAATATTAGGTGGATGCATTTGGCTTGTCAAGTGACCAATTAAATCCCTGGGGGCAATGGGGTCAAAGGGGGGCCCTGGTGTCTGGTAGCGCCAGGACAGGCCACAGCCCTTGAGCGACGGACGCCTGACCAGAGGCCGGGTGCTGGCCTGGTTGCAGGGGTGGTGGGGGTAAGACGTGGTGCTATGTGCCCGGCGGAATCAGCAGGTTGGCGACGAAGTCCGCGTGGGTCTCAACGGCGTCCGGCTCTTGTGGATTGCGCCCTGTGAGTTGCTGGCATTCCGGCGCTACCGCAAAGATAAGGGATGCCGCGCCGGCGAGGGCGTAGAAGGCGTGCGGCAATATGTCGTCATCGCTAACCATGTCGATGCTGCTCATCAGGGGCGTAATCGAATCGAAGCGAGGCCTGATCAGGTTGTCGACCAGCCAGCGCATACGTTCGTCGGCGACCTTGCCCTCGTCGATCATCAAGCGGATCAGCTCAGGGTGCTCTGCAACATACCGGACGTACTCCCGAATCGCCTCCCGCGCAAACTCGCTTGGGTCAGAGGCGTCCACGCTCGCCATGCGCTGTTGCAGGCGCTGGTCCAGGGCCTCAAACAGGGCCTGTGCGGCGGCGCGCCAGAGTTCGTCCTTGCTGCTGAAGTGATAGGTGATCAGCCCCTGGTTGGTATCGGCGACCGCGGCGATATCGCGGGTGCTGGCGCCGTGGAAGCCTTTTTCAGTGAAGACCTTGATTGCGGCCTGCAGAATACGGGCCCTGGTCGCCTCTCGTTGAGCGTTGCGGGTTGTCATGACAGGCCATCCGCCGCTGCCCCTCGTCGCGACAAGCTTGATCTTCGGGCTTTTCTGCTCTCGTTGGGTGGCTTTTGCACGAGGGTGCTCCGTCCCTGGCGAGTGTGCACCTTAGGCACGGATGTTTGGCTTGTCAAATGACCGGTAAACCAAAGGAAAGGGTGAGGGTCTGTTTGAACCATTCAACATGTATATCGTCTGACCTTGGGCTGAAAAACAGCCGCTCAAAGTTGTTTGATACGATGTATGTTTGCAGCGGAAGCCGAACGTCAGTTGGAGTTATAGACTGTTTCAAGGGCATGCGCTGCTTCTTCCGGGCTTGTGCAAATCCACAACGCTGTCGGTGTTCGAACGCGCGAACGTAAAGCGGGCGTGGTAGGTCTCTCCGCACAGCTGCCACTCGGCAACGTAGTCGCCTCAAAATGCGTCCACCCTGGCCCAACGCCTCCGCCTATGCGTGAGCGTAGGCATGGGATGACCCCGGTGGAAGGGCTGCTACACTATAACTTGTTACCGCCACACTAGACCCGGAAACGCCATTATGAAGCTAGCCATCTTGTCATGCAGCCCCAACGCATACAGTACACAGCGTTTGAAGGAGGCTGCCGATCAGCGCGGACACAACGCCAAGGTTCTAAATACCTTAAAGTTTTCGATCGATCTGGACCGTGGCAACCCGGACCTGTACTTCCGCCAAAAACCCCTGAGTACATATGACGCTGTACTGCCCCGCATTGGCGCTTCCATTACCTACTACGGTACCGCGGTGGTTCGCCAGTTCCAGGAAATGGATGTGTTCTGCGCCAATACCGCCCACGGCATCATCAACTCCCGCGACAAGTTGCGCAGCCTCCAGATTCTGAGTCGCCACAATATCGGCATTCCGCGCACGACATTTGTTCGTGACAAGAAGGATGTGCTCCCCGCGATCGAGCGGGTGGGCGGCGCCCCGGTTGTCATCAAGCTGATTGAGGGAACCCAGGGCATCGGCGTGCTGCTTGCAGATACGGTTAAGCAAGCCGAGTCGATTATCGAACTCCTGCAAAGCCAGAAGCAGAACGTGCTGATTCAAAAATTCGTAGCGGAGAGTAAAGGCAAGGACATACGTGCCTTCGTGGTGGGAGACCAGGTAGTGGCCGCGATGCGGCGTGTGGCCCAGGGGCAGGAGTTCCGCAGTAACGTGCATCGTGGCGGTATTGCGGAGCGCGTGGAGTTGGATGACCAGTACAAGGAAACCGCCGTTCGCTGTGCGCAAATACTGGGGCTGCGTGTCGCAGGGGTCGATATGTTGGAGGGGAAGGAAGGACCACAGGTGATGGAGGTGAATTCTTCGCCCGGCCTCGAGGGAATCGAATCTGCCACGGAGCTGGACGTTGCCGGTGCGGTAATCGACTACATTGCCGCCCAGGTGGACTTCCCGGAGATTGACCTGCGTCAGCGCCTGACGGTTAGTAAGGGGTATGGCGTTACTGAAGTGTATGTGCCAGACGGGTCCAAGTATGTTGGCCAGACGATAAGTGAGACCCAGTTGCGGGAAAACGACATCAATGTATTGACGCTCTATAGAGGGAGCAAGGTCATACCCAATCCGCGTAATGACCGCGTGCTGGAGCCAAACGACAAACTGCTCTGTTTCGGAAAACTCGAAGCGATGCGAGATATGATCCCGGCCCGCACCAAGCGCAAGCGGCAACCTGAGGTCCAGGAACTGCATACTGAGATACTCGCTCCGAGCTCCGAGCCGGAGGCGGTCGGGGGCGCTTGACAGGCGCAAGAGTCGTCATTGGGTGGTAGTTTGCGTAGTTTCGAGTCGCTATACACCATCGCAAGAAATCTCAAAGTGCCTGATGTAATCTGAAAATCGATCCGTCGCGGATTTGTCATCGATACCGTAAGGCGACAAGTCAGCGGGGCGTATTTTGGATAGGTCATTGCGGGGGTTGGCCTTCACCCAGCTTGTCATGGCCTTTGCCGTTCCTGTGGTGAGTTCTATGTCTGCTGCACGGTAGATGGAAGTGATCGCGGCCATTGGATCCTGGACGAAGTCGGAGAAGCGCAGGTCCACCCAGTGACAGGCAGGGGTATGTTCGCGAAACTGCAGAAGGCCATCGGTATAGTCACTTAGTAGTTCCAGCATGCTGCTACCCACCTCGTGCAGATCGACGTGATCGCTTCGCATCTTCCTCAATAGAACTGTGAGTTTGCAATTTGACTCTAGTACCTTGAGTGGGTCCCGATGAATCTGCACGAACGTCGCGTCGGGCATCACCCCGTACAGTTCTTCCAGATGAAGCAAGTGAGGGGAGTTCTTTAGCACCCACCTCTGCGGGGGTAGGCTCGACTGCAAAATCCTGAGCTGCAGCGCGTAGTATTCATAGGCGGCGCGCATGTCGGCATGGTCGCGAATCCAGCGGTAGTACGTAGGCACATGCATGCTGTAGATTTCATGCGGCACCTTCATGTCATTGCTGATCAACCAGTGGCACTCGTCAGGTTCATCGGCGGCCGTAAGGTGCATCTTCATTACTTCATCTGGAAGAAATCGGATCTGGCTGGCTTCCCTGGCGATTCGGGGATCGGTGGTCAGCTCTCGCGGGTTTGGCGGTGGGATGGGATCTTTCGCAAACCAGCGCAACAGGGATCTGTTGTCGGGGTCACGATCCAGGATCCAGCCGGCGGCCGTTTGTCCTGTCCGGGGAAGGGTTGCCAACACGATGGGCGCTTCGAAATGTTGATCTGGCGCGTCGGGATGATCCGTCAGCCACTTCTGTATCCTGAGGCGGTTGTTCAGCCGACTACCTGTCTCCCTCAGGAGGATCATCTCTCCCGTCGAATTAAGACGCGCCTCCGCGCTGGCTGTTTCCAGCAACAGTTCCAGGGGCTCCTGCCAGCCATCCGGTCCGAAGTCTGAAAGGCCGGTCTGTTCTACAGCTTGAGCGACAATCTCAGCGGCGTTGAAGGAATTGCTCATCAACGCAACAATAGCACCCTCCAAGTCGGTTGCGAGCTATAAAGAAGAGAAAGATCGTGTGCGTCGCCATTATCTCTCCTTTATCCAGGCTATTTCGAATGCACTAGAAATTTATGCACAGGGCCCCGTCACAGCCGCTAAGGATACAGGCATCACCACAGCCGTCTCCGTTGGAATCTTCTTGCAGCGGATTTTCTATCAATCTGCAGTTATCGCCTTGATCACCTCCCCAGGCCACACATACTCCCGGAACATCCACGCCTTCATCACAAATGCCGTCGTTGTCATCATCGTCGTCACAGGCATCCCCCCCATCGTCGACGTAAGCCAGGTCCGTATCCGTTTGGTCTGGGTTGGGGTCTGAGGGGCAGTTGTCATCCTCATCGATGACGCCATCCCCGTCGAGATCGTTGGACCGCTGCCAGCTGGTGGTCGGGGCGATAAATACTGTTGCGAGGCCGTTGCTGTGGACGGGGAAGTCATCGGCCAGGGTCCTGCTGGAGTAAGTCCAGCCGGTTGGCAAAGCAAGGGTCGACAGGGACCCTTCCTGTGTCAGATCAAATGCCGCTGCAATACTCGTTTGTGCAGTAAACAACGTGTAGAGATAGCCGTCGGGATCAGTGACTTCGTGTACGACTGTGCCCGCATGGTAGGTGAGGACCGTGTCGCGTGCGACTGATGCGATAGCGAAGATGCCACCGGTGAGACTGACGATGGTGCCGCCGGTAACTTCTGCGGTGTAGTTCAAGGTGTATCCGTTGAAGTCGAGAACGTCGGGTAGGCCATCGGGAGCCGGTGGATAATTGACGAGATAAGAGTCCATCAATTGCACTCTCGCTGGAGCGACCTGCCATCCGGTTTCAGGTGTCAGTGCATCCCAGACGGTGGAGTCTTCGCAGTTTCCAGGAAGCGCTACGTCACAAACCCAGACATAACGCGAAAACGGGGGGTTAACAGCAGTAATTTGCCGGTATTCAAGATTCAGCCTCCAGTCGTGACCATTGATGATCTCGGTGTGGGCCGGGGTGCCTGCTCCCAATAAGATCAGGCTGATCGCAAGTGGCAGCAATCCGATTCGTGGCCTCTTCATCATGGGCGTCTCCCTTCTATTTCCCGCCGGGTGCTCATTCCCGGGCCGGAACCAACTGTTAAGGGAAAGCCTAGCTGCGGGCCGCAAACGCGTATAGCCTGGAGTGTATCAATGGTACGTTTGGCAGTTTGAACGGGTCGCCTGCTCGTAGAGTGATGTTTGCTACCGGATTGACTAATTAAAGTCGCTACCAGGCTTTTTGCTCGGCACGGAACTCCGAGGGGGTTTTACCGGTGGACTTCTTGAATTGGTGGTAAAAGGTCGATTTTGAGTTGAAACCGGATTCCAGGCCAATATCCAGGATATTCAAGGTACATGACTCATCCAATAACATTTTTTTTGCGCTATCCACCCGCAGTCCGTTTATCAGGTCGAAGAAACTACAGTTGCCGTGATGATTAATAACCGCAGACAATTGATAAGAGGGCACCTGCAGCAGTTCTGCCAGACGGTCGAGATTGATATTGGAGCGCCGAAAGGGTTCCTCTGTCTCCAGTAGGAGCTGAAGAGAATCCCAAACATCTTTACTGTTGATCGGTAGTTTTGCGTCGACCGGTCGCAGGGGCCGGGGATGTGGCTCTACTCCACTGTCCGCCCTCCCGGCCAGATGTTGTTGGAAAATCGCCGGTTGTCGAATACCCATAAAGCCGACGTAGTAGATCAATAGTACGTAAACTGCTGATTGCCAGACAGTTTTGGACAATTCTTCCGGGCTTTGGATGAGTAAGCCCAGCGATGCCACGATCAGAATGCCACAGAGCCAGCGTAACCAGGTCAGGTTGATTTGGCTTAGATTCGAGAATTGTTCTCGAATTTGTTTTTTGTGGTAATGAAGCAACCTAAGACTCGCCACGCTGTAGGCCAGCAAGGAGAATATGAACGGAAGATGCCAAACAACGAAGCCGAGCTTCGGTGCTCCACTTCGGGAGATGGGAAAAGAAGTCGCTTCGCCTTGAAATGGCAGGAACATCCAGAAAGAGACCATGAAACCTACAGCACCGGGTATCCAGTGTGATAGAAAGCGCCAGCCCTTTGGCTGCTGCGAGTTGCTCAAAAGGAGTACATAGAAGTAAAGGCAGGGGCCTATGAGCAGATCGCTACTCAGGCCGATTGTGGTCAGTGGACTGGGTGGTAGAACATAGCCCGAGCGAAATAGGAAGCGAACGGTCAATCGCAAGCACAGGAAGAAGATGAGGGCCGCCAGATACCAGTTTGCGCTGACGGCGCGGCGCTCCCCAGGACTGACCAGGACCGCCACAATCAGTATGGAGGTACAAACACCCGACCAGATGAGATAGCTCTCTTCCAACTGAATATAACCCGAAGACAGTGCCTGGAAATTTTAACCCAATCGTATTGGCAAGTTCACCAGCAGTCATCGGCAAAACGCGCGCCCGAAAGTCTGTAACCCATTGATTTTACTGAGTGTCCGGCCCCGATTCGGGAATCCGGACGTCCGAACCTGCGAATTCGGGCGACCTACTGCGTCCGTTCCAGTTCACTTGCTACTGCACGATGCGAATTTAGGCGTCAGGTACCAATCGAGACGCACCGAAGGGTGTAAGGGAGAGAGACTTTGTATAGGCAAGAGAACAATTTCTGGTCTGGGATGCTGTTCCCAGGACTCATCTGTCTACTGCTGCTTCAAGCCTGTAGCCATCCCCTGGAAATCGTGGGAAAAGGCGATATTGACTCAGAATCGGGCACCCGCAATTGCAGCCTGGAGGATTTCAACGCTGAAAGCCCCAACTGCACACAAAACTGGGTGGCGGATGCCTATGTCGAGACCTACACCGCCGTGCCGAGACCTGGCTGGGAGTTTGCTTGCTGGTCCAGGCTTCAGGGGTTTTGTGACGCTACGGCGGTGGCTGCGGATGAATGTCACTTTAGCATCGGTGCCGGCGTGGTCCAAAATTCCCTGGGCAAAGTAATGCCAGCGCTGCGCGCCCAATTTTCACCCGAGCCAGAGCCGCTCCCCCCTCCGCCGGCCCCGGAACCGTTCTCGGTAGAGACGATTCCCCTGCCGCCAGGTGTGGTGAGAGCCTTTGCACCGATATACACCCCTGACGGATCCAAACTCGCTATCGCTGTCAGATATGACGACGGTGACACGCATGCTGCCACGATGAATGAAGATGGCAGCGATTTCGAATGCCACACCTGTGGGCTTATTGATACCCTGCCCAGGGGCAACCAGAATGGCATCGGCTTTCTTGCCGATAACAACAGTCTCTACCTTCGTGACCATGTTCTGGAATGTTCCCCCAGCATCCTCGATTGTCAAAATCCCGAGCTGATACCAGTCGACCCGATAACGACACCGTATCCCCAGCTTTTCGAGACCACAAATGTGATTTCTCCTGACGGGGTTCACATTGGGGTCACCAAGATAACGACCGAGATACTCGCCATGGGCGTGATGGGCGAGTTGAACCGGGTCTCTGACGGGTTGGGAGATCGCTATGAGGTGATCAACCAGAAAGTGATAGCGGGCGATAGAGGTCTCTTTGGTGATCCCGATGAACACGGCAACCTGACGTGGCTGCTCAACGGGGCGGGCGAGGTCAAGCGTTTTATGGACCGCGGCGCTTCGTTTGCTGCCATAGGCATAGGCGGTGGAGGAAACTTCGATGTGATGAAGACAGACCTGTCGACGGGGGAAGTGAGCCGATTCACACAACACTTCAGTATGGACGAGTCTGTCTATGAATCTCCCGACGGTGAATGGGCAATCGTGCAGACTCTGCGAACCTCCGACCGCATGGATGTATTTGGCCTGGTGCCGCGTCCTACCCTCGTAAGTTTGGGTGTGGCCCAGGGGATCGGACACTATCGCAACCAACAACTCGATTTTGAGGGATCAGAACTTGAAGCAGGAGTCGACAGGCGTCGATTCTACGGCCTGACCTTGTTGGACAAGTACGGTGACAGGGCCCGGTCGGCAGAAGAGGGCTACGTGGGCCAGGACCTCACCGTTGCGCCGGATAACTTTACCGAATACAACCAGCACGGGTCCGTTGGATGGCATCCAGGCAGCAACAAGATCGTGTTCTGGGAGCAGCGGGATCCCGCCCTGGTGGAGGAAGGTGAGATCCAGGGTCGTCTTCGAAAGCTGACATTCACATCGCGCACACCCACTGTTCCAGTTGCGCCGTTTACCCCGGACGCCAGTTGGGCCCAGCCCCTGGATGAAAACCTGGTGGCACCAGAGCTGGCAACGGAAGGTACCGTTCTGGGGGCCGCATCCGGCTACGCGGAGATAAGCTTCGCCGAAGACCCGAACGAACCAGGCAGTATGGTCCTCAATGGCTTCATTGACGTTACCTACGTTGATTACTCTGATGATGGTCTGCATGTACTCAATGGTACCGAGACTGTTGACTATTCTTTTGTAAACGGCGCGAGCTGGAATGCTGATGTCTCCGTGACCGGGTGTACCCAGGGCTCCTTCAGTGCGGACAATGTGCTTGTTTTCCCCAGGGATATTGGTTCCGGCATTATTCGTGCCGAGCTGGGTTCCAGGGTTATTGAGCAGGATCTGGCGTTGGGTCTTCCCACCGGCGTGCCGGGAGAGCTTCAGTAGGCCTGGGCCATCTCGCATGCACTAACTACAGAGGACGTGTTGCTAGTGCATGTGACCTTTGCCAATTACTAACTCATGTTGCTATTGGCAATTGACATCGCCGGGGGGGAAACAGTTACCTAATGTTACGCTGACGAAAACTTCTATTTGGGCAAACTGGCGATACTGGAGTGCAGGCAATGGATGATATAGGGCAGGCATATAGCGAACTGATTGACGTCGCAAAGAGTTTTCAGGTCACCCTGACAGATTGGCAGGATATGGATCACGGCGAGATCACTGAAGCTTATCGAAACGCCACGGACCTATTGAGTGTTGCACTGGATTGCTATGTGCAAAACGACCCGGGGAATCCACACTGGGTACAGCTGGTTTCACCACATCGCAAATTTGGTGGCGACAACCAACATGCGCGCTACTACTTCGTTCCATTATCAGATAAATATCGGTACAGGATTCGCGGCGACCTTGGTGGCGCTCTGTATATGGGCTTTACCGTATACGGTATTGGCGACGACGACACCTATCATATTGTTCGCAACACTAATCATACCGAGCTCGATCTGGACCCTGACGGCGGTTTTGTGTTGGAAATCGGGGAGGAGGTTGCAAAAGATAAAGGCTTTGCTCTATCACCAGAAACTGATTGTCTAGTGGTGCGCCAGTACTTCCCCACAGCGGCCGTGAACACCGAGCCTCCACTTACCATTGAAGTACTTAATGGAGAGGATATGCGCAGCCCGACAACTGACGGTGAATTAGCGCAGCGCTTAAAGATAGCAGCGAGCTTTCTGCGCGGATGGAATAACTTCACGCCCTTGTCCTGGCCCCAAGAGGCGGGGGATTATAACCAGATTTGCGAAC
>Ga0126341_1000129_pt1 | contig 16410 bp, 15 predicted proteins | sample OrbTmetagenome_FD_97057 | JGI IMG/M metagenome (GOLD analysis project Ga0126341, IMG submission 97057) | Coral microbial communities from Florida Keys, Florida, USA - Orbicella T D metagenome | ecosystem: Host-associated > Invertebrates > Cnidaria > Coral | place: Florida Keys, Florida, USA... | reverse complement strand
TCATCCCCGTGCTTCTGCCAGACCAGTTCCATGACCCGGTAGAGGTCTTGCGCATCGTTGTGCGCGTGGCCCGGCACCCCGGTGCGGGAGGCGGACACCACGAAGTTAGGCAGGGTGGGGGAGGACAGTGATACCACGTGAAAGCCGGCCTGGTAGAAGGCCCTGGCCATGTTGTAGTTCTTGGCGCCGTTGTGGGAGGCGCCTGTCCCGGCGATGAGGAAAATCAACGGTGCGCGATCCCGTTGCAGCGCCACGGAGTAAATAAGTTGTCGCCCATACCACAGGGCATCGGGGGGTACCCGCTCGGGAAACACTTCCAGCCACTGCTTCCTGAAAGGAATCCGCTCGGGCAGGTCCGCCGCGTAGTCCGCGGGGGTGCCTATGACGGTGGCCACAAAGCGGTCGTGAATGGGGTAGTCGTAGTCTTCGAGGGCAGAGGTGTAAGCGGCGACAAGCGCCAGGCACAGCGCCGCAATCACCCGTGAGAACTTTCTTATAATAGCCACTTCACTCCCGTAGATCCCGGTGGCGCGGCCAATGTTGGCACGATTCCCCTGGCGTGTCACGAAAAACGCGGCGCGCGCCGGGCCTTTTTAGCGGGTGTGCAGCACGGCGATAATTTCGTTGCGCAGGTCCGCCGGGTCGACCACCCGGTCGAAGGCCATCATGTCCGCCGGCACCCAGGCGCCGGACTGGATTTCCCTCAGGTGCGCGGCTTCCTCCTCGCTGGCGCGGGCCGCCTCCGCACCGCCGATCGCCGGTACGCCGCCGAGACTCGCGGAGGGCAGCGCCAGGCTGACCGCCTGGCGATCCCACGGGTTCATGCCCATGACCGAACTGCCGAAACCGAAGGCCTTGCGCAGCGTGACGACCACTTTTGTCCCGCGGTAACGGCGCTGGGCGAGGAACATCCTGCCCGCCGCCGCCAGGACACCGCTGGCCTCGGCCGCGGGCCCGGGCATCACGCCGGGATTGTCCAGCAGGCTGACCAGCGGCAGCCCGAACGCGTGGGCTACCTCGATGAAGTGGGCGGCCTTGTGGGCGCCGTCGGCCGTGATGGCGCCCGCTTCGACAGCGGGCTGGTTGGCCACGATCATGCAGGGCACGCCACCGATGCGCCCGACTGCCGCGATGACGCTGCGGCCGAAATCCGGCTGCAGCTCGAACAGGGACTGGCTGTCCAGCAGCTCGACGAGTACCTCGCGCATGTCGTAGGTGCGGTTGGCCTGGGGCGGGATAATCCCGGTGAGGCGCTCGAGCTTGCGCGGGGTGGCGGCGGGGGCGTCCCGGCTCTCCGGCAGGGCATCGCCTGCACGGCCGGGCAGCAGGGACAGGAAGTAGCGTGCCATGGCGAGGCAATCCGGTTCGCCCGCGCCGAGATTGTGGGCGACGCCGCTCCGGGCGGTGTGCATTTCCGCGCCGCCGATCTCCTCCGGTGTCGCCTTGAGCCCGAGGGCCGCCTCCACCAGCGGCGGGCCCGCGGAAAACAGGGCGGAACCCCGGGACATGATGATCAGGTCCGCGAACACGCCGGTGAGTGCCCCGTGGCCGGCAGAGATGCCCAGGACCAGGGTGATCACGGGTACGCGGCCCTTGAGATCGGCGACCAGCTGGAGGTCGTTGGGGGTATTGGGGTAGCGCGCCGTCTGGTTGCCGGTGCGCTCTCCCGCACCGTCCAGCATCAGGACCAGCGGCAGTTCGCGTTCCAGCGCGAGGCGCACCAGGCGCGTGCGCTTTGCCGCGTTGGGATGCCCGATCGAGCCGCCTTTCACGGTGAAGTCCTCGGCCAGGACGACGAGGCTGCGGCCGTCGATGCGCGCAATGCCACCGACCAGCCCGTCCGCCGCCAGGGGCGCCTCGCCGCCGGGGTGGTTGCCACCGGCGAGGGCGCCGTACTCGTTGAAACTGTCGGCGTCGCAGAGCGCCGCGATGCGCTCGCGGGCGGTCATGCGCCCGGCGGCATGCTGGCGCGCGATCCTGTCCTGGCCTCCCATCGCCTCGGCGGCGGCTGTCCGCTCGCGGAGTTGCTCCAGGAGGGCCTGCCAGCCCTCGCGGTAATCGCTCAAGTGAAGTGCTCCCCGGTGGACTTGCCGATGAACATACGGGATGATTTTTGCCAACACAACAGGCGGAACAGGGTGGCGGTACATGAAATTGGGTCTGGCGCTGGAATATGCGTCGCCGCAGCTTACGATTCCGGTCGAACTCGTGCGCCACGCAGAGGCGAGCGGCTTTCACTCGGTCTGGAGTGCGGAGGCCTACGGCTCCGACGCGATTACACCGCTGGCTTACCTCGCGGGACAGACCGAGTCGATCCGCCTCGGTACCGCCGTCGCCCAGGTCTCTGCGCGGGCACCCACCGTACTGGCCATGCAGTTGGCGAGCATCGACCAGCTGGCGGGGGGTGGACGAGTCATCGGCGGCCTGGGCCTCTCCGGTCCCCAGGTGGTGGAGGGCTGGCACGGGATGCCCTGGGCGCGTCCCGGTGCGCGCCTGCGAGACTGCACCGAGATCCTGCGCAAGACCCTCGCGCGGCGCGAGCCGGTCGTACACGCCGGGGAGGGAATTGCCCTGCCCTACGGTGGGGACGACGCCAGCGGGCTGGGCAAGCCCCTGAAGTCCATTCTGCACATGAACCCCGACATACCCCTGTGGCTGGGTACCGGCTCCAGGGCCAACGTCGCGCTCGCGGCTGAGATCGCCGACGGCTGGATTCCCATGGGTTTCACGCCGGGGATGATGGACCTTTACGGCCCCTGGCTCAGCGAGGGCTTCGAGCGCGCCGGCGACGGCAGGGGCCTGGACGACTTCGAGATCTTCTGCCCCGTGCAGGTGGACCTCACAGACAACGTGCGCGGGGCGCTGGATGCGCGCAAGGGGCAGGCGGCCATGTACGTCGGCGGCATGGGAGCGCGGGAAAAGAACTTCCACGCCGAACAGATGGCGCGCCGCGGCTTTCCCGACGCCGCCGCGCGCATCGGCGAGCTGTTCCGGGCCGGGCGCCACGACGAGGCGGTCGCTGCGGTACCCGACGAGTATATCGAGCAACAGGTGCTGGCCGGACCCCCGGGGAGAATCGGCGAGGCCTTCGAGCGCTGGCGGGGCAGTGGCGCGACGGGGCTGATCTGCCACCTCGGCGCCGGCGATCACCGGGAGGCGGTAAGCCTGCTCGCCCGCCTGGCCGCGCAGTGACCGACATTGACAAAGGAGGGAGTGAGCCCGTGAGTGATGATACTTTGCAGGTGTCGCAGGACGGCCCCGTGGAGTGGGTCGCCCTGAATCGTCCCGAGGCGGGAAACGGCCTGGACGCGGCGCTGGTGGATGCCCTGGTGGACTATTTCGAGGGCTTGCGCGACCGCGAGACTGTGCGCGTCGTGGTGCTGGGCGGAAAGGGAAAACACTTCTGCGTGGGCCTGGACATGACACCGGGGTCTTTCGGCGATCTCGATCGCTCGCCGCGCTCGATCTGGGGTACCCAGCGCAGGATCGCGCGCATTTACCTGGCCATGCGGCGCTGCCCGCAGCCGATTATCGCGCTCGTCCACGGCGCGGCCTGCGGGGGCGGTTTCAGCCTGGCGCTGGCGTCGGATATCCGGATAGCCGGCGAGAGTGCGAAGATGAATGCCGCCTATATCAAGATTGGGCTCACCGGTGCCGACATGGGCAGCAGCTATTTCCTGCCGCGCCTTGTCGGCACCTCCGTGGCGTCCGAGTTGCTGATGACCGGCAGGTTCATCCACGCGGACCGCGCCCTGGCGGTGAATCTCGTCTCGGCTGTGGTGCCCGACACCGGTCTTGCGGCAGCCGCCCGGGAAACTATCGACGATATGCTGCGCACAGCGCCGATGGGGTTGCGCCTGACGAAGGACGCACTGAACGTCAGCGTCGACGCGGCGAGCCTGGAAGCGGCCATGGCCGTGGAGGACCGCCACCAGTCCCTGCTGGCCCTGACGGACGATGCGACGGAGGCGGGGCTGGCTTTTTTTGAGAAGCGCGACCCGCACTACAGCGATCGCTGATCTGTCCAGCCGTTGACTCGGCGCGTTGCGCCAGTGCGCAGAATATGACTTGAGGTGTCATATCAGCTCTCTATACTTGTGCAGATTCGAATAAAGGCGGGATGCTCCTATTGGAAGACTCCACCCGGACCGAGGAACGCCGCGCGTTCCTACTGCTTGTTGTATTCCTGGCTCCCATCCTGGCCGTGGCCATCGTCGGCGGCTACGGCTTCGCGGTGTGGATGAGCCAGCTTCTCACGGGACCGCCGGGAAGCTGACGCCTTGACCCTCAGCAGGCGAGACATTATCACCGCCGGCAGCGGCGCCGCTCACATCGCCAGTCTCCTGGTGCAGTGCCAGCCGGAGTGGCTGGATGCGCTCGCGGCCGACCTCGATGCCCTGGAGGGCACGGAGGTTCCCGCCCGGGATGAGCAGGGCAAGCTGATCGTCCTATTGGAGTTACCCACCGAGTACGCGCTGCTCGAGCGCACCCGGGAGATCGAGAATCTCCCGGGCGTCATCAGCGTGACCCTTGTCTATCACGAACTGGATGAACCGGACTAGCGAGGTATTCATGAGCGCCACCCGCAGGGATTTCATCAGGGCCAATGCCGTCGCCGCCGCTGCCGCCGCAGCGGGGATGACGTTGCCCGCCGGGGCCAGTAACGTGGTGACCTCGGACCTGAAACTGAAATGGGCGAAGGCCCCGTGCCGATTCTGCGGCACCGGGTGCAGTGTCAATGTGGCGACCCGCGACAACCGGGTGGTGGCCACCCACGGGGATATCAACTCCCCTGTGAACAAGGGCCTGGCCTGCATCAAGGGCTACTTCCTGTCCAAGATCATGTACGGCGACGACCGCCTGACGCAGCCGCTGCTGCGCAAGCGCGACGGCGTCTACCACAAGGAGGGAGACTTCACCCCGGTGAGCTGGGACGAGGCCTTCGACATCATGGCGGAGAAGTTCAAGGCCGCCCTCAAGGAAAAGGGCCCGCGCGGCGTCGGCATGTTCGGGTCGGGCCAGTGGACGGTGTGGGAGGGCTATGCCGCCGCCAAGCTCTACAAGGCGGGCTTCCTGTCCAACAATATCGACCCGAACGCGCGCCACTGCATGGCGTCCGCCGTGGTCGGCTTCATGCGTACCTTCGGCATCGACGAGCCGATGGGCTGCTACGACGATTTCGAACACGCGGACGCCTTCGTGCTGTGGGGCTCCAACATGGCCGAGATGCACCCCATCCTGTGGACCCGCATCACGGATCGCCGTTTGAGCAATCCACACGTCAAGGTCTGTGTGCTCTCCACCTTCGAGCACCGCTCCTTCGAGCTGGCGGACATCCCGGTCGTCTTCACGCCCCACAGCGACCTGCTTATCCTCAACTACATCGCCCACCACATTATTAAGACCGGGCGCGTGAACAGGAAGTTCGTCGACAGGCACGTGAACTTCCGTCGCGGGGCGACCGATATCGGCTACGGCCTGCGCCCCGAACACCCCCTGGAGCAACAGGCGGCGCGCCCCGCCGACGGCGGCTCCGAGGCCATGAGCTTCGACGAGTTTGCCGCCTTCGTCGCGGACTACGATGTCGAGCGCGTGTCGCGAGAAACCGGTGTCCCCGAGCACCGCCTCGAGGAGCTGGCGGAGCTCTACGCCGACCCGGACACCCGGGTCATGTCACTGTGGACCATGGGGATCAACCAGCACACGCGGGGTGTCTGGGCGAACAACATGCTCTACAACGTGCACCTGCTGACCGGCAAGATATCCGAACCCGGCAACAGCCCGTTCTCGCTTACAGGGCAGCCCTCAGCCTGCGGTACCGCGCGGGAAGTGGGCACCTTCGCCCACCGGCTGCCCGCCGACATGGTGGTGACCAATCCCGAGCACCGCGCATTCTCCGAGAAAAAGTGGAAGTTGCCGGAGGGACTGCTCCCCGATTGGGTGGGCTCTCACGCGGTACAGCAGAACCGCGACCTGAAGGACGGCAAAATCAACGCCTACTGGGTGCAGGTCAATAACAACGTGCAGGCTGCACCGAACCTGGTGGAGGAGACACTGCCGGGTTATCACAACCCGGAGAACTTCATCGTCGTTTCGGAGGCCTACCCGACAGTCACCGCGCAGGCGGCGGACCTCATTCTCCCCACGGCGATGTGGGTGGAGAAGGAGGGCGCCTACGGCAACGCCGAACGACGCACCCAGTTCTGGCACCAGATGGTCGACGCGCCGGGCGAGTCGCGCTCCGACCTCTGGCAGCTAGTGGAGTTCTCCCGGCGTTTCACCACCGACGAGGTCTGGCCCGCCGAGATCCTCGATGCCAACCCCGGCTACAAAGGCAAAACCCTGTTCGAGGTCCTGTTCGCCAACGGCCAGGTCGATCGCTTCCCCCTGTCCGATATCGAGGACGGCTACGGTAATCACGAGGCGGAGGACGTCGGCTTCTATATCCAGAAGGGTTTGTTCGAGGAATACGCGGCCTTCGGCCGCGGCAAGGCCCATGACCTGGCAGACTTCGACACCTACCACGCGACCCGCGGCCTGCGCTGGCCCGTTGTCGACGGCCGGGAAACCCTGTGGCGCTTTCGCGAGGGTGCCGATCCCTATGCGCGGGAGGGCAGTGGCTTCGACTTTTACGGCAAACCCGACGGCAAGGCAGTGGTCTTCGCGCTGCCCTACGAGCCCCCGGCGGAGATCCCCGACGCGGATTACGACCTGTGGCTGTCCACCGGCCGCGTGCTGGAGCACTGGCATTCCGGTTCGATGACGCGAAGGGTGCCGGAACTGCACAAGGCGGTGCCCGGCGCCCTGGTCTACATGCACCCGGAAGACGCCCGGGAGCGCAAATTGCGACGCGGCGACGAGGTCCGGGTGATCTCACGCCGCGGCGAGATGCGCACAAGGGTCGAGACGCGCGGTCGCAACAAACCGCCGCGCGGTCTCGTCTTCGTGCCCTGGTTTGACGCCAGCCAGCTCATCAACAAGGTCACTCTCGATGCGACGGACCCGCTCTCCAGGGAGACGGATTTCAAGAAATGCGCCGTGCGCATCGAGCGGGCGTAGGGGGGTACCGGATATGAGACTGCGCCTCGCCTGCCTGTCCCTGCTGCTGTTGCTCCCGCCCCTTGCCGGCGCCGACGATAACATCGCAACCCTGCGCGGAGCCCCGATAGATGCAGAGCCCGTGCCGCCGAAGATCAGCCGCGTGGAGAACGACGACCTGCGGCGCAAGCGCGCCTATCCCATGCAGCCGCCTACGATTCCCCACAAGATCGACGGCTACCAGGTGGACCTCAACGTCAACAAGTGTATGTCCTGCCACAGCCGGCGCCGCACCGAGGCCAGCCAGGCGCCGATGGTCAGCGTGACGCACTACATGGACAGGGAGGGCAACTTCCTGGCGGAGATATCCCCGCGGCGTTACTTCTGCGCCCAGTGCCACGTGGTGCAAACCCGATCCAATCCCCGTGTCGGTAACGACTTCGTCGACATGGACGATTTGATCGCGGCGCCCCCCGCGGCTGGGCACTGACGATGATGGACCTGCTGCGCCGCTACTGGCGCGCCATTTCCACGCCGAGCAAGTACTACAGTCTTGGTTTCCTGTCCCTGGGCGGTTTCGTGATGGGTATCATCTTCTGGGGCGGTTTCAATACCGCGATGGAATTCACCAACACGGAACCCTTCTGTACCAGTTGCCACGAAAACCTCTACCTGGAACTACAGGATACGATCCATTTCACCAACCGCTCCGGCGTGCGTGCCATCTGCTCCAGTTGCCATGTGCCCCACGACTGGACCGACAAGATCGCGCGCAAGATGCAGGCGTCCAAGGAGGTCTGGGCGTGGATCACCGGTACCATCAACACGCCGGAGAAGTTCGAGGCGCGGCGCCTGGCGCTTGCGCAGCACGAGTGGGCTCGCCTGAAAGCCAACGACTCCCTGGAGTGTCGCAACTGCCACGAGTTCGAGTACATGGATTTCACCTACCAGAGCACGCGTGCGGCTGACCAGCATTCCACGGCACTGGCGAGCGGTGAGAAGACCTGCATCGACTGTCACAAGGGTATCGCCCACCAGTTGCCCAACATGGCGGGGGTGGAAGGCTTCTAGCGCAGGCGCTGCGCGCCGTGGTAGATGCTGAACCCCGTGTCCGAGGCGAAGCCGGCCAGGGTAATGTCGTGCTGTTGAGCCACGCGCACGGCCAGGCTCGATGGGGCGCCCACGGCGACCACCACCGGGATGGCCGCCATCACTGCCTTCTGCAACAGCTCAAAACTCGCCCGCCCGCTCAACACCAGGATGCACGGGCCGCCGGCGAGCCCGCCACTCTCCAGCCGGGTCCCAACCAGTTTGTCCAGGGCGTTGTGTCGACCCACGTCCTCGCGCAGCACCAGGAGTTCTCCGGAGTCGTCGAAAAGGCCCGCCGCGTGGACGCCCCCCGTTTCCCGGAACAGTGCCTGGGCGTCGCGCAGCCGCCCGGGGAGCAGTGGCAGCAGCGCGGGGTCCAGCCACCCGGGGGTGCTGTCCGCGGTGGGCGGGTCCTTCAGCGCCAGCGCCTGCAGGGAGGTTTTGCCACAGACGCCACAGCTCGACTGCGTGGCGAGGTTGCGGTCGTACCGGGCCCAGTCGGGCACGATACCCGCCGTCAACGTGATTTCGATTTCGTTTGACCCCTCCTCGCCAGGCTCGCGGTGCACCGCGGTGATATCGTCGCGCCGGCGAATGACCCCCTCGGACAGCAACAGGCCCAGCGCCAGTTCCGCGTCGTTGCCGGGCGTGCGCATGGTCACGGTGAAGACCCGCCGCAACGTGTTGCCCGAGGAGTCCCGCCAGGCGAGGGCGATCGCCAGGGGCTCCTCCACCGCGACCCGGTCCGTGTCCGGCTCGGGGCCGCTTCCCCCGCGCCCGAAAGTCAGGCGGTTGCAGTCCAGCGCGGTCCGGGTTGTGGCGGCAGTTGGGCTGCCATCGGATGGGCCTTGAATGGGCGGTTCCTCCGGATTCTGGCGCCCCGGACGGGGCGGAGGGCCTTATTTGTACGGGGATCAGCGGTGGTGTGCAAGCGGGTGGTCCGGGGGGAGAAACCCCGGCAGGAGAGCCCGAAATCGTGTAGAATGGGGGGTTCACCCCTGTGAAAAAGGATGCACTATGCCCCGCAAGCCCACCCGCGAAGCGGCCCGCAAGAAACTGCCCCCCGCGGTAGAAACCTCTGAGTCAATCGCCGAGCAGACCGCCGCTTTCCTCAAGGCCGGCAAGAAAATCGACGTCATCGCCTCCGGCGTCAGCGGCCAGCCCAGCATGGCTGTGAGTCGCAACGCCAAGACCGCCAAACGCAAGGCTGCCGGCTGACGTCACCACCCCGGCGAGCCGTCCAGCCAATCCCGCACAACCCCCCCGGATAGATCACCGCGTTCATCCCTGCGGCAGGTAGAACTGCTCGTACCAGCGCCGCAGTTTGTTGACCGGCCCGTCCCCGTCGCAGAGGATGGGGTCCTCGCGATAGATTTTGTCCTTCCAGATCTCCACGTCCTGCCCGAAAGCGATGTGGGCGATCCGGGGGTACATCGCGGCGAACTCCTGCGGCAGAGGCCGATCGTCGAGACTGCTCACGATGACGGCCGAGCACAGGTCGACCTCCTCGCCGTCGACGGGGGTATGGCAGTTCACCCACCAGGCCCTGAAGCTGACATCCGCGCTGGTAGATTCGGTGTAGTAATACATGATCGAGGGGCCGTGGTAGGTGGCGTCTCCCCAGGCGTCGGCGCCGCTGCCCGCCTGTTCGTCGCGCATCTCCTCGAGATCGAAGGGCACACCCGGGGGGATGATCATGTTCGCCTCGGCGTCCCTGTCCACGGTGGACAGCTGTGTCACCGTGCGCTCGCCGAACGTGTTTTCCCACTTGCGTACCTTGCCGCCGTGAACGTGGGGGAAGTGCGCGATGTCGACAATGTTCTCGATGATGTCGCAGGGCCTGGCGCAAATCCGTGAGCGGTAGAATTCCCAGTCGCCCCAGCCGCCGTCTCCCCACTCCCCGATGTCGGGCAGGTAGGGTTCTGGTTCAGCGCCGTCGAGGTCGTACCAGATTGCGATGAACCCGTTTTTCTCCACCACCGGCCAGCCCCGCAGCGCGTCGACAGCGCGCTCGGGGATGTTGTTTGCGTAAGGTATATCCACACAGCGGCCCGCGGTGTCGAAGGTCCAGCCGTGGAAGGGGCAGGCGATGGTATCGCCGCGCACGCGGCCCTCGCCGCTGGCCAGGTGCGCGCCGAGGTGTGGGCAGTGTGCGTCCAGCACGCCCACCTGTCCGGACTCGCCGCGATAGGCCACGAGTTCCCGGTCGAAGTAGTGCAGTCGCTTCACCTCGCCCGGGGCCAGCTCCTGTGAGAACAGCACGATGTGCCAGCCCCGCGCGAAGTTGCCGGGCGCCAGGAACGCGTAGCGGTAGTCAGTCATGGTCGGGGTGTCCTGCTGTCGCTGTGCCGGTTTCCGCACTCTGCTCCCCGCCGGCCTCTGCGCCAAAGGCGTGGCGCGCCGCGAGGTAGGCGAAGGTCATCGCCGAACCGATGGTCGCGCCGGCGCCGGGATAGGTATCGCCCATCACCGCGGCGCTGGCATTGCCCGCGGCGTAGAGCCCGTGAATCGCTTCACCCTGCGCGTCGAGTACGCGGCCGTACTCGTCGCACTGCAGGCCGCCCTTGGTGTCGAGATCACCCGGTTCGCAGCGCAGGGCGTAGTAGGGCCCCTTGTCCAGGGGCGCCAGGGAGGGGTTGGGGGCTACGCGGGGGTCGGCGTAGTACTTGTCGTGCTCCGATTGGCCGCGGCCGAACTCCGAGTCCTCGCCGCGGCGAGCGTGCTCGTTGAAGCGCAACACCGTGTCGACGAGGTTATCCGGGGGCATGCCCAGCTTCCCGGCCAGCTGCTCGAGCGTGTCGGCCCTGGTGAGCAGTCCCGAGGTGAAGTTGTCCTCGGCCAGGCGCGAGTCCGCCTCGACCTGCCCGGGCTTGATGTGCCCGACCGCGTAGCGGCTGCGAAAATGTGCGTCGAAGACGAGGTAGCAGGGAATGGCGTCTTCCCCGCGCGCCTGTGCCGCGTACTGCGCCTTGACGAAGTCCTCGTAGGGCTGTGCCTCGTTGGTGAAGCGTCGACCCCGGCCATTGACCATAATCGAGCCCGGGTTGGCCTTGCCCGAGATCAGGGCCAGGACGCGCCCGTCAGGCAGGGTGTAGCTCGGGGACCACCAGGCGCAGTGCATGAAGCCCAGCGCGGCGCCGACCCGCTCCCCCAGGGTGACCGCGTCGCCGGTCGCCCCCGGTGCGGCGGCCGTCCAGTCGGACCCTATAGGTGCCTGTTGGTGCTGCCTGCGCATGTCGGGATTGTGCGAGAAACCGCCGGTGGCGAGCAGGACCCCGCGCCGTGCCCGCACCCTCAGGGGTTTGCCGTCGCGGCATACCACAGCACCACAGACCGCGCCGTCCTCGCACAGCAGGTCCTCCACCGGCGCATCCAGCCAGAGGGGAATGTCGCGGTCCAACATCGACCGCCGCAGGCGCGCCACCAGTGCCGGGCCCAGGCACAGCCGGTTGTCGCGGTCGCCGCGCAGTCGCGCCGGCAGGTCGAGCAGGAAGCGCAATAGCAGTCGCGCCCCGGTTAGGTAGGACCCGAGGTTCATTTTCTGCAGGCTCTGCCCCTCGGCTATATTGAGATTGAAGGGCAGTAACAGGCCGTCGTAGTGGCCCAGGCGTATGTTCCCGGCCTCTGTGCCGAGGCTGCGCAGGCTGATGGGTGCGCAGTCCATGGAGCGCCCGCCGGGTTTGTAGCCGGGGAGCGTCTCGTAGTAATCCATGTAGTTGGGAATCGCGCAGTAGTCGACGTGGCTGTGCGCCATCATGAAGCGCAGCATTTCCGGCGCGCGCTCGGCGTAGGCGCGCACCCGTGCATCGGGCACCGTGTCGCCGATCAGCGCCTTGAGGTAGGTGTAGCCCTCGTCGGCGCTGTCGCTGATTCCGGCCTCCGCCTGGCGGTGGTTGCCGGGTATCCAGGCGACCCCGCCGGACTTGGCGGTAGTTCCCCCGTAGACGGGCTCTTTTTCCACGAGTAGCACTGTGCCGCCCAGTGCGTGCGCCACTATAGCGGCGGTCATGCCGGCAGCGCCGGCCCCGGCCACCAGCCAGTCGACTTCCCGATCCCAGTTCAAACCTGCGCTACCGCCTCATCCACTTGACGGTGACCAGTGTGGCAGCGCGCGCACGGCCTCACCAGCGCCGTCGGGAAAACACGCAACCCGGTTCAATATTCCGGCCGCCTCTGTTGACCCGGGATGAGTGCGGCCCTACTGTTCAGTTCTTCCTTTAGCGCGGGGTGTGCGCCAATGAATGACATTCCCCAGGCGCGTGTTCACGGTGTCGGCGACCTGCGCCTCGACCGCGTGGCGCCGCCGACCTGCGGACCCGACGACGTGGTGGTGCGGGTGCGCGAGTGCGGTATCTGCGGCTCCGACCTGGGCTACATCGCAATGGGTGGTTTGACCGGTCCCGACGACCCCATGCGTCTCGGCCATGAACTCTGGGGCGAGGTGGCCGAGGCGGGCGCCAACGTGGGTCACGTGGCCCCCGGGGATCGCGTCGTGGTGCAGCCGCTGAGCAGGGGCGTCAATATCGGCAACGGCGGCCCCGAGGGCGGGTTTACGCCACTGTTGCTTGTACGCGGCGCGGCGTCAGACCCCGCGACCACGCTGAAACTCCCGCCGCAGATTCCCGACAACTGGGGCGCCCTGATTGAACCGCTCTCCGTGGCACAACACGGCGCCAATCGGGTAGCGGCGAGGGCCGACGACCGGGCGGTCATCTACGGCGGCGGGCCCATCGGACTGTCGCTGGTCCAGGTACTGCGCTACCGGGGGCTGGACAACATTGTCGTGGTCGATCTCTCGGAACGCCGTCTCCAGGCCGCCCGGGAGATGGGTGCGATCGCGGTGCGCGGGGACGACCCCGGGCTGTCCGAAAAACTGATAGAGGTGCACGGCGCCGAAGACTTTTTCGGCATGTCGCTGCCGGCCAGCACAGTCTGGTTCGAAGCCACGGGTGTGCGCCAGGTCTTCGAGGCAATCGTCGCCACCGCGGGTCCGGGCAGCCGAATTTGCCTGACGGGCCTGCACAAGGAGCCCGCCACGGTCGACCTGGTCATGTTGCTCGCCAAGGAGGTCAGCCTGGTCCCCGCCATGGGCTACACCGTGGAGTTCGACGAGGTGATCGACATGCTGGCATCGGGCGAGCTGGATCCCGCCGCAATGGTCACGCATCATTTCCCCCTCTCGGACCTCGATACGGCCTTCGCGACGGCGCGGGACACCGGGCGGGCGATCAAGGTGATCGTCGACTGCCAGGGCTGAACGGCAGCGCAGGACAGCAATCCATTGAAGTTCGCGCCGCGGACGGCGCACAGCAGGGAGTCGGCATGCAGGAAATCGAGGGTAAAGTCGCGGTAGTGACCGGGGCCGGGTCGGGAATCGGCGAGGGCATTGCCCGCGCCGCGGCCGCCGCCGGTATGAAGGTGGTGGTGGCGGATATTGACCTGGACGGCGCCGGGGTGGTGGCCGCCGACATCGGCGAGCAGGCGCTGGCCTGCCGCGTGGATGTCTCGGACCTCGCCTCGGTAGAGGCGATGCGCGACGCCGCGCTGGAACACTTCGGTGCGGTGCACCTGCTGTGTAACAACGCGGGTGTCTGGGTGGGCGCGATGATGGTCGACGCGGATATCCGCGACTGGCAGTTCCTGGTCAACGTCAACCTGTACGGTGTCATTCATGGCATCCGGGCCTTCCTGCCACTGCTCGTGGAACAGGGCGAGGGTCATATCGTGAACACCGCATCGATGGGTGGGCTGATATCGGGTCCGCCCGAGGGGCTTTACACCACGACGAAGTTCGCCGTGGTCGGCTTGTCCGAGTCGCTGCTCATGGAGGTCGCGGACAAGGGCGTGGGCGTCTCGGTGCTCTGTCCCGGGCTGGTGGACACGCGGCTCACCACGAAATCTTTCGAGGTGCGCCCGAAACAGTTCGACCCCGGTATCGACCACGCGCAGCCGGCGCCGGATACCGCCAGCGGAATTTCCCCGCTGGTTGTCGGCGAGCGTGTTATCGACGCGGTGCGGGAAGGCGGTTTCTATATCATCACCCACGACGACTACCGCGACATCATCGCGATGCGCCACCAGGGCATCCTGGACGCGCTGGACGACCACGCGCGACGCTACGGCTCCACTTCCGGGAGGGATGTGTGAGGATAGGCCCATACCTGGTTGCCCTCCTGCTGTCGTCGGCGTCATGGGCGCAGGCGATCGAGTACACAGAGCAGCGCCAGCCGTGCGCTGAACGCGATCCGCTGCGCCGGCCCTTCTTCGGCGACGTCCACGTGCATACCCGGTACTCCCTTGACGCCAGCACGCAGGGGACCCGAACCAGCCCCGACCAGGCCTACCGGTTCGCGCGGGGCGAAGCGCTGGCCATCCAGCCCTGGACCGAAACGGGCCGGGGGCTGCGTTCGCTGCAGCTCAGCGAACCGCTGGATTTTGCCATGGTCTCCGACCACGCCGAACTGATCGGCGAGGTCTACATGTGCAACACGCCGGGGGTGGAGGGTCACGATTCCTGGCAGTGCATGCTCTACCGTTACTGGCCCCGCGGGGCGTACTACCTGTTCAATTTTATGGCCTCCATGCGCGCGACGCACATGGGGCAGTGCGGTGACGACGCGCAGCTCTGCCTGCAGGCCGCGCGCTCACCCTGGGGGGAGATGCGCGAGGCAGCGGAGACCCACTACGACCGCTCCGGGGACTGTGAATTCACCAGCTTTATCGGTTACGAGTGGACCGGCCTGGCACCGGAGACCGGCGGCAACCTGCACCGCAATGTCCTGTTTCGCAACGCCGATGTGCCTGAGTTGCCGGCGAGCTTCATCGACGGCCCCTCCGCGCCGCAACTGTGGGATGCACTGGATGCCGGGTGCATCGACGCCGCGGGAGACTGTGACGTGCTGGTCATACCCCACAATTCCAATCTCAGTGCGGGACAGATGTTCCTCAATGCCTATGAGGGAAGGCAGATGTCGCCGGCGGAGGCAGCCACGCGCCGGCGCATGGAGCCCATCGTGGAGATGATGCAGCACAAGGGCGCCTCCGAGTGTTACTTCGAGGCCGGGGTGAGCGTGGATGAGCTCTGTGCGTTCGAGCAGCTGCCCGTCGACAACATCGCGGGTTACAACAACCCGCCCAGGCCCGACACCGGGTTTGTGCGCGACGCCCTGGGCAAGGGGCTGGCGCTGGATGTGCTGCTGGGGACCAACCCCTTCGCCTTCGGCTTTATCGCCAGTACCGATACCCACCTCGGCGCCCCGGGGGCGGCGGACGAGGACCGCTTTCTGGGGCACGGTGGGGCGGGTGTTCCCGCCAGGGATGAGATCCCGCCGGGGCTGCCGGACAAACTGGAGTACAACCCCGGCGGCCTCGCCGTCGTGTGGGCACAGGAGAACAGCCGCGACGCGCTGTTCGACGCCATGCGGCGCCGCGAGACCTACGGTACCAGCGGACCGCGCATCGTGAGTCGCTTCTTCGGCGGCTGGGACTTCCCGCAGGACCTGTGCTACCGGGCCGACCGCATCGAGCGGGCCTACGCGGCCGGTGTGCCGATGGGCGGTGAGATCGTGGGCGGGGGCAGGCGGGGGCGGCCCACCTTCCTGGTCGCCGCCAGCCAGGACCCGGGCACACCCGGCGCCGGCGGCACTCCCCTGCAGCGCCTGCAGATCGTCAAGGGCCGCCTCAACGGCAAGGGCGTTTACATGGAGGAGGTCTACGACGTCGCCGGAGAACCCCACAACGGCGCCTCCGTGGACACCGCGACCTGCAAACCGCGCGGGGAGGGCTTCGCCCAGCTCTGCGCCGTCTGGGTGGATCGCAACTTCGACCCGCGGGAGCGGGCCTACTACTACTCCCGCGTGGTGGAGAACCCCACCTGCCGTTGGAGCCAGCGCATCTGTGCCGCGAAGGGCGTCGACTGCCAGAGGCCGGAGACGATCGGCGAGGGACTGGAGCCCTGTTGCGCGCCGGAACACCGGCCCGTGGTGCAGGAGCGCGCCTGGTCCTCGCCCATCTGGTACACACCCTGAGACCGTTTAATCGCCCAGCGCGGGTGCCGACAGGAGCGCCTCGACCGACAGGGCCAGTTGCTGGAAGAGGGGGTCGCGCCGGGCCAGTGTGGGACTGACGTCGACGGAATCGGCCGCGCGGCAGATGTCCGCGAGGCCGTGGAAGGTCATGCTCACCGTGAGGAAAATGCGCCGCTTGGCCTCCGCGCTGCCGAGATGAGACAGGGCCGCGCCCATCACCGACTGCAGTTGCTCCTCATTCTGGAAGCTCAGGCCC
>Ga0126341_1000127_pt1 | contig 16501 bp, 16 predicted proteins | sample OrbTmetagenome_FD_97057 | JGI IMG/M metagenome (GOLD analysis project Ga0126341, IMG submission 97057) | Coral microbial communities from Florida Keys, Florida, USA - Orbicella T D metagenome | ecosystem: Host-associated > Invertebrates > Cnidaria > Coral | place: Florida Keys, Florida, USA... | reverse complement strand
GTGCAATGGTCGTTGTAGACCAGGAAGATAACGTCGGGCTTGTTCGCCTTCATCCATTCGCGCGATTTGCGGAACCCGTCGAAGACCGGCTTCCAATAGGGTTGATCGGTGATGCCGGTGTCCATAGCGACGCCGATGGCGGGCACATGAGAGCATCCCACGCCTGCGGTGATACGGGCCATCAGGTTTCCTCCTCTTCGTCCCATTCGGATGTATAACGGTTGCCTTCGACCGAGCGGCCGCCGTGCAGCATCATGTCGCGATAGGCCTCGACGCCCATGCCGGTCATCAGCCCGGCCAGGTTCTGGAAGTTGATGCCGTCGTTGGCGGCGAGCTTCGAGGTGTAATAGATATTGCCGCCGAGCTCGAGCAGGCGGTTCCATTGGCGTTTGCGCACCGCTTCGCGCTGGTCCGCCGTCATCGGATACTTGTCGAGATAGGCCTCTTCGTCGGCATTGAAGGCGTCGCGGTTCTTTTGCAGCCGCAGCGAGATGCAGAACTGGTTCAGATGATATCCTTCGCGGCTCCTGTCGGCGTCAAACACGAAGGTGCCGGGGATATCCTCGTAGTCCTTCTTGGTCATGGCGTGTCCTCCTCTTCCTCCGCACCGGTCCGCCCGGTGCCCCGGCCGCCCTTATCCCGGGCCCGCCAGGGCAGGCGGCAAAGGCGACCGGTTGCGCAAGAGCCTAGCATCCGGGCCCGGCAGCGGCCAATTGGAATGCGAGGCGTAGCATTGGAAAAAGCTATAGAACCCGAAATATCAGGGGGTATTTTCCGGCTCGGGGCGGCTGTGCTGGCGCAGGAAACCGATGAAGCTCTCCTGCGTCCGGGTCGGCCGCCAGTCGCGGCGATGGGTCAGGCCGATGGCGCGGCCGCTGCCGGCAAGCGGGATGTCCAGCGCAGTCAGCAGGCCGGCGCCGATCTCGACCGAGACCTGATGGCGCGAGACGATCGAGACATAATCGCCCTGGGCCAGGATGCCGCGCAGCATGATCAGCGAGGAAGAGACCACCCGTACCGGCGTTCGGTCGCGTTCGTGGATGCGCAGGGTTTCAAAGACATATTGCCCCGCAGGGGTATCCTTGGGCGAGGCGACCCAGGGGTAGGCCAGCGCCTCATCCAGTGTCACGCGCGTCCGTCCGGACAGGGGGTGGCCGGGCCGCGCCACCACGGCAAGCCGGTCCTGGAACAGCTCTTCCTGCACCACGTCATCGGCCGGCAACGGATGGCGCAGGGCGCCGATCAGGCAATCGAGATCGCCTTCGCGCAGCGAGCGCAGCAGCTCGTGATAGCGACCGTCGATCACCCGCACCTGCACCCCGGCAAAGCGCGACACCATCGCATGGGTGGCTCTTGGTACGATGGCGGTGCGCGCAAGCGGCAGGCTGCCCAGCAGAAAGATGCCCCGGTCTTCCCCCAGCTCGCGGCCGATTTCCTCCATGCCCTGCCGGATTTCCGCCTGCGCCAGCTTGGCCCCCAGGGTAAAGGCCTGGGCGGCGGCGGTCAGCTCGACCCCGGCCACGGTGGATTTGAAAAACGGCACCCCCGCCACCTGTTCCAACGCCCGCGCGGCGCGGTGGACGGTGGGTTGCGACAGGCCCAGCCGCCGGGCGGCGACGGTAAAGCTGCCGCTGCCGGCGATGGCGATCAGGGCGCGGATCTGCGCCGGGGTGACGTTGCGTTCAAAGCCGGCGGTATCGCGCGCCCGCGAGGCGGTGCCGCGCCGCGCCTCGCGCGCCCCGCGTTGCAGGTGATCGAGCGCCGCCTCGGCCCGGCGCACGAAGAGCGCACCGCAGGGGGTGGCGCCGAAGGCCTGCGGCTGGCGGAGCACCAGCGGCGCGCCCATGCTGGCCTCGAACTTGGCAATCGCCTGGGTGGCCGCCGGTTGCGACATGTGACAGCGCTGCGCGGCAACCGAAACCGAGCCGCTGCGCAGGCATTCCAGAAACACCCGCATGTGTCGCAGGTTGGGCAGGGTGAATTCCATTTTCGGCGCGCCTCATAGCAAAAACTTATATTAGGAATATTATTCGAAATAGGCAAATCCCGCGACCTGCGCCATGATGCGGCCAAGGTGAAACGAGGGAGGGCTTTATGATGTCCGACAAGAAAACGGCACTGGTGATCAGCGCGCATTCCGCCGATTTCGTCTGGCGCGGGGGCGGGGCCATCGCGTTGCATCAGGCAAAGGGCTACGAAGTGACCGTGGTCTGCCTGTCCTACGGCGAACGCGGCGAAAGCGCCAAGCTCTGGAAACAGGAGGGCATGACCCTCGACAAGGTCAAGACCGAACGCCGCAAGGAGGCCGAGAGCGCCGCCGCCGCGCTGGGCGTGACCGACATCCGCTTTTTCGACGTGGGCGACTATCCGCTCGACCTTGGCCGCGAGACCCGGGATCGCATGGTCGACGTGATCCGCCAGGTGCAGCCAAATTGGATGATGTCGCATTCGAAGTGGGATCCCTACAACACCGACCACATGAACACGACGCAATTCGCGCTGGAATGCCGGATGGTGGCGCAGGCTTGGGGCCATAACCCGGGGCAAAAGGTGCTGGGCGCGCCGCAGCTCTATCTGTTCGAGCCGCACCAGACCGAGCAGATGGAATGGAAACCTTCGGTCTTTCTCGACATCACCGATGTCTGGGACAAGAAATGGGCTGCCATCCAGTGCATGCAGGGCCAGGAGCACCTGTGGAATTTCTACAAGAACGTCGCCGAAAACCGCGCCAACCACTTCCGCCGCAACTCCGGCGGCATGGCCGGGGGCCGGGCGGCGAAATACGCCGAAGGGTTCCAGACGATCTTTCCCCGCACTGTGGATGAACTGGAATGACCGGTGCAGTGGGACAAAGGGGCGTGGTCGTGCAAGAGATCGACCGCGCCGATCCGAAGGTGGTCGATGCCCTGGGCGCCTGTGGCGTCGCCACGGTGCACGAGGCGCAGGGCCGCAAGGGCCTGCTGGCCAGCTACATGCGGCCGATCTATCGCGGCACCCGGCTTGCCGCCTCGGCGGTGACGATCAGTGCCGCACCGGGCGACAACTGGATGGTGCATGTCTGCATCGAACAGTGCCGTGCCGGCGACATCATGGTTCTGGCGCCGACAAGCCCTTGCGAAGACGGCTATTTCGGCGATCTTCTGGCGACTTCGGCGCAGGCGCGCGGGGTGCGCGGGCTGGTGATCGATGCCGGTGTGCGCGACGTCATGGATCTTGAACAGATGGGCTTTCCGGTCTGGTCCAAGGCGATCTACGCTCAGGGCACGGTGAAAGAAACGGTGGGCTCGGTCAATGTGCCGCTGCTCTGTGCCGGCCAGCTGGCGAACGCCGGCGATGTGATCGTGGCCGATGACGACGGCGTCTGTGTGGTGCGCCGCGAAGAGGCCGAGGACGTGCTCGTCAAGGCGCAGAAGCGCGAGGCGGCGGAACAGGACAAGCGCCGACGTCTGGCGGCCGGCGAACTGGGGCTCGACATCTATGACATGCGCGGGCGGCTGGCCGAGAAGGGCCTGAAATATATCTGAAATCCGCGCCGGCGGCGCCCGGATGCGGTGCCGGCAAGAGAACGCAGGAACGGAGCTGACATGGACGCTGTGCGCTGTATGTGGATGCGGGGCGGCACCTCGAAAGGCGGGTATTTCCTGGCCGACGATCTGCCGCAGGACCGGGACGGGTTTCTGCTGCGGGCCATGGGCTCGCCCGATCCGCGCCAGATCGACGGCATGGGCGGGGCGGATCCGCTGACTTCCAAGGTGGCCGTTGTGCGGCCGTCCGAGCGCGCGGGCGTCGATGTGGATTACCTGTTTCTCCAGGTGTTCGTGGATCAGCCGATCGTTACCGATGCGCAGAACTGCGGCAATATCCTGGCCGGTGTCGGCCCTTTCGCCATCGAGCGCGGGCTGGTCGCGGCACAGGACGGCGAGACGCCGGTGACGATCTTCATGGAAAACACCGGCCAGGTGGCGGTGGCGCGGGTGGCGACGCCGGGCGGCAGGGTGTCGTATGCCGGAGAGGCGCGGATCGATGGCGCGCCCGGCGGTTCTGCGCCGGTGCCGATTGCCTTTCGCGATACCGCCGGCTCGTCCTGCGGTGCGCTTCTGCCCAGCGGCGCGGTGGTGGACGAGGTCGAGGGCGTCGCGGTGACGATGATCGACAACGGCATGCCCTGCGTGGTGATGCGGGCCGCGGACATGGGGATCACCGGCGATGAGCCACCGGAAGAGCTCGAGGCCAACACGGCGCTGCGCGACAAGCTCGAGGCGATCCGGCTGGCCTGCGGGCCGGTGATGAACCTTGGCGATGTGCGCAAGAAATCGGTGCCCAAGATGACCATGGTCTCGGCGCCGCGGGCGGGTGGGGCGATATCCACGCGCACCTTCATTCCGCACCGCTGCCACAAGACCATCGGCGTGCTGGGTGCGGTCTCTGTTGCCACCGCCTGTCTGCTCGAAGGATCGCCGGCCTACGAACTGGCCTCGCGCGGCGCGGGGCGCGAGCGGGTGCTTTCGGTCGAACATCCCACCGGCGAGATGACGGTGGTGGCGACCCTCGGTGACGATGGCATGGTGGCCGAGGCGGCAATCCTGCGCACGGCGCGCAAACTGATGGACGGAGAGATTTTCGGATGAGCGAACAACAGATCATGGATGCCGATTGGCTGGTCTTCCACCCCAATCCGAAGCGGCCCGACTTTCGACTGCCCGAGGGGGCGGTGGATGCGCATTGCCATGTCTTCGGGCCGTCACCGGAGTTTCCCTTTGCGCCTGAGCGCAAATACACGCCCTGCAACGCCGGCAAGGACGAGCTTTACAAGCTGCGGGATTTCCTCGGGTTTTCGCGCAATGTGATCGTCCAGGCGACCTGTCACGGCAAGGACAACCGCGCCATGGTCGATGCCTGCCGCAGCGCCGGCGATCTGGCGCGTGGGATTGCCAGCGTCGGGCCCGACATCACCCTGGACGAGCTGCAAGAGATGGACGCCGCCGGGGTGCGCGGGGTGCGGTTCAACTTCGTCAAGCGGCTGGTGGATGCGACCCCCAGAGAGGTCTTTCTCGGGATTGCCGAGAAGGTGGCGCAGCTTGGCTGGCACATCGTGGTTTATTTCGAGGCTGCTGATCTGGAAGAGCTGGAGCCCTTCCTGAAGCAGCTGCCGACCACTATCGTGGTCGATCATATGGGGCGGCCCGATGTGTCCAAGGGCGTGGATCATCCCGATTTTCAGCGCTTTATCCGGCTGATGGACGAGGTGCCGACGATCTGGTCCAAAGTGACCTGCCCGGAGCGGCTGACTGCGGCCGGGCCGCCCTATGACGACGTGGTGCCGTTCTACCGGGCGATCGTCGAGCGCTTTCCCGACCGGGTGCTCTGGGGCACCGACTGGCCGCATCCGAACATGAAATCGCATATGCCCGACGATGGCGCGCTGGTTGATTACATCCCCCGTATCGCGGTGACCGAAGCGCAGCAGCGCAAGCTTCTGGTCGACAATCCCATGCGGCTGTACTGGGCGCGCTGAGGCGGCAGCGGCCGCAGGCGATCTGTGGCCGGTCCGCTCGGGCGGTTCAGCCTTGGCTCTGCTGCCGGAAGCTGCGGGGCGACAGGCCGGTCGCGCGGGTGAAGACGCGCGAGAAATAGGCCGGGTCGTCATAGCCCAGGTGATAGGCGATGCTCTGCACCGGCAGGTTGGTATAGACCAGATGGCGGCGGGCCTCGCGGATGATACGGTCTTCGATCACCGCGCTGGCCGGGCGGCCGGTGGCGGCGCGGCAGAGCCGGCTGAGATGCGCCGGGGTGATCGCCAGTGCCGCCGCATAACGCGCCACCGGCCAATGCTGGCGGAACCGCGCCTCGACCAGAGCGTCGAAACGATGCAGAAGATCGGTCTTGCCCGCCGCGGGCCGCGCCGTGTTGCGCTGTGCCAAGGCGCGTGCGATCTGTCCAAGCAGCAGGGCGCAAAGCCCCCGCAGGATCTGCGCCCTGGCAAAGCCGCGGTCGGAAAAGGCGGCGGCGATCTCGGATAATGTGGCGGCGACTTCGGCAGGTGCCGGCAGCACCGCCGGGCGCGACAATTGCGCCGCCAGCCCTTCGCCGGGGCGCAGCGTCTCGTCGAGGATTTCCGCCGCCAGGGTGACCACCAGCCCCGAGGATCCCGGCGCAAACCGATATCCATGCACCAGACCCGGCGGTACGTTGACCAATGTGCCATCGCCCAGCGTCAACTCGCCGCCGTCGAGCGTGACGCGGCCGCTGCCCTGTTCGAGCAGCAGCACCTGATGCAGTCGCGCGTGGCGGTGCGGCGCGAATTCCCAATTGTGCAGCCGCGACCGGGCCTCGATGGTTTCGCAATGCACCACATCGGGCAGGTCGCGGGATTCACCGAACAGGTTGTAATTGAGGATCTCGGGGTGCGGCATGTGCGATTAGTACATGTTTCTGCCGTTCCGGTCCATTCGCGCGCGCCGGGTTTTTCGGCATGATGCGAGAGATCAAGAGGAGGGATGGCATGAAAACTCAGGTTTGTATCATCGGCGGCGGGCCGTCCGGGCTGTTGCTCAGCCAGTTGCTGCATCGCAAGGGGATCGAGACCATCGTTCTGGAACGTCAGACCCGGGCGCATGTGCTCGGCCGGATCCGCGCCGGCGTGCTGGAGCATGGCTTTGCCGATCTGATGCGCGAGGCCGGCTGCGGCCAGCGGATGGATGCCGAGGGCGCGGTGCATGACGGCTTCTACATTGCGCATGACGGGCGGATGGACCGGGTGGACCTGCACCGCTTTTCCGGCCAGAGCGTGCTGGTCTATGGCCAGACCGAGGTGACCCGCGATCTCTATCAGGCGCGCGATGCCATGAATGGCCAGATCCTGCATGAGGTGAGCGAGGTCGTGCTGCACGACCTGAAAGCCGCGACGCCGCATGTCACCTTTGTCCAGGACGGAGAGGCCAGGAGGATCGACTGTGATTTCATCGTCGGCGCCGACGGCTATCATGGCGTCAGCCGCAAATCGATCCCGGCGGATGTGCTGAAGGAATACGAAAAGGTCTATCCCTTCGGCTGGCTGGGCGTGCTGTCCGAGACCGCGCCGGTCTGCGACGAGCTGATCTATGCGCGCCATGATCGTGGCTTCGCGCTCTGTTCGATGCGCAGTCAGGTGCTGAGCCGCTACTACATCCAGGTGCCGCTGTCTGACAGCGCCGAGAGCTGGTCGGACGAGGCGTTCTGGGCCGAGCTGAAGGCACGGTTGCCGGAGGACGTGGCGGCGCGGCTCGAGACCGGTCCCTCGATCGAGAAATCCATCGCGCCGCTGCGGGGCTATGTGGCCGAGCCGATGCGTTATGGCGCGCTGTTCCTGGCCGGTGACGCGGCGCATATCGTGCCGCCGACCGGCGCCAAGGGGCTCAATACCGCGGCCTCGGACGTGCATTACCTCTATCACGGCTTGCTGGCGCATTACGCCGAGGGCGACGAGAGCGGCCTCGACAGCTATTCCGAAAAGGCGTTGGCGCGGGCCTGGAAGGCGCAAAGGTTCAGCTGGTGGATGACCTCGCTCCTGCACCGGTTCCACGACGGTGACAGCTATGACAGCCGGTTGCAGCAGATCGACCTGGCCTATCTGTTCTCGTCCGAGGCGGCGCAGGTCTCGCTGGCCGAGAATTACGTCGGCCTGCCGTATTGAGCCGTCAAGTCTCAGGCCAGTTCCGACAGGAAATGCTCCAGGTCGCGGCCGTCGAGCGGCTTTGACAGCAGTGGCACGCCGAGGCTCTTGCAGCGTTTGCCCAGGCCCGCCGCACGGTGGGCCGAGATGATGCGGGCCGGGATCGGACCATAGCGTTCGGTGATCTCGCGCAACAGCTCGGTGCCGGTCATGCCGGGGCCGAGATCCTCGTCGAACATCAGCGCGTCGGGGGTGATCTCGAGCTCGTCGAGCAGGTCGAGCGCGTCGCGGGCATTGGCCACATCGATCACATCCGCCCCCAGCCCTTCGAGCGAGAGGGTCAGCGCGCGGCGCAGGTCGGCGTCGTTTTCCACCAGGAAGACCACACGGCCCGGCACTGGCGCGCCCGGCGGCGAAAGGCGACTGCCGCGCGATGCGGGGTTGCGCGGCGCCTGCGCGGCCAGTGGCACGGTGACGGAAAAGACAGTGCCGCGCCCCGGTTCCGACCGAAGATCGAGCGGCAGACCGAGACCGGCGCAGGCGCGGTCGACAATGGCCAGGCCCAGCCCGAGGCCTTCGGAGGCCGAAGCCGGGGCGTCGACTCGGCTGAACTCGCGAAAGATCATGTCGCGGTGCTCATGCGCGATGCCGGGCCCGGTGTCCCAGACCTCGATCCTGACGCTGTCGCCCTGGCGGCGCGCGCCCATCAGCACCCGGCCGTGCCGGGTGTAGCGCACCGCGTTTCCCAGCAGGTTTTGCAGGATGCGGCGCAGATAGGAGGGATCGGTTTCCACTCTGGCCGAGGTCGGGCGCACCCGGAGGCCAAGGCCTTTCTGCGCCGCCAGCGGCTCGAGCTGGGTGTCGAGCGCGGTGAAGATCTGGCCGAGATCGATCGGCCGGATGTCAAAGGCCGCACGGCCGCTGTCGAGCTTGGACATGTCGAGCAGCGCCTCGATGATATGTTCGAGCGAGCCCAGCGCCGAAGAGATCTTGCCCAGCGTTTCTCGGCCTGTCGGCGAGAGGGTTTCGCCGGAGAAGGTGCCGACAAACAGTTTTGCCGCTGACAGCGGTTGCAGCAGGTCATGGCTGGCGGCGGCGACAAAGCGGCTCTTGGAGGCATTGGCGCGCTCGGCCTCGGCCAGCGCCGACGCCAGCTCGGTGGTGCGTTCGGCGACCCGCGCCTCGAGCCGCTCGTTCATCTCGCGCAGGGCGCGGGCGGCGTTGCGCTCGGCGGTGACATCGGTAAAGGAGATCACGAAGCCGCCGTCGGGCAGCCCCTGGGCAAAGGCATCGAGGGTCAGCGCCGCGCCCTGGGTCGCCTCGAACCGCAGCGCGCCGCGCCGCGCCGGACGGTCCGCCCAATCCAGCAACCGCTTGCGTGACATGCCGTGCGACAGGCCGAAATCCTCCGGCAACTGGGCGATCAGGCCGCCAAAGCTCGCGCCGCGCTGGACCCGGGTCAGCGGCAGCCTCAAGAGCTCGGCCACCCGCGCGTTCCAGCCGATCAGCCGGGCAGCATCGTCAAAGATGCAGACCCCCTGGTTGAGATGTTCGAGCGTCGCGGCGATCAGCCTTGCCTGCTTGTTCTGCAATCGCGCGCGTTCCTTGCGCTCGAGCCGGATCAGATCGGTCACGTCGGTTTGCAGCACCACGGTGCCGTTGCTGGCGGTGCGCCGTTCCGAGACCTGAAGCCAGAGATCCTGGGTCAGGCGCACGTTGAACATGGCGTCGTTCTCGCGGTGGCGCGCCTTGCGTTTCAGGGCCCAGGCCAGCCCGGTTTCGCCCTGCGGCAGGGCGAGATAGGCGGACCGGCTGACAAGATCGACATAATCGTCGAACCGCAGCCCCGGGGTGAGTTGATCGGCGATGTCGCGCATGTCCTGGCAGAACCGGCTGTTGGTCAGCACCAGCCGGTCCTGGCTGTCGAAGAGCGCAAAGCCCTCGTGGACCGCCTCGATCGCGTCGGCAAGGTTGGCCCGGGCCGCCTCGGTCTCGGCACTGGCCTGTTCCAGTTGCAGGTTGCTGTCGTGCAGGAGGTCGAGCGCACGCTCCAGATCGCGGGTGCGCGAGCGCACCTGATCCTCGAGCAGGGCGGCGCGCTCGAACTGGGCATAGGCCAGCCCCGAGGGATCCTGCTGCTGCTCCACCCGGCGCATCAGCGACCGGGTGATCCGCAGGAGCTTTTCGTTCTGGCGCTCGACACTGTCGGCGGGGTTGATCAGCGTCATTCGGCATCGTCCGGCGGAAAAAAGGCCACGCCGGTCATCGTGTGGTTCACATGCAGCGCGCCGAGCTGTTCGCCATAGGTCGAAAAGCCGCGCACATTGTGCCGGCGCAGCACGTCCGAGACCGCCCGGCTCTGTTGGTTCTGGCCGGCTTCCAGCCGCCGCAGGATGCAGTCGCAGCCAAGGATCATCGCCGGGTCGCGGTCGCGCGACAGGCCGGCAAGTTCGGTTTCGAGATGGCCTGCCATATCCTCGGTTGTGGCCAGCGTCAGCACCATGCCTTCGTCGATGGCGGAAAAGAACACCAGCTCGCCTGCGGCATTGACCCGCTGGATGGCGCGGACGTGGTGGCGATGGCCGAGCTGGACCACAACCGGATGGGCGGCAAAGGTGAACTGGTCGAGCTGATCGGGCAGCTTGCCGACGATGCGGGCATATTCCCGCGCTGCCGGTTCGGCATTGATCTGGCGGACGATGCGGCGTTCGGGGTCGGCATCGGTCACCACCATCTTGATATCGGTCGGGGTCAGGTGATCGAGGCTGAACACCCGGATCGGGCAGATCGAGCGCACCATCGACACCACGGCGGCATTGCCCCGGGTCTCGCCGTCGAGCGCTAGCAGCGTGCGGCGGAAGGTTTCGCCATCGCCGGCCGAGCCGCCAAACAGCGGCACCCCGCCCAGCCCGGCCGAGAGGACGGCGGTCAGCTCGTCTTCGCGCAGCGACAGGCCGTCGATGGCAAGAAAGGCGAATTCCGAGGTGAAATCCGGCGCGCAATCGGCCAGCGCCACCCGGTGGCGGATCAGCTTGTCGATCTCGGATTGCGGGTCGAGCCGGTCCAGCCCGTCGACCAGGTAACAGACGGCGCGGAAATGCGAGGGCAGCAGGCCCAGCGCCACGATCTGGTCTTCCTCATAGCCCTCGGCCCCGATCTCTCCGGCTGTGGTACAGGCGGTGACATGGCGCGCATCGAGCCGTTCATGCGCCTCGACGGACAGCGCGGCGAAATCGCCGCGATTGCTGACAAACAACAACACGAGTTCGAACGGGCCGGGGCCAAGCCCCGCCGCGATGGCCCCCACCGGATCGGCTTCGTGCACCGACACCTGCGCATTGCGCAGCCCCGCTGCCTGTCCTCCCACGGCGGACGGTTCTGGTGTCTGGCCGTCCAAAATTTCGGATGTCCCGGATTGTTCCTGTCTTGCGCGCCGGATCTTATGCGTGTTGGGAATGGTCTGGCAAGCCGCCACCAAGCCGCGCGTCCTGCGCCACCAGCACCGCCTGGGTCCGGCTCTGCACCCCGAGCTTGCGCATGATCGCGGTGACATGCGCCTTGACGGTGGTTTCGGCGATCGACAGGTCATAGGCGATCTGCTTGTTCAGCTTGCCCTCGCAGATCAGTTGCAGGATGCGCGATTGCTGGTTGGTCAGCGTGGACAGCCGCTCCATCGCGTCGTTTTCCTGCGGCTGTTCATCGGCGTCGGGCAGGTAATCCTCGGGCGTATAGACCTGGCCCTTGCGCACCGCGCTCAGCGCCTTGTGAAAGGCCGGCTTCTGGCTGTGCTTCGGCACGAAGGCCGCCGCACCGGCCGCGAGCGCCTTGGAAATCGTCCGGTTGTCGGCCATCGAAGAGACCACGATCACCGGGCTGTTCTGACCCAGCGCCGCGCGCAACCGCAACAGCCCGTCAAGCCCGTTCACATCCGGCAGGTTGAGGTCGAGCAGCACGATGTCGGGCGATCCGGTCTCGGCCACGCGGGTCAGCCCCTCGTCCAGACTGGCGGCGGTTTCCACCCTGGCCCCGACACAGAGCGCGCGCAGGGTAAGCACCAAGGCGTCGCAGAACAGCGGATGATCGTCGATCACAAGGGCGCGGGAAATGCCATTTATCGGCGTCTGGGGGGCTTTGGTCATTGTGCACTGTCCGTTCTGCGTTAGGCTCAGCCTAGCGGCGATGGCGGGGCCGGTCTTTTGTCCAATAGTCGCATGGGTGCGGCCGCGCCAGCGGCCACCCGGCACCTTTGTATAATAGCCGGTTACGCCGATCCACGCCTAGGTTCGGACCCGAGGAGACCAACACCATGCAACTAACCGATTCCCGAGAGATTGCCGCGACGCCCGAGATCGTCTGGGCGGCCATCCTCGATCCTGAAGTGCTCAAGCAATGCGTGCCCGGTTGCCAGGAAATGACCGGCAGCCCGGAAGAGGGCTTCGAGGCCAAGGTCGTCCAGAAGGTCGGGCCGGTGAAAGCCACCTTCAAGGGCACCGTTACCCTGTCGGACATGCAGCCGCCCGAGAGCCTGACCCTGACCGGCGAAGGCAAGGGCGGGGCGGCGTGTTCCGCTCCGAGCGCGGCGCCGAGTGGGAGTCGCTGCCGCGTCTGGAGGGCCCCGAGGGATCGGCCCCCGCGCTGATGGCGAAGTACCAGCGCCTGGTGGACACACTGGCGCCCCTGGGCCTCACCGTGGCGCAGCTGGTGGTCGACGAGCGTGGGCAGGTCGAGGCCGAGTTGGCCGGCGGCACGCGCCTGCTGCTGGGGGGCGCGGACTTTCGCGAGCGCATGGGGCGCTTCGTGGCGCTGTACCGCGGTGAACTGGCGCCGCATCGCGACAGGCTGTTGCGTGTCGATATGCGCTACGCCGAGGGCGCGGCGGTGGCTTTTGCGCCGGGGCAGCAGGTGGCGGGAATCAACGGGGCGGGAACGGGCGATTAGCGGATCGCCACGGGACGATACAACAACAAACAGGGATGCACAGGGGAGACACTGCCATGGGCAGCGCGCAGGACAAGAAGATGATTGTCGGCCTCGACATCGGGACGTCGAAGGTGGTGGCGATCGTCGGCGAGGTCGGTGCCGAGGGGGACATCGAGGTGGTGGGTATTGGATCCCATCCCTCAAAAGGTCTGAAAAAGGGCGTCGTGGTCAACATCGAGTCCACCGTGCAGTCCATCCAGCGCGCGGTGGAGGAGGCGGAGCTTATGGCCGGCTGCCAGATCCACTCGGTGTTCGTCGGTATCGCGGGCAGTCACATCCGCAGTCTCAATTCGCACGGTATCGTCGCGATCAAGGACCAGGAGGTGATCGGCGTCGACCTGGAGCGGGTCATCGACGCGGCCCAGGCGGTGGCCATCCCGGCGGACCAGAAGGTGCTGCACATCCTGCCCCAGGAGTACGTCATCGACAACCAGGAGGGCATCCGCGAACCCCTGGGTATGTCGGGGGTGCGCCTGGAGGCGAAGGTGCACCTGGTGACCTGCGCGGTCAACGCCGCGCAGAATATCGAGAAGTGCGTACGCCGCTGCGGGCTGGACGTCGAGGAAATCATTCTCGAGCAGCTCGCCTCCAGTTACTCCGTGCTGACCGAGGACGAGCGCGAACTCGGCGTCTGCCTCGTGGATATCGGCGGCGGCACGACGGACATCGCTATTTTCACCGAGGGCTCGATCCGTCACACCGGTGTTATTCCCATCGCCGGGGACCAGGTGACGAACGACATCGCCATGGCCCTGCGCACGCCGACCCAGCACGCGGAGGAGATCAAGATCAAGTACGCCTGCGCGCTGACCCAGCTGGCGGGCGCGGACGAGACCATCAAGGTGCCCAGCGTGGGTGACCGGCCACCGCGGGACCTGTCCCGCCAGTCACTCGCGGAGGTGGTCGAGCCGCGCTACGACGAGCTGTTCACGCTGGTGCAGGCCGAGCTGCGGCGCTCGGGTTTCGAGGACCTGGTGCCCGCCGGCATCGTCCTCACCGGGGGCACCTCCAAGATGGAGGGCGTCGTGGAACTGGCCGAGGAGATTTTTCACATGCCCGTGCGGGTGGGATACCCGCAGAGCATACAGGGACTGACCGACATTGTGCGCAACCCGATCTACGCCACGAGCGTGGGCCTGCTGCAGTACGGTGTGGATCACCAGGGCGAGGCGGCCGCGGCGGCCTCGGGGAGGGCCGGCGGGGCCGGCGAGAGTATCTTCGGCAGGCTCAAGGCCTGGCTGCAGAGCAATTTTTAAGTTGTAGCTTGTTGTAATGCGCCGCGCGTGAGTGCGGCAATAACTAGAAAGGGGAGCAATACCATGTTTGAACTGATCGATAACGTACCATCCAATGCCGTCATCAAGGTCATAGGCGTCGGCGGTGGCGGCGGCAATGCCGTCAAGCACATGATCGACAACGAGGTAGAAGGTGTCGACTTCATCTGCGCCAATACCGACGCCCAGGCCCTGTCCGACATCGAGTCCAAGACCGTGCTGCAGCTCGGCGGGGACATCACCAAGGGCCTCGGGGCGGGCGCCAACCCGGAGATCGGGCGCGCGGCCGCCATGGAGGACCGGGAGCGCATCGCCGACGCGCTGCGCGGCGCCGACATGGTGTTCATCACCGCGGGCATGGGTGGCGGCACCGGTACCGGGGGCGCACCGGTCGTCGCGGAAGTCGCGCGGGAGATGGGCATCCTCACGGTGGCCGTCGTCACCCGTCCCTTCCCCTTCGAGGGGAAGAAGCGGCTCAATATCGCCCTGGAGGGCGTGGCGGAACTGCAGCAGCACGTCGACTCGCTGATCACCATTCCGAACGAGAAGCTGCTCGAGGTGCTCGGCAAGAACACCAGCCTGCTGGACGCCTTCAAGGAGGCCAACGACGTTCTGCTGGGTGCCGTCCAGGGTATCGCCGACCTGATCATCCGTCCCGGCATGATCAACGTCGACTTCGCGGACGTGCGCACGGTGATGTCCGAGATGGGTATGGCGATGATGGGCACCGGCCACGCCAAGGGTGAGAACCGCGCGCGCGAGGCTGCGGAAAAAGCCATCAACAGCCCGCTGCTCGACGATATCAACCTGGCGGGGGCCCGCGGCATCCTGGTGAACATCACCGCCGGCTTCGACCTGTCGCTGGGCGAATTCTCCGAGGTGGGCGACACCATCGAGGAATTCGCCTCCGAGGAGGCCACCGTGGTTGTCGGCACGGTGATCGACCCCGACATGAAGGAAGAGCTCAAGGTGACCGTGGTCGCCACGGGGCTGGGCAGCGAGGCCATGCGCGCGCCGCTGCAGGTCGTGGATCCGCCGCAGCAGGCCCCGGCGACGCCGTCAGCCGAGCCCGAGGCCCCGGCCGGTACGGACGTGGACTACCGCAAGTACGACCGGCCGCCGGCGATGCGCAACCCGCAGCGCGGCGCGCCCGGGACACGGCCCCCGGCACCGGAAGAGGCGGGCGAGGAGTACTTCGATATTCCCGCCTTCCTGCGCCGCCAGGCGGACTGAGCGGGGGCGCAAACGCGCCTGGCTGGATACGGCCACGGGCGTCATAATGTCCGCATCTTCCAGGCGAGGGAGCGAGCTTGCTGCGCCAGCGCACATTGCGACAGGTGGTCAGCACCACCGGCATCGGCCTGCACACCGGGGACGAGGTTCGCCTGAGCCTCGCCCCGGCGCCGGCGGACTGCGGGGTGGTGTTCCGCCGTGTGGATCTGGACCCCGTGGCGGAAATCCCGGCCCTCACGCGAAACGTCTGCGCGACCCGCCTGTCGACATCCCTGTCCTCGGCGGGGCACCGGGTGTCGACGGTGGAACACCTCATGGCGGCCATGGCGGGCCTGGGCGTGGACAACGCCTACGTGGACGTCAGCGCCCCGGAGGTGCCCATCATGGACGGCAGTGCGGCGCCCTTCGTGAACCTGATACTGAAGGCGGGGCTGCTCGAGCAAAAAGCGCCGAAGAAATTCGTCCGGGTAACAAGGGCGGTCGTGGTCGAGGAGGGCGACAAGGTCGCCAGCTTCCTCCCCTTTGATGGCTTCAAGGTCTCCTTCACCATCGACTACGACCAGCCCGTGTTCCGCGAGAGAACCGCCCACGCGGAGATGGATTTCGCCACCAGTTCCTTCGTCCGGGAGGTGAGCAGCGCCCGCACCTTCGGCTTCATCGGCGATGTGGACGACCTGCGCTCCGCCGGTCTCGCCCGGGGCGGCAGCCTCGACAACGCGGTGCTGGTGGACGGCCACAAAGTCCTCAACAGCGGCGGCCTGCGCTCCGAGGACGAGTTCGTCAAGCACAAGGTCCTGGACGCCATCGGCGACCTCTACCTCCTCGGCGCCCCGCTCCTCGGGGAGTTCCGGGCCTACAAATCCGGCCACACCCTCAACAACGCCGCCGCGCGGACCCTGCTGGCCCGTGAGGACGCCTGGGAGCTGGTGAGCCTGGAGGACGCCACGGGTACTCCCCTGGCCTGGGACGCGGCCTCGATCGCCGCCGAATAAGTCCGGAATAGCGGCTGAAAAAGCGCCGAAACCGGCGCGGGAAATGGTATTTCCAGGGGCTTTGTGGCATAGTTCGCTGCCAAATTCGCGCATACTTTTCTCATTTGATGAAAGTCATCCTCATCAGCGGAAAACACGGAAGTTCCCGCTCCCTGGAGCTGGGCAAGTGGTCCCGGGCGCTGCTGTCCCTGTGCTGCCTGGGCCTGCCCCTGGGCCTGGTAGCTTGGGGCTACCACGCCGGCCAGGAGAGCGAGGCGCGGACCCTGCGCGGCGCCTCCCTCGATACGCTGCAGGACGAGCTGGACCGCCAGGCGGGCGATTTTCGCGACCTGCGCCAGCGCGCGGAGCGGCGGCTGCAGGCCATGACCCTG
>Ga0126341_1000126_pt1 | contig 16578 bp, 16 predicted proteins | sample OrbTmetagenome_FD_97057 | JGI IMG/M metagenome (GOLD analysis project Ga0126341, IMG submission 97057) | Coral microbial communities from Florida Keys, Florida, USA - Orbicella T D metagenome | ecosystem: Host-associated > Invertebrates > Cnidaria > Coral | place: Florida Keys, Florida, USA... | reverse complement strand
GGTCGCGCCTTCCTGTACTTCGCCTACCCCGCGCAGATGTCGGGCGACGCCGTGTGGGTGGCCGTGGACGGCCACACCGGTGCCACGGCCCTCTCGGTCGTCGCCTCCGACGGCATGCAGGCCCTGGAGTCCCAGTGGAGCTGGATGGAGATGTTCATCGGCAGCGTGCCGGGTTCCGTCGGCGAGACCTCCACCCTGGCCATCCTGTTGGGCGGGGCGCTGCTGATCGCGACCGGCGTGGCCTCCTGGCGCATCATACTGGGGGTGTTCCTGGGGATGTTCCTCCTCTCTTCGCTGTTCAACCTGGTCGGCTCGGAGGGCAACCCGGCCTTCGCCATGCCCTGGTACTGGCACCTGGTGACAGGCGGTTTCGCCTTCGGCATGATTTTCATGGCGACAGACCCCGTGTCCGCCTCAATGACGGATGCCGGCAAGTGGGCCTTCGGTATCCTGATCGGCGTAATGACGGTGCTCATCAGGGTGGTCAACCCGGCCTTCCCCGAGGGCATCATGCTGGCGATCCTGTTCGCCAACCTGTTCGCGCCACTGATCGACCATTTCGTGGTCCAGGCGAATATCAAACGGAGGATGGCACGTGTCCGGTAACGACAGTATCGGCAAGACGCTGACAGTCGCACTGCTGCTGTGCATCGTGTGCTCGGTTGTCGTCTCCACCGCGGCGGTGGTGCTCAAGCCGGCGCAGGAAATCAACAAGACCCTGGATCGCAAGCGCAATATCCTGGCCGCGGCGGGCATGCTGGACGACAGTCGCAGCGTCGAGGAGCAGTTCGCCCAGATCACGACACGCGTGGTGGACCTGCGCACGGGCAACTTCGTGGATGACGTGGACGCTGACAGCCTCGACCCCGTCAAGGCCGCCAAGGACCCGGGCAGGTCCGACGCGCTGTCCGCCGACGAGGACATCGCCAAGATTTTCCGACGTGAGCACCACACGCTGGTGTACATCGTCGAGGACGGGCAGGGCGATATCGACAAGGTTATCCTGCCGGTGCGCGGCTACGGCCTGTGGTCGACCATGTACGGCTTCATCGCCCTGGAGTCCGACGCCAACACGGTGGCGGGGCTGGGCTTCTACGAGCATGGCGAGACCCCCGGGCTGGGCGGCGAGATCGACAACCCGCGCTGGAAGAGCCTGTGGCCGGGCAAGGAAGTCTACCGCGACGGCGAGGTCGAGCTGGCGCTGGTGAAAGGCAGCGTGGACCCGGCCAGCCCGAACGCGAACTGGCAGGTGGACGGCCTGGCCGGTGCGACGCTGACCGCGCGCGGCGTGACCAACCTGGTACAGTTCTGGCTGGGTGAAAACGGCTTCGCGCCGTTCCTCGACAACCTGAAAGCGGGAGAGGCCTGAGCATGGATTCCGTCAAAGACACCCTGACGACGCCGATTTTCCGGAACAATCCCATCGCCCTGCAGATCCTGGGCATCTGCTCGGCACTGGCGGTCACGTCGTCACTGCAGGTAACCCTGGTTATGTGCGTGGCCCTGACGTTCGTCTGCGCTTTCGCCAACGTGGGTGTGTCACTGATTCGCAACCACATTCCCAGCAGCATCCGCATCATCGTGCAGATGGTCATCATCGCCTCGCTGGTGATCGTGGTCGACCAGTTTCTCAAGGCCTACGCCTACGCCATCAGCAAGCAGCTCTCGGTATTTGTCGGGCTGATCATCACGAACTGCATCGTCATGGGCCGGGCCGAGGCCTTCGCCATGAAAAACCCGCCCCTGCCGAGCTTTTTCGACGGCGTGGGCAACGGCCTCGGCTACAGCGTCGTGCTGATTGCGGTGGCTGTGGTGCGCGAGCTGTTCGGCTCCGGCAAGTTGATGGGCATTGAAATACTGCCGCTGGTCACCGAGGGCGGCTGGTACAACCCCAACGGCCTGCTGCTCCTGCCCCCGAGCGCCTTCTTCCTGATCGGCCTGTTCATCTGGGCCCTCCGCACCTTCCAGAAGGAGCAGGTGGAGGAGCCGGACTTCAAGATGGCCCCGCACACGGCGGCACGGGAGGGCGTGTAGATGGAAGCTCTGCTGAGCCTGTTCATACGGGCGATTTTTATCGAGAACATGGCCCTGGCCTTCTTCCTGGGCATGTGTACGTTCCTGGCAGTCTCCAAGAAAGTGCAGACTGCGCTGGGCCTGGGTATCGCGGTTATCGTCGTGCTGACGATCACCGTGCCGGTGAACAACCTCATCTACAACAACCTCCTGGCGGACGGCGCACTCGCCTGGGCGGGACTGCCGGACATGGACCTGAGTTTCCTGGGCCTGCTGTCCTATATCGGGGTGATCGCGGCCCTCGTGCAGATCCTCGAGATGTTCCTCGACCGTTTCGTGCCCGCCCTGTACAACGCCCTCGGGGTATTCCTGCCGCTGATTACCGTGAACTGCGCGATCCTCGGCGCATCCCTGTTCATGGTCGAGCGGGACTACACATTCACCGAGAGCGTGGTGTTCGGCGCCGGCTCCGGCGTCGGCTGGGCCCTGGCCATCGTCGCCCTGGCGGGTATACGCGAGAAAATGAAGTACTCGGACGTGCCCGACGGCCTGCAGGGGCTGGGCATCACATTCATTATCGTCGGCCTGATGTCGCTGGGCTTCATGTCCTTCGGCGGCATCGATATCTAGGACAGCGCGGCTATGGATATGACGATTGTTTTTGGCGTGGGCATGTTTACGGCCATTGTGCTGCTGCTGGTGATGGTGATCATATTTGCCCGCTCCCAGCTGGTCAGCGCCGGCGACGTGACCATCGAGATCAACGGCGAAAAGAGCATCACCGTACCCGCCGGCGGCAAGTTGTTGCAGACCCTGTCCGAGGCGGATCTGTTCCTGCCCTCGGCGTGCGGCGGTGGCGGTACCTGCGCCCAGTGCAAGTGCATCATCAGCGAAGGGGGCGGCTCCATGCTTCCCACCGAGGAGAGCCACTTCACCCGTCGCGATGCGGACGAGGGCTGGCGCCTGAGCTGCCAGACCGCCGTGAAGCAGGACATGAAGATCCAGGTGCCCGAGGAGGTGTTCGGCGTCAAGCAGTGGGAGTGCACGGTGGAATCCAACCCGAACGTCGCCACTTTCATCAAAGAGCTGACCCTGAAGCTCCCCGAGGGGGAGAATGTCGATTTCCGCGCCGGAGGCTACGTGCAGCTGGAGTGCCCGCCGCACACCGTGAAGTACAGCGACTTCGACATCGAGGACGAGTACCGCGGCGACTGGGAGCGCTTCGGCTTCTTCGACCTCGTGTCGGAATGCACGGAGACGACGATACGCGCCTACTCGATGGCCAACTACCCGGAAGAGAAGGGCATCGTCAAGTTCAACATCCGCATCGCCACGCCGCCCCCGGGCAGCGAAGGGATTCCGCCGGGCATCATGTCGTCCTGGGTGTTCAATCTGAAGCCGGGTGACAAGGTGAAGGTCTACGGTCCTTTCGGCGAGTTCTTTGCCAAGGACACCGCCGCTGAGATGGTCTTCGTCGGTGGCGGTGCCGGTATGGCGCCCATGCGGTCGCACCTGTTCGACCAGCTCAAGCGCCTGCACAGCGATCGCAAGATTTCCTTCTGGTACGGCGCGCGCTCGCTGCGCGAGATGTTCTACGCCGACGAGTACGACCAGCTCGCGGCGGAGAACGACAATTTCGACTGGCACGTGGCCCTGTCCGACCCCCAGCCCGAAGACAACTGGGACGGGCTCACCGGTTTCATCCACAACGTCCTGTTCGAGCAGTACCTGAAGAATCACCCCGCGCCCGAGGATTGCGAGTACTACATGTGCGGCCCGCCCATGATGAACTCCGCGGTCATCCAGATGCTGATCGACCTCGGGGTGGAACCGGAAAACATCATGCTCGACGACTTCGGTGGCTAGACCGGGCCACAGGTCCCTGAGAAGCCACTCCCGCGAGTGGCTTTTTTGTGTCGTCACGCTGCTCGCGCTCAACGCCTGCGGGCGCGGCGAGGCGCCTGTACAGGTGAACGGCGCGGTGATGGGCACCACCTGGAACCTCACCTACCTGTCGTCCGGTACCAGTGCCGACGCGGCCGCCGTACACCGTGGGGTACAGGCCGAGCTGGACGCGGTGAACGCCGCCCTGTCGACCTACCTCGACGACTCGGAAATCAGCCGCTTCAATGCCGACCACGGCGCGGACTGGATCGCGCTGTCGGCGGATTTCCTCACCGTGCTGGAGGCGGCGCTGCAGGTGGGTCGGCAGAGCGGCGGGGCCTACGACGTGACCATCGCCCCGCTGGTGGATCTGTGGGGCTTCGGGCCCGGCGGCCCGGTGACGTCGCCGCCGGCCGCAGAACGTATCGAGCTGCTGCGCGCGCAGGTCGGCCAGCGCCACCTCGAACTGGACACCGGCCGCGGGGCGGCGCGCAAACTGTCCCCGGTCAGCGTCGACTTCTCCTCCCTGGCCAAGGGCTACGCGGTGGACCGCGCGGCGGCCTGGCTGTTACAGCAGGGGATCGAGAACTTCCTGCTCGAGGTGGGCGGGGAGATGCGCCTGTCGGGACTGAGCGCCCGCGGCGATGCCTGGCGGGTCGCTATAGAGCAGCCGCTGCCAGACCGGCGGGACCCCGCGGCAGTGGTCGTGCTCAGCGACCTGGCCGTCGCGACGTCCGGCGATTACCGCAACTATTTCGAGATCGACGGGCGGCGTTACTCCCACACCCTCGATCCCCGCACGGGTCGTCCCGTGGAGCACGACCTCGTGTCTGTCACCGTGGTCCATCCCAGCGCGATGTTGGCAGATGCCTGGGCCACGGCCCTGGCGGTGCTGGGAGAAGGCGCGGGGAGGACAGTGGCGCGGGACCGGGGATTGGCGGTATATTTCATTCACAGGACCGCTGACGGATTCAGTCACAGTCACACGCCGGCGTTCGAGCCCTATCTCGACCCGGACGCGGGCCAGCCCGGTCCCGGAGGGAGTTGATGACCCTGTTTTTGCTCAGTCTGCTGGTAGTCGGCCTCGTGGTCGCGGGGATGGCCGTCGGTGTCATCGCCGGGCGCGATCCGATAAAGGGTTCCTGCGGCGGGATGGGCGCACTGGGTATCGACACGTCCTGTGATATCTGCGGCGGCGACCCGCGGCGCTGTGACGAGGAAACACGCGACGGGGAGGTGGGCCGGAAGAATCCGGGCCTGTACTACCCCGCGGATCGTTAGGCCGGGCGCCGCGCCCTTGTCCTCGAGTACCAGCGCATCGCTCGGTTACGCCGCCTTCGTCGGGCTGCGCTACAGTTTCAGCCGCAAACGCAACCGCTTTACCGCCGTGATCTCCACCGTTTCCATGCTGGGGATGGTGCTCGGCGTCGCGAGCCTGATCGTCGTGCTGTCCGTGATGAACGGTTTCGGCGGTGAGCTGCGCGGGCGAATCCTGTCGCTCGTTCCCCACGGTTTTGTCGAGGCGCGGGACGGGGGGCTCACGGACTGGGAGCGGCTGGCGGATCAGCTGGCGACCATGCCCGGCGTGGAGGCGGTCTCCCCCTTCATTTCTGAAAAAGTCATTCTCGGCAGCCCGCGCGCGCTCTACGGGGCCGTGCTCACGGCCATCGACCCGGCGCGGGAGCGCGACGTGTCCAGGATCGCGCAGTCCATGGTGCTGGGTGAACTGGAGAGCCTGGACCGGCCGGGTTACAACGTGGTGCTCGGCGCCTCCCTGGCGCGCATCCTCGGCGCGATGCCGGGCGACACGGTGGAGGTGACGGTGCCGCGCCTCACCGTCACGCCCCTGGGCGTGTTCCCGCGCAGCAAGCGTCTCACCGTCGCCGGCATCTTCGAAGTGGGGGCGCAGCCCGATACCTACCAGGCGTACGTGTCCCTCGCCCTGGGGCAAAAACTGTTCGGCATGCCCGGCGCGGTGGACGGCCTGCAGGTGCGCACCCCGGACCTGCATGCCGCCCCCGGGGTGATGGCCGACCTGGGTGCGGCCCTGGGCGACTACCGCGTGCGGGACTGGAGCCAGACCCAGGGCTCGTTGTTCAGGGCGGTGAAGATGGAGAAGATCATGGTGAGCCTCCTGCTGCTCAGCGTGGTCGCCGTGGCGGCCTTCAATATCGTGTCGACCCTGGTCATGTCCGTCACCGAGAAGCGTCGCGACATCGCGGTACTGCGCACCATGGGTGCGGGGCCGGGGGGCATCATGTCGATTTTCGTCGCGCACGGCCTGGGCCTGGCGGCGGTGGGTATCACCGCCGGTGCGGTGATCGGCGTAATCATCGCGCTCAACATCGCGGCGATTGCCACCACCATCGAGGGGCTTCTCGGTGTGAGACGCTTCGACCCGGCGGAATATTTTATCAGCGAGCTGCCCGCCGAACTGCAGTGGCAGGACGTTGTAGTGGTGGTGCTGGCCTCCTTTGCCCTGAGCCTGCTGGCAACTCTCTACCCCGCGTGGCGTGCCGCGCGTATCGCGCCCGCGGAGGTATTGCGCTATGAGTGAGGCGGTGCTGGCGTGCCGGAATCTGTCGCGGGTTTACGCCGACGGCGACCGCACCGTCGCGGTGCTTGAGGGTATCGACCTGGCGCTGGCCCCCGGCGAGAAGATCGCCATCGTCGGCGCCTCGGGTTCCGGGAAGTCGACACTGCTCAACCTGCTCGGCGGGCTGGACCGGCCGACGTCCGGGCAGGTGCTGCTCGCGGGCAGCGACCTGTCGAACCTGTCGGAGCGCGAATTGTGCGAGGTGCGCAACCGACGACTGGGTTTCGTCTACCAGTTTCACCACCTGCTGCCCGAGTTCGACGCCCGCGAAAACGTCGCGATGCCCCTGCTGATCAGGGGCCAGTCCAGGGCGGAGTCACTGGATCGCGCCGGCGCGATGCTCGACCGGGTGGGGTTGTCCGCGCGCACCGACCACCGGCCGGCGCAACTCTCCGGCGGCGAGCGTCAGCGAGTGGCGATTGCCCGTGCGCTGGTGGGTCGCCCGGACTGTGTGTTGCTCGACGAACCCACCGGCAATCTCGACCCGCGCGCGGCGGCGCAGGTGCTCGAGCTGATCGACGAGCTCGGCGCCGAGGCCGCCTCCTTCGTGGTGGTGACACACGACCCGGCCATCGCGGCGCACATGCACCGCACGCTGGAGCTGGTGGAGGGAAGGCTCGCGTGACTGCCGGCGAACGCCTGCGCGTCGCCCTGCGCTATACCTTTCCCACGGGGCGTGGGCACCTGTCGACGTTCCTGTCCTCCCTGTCGATGCTCGGCCTCGTGCTGGCCATCGGGCTGCTCATTATTGTGCTCTCGGTCATGAACGGCTTCGACAAGGAAATGCGCGAGCGTATCCTGGGCCTGGTGCCGCATATCACGCTCTACGCCCAGACCGTTGCGGTTGACTGGCGTGGCGCGGCGGCGGAAATCGCGCAACACCCTGACGTGCTCGAGGTGACACCCTTCGCGGAATTCGACGCGCTGATCCTGCGCGGCGCCGACATCGAGACGGCCCGCGGTGTCGGCATAGAGCCTGACGCGGGTGCCGCGGCGGCGCGCCTGCTCGCCGGGCTCGATACCGACGCCGCGGCCGCGTTTCGGGAACAGCCGGACGGCCTGGTGCTGGGGGCCGGTATTGCCGGCCGGCTGGGACTCGCCCCCGGCGACCGTGTCACGCTGGTGGTGCCCTCACTGGGTGGCGCCGGTCGCAGCGTGGCGGCGCGCTCCGAGGCCGTGCAGTTGAGTGCGGTGCTGGATACGGGGACGGAACTGGACCAGGTGCTGGCCCTCGTGCATCTCCCGCTGGGCAGTGAGCTCGCCGGCAACGACGGTGAGATCAGCGGCTACCGCGTTACGACGAACGAGCTGTTCGATGTGCAGCGCATCGCGTGGGAGTTGATCGACAGCCTGCCGCCGGGCTACTACAGCACCAACTGGATGATGACCCACGGCAATCTCTACGCGGCCATCCAGTTGTCCCGGGACCTCGTGTCCATCCTGCTGTTCTCGATCATCGCGGTGGCGGCGTTCAACGTGGTGTCGTCACTGGTGCTCGTCGTGCTCGACAAGCAGGGCAACATCGCGATCCTGCGCACACTCGGCGCGTCGGGCCGTGACATCGCGTGGATATTCGTCCTGCAGGGCGCCATGATCGGCGCGGTGGGTGTGCTTTTCGGCAGCTTGTTCGGCGCTGCGGGCAGCATGGCCGTGCCCGGGTTCGTCGCCTGGCTCGAGGGGCTGCTGGACATGCGCTTCCTCAATACCGACGTCTACCCCGTGTCCTTTCTCCCGGTGGACCTGCTCGCGCGCGACCTGTTGGTAGTGGGCGGTGTGGCCCTGTGCATGTGCGTGGTGGCGGCCATCTACCCGGCGCGCAGGGCGGCGGACCTCGCGCCGGCCCTGGTGCTCAATCAGGAACGCTGAGACTGCGGGCCTCGCGCAGGCGACGGCGCTTGCGCCACTGGTAGGACACCCGCCAGCGCCACAACTGACTCATCACGAAAAATCCCAGGCTGCCGAAGAACAGTCCGCAGACCAGGCAGCCCAGCAGAAAGGGCTTCCACACCGCGGCCAGGCTGTGGGTGAGCCAGTGGAAACTCAGCTCGAAGGCCAGTTCGCGCACCGGCGCGTCGATGATGATGGCGCCGACCTTGTAGGCCAGGAAGTAGATGCCCGCCATCGTGACCGGGTTGGTGACCCAGACGAGGCCGACGGAGAGGGGAAGGTTGCAGCGCAGCGCGATGGCGAGCAGTGCCGCGACCAGCATCTGCCCGGGAATCGGCATGAACGCGACGAACAATCCCACGAAAAAGGCCATGGAGGCCGAGTAGCGGTTGATATGCCAGAGGTTGCCCTCGTAGACCCACTCGCCCAGTACCTGGAGCGAACGCATCTCCCGCACCCGGGCCGCGCTGGGGATGATGGACTTGAGAATTTCCTTGGGCATTTCCGGGCTGGTCGCTTCTGACGTGTCCCGCCGCTGGCGTGTGTGGTTGACTGGTTCCGTCTGATCGCTGGGAGGTGCGTCCGCGGCACGGCGGGAACCGGCAAGCGTTTCATTATGCGCGATGAAGGGGGACATTCAAGGCCCAATTACCGCACGTCCAAAGTGGGCTTTGCGGGCCGGCTCACCGCATGCGCGGCTGGCTGAGCGGTTTCGTACTCGCCGTCGTCAGCACCGCGTTCTGGCCAGCGCTGCCGCCGCCCGTGAGTGCTGTCGTCCCCGCGCTGGGCGCCCTGGCCTGCCTGGGGACACGGACGTGGGCCGGGTGCGTCATGGGAGGTTGCCTGCTGGGGCTCACGCTGGCCATCGTCCACGGGAACGCGCAGCTCTCGCAGCGCCTGGCGGAGGACTGCGTCGGTAAGGCGTTGCTTGTCGAGGGTGCTGTCGCCTCGCTGGTCGCCGTCGATTTGCTCGAGGACGGTACGCAGCGCTCGCGCTTCCAGCTGGACGTGACGGCGATGGCCCCGCAGCGCTGTGCGGCGCCGCGGCGCCTCGAACTGTCCGTCTACGGCCCGGGTGCGTTTGCGCCGGGGGAGCGCTGGCGGCTGGCGGTGAAACTCAAGCGCCCATGGGGTGCGGCCAACCCGGGGGGCTGGAACGCACAGGGCTGGTATGCGCGCCGTGGTGTCGACGCGGTGGGCCACGTGCCCGCGCGGGGCGAGCGCACCGACCTGCGCACGGGACCCCGGGCGTGGACGGGCCACCACGGATTGCGCGCGGCGATCGCGGCGCGCATCGCCGCGTTGCGCCTGCCCGCGGACAGCGCGGCGGTATTGGGGGCGGTATCCATCGCCGACCGCTCGGGTGTGGACGACCGCCTGTGGCGCACGTTCCAGTACCTGGGGCTCAACCACCTGCTCGTGGTGTCGGGTCTGCATGTCTCCCTGGTGGCGGGCATCGGCTTCCTGCTCGGGGGCGTGCTGGGGCGGGCCTGGCCCGGCGGGCGCTGGCTGCCCCCCGTGTGTGCGCTTGCCCCCGCGGTGGTCTATGCCGCCCTGGCGGGCTTTTCCCTGCCCGTCCAGCGGGCCCTGTACATGCTCGGTGCCTTCGCCGTCGCGAGTCTCGTCGGCCGTAGGGGCGGTGCGGCGGGCAACCTGCTGCTGGCCGCCGCCGCGGTGCTCGCACTGGCTCCCCTGGCGCCCACCGGCAGCGGTTTCTGGCTGTCTTTCGGGGCGGTATCGGCGCTCCTGTGGTACGCGGCCTGGCAGCGCCCCGTCGGTCGCCTGCGCTCGGCGCTGGGCACCCAGGCCTGGATGTCCCTCGTCATGCTCCCCGTGGGCGCCTGGTTCTTCGGCGGCGGCAGCCTGGTGTCCGTGCTGGCCAACCTGCTGATGATTCCCCTGCTGGGTTGCGTGGTGGTGCCACTGGCGCTGCTGGCGTCCACCCTGTTCCTGGCGGGCCTGCCCGGGGACGAGTACCTGTGGCGCGCCGCGGCGTGGCCCCTGGAGCGGGTGCTGCCCAAGGCGGCCCTGCTGGTACAGGAGCGGGGCAACTGGTTGTTCCTGCCGCTGCGGGCGGGCCCCCTGGAACTGCTGCTGGCCCTGGCGGGACTCGCCGTCGCGCGGCTGCCCGGGCGTCCCCTGCAGCGCCTGTTGCCCCTGTGCCTGTCGTTGCCCCTGCTACTTCCCCGGGCGGCGCCGCTCGCGCCGGTTCCCGAGGTCACGCAGGTGACGGTGCTGGATGTGGGGCAGGGCACCGCCGTGGTGGTTCGCGCCGGCCAACGGGCGCTGCTCTACGATACCGGCGGAGGGCGGCCCGGGGGTGCGAACGCCGCGCGCTCCGCCGTGCTGCCTTACCTCGCCGCAGCCGGGGTGGAGAGGCTGGACACGTTCATCGTCAGCCACGGGGACACGGACCACAGCGCAGGAGTAGCGGATATCCTGGCGCAACTGCCCGTGGCGCGCCTGCGCCGTGGCGAGGGGGTAGCCGCCATCCACGGGGGCCGGCCGTGTGCGGCGGGGGAGAGCTGGCGCTGGCCCGGCGGGCAGCAGTTCCGCTTTCTCTCACCGTCAGAGGAGCGCGGGCTGTCCAGCAACAACGGTTCCTGCGTCCTGCAGGTGCAGGTGGGGGAGCACCGGTTCCTGCTGGCGGGGGACGTGGAGCGAGAGCGCGAGCGGGAACTGGTGCGCTACTGGCGCGACGACCTGGCGAGCGACTGGCTGCTGTCGCCCCACCACGGCAGCGGCCCCTCCAGTTCCCCGACCCTGCTGAAGGTGGTCGAACCGCGGTGGGCGGTGGTGAGCGCCGCCTACGCGAGTCGCTTCGGCCATCCCCACCCCCGGGTGCTCGCGCGCTACGACGCCGCCGGGATCCAGGTGCTGGGGACCGCCGCGTCAGGTGCGCTGGAGTTCACCTTCACCCCGGGCGAACTCCCCGTCGTCAGCCGCTACCGGGAGCGGGCGGCGAGGTTCTGGATGTAGGCGCCGCCAGCGTGTCTGTGTGAAGGGCGCCGCCAGCGTGTCTGTGTATAGGCCCCGCCAGCGTCTCTGCGTATAATGAGCCCTTCTTACCGCTAAAGGGGCGTCACTGTGCTTGAACTGTTAGTGGCAGGCGGCTGGCTGATGGTACTTATCGTGATCAGTTCCGTCGTTGTTCTGGCGATCTGCATCGAGCGTATGTATACGCTCAACCCGAAAAAAATTGCGCCACCGCACCTGCTCGCCACGGTCTGGAAGCAGCTCAAGCGCGGCGAGATGGATGCCTCGCGCCTGCGCACCCTGCGCCAGTCTTCCCCTCTCGGGCGTATTCTCGCCGCGGGCCTGGCGAACGCCTACCACGGCCGGGACGTCATGAAGGAGAGCATCCAGGAGGCCGCGGCCCACGTCGTGCACGAGCTCGAGCGCTACCTCAACACCCTGGGCACCATCGCGGCGGTGGCGCCGCTGCTGGGCCTGCTGGGCACTGTGCTGGGCATGATCAAGGTGTTCGCCGAGATCATGGCGCAGGGCACGGGCAATGCCAGCGCGCTGGCCGGCGGTATCTCCGAGGCCCTGATCACCACGGCTGCCGGGCTCACGGTGGCCATTCCCGCCCTGGTCATGCACCGCTACTTTATCGGTCGCATCGACGGGATCGTGGTGGAACTGGAACAGGAGACCATCAAGCTGGTCGACGCGCTGCACGCTGAAGAGAACACGGAAGACGCCTCTTGAAGTTTCGCCGCCAGCGACGGGAAGAGGTCGGCATCAACCTGACCCCGCTGATCGATGTCGTCTTCCTGCTGTTGATTTTCTTCATGGTCTCCACCACGTTTACCCGCGAGACCCAGCTCAGCATCGACCTGCCCGAGGCGAAGGGGTCGCCCAAGGAAAGCGTTGAACGGCAGATCGAGATTCTCGTGGACGAGAGCGGGCAGTACCGCGTCAACGGGCGCGCCCTGGTCGACGACCGCATGCGCACGCTGCAGGCGGCGATTTACAAGGAGTCCTCCGGCGATACGGCGCTGCCCATGATTATCACAGCCGACGCCGATGCGACCCACCAGGCGGTGGTGCGCGCCATGGATGCGGCGGGCCAGATGGGATTTGTGCACCTCAGCATTACCACGCGACAACCCGCGACTCCCGCGGCGCCGTCGGGCGATGGCTAGGTACGACTACCTTCCCCGGCGGGGAGTCTTCAACGACTGGCAGCTCTACCGCCGCCTGCTCGCCCGGGTCCGACCGGACTGGCACTTCTTCCTGCTGGGTTTCCTCGGATACGGCCTTTACTCGCTGGGCGTCGTATTGCTCGCCGACCTCATGCAATTCCTGCTGGACGCAATTGGCGACACCCCGGGCGGCCCGCAGGGCATCCTCGCCAACATCGCCGCAGCGCTCGCCGGCGATTCCTCCGCTTCGCCGGTGGAGCAGGCGCGAGTTGTGGTGCCCGTGGCGATCGTCGCGCTGACACTGCTGCGGGCCGCGGGTTATTTCAGCGGCAGTTACTTTATGAACCATATTGCGCGCAACCTCATACACCGTCTGCGCTGCGACCTGTTCGACCGGGTGCTGACGGCGCCGGGTGAGTACTACGACGGCCACAGCACGGGCTCGCTCGTTTCACGCATCACTTTCAACGTGGAGCAGGTGGCGGGGGCCGTAACCCGGGCTCTGCGCACCGTGTTGCGCGAGGGTCTCGCGGTGGTCGGCCTGCTGGGTTACATGTTCTACCTCAACTGGCGCCTGGCCCTGGTGTTCGTGGCCGTGGCGCCCTGCATCGCCCTTGTAGTGCGTTTGGTCGGGCGGCGCTTCCGGCGTTACAGCCGCCGCATACAGTCCTCCATGGGGGATGTCACGGAACTGAGTGCCGAGACCATCGGCGCCTACCGCGAGGTGCGGATGTTCGGCGCGGAGCATCGCCAGCGCGAGCGCTTCCAGGCGGCGAGCGACGACAACCGCCGCCAAAGCCTGAAGCTCGCTTTCGCGGAGGCGGTGAGTACGCCGGTTATCCAGGTGCTGTTGGCCCTGTCCCTCGCGGCGCTGGTCTGGTTCGCCCTCAGCCCGGGAATGCTCGCCGGACTGTCCGCCGGGGCGCTGGCCGCCTTCCTGGTCGCTGCCGTCCAGCTCGGCAAACCGGTGCGCCAGCTCAGCGCCGTGCAGGGCGTGTTGCAGCGCGGCCTCGCCGCCGCGGAAGATATCTTCCTGCAACTGGACCTGGCGCCCGAGCACCCCGGGGGTGGCGTCGACGTGCAGCGCGCACGCGGTGAACTCAGCCTGCGCGGTCTCAGTTTTACCTACCCCGGCGCAGCGGAGCCCGCCCTGCAGGACATCAGCGCGGACATCCCCGCGGGGCACACGGTGGCCCTCGTCGGCCCCTCCGGCAGCGGCAAGAGCACCCTGGCGCACCTGCTGGCGCGCTTTTATGCCGCACCGCCCGGCAGCGTGCTGCTCGACGGCATTCCCCTGGAAGACTACCGCCTGCCGGCCCTGAGGCGCCAGATCGCCCTGGTCGGCCAGGACCCGCCGCTGTTTCGCGATACCGTGTACAACAACATCGCCTATGGCGCGCTGGCCAACGCCTCGCCCGAGCGGGTGCGCGCGGCAGCGGAGGCGGCCTGTGCGCTGGAATTCATCGAGCGCCTGCCCGCGGGAATGAACACCGGGCTCGGACCGGATGGCGGTGGCCTCAGCGGCGGCCAGCGCCAGCGCATCGCGCTTGCGCGGGCACTGCTCAAGGACGCGCCGTTGCTGGTGCTGGACGAAGCCACCTCGGCACTCGACTACGAATCGGAGTACCAGGTGCGCACGGCGCTCGAACGCCTGATGGTCGGGCGTACCACCATCGTCATCGCCCACCGCCTGAGCACCGTTGAGCGCGCGGACCAGATTCTCGTACTGGAGAAGGGCAGGGTGGTGGCCCGCGGCACCCACGCCGAGCTGATCGGGGAGCAGGGCCTTTACGCCGAGTTGCACCAGCGGGAGTTCGCCGATTGAGGCGGCCGCCGGACTGGCTGGCGTGGGCCTGGTACGGCCGGGTCTGGTACGCGCCATTGCTCTGGCCCCCGGAAATCCTGTACCGCGTGGTCATGGCCATGCGCCGCTGGCTCTACATGAAGGGAGTACTGCCGCGCTACCGTGCGCCGGTGCCGGTGGTCGTCGTCGGCAATATCGCGCTCGGCGGGACGGGCAAAACACCACTGGTAATTGCACTGGTGAAGCTGCTGGCCGAGAGAGGCATTCGAGCGGGGGTGGTCAGCCGGGGCTACGGTGCGCAACGGCGGCACAAGGTCCACGTGCTCGGCCCCATCAGCGCCGTGGAGGACTGCGGCGACGAGGCCCTGATGGTGTACCGACGCTGTGGTTGCCCGTGCGCGGTCTCCCCGGACAGGCCGGCGGCGGCGAGGGCGCTGTTGACAACAGGGCAGGTGGATATTCTCCTCAGCGATGACGGCCTGCAGCACTATGCACTGGAGCGCGACCTGGAAATCGCGCTGACAGACAGCCACGTGGGCCACGGCAACCGCCATTGCCTGCCGGCGGGGCCCCTGCGCGAACCCCTGTCGCGCCTGCGCAGCGTGGACCGGGTGCTCGAGCGCGGCGGGACGGACCCCGGGTGCGCACTGGTCCTGCAACCGGCGGCGCTGGTACACCTCGCCAGCGGGCGGGAGGAGGCGTTGGATCCCGATCGTGTCGGCCCGAGGGTGTACGCACTGGCCGGGGTGGCCAACCCGCAGCTCTTTCTCGACACACTGCGCACCAAGGGCTTTGACCTGGAGCTGCGCCTGTTCCCCGACCATCACCCCTATGTGGCCGCCGACCTGGCGGGGCTGGCCGACAAGCCTGTTATCATGACGGAAAAAGACGCGGTAAAATGCGTCGCGTTCGCCGGTGACGGTACGCTCGACGATGCCTGGTACCTGAAGGTCGAGGCGATACCACCGGCCGACCTTGTCGAACGTATCGCCGCACTGGTGCGGCAATGATCCCCCGACTGTCAGTGGCACGGAGCACCCCATGTCCTTCACCGTAGTCATCCCGGCGCGTTTCGGATCCACCCGCCTGCCGGGCAAGCCCCTTGTCGATATCGGCGGTGCGCCCATGGTGCAGCGCGTCTGGGAGCAAGCCCGCAAGAGCGACGCGAGCCAGGTGATCATCGCGACCGACAACCAGCGCGTGTACGACGCCGCGAGTGAGTTCGGTGCAACCACCTGCATGACTTCGCCCGAGCATCCGTCGGGAACCGATCGCCTGCAGGAGGTCGCCGCGGAGCTGTCACTGGACCCGGGTCACATCATCGTCAACGTGCAGGGAGACGAGCCCCTGATACCGCCGGCGGTGATCAACCAGGTGGCGGAAAACCTTGAACAGCGCGAGCAGTTCGCTATCGCGACTCTGTGTGAAGAGGTCGAGCAGGTGGATGAGCTGCTCAATCCGAATATCGTCAAGGTGGTGCTGGACGCCGATGGCGGTGCGCTGTACTTCAGCCGCGCGCCGGTGCCCTGGCCGCGCGAAGCGTTTGCAGAGAGTCGCGACAGGATGCCTGGCGAAGGCGCCTGGTACCGGCATATCGGTATCTACGCGTACCGCACGAGCTTCCTGCACGAGTACGTGAGCTGGCCGCCCGCGCCCGCCGAACAGCGCGAACAGCTGGAACAACTGCGGGCACTGCACAATGGCGCGCGGATTCACGTCGCAACCGCCGTGGCCACCGTGCCGCCGGGCGTGGATACGCCGGAGGATCTGGAGCATGTGCGGGGGATTGTGGGGGGTGCCGATCAATGAGCGAGCTCAATCGACCCGGGCGTTCTTCGTGTGCCTCGGAAATACCCATAAACTATTGATATTATCCGGAAAAATACGTGTTTAGGCAAAACTATGAAACAAGGGCTCTGACAGATATAGCAGCTATGTGGTGATCAAATTTGCCATGCAAAACAAACCAAGTTTTACTAAGGTTTAGTGTCTCCACCATAAGGGCGTCTTGTGGCATCTAATAGAAGACTAGAGTTCGGCAACTACACGCTTAGTTTTGGTACCGAGAAGGTATTGCTCGATCTATTCAATGAAATCGTCATGCCGTCATTTCATGAGATGAGGTTTATTCGGAAGCTGAAGGATAAGAGCGATTACTTCTTTCTGGATACGCAGCTGATAGTCTTAGACGATAGTGCCGAACCGCCGGTCCTAGGCGTGTGTGGCCGGATCGTCAAGAATACGAT
>Ga0126341_1000125_pt1 | contig 16603 bp, 13 predicted proteins | sample OrbTmetagenome_FD_97057 | JGI IMG/M metagenome (GOLD analysis project Ga0126341, IMG submission 97057) | Coral microbial communities from Florida Keys, Florida, USA - Orbicella T D metagenome | ecosystem: Host-associated > Invertebrates > Cnidaria > Coral | place: Florida Keys, Florida, USA... | reverse complement strand
GAATCAGCTACTGGTTCGGTCTTCTTGTTTGGGCACCGAGAACGTCCTTCCGATGGCCGCTGCGCGACCAACGGAAGCCCGAGAGGACTACCCGGCCGGCTGATAAAGCGCCGGCGCGAACCTCCGCTCGAAGCTGCGCTTCGAAAGCGCGGAGAACCGCCCTCTCCTGGGCACCATTCGTTTTTTAAAGACCGAATCAGCTACTGGTTCGGTCTTCTTGTTTGGGCACCGAGAACGTCCTTCCGATGGCCGCTGCGCGACCAACGGAAGCCCGAGAGGACTACCCGGCCTTTTCCGGCCGGCAATAGACGGGCACATCACCGGCCATATCCACGCATGGCTCGCACTCGTTGGTAATGGTGGCGAGCAACATCGGCAACGATAACAGGTGGGACCCGAACACCAGCTTGCCAGTGTTCATGATGCTGACCGCGATGTCCCTGGTGGGATCCGCCCAGCAAACAATGTTGGCAAACCCCACGTGGCCGTATGCGTACTCCGAGCTCTTGCCGTAGATGCCAATCGGCGAGCCGCCGAGCATGAATCCGGCGCTGTAACGCATCGGCATCATGAGCGAACGATCGAGCACCGACCCGCCCAGGGAACGGGTAGCGCGGTGTACCGTGAGCGGGTCGAGAATCTGTTGCCCCTGCCATTCGCCGTGGTTGAGGAGCATCTGGTAGAAGCGGCTGACCTCCTCCGCGGTGGCGTACAGATTTGCCGATGGAATGATCGCGTCGTAGAAGTTTGGGTCGTTACTCATTTCCACCGCGGTGTCCGGGTGGGCGCCAAGCACGCCGGCCAGTGCTTGATTGACCAGGGCGCTGTCCAGACCCGTGGTGACGTTGGTCGCAGCGCGGGACTGGTCGCGCTGGGTCAGTCCGAAACGAAAATACCGCATACCCATCGGCTTGCTGATGTATTTGTCCAGGAACTGCTGCGCATTGCGTCCCGTGGTCACCCGGATCAGCTCGTTAAAAATGAAGCCGCTGGTGATGGCGTGGTACGCCTGTATGCGGCCCTGGTGATCGACCGGCTCCGCGTCACAAATCAGGTCGAGAGCGGCCTCGTGGTCGTACAACAGGTCTGGATCGATGCCCTCTGGCACAGTGGGTACGCCGCCGCGATGGGTCAGCAATTGCAGCAGGGTGATGGAGCCCTTGCCCCTGGCGGCGAATGCGGGGATGTAGTGGCTCACCGGGTTCAGCAGGTCCACCTCCCCTTGTTCCGCCAGAAGGTGAATCAGCACGGCGGTGACAGCCTTCGACGCGGAAAACAGGCAGACGGGGGTGTCCACGGTGGCGACCCGGTCGTCCCGGGAGTAACCGATGCTGCGATTCAGTACGATCTCGCCGCGCTTGCGCAGGCACAGGCTCAGCAGCGGGTGCGCACCGCTGCGATACAGGCCCTGGGTCGCATCCCAGATAGCGTCCACCTGCACCCGCGTCAGTCCCGCCCGGCGCGGCGTTACTTCGGCATCCGCATCGACGTCGGTAATCGCCTCGAGATCCGCAGGCACATCCACGGTCCGCAGCACCCGGCGGTACAGTTCGCGGTAGTAGCGTTGCACAGACTTCATTAACCCACCCGTGCGTCCGGGATCGTCACTGTGCCATCATAGGCACAAGCCCAATCGAGTCCGTTGATCTGGCGCAATGGGAAGTGGGACGGACTCACCCCCAATTATGGCTGATACGGAGATGGCTGTGAGCGAAACCCGACGAGCGATGGCAAGCCACCTCTGGGCCGCAGTCTGAAGGGGCGACCAGCGAACGAGGCCAACACCCGGGCCATTGCCGCCGTTATGCAGACCCTGCAGCCCCCGTTAGATGAGACAGGGTTAATTCTACCGGCTAGTGCTACCGGCTAGGTTTTCACTGCAGAGCGCATTATGATGCGCTCTCCCAAAGCTATAAGCAGAACATGGAGATTCCCGTGCGATTGACCGCCCCCTGGCTCGCCCTCACCCTTTGCCTCACACTCGCTGGCTGCAGCGACGACAACGACGACATCTTCGAGCCCCTGTACAGCGCCGAAGTCCGCCGCACGGAATTCGGCATTCCCCACATCAAGGCCGACAACTGGGGCAGCCTGGGCTACGGCTTCGGTTACGCCTACGCCCAGGACAACTTCTGCGTCACCATGCGCGAGGTCGCGCAGGCCAGCGGGCGCTGGGCCGAGATGACCGGCAACGACGTCGACCGCGACCACCTGTGGCGTTTCCTCAACGGCAGCAAGGAGGAGTTCAAGGCCAACTTCTTCGATACGCTGCCGCAGCGCGACCGCGATCTTGTCACCGGCTTTGCCGACGGCATGAACCGCTACCTGGACGAGACCGGCTTCGACGGGCTGCCCGAGGGGGAGAACGGCTGCCGCGGCGAACCCTGGGTCTACGCCTTCGATCACCTGGACCTGATGATGTACCTGCGCAAGATCGCGCTGCAGGCCAGCACCGACCAGAGCATCGTGCGCGGCGCCATACTCGCCGTGCAGGGCCCGCCCGCCGCGCAGGTGGCGCAGCGGCTGCAGGAGGTGAGCACCAGCCTGCACCAGAGCCTCGTGGACCTGGGCAAAAGCGTGCGCCCCTCCGAAGTGGGCAGCAACGCCATCATCCTCGGTGGCGACGCCACCCAGTCCGGTTCCGGAATGCTCCTGGGCAATCCGCACCAGCCCTGGAACGGCTCCGGCCGCTGGTACGAGGCACACCTGACCATTCCCGGCGAATACGATGTGGCCGGCGCCTCCCTGCAGGGCCTGCCGTGGATCGGCATCGGCTTCACCCGCGACCTGGCCTGGACCCACACGGTGGATTACGCCACGCGCTTCACGCTCTACGAGGTGACGCTGAACCCCGACAACCCGATGCAGTACGACTACGACGGCGAGTGGCGCGACATCGAGACCACCTCCGTGTCGGCGCAGGAACTGCAGGACGACGGCTCCCTGGAGACGGTGGAGCGCACGTTTTACAGCACGCACTACGGGCTGGTACTGGACCTCGGCGGCGTAGACCCCGCCATCGGCGGCTGGCCCACCTTCGCCGGCACCCTGATCACCATGCGCGACGCCAACCTCGACACCGGCCTGCGCTCCCTGACCCAGTACGTCGAAAAGGCCCAGGCCAGCGACATGGAGGGCTACCGCCACGCCCTGCGCCACATCGGCAACCCGGTATTCCACGAGTTCGCCGCGGACCGCCACGGCAATATGTACTACGGCCAGATCAGTGCTGTACCCCATGTCACCCAGGCCAAGCTGGACGACTGCCAGACCGGCATCATGGCGCTCATTGCACAGGCATCCACCAATGCGTTTACCGGCCTGGACGGCAGCCGGTCGGAGTGCGAGTGGGGCGAGGATGCGGACGCGCCGCCCGACACCAACGTGTACGGCCTGGCCGCACACCCGCAAATACTGGGCCGCGGAGCGGTCGGCAACAGCAACAACAGCTACTGGCTGAGCGACCCCACCATGCCGCTGGAGGGTTTTCCGACGGTGTTCGGCTGGATGGGCCACGAGGGCGACCAGCAGTTCATGCGCACGCGCATCACCCACATCATGATCGCGGAGCGCCTCGCGGGCACCGACGGCCTGGACGCGGCACCGCTGTTCGACCTGGACACCCTGAAAGACGTCATGTACCTCAACCGGGTACACGCCGCGGAGATCGTGCTGGACGACGTACTCGAGATCTGCACCGAGTTTGTCGACGCACCCCCGGGCGGGACCGACCAGGCCAGCATCGACGCCCTGGACGCCGCCTGCGCCGTGCTCGGTGCGTGGGACCGCCGGGCGGACGTGGACAGCCGCGGTACGCAGGTGTTTATCGAGTTCTGGCGAGGGATACGCGATACCTACGGCAGCCAGTTCCAGAACGTGGTGGTCAGCGACGAGTTCTGGGAGGTCGACTACACCTCCACCGATCCCATCAATACGCCGCGGGGAATCGACACGACTGTACAGGCGAATCGCGACCTGGTGATCGAGAAACTGCTGCAGGCCCATGAGCGCCTTGCAGATGCCGGCGTCGCCCTAGACGCCCCCTGGGGCGAGGTGCAGTTCCTGGAGCGCAACGACGAGCGCGTGGCGATACACGGCGGCATGGGCCAGGCGGGCATCTTCGGCGCGATCAGTTCGAGTCTCGGCGAGGGCGGCTACCGCAATCCGGGCTCCGGCAACTCCTATATTCAGGCTGTAACCTGGAATGGCAGCGACTGCCCCATCGCCGATACCATGCTCGTTCACTCACAGAGCGTGCAGCCGACCTCGGAACACTACGCGGACCAGAGCCGCCTGTACGCTCGCAAGGAGTGGGTGCGCTTCCCCTTCTGCGAGGAGGAGATACAGGCCGCACAGATCGGCGAAACGCTGGTGCTGGAGGGCGAGTAACGCACCGGGCAGATGACAGAGGGCCTACAATGAGACGGCGACGCCTGCTACAGGGCATGGGCGCAAGCGCCGGAGTGCTGGCCTTCGGCGGCTGCAGTTCGGAGCCCGAGCCCGGCCGCTACACCGCAGAGGACATCGCCGCGCTCGCCACCCAGCGCGAACGGGAGGCCGCCACCGCCGGTCAGGGGCCCTACGGCACGCAAATCTACCGCGGCTACCGCGGCCTGGCCGAACTGCCGTGGTTCGACCTCGACGCCGACGGCAGGCTGGTCTGTACCGACGAGGATGTGCCCTGGTCGATCGACGTGCACTGCCACTTCGGGATATCGGTATTGTTCGAACCCACACTGGACCTGCAGGCGCGCACCCCGCGCGTGCGGCACCTGCTCGACTGCGACGCCGAGGACCCGGGCTGCTTCCTGGACCTCGACGTCTACGCCAACGGGAACTTCACGGGGGAGATGCTGAACGCGCTGAGCCGCAGCACGATCGCCCAGGCGCTGTGGGGCAGCGCCTTCGCGGAGACGCAGACCATACCCAACCTCATCGACGAGATGGACGCCATGCGCGTACAACAGGCGATGATACTTCCTATCAAGATGGGCCTGCCCTTCGGCGACCGGCTGACAGAACACTGGCGCGAGGCCATCCGCGAGGCGGGGCAGACCGAACGCCTGATCAATGGTCTGTCGGTGTTTCCCCGCGGCAAACGGCGCATCGAGGAGATGCGTGAGCACGCACAGACAGGTGCGCGGCTGATGAAAATCCACCCCACCGTGCAGGCGTTCTACCCGGACGACCCCGACATGATGGCGGTCTACGAGGAGGCTCAGCGGTTGGGACTGGTGGTCTTCTTTCACGGCGGCCGCGCGGGCATCGAGCCTGAGTCGCGCCACCGCTACGCGATGCCGCGTCACTACGAGGCGGTGCTGGCGAACTTCCCGGACCTTCCCGTGATCCTCGGGCACGCCGGCGCCAGGGACGGCGACGCCATGCTCGAACTGGCACTGCGCTACGACAACGCGTGGCTCGGCATTCACGGCCAGAGCGTCACGATGCTGGAAGCGATGATCCAGCGCACCGGGGGCGACCGCCTGCTGTTCGGCACCGACTGGCCCTTCTATCACCTGGGTATGTCGCTGGCGAAGGTCCTCATTTGCACCGACACGCCGGATCGCCGGGAACTGCGATCGCGCATCCTGCGCGAAAACGCCCTCGCGCTGTTTCCGGAACTGCGGGGTAACGCCTGACGAAACTTTCGTCGTCCCCGCCCGGGCGTCCACTACAGTCCTTGCAGGTACTTCGCAATCTTCTGCCGCTCTTCCTCGCTGGGCAACCGCCCGAACCCACCGCCAATGTTGTCCCGGGCGTGCTTCGGGTTGGCCGTCTCGGTCAACACACAGGTGACCGCGGGGTGCGAGAGAATGTACTTGAGTGACAACTGGGCCCAGCTACGGCAGTCGAATTCCGCCGCCCATGCGGGCAGATCATGCCCCTTGACCTTCGAAAAATACTGCCCGTTGATAAACGGCCGGTTAACGGTCACCGCCACGCCGTTCTCCAGGGCCTTGGGCAGCACTGCTCGATCGGCCGCGGTTTCCAGCGGCGAGTAATTAACCTGCAGAATATCGACAGTGCCGGTGTCCATCATTTTGATCATGGCGTCGTAGTAGCGCTGGCTGTGGCGGGCAATACCGATATACCGTGTCAGGCCCTCGTCCTTCCACCTGCGGAACATGTCCCAGTTTTCGCCGGCGTACTCAACGTAGGAGTGCACCAGGTCGAGTTGTTTCTTCCCGGTGATTTCCAGCACCGCCTGGATGGACTCGCGCATCCGGCCCTCATCGTCACCGGAAAAATAGGTGCCCAGGAAAAGCTCGCCGCCGATTCCCAGGTCCTTTGCGGCGCGCGCCACTATGAAACGGCTGTCCCCCATGCAATCCACGTAGGCGCCCCCGGACTGGTGGAAGAGATCCAGCAACGCGGAGGACGACGACATATCTCCCTGGCGAAAAGCATTGGAGTTGCCCAGCCCGATAACCGGCAGGGAGTCATTGGTGCCGGGAATGGGCCGCCGGGGGAGCTGTGGCGGCATGCTTCCACGGACAAGGGCCGGCGTGGACAGTAACGATAGTCCCACCGCGGCCTGCCTGATAAACGCGCGTCGACTGGGCATGGGAAGCACCTTCGATTCTCTGGACTCAGTTCAGGTATAGTCGAAAAGGCCCCGCGGGAAAAGCCGCTCAACCTGTAGAGGAGATCGGGCCCATGACGACACGTGCGCATCACCCGGTTTTGGGGCACCGCCGGCGTTCGAGACGGTTCCTCGAGGCGAACCGGGAATGAGCAGGAACTGGGTCGACGAGGCGAAAAAACTGTTCCGGGCGGAAAAACCGGAGCACTTCACCGACTTTCGCCACTGCAGCGAGTGCGCCGAGCACGACGAGGCGCTGCGCAATGCCACGATTGACGGCATCGGCATGGAAGAGCTGGGTAACCCGGCGTGGGACCCCGTGTGTATGAGCACCGTGGAAGGCAGGAAATACTACATGCCCGCGTTCGTGCGGCTGAGCCTTGAGACAGTCGAGAACGATTTCTACTTTGAGCAGTTCCTGTTCCACCTCGAGGGGGGCGGCGTAGACGACGCCCTGGTCACTGCCTGCAATGAACAGCAGCGTCGCTTTCTCGCCGACTTCATCGAATACATGATCCTCACCTTCCCCGAAGCATTTTGCGGCCCTTTCGACGCTGACAACGCGCTGCGGGTTCACGACATCTGGACCGCCGGGGACAGGCGCACCTGAATCCCCGTGGGGGCGGGCCCCATGCGACGGCCCACTTGCACCGACACTACTTTTGGCCAATGCTCTTACCCGCACAATAACGAGCGGAGACCACCGTGAAAAAAGCACTGTTATCCCTTGTCGGGCTCGCAGCCGTCCTCGCCGGCGGCGTGTGGCTGTTCCGGGAGGACCTGATGCTCGCCGCCATCGCCTCGCAGATCGCTCCCGAGCACGCCTTCGACCCGGCCCTGAGCCCCGCCGCGCCGGACTACCGCGACGATTCGGCCTGGGCGGCGCTGCCCGGCGCGGACGATCCCTCCGATGACATCCCGCCGGGGGAATCCGCGGGCGCCAATACGGCGGCCGCCGGTGTGTTTTTCCTGCACCCGACCAGCTACTTCGGCAAGGGCAACTGGAACCAGCCACCGGACAACGAGGGGGCAAACTGGATCACCGACCACCGGGTACTGCGCCACCAGGCGTCCACCTTCAACAGCTGCTGCGAGGTGTTCGCCCCGCGCTACCGACAGGCCACGTTTTTCTCCTACCTCGACGAGGAGGGCAACGGTGTGCGGGCCCTGGACCTGGCCTACGCGGATGTGCTGGCGGCCTTCGAGAACTTCCTCGTGCGCAACGGCGATCGGCCCTTCATCCTCGCGGGACACTCGCAGGGTTCCCAGCACGGCGCGCGGCTGCTGCGCGAGCGTATCGCGGGCTCACCCGAACAGGCGCGGATGGTGGCGGCCTACCTGGTCGGCTTCGCCCTGACCGCCGGCGACATGGGCAATCTGCCCGTTTGCGAGGCGGCCGCAGCGACCGGCTGCGTCATCGGCTGGAACGCCGTGGACGGCGACGGGCCGGGCATGAATAGGGAGGGGGCGGACCTGGTCTGCGTCAACCCCCTGAGCTGGCGCGTCGACGGCGAGCGCGCGGACAACGCACTGAACCGGGGCGGCATCGGCTTCCCGAGCTACACGGAAGTGGCCGAGGGTGAGGACTACACCGAGATGGCGGTGGAGCCGGCGGTGGCGGACGCGCAGTGCACCGGGGGCAACCTCGTGGTCAGCGACCTGCGCTCGGAGTCCTTCCCCGCGCGCATGGTCGGCAACAGCATGCACGTCTACGACTACAGCCTCTATTACCTCGACATTCGAGACAACGCCGTCGCACGGGTCGAGGCATTTCTCGCCGCGCCCTAGTCGGGGGCCTGCTCCAGGTCCTCGCGCAGGGTCCTTGCGGCAAGCAGGAAGTGCAGCGATGACCAGGTCAGCACCGCGGGTATGAGATAGAGCATCGAGTGGCGCAGGGCCTCGTCCCCCAGGCTCGGGGTCAGGTAGTCGGAGAGCATGCCCACCATCCACGGGCCGGCGCCCAGCCCGATAATGTTCAGGATAAAGAAAAGGATGGCAGAGGACATCGCGCGCATGCGCAGGCCCACCATGCCGTGGGTGACCGCCAGCGTGTTCCCGAGGTACACGTTGTGCAGTAGTCCCGGCACCGCCGCTATCGCGAGAGCGACATAAGGACTGTCCACCAGGTAGACAGCCGCGGCGAAGGGCACCGAGAAAAACCCAACCAGCGCCGGCAGCCAGGCGTACCAGCGTTTGTCCCGCGGCGCCAGCCTGTCAGCGATGTAGCCCCCGAAAAATACGCCGATGGCGCCACCCAACCCAAGTATCAGCGCCAGCCAGGTGCCGAGCTCGCCGGTGGTCATGTCGTGGCTGCGGATGAAGAAGGAGGCGGTCCAGCTCGACGTGGAGTAACCCGCGAAGGCGTTCAGCGCCGCGCCGAAGGCCAGGTGGCGGAACGTGCCGCGGCTCCACAGCAGGCGCAGGATGTCCATTACCGGTGTCGGCTTGTCCGCGACGGTGCGCTGCTCAGCGAGCCCGCGCACCGGCTCGGCCAGGGTGAAGCGCACGAGGAAGGCCAGCAGGATGCCGGGCACGCCGACCACGAGGAAGGCCACCCGCCAGCCGAAGAACTCGTTCAGCCAGCCGCCGAACAGGAAGCCGAAGAGAATGCCGATGTTCACGCCGGTGGAGTAGAAGCCGAGTGCGCTGGCGCGTTTTTCCGCGGGAAAGATATCCGAGATGATCGAGTGCGAGGGCGGGCTGCCCCCCGCTTCACCGACGCCCACACCGATGCGCGCGAGCAGCAACTGGGCGTAGTTCTGCACAAAGCCGGAAATCGCCGTCATGAAGCTCCAGGTGAACAGCGCGAGGGAGACGATATTGCGCCGATTGGCGCGGTCCGCCCAGCGCGCGATAGGAATACCCGCGGTGACGTAGAACACCGCAAAGGCGAAACCCGTGAGCAGCCCGAGCTGGCCGTCACTGAGATCGAGCTCCGCCTTGATCGACTCCTGCAGGATGGCGAGCAGTTGGCGGTCGATAAAGTTGAAGCTGTAGACGACCGTGAGCAGACCCAGGGCGTAGTAGGCAGCCCTGCGGCTGGCGTAGGGGTTGTCCGGACTCATGGGGGGCGATCCACCTTGTTATTGTTGGCAGCGCTTCAATATGGCCCAAGCGGGCGCGCAGCGCAAATGGCGCCGGTGGGGCCCTGTGTAAAGCGCCTGCGGCCATATGAGTAAGGCGCCTGCGGCCATATGTGTAAGGCGCCTGCGGCCATATGTGTAAGGCGCCTGCGGCCATATGTGTAAGGCGCCTGTGGCCATATATGTAAGGCGCCCGCGGCCATATATGTAAATTGCCAATTGATAAACCGCTCGGCCGCCCCCACTATACCTGTTACACCGCTCGCGCGGGCCACAGTCATGGGAGGCATCGGCATGGAAATTTCCACCATCGTTTTCTGGCTGGTTCTACTGGGGCTGGTGATTTACATCATCAGCATCTACAACACCCTGGTGACCCTGAAGAACCGCTACCTGAACGCGTTCTCCCAGATCGAGGTGCAGCTCAAGCGGCGCTACGATCTCATCCCCAACCTGGTGGAGACGGCTAAGGCCTACATGGCCCACGAGCGCGAGACCCTCGACGCGGTCACCACCGCCCGCAACGACGCGGCCGCGGTGCTCAAGGCCCTCGGCGACGGCAATGTCGGCGGCCCGGAAATGGCCCAGCTGGCGAGCGCCGAGGGCGCCCTGCGCGGCGCGCTGGGCAAGCTCAACGTGACCATGGAAGCCTACCCCGACCTCAAAGCCAACGAGAACATGATGCAGTTGTCCGAGGAACTCACCACCACCGAGAACCGCGTGGCCTTTGCCCGCCAGGGCTTCAACGACGCGGTGATGGCCTACAACACCTACCGCCAGAGTTTCCCGCCGGTGTTCTTTGCGGCGAAATTCGGTCACCCCACCGACGCCGTGCTCCTGGAATTCGACGACTCCGAGCAGATTCAGGCCGCGCCGGAGGTCTCCTTCTAGCGCGTTGACCGGGGCCGGACAGCCAGCACACTCAGCGAACCCGGGGCATGGACTTCTTCGCCCAGCAGGACGTCGCCAGGCGCAACACCCGCCTGTTGGTGCTGCTGTTCCTCGCGGCGGTCTTCCTGCTCATCGTCATCACCAACGCCGCCGTCACGGCATTCCTCTACGTCGGCCAGGACTACAACGCGCACACCGGCGGCGAGGGGTTTCTCGCGCTGTTCAGCTGGGCGCGCTTCGGCACCATTGGGCTCGCGGTGACGGCGACGGTGGCGGTGGTGGTGCTGTGCAAGTGGATTCAACTGTCCACCGGCGGCAAGGCCGTCGCCGAGGGTATGGGCGGCACCCGTATCGTGCCCCAGACCCGGGACCGGGCGGAGCGCCGCTGTCTGAACACGGTCGAGGAGATGGCGCTGGCGGCGAACATGCCGGTGCCGCCGGTCTACGTGCTCAACGGCGAGCGCGGTATCAACGCCTTCGCAGCCGGCATCACCCCGGCTGACACGGTGGTCGCGGTCACCCGCGGCGCCATCGAGCAGTTGAAGCGCCACGAACTGCAGGGCGTGATCGGCCACGAGTTCAGCCACATCCTCAACGGTGACATGCGCCTCAACATCCGCCTGGCGGCGATGCTCAAGGGCATTACCTTCATCGGCGATGTCGGCCACTTTCTGTTACGCCACGGCAGGGTACGCTCCGGCGGGGGTTCGCGCGAGGACGCGGCGCTGCCGGTGCTCGGCCTGGTGTTGTGGCTGCTGGGCTGGCTCGGCGGGCTTGCCGCGAGCTTCATCAAGGCCGCCATCAGCCGCCAGCGTGAGTACCTCGCCGACGCCAGCGCCGTACAGTACACCCGCAGTGCCGACGGCATCGGCGATGCCCTCAAGGTCATCGGCGGATACATCCCGGGGACCCTGGTGCACGCGGCGCGCGCGGCAGAGATGTCGCACATCTTCTTCGGGCAGATCGAGCACCCGCTGTGGCACCTCTTTCCCACGCACCCCCCCCTGGACAGGCGCATCCAGCGCGTCGACCCCCAGTGGGACGGCAGGTACATCGAACGCAAACCCACGGTCTACCGCGGCGAGCCGTCCCGGCCGGGTCACGGCGAGGTGGGCGTAGGCAGAGCCGCCCTGGTGGCCGCCGCGGCGGCAGCGGCCCTGGCGGAGGAGGAACAGACCGACGACATCTTCGGCCCCTCACCGGAGGAACTGGACGCCGCGACCGCCGCGCGCGAGGAGATCCCGGTGGCGCTGGTGCGCCACACCCACGACCCGCTGGGGGCCAACGCCCTGGTGTTCGCCCTGTTCGTCGACGAGAAGGAGGCGCTGGTGCGCGCCCAGCTCCGGCTCATCGGGGAGTCGGGCGTGAAGGGACTGGAGGAGATGGTCAATACGCTGCACCCCGCCGTGCGGGAACTGGGCGCCCCGCGCCGGCTGCCCCTGCTGGAGATGTGCCTGCCGGCGCTGAAAGCCATGTCCGCGGGGCAGTACCGGACCTTCAAGGACACACTGTTGCAGCTGATCCAGGCGGACCGGCGTACCGAATTGCACGAGTGGTGCCTGTTCCAGCTCGTGCGCCACTACCTGGACCCTGAGTTCGTGCGCGTGCGCCCGAGCCGGCCGCGGTACCGCAAGATCGACAAGGTCGCCCACCCGGTGCGGGTGGTGCTGTCGGTGCTGTCCCACGCCGGCAGCGGCGATCCCGCGCTGCGCTTCCGTCGCGGGGCGGACGAGCTCGGATTCGACAAACTGTCCCCCATGGATCGCGGCGAAGCGGATGTCGCCGCCTTCGGTCGCGCCGTCAACACGCTCGCGGACTGCTACCCGCTGCTGAAACCGCGGCTGCTCAAGGCCATGACGCTCACCGCCATGTACGACGGCGCACTGAACCCCGTGGAGCGGGAGATCATCGCCAGCATGGCCGCCGTCATGGACTGCCCCGTGCCCTCGCTCGATACTCTCTAGCGCCCGCGGCACACCAAATCCGGCCTTTCGCGCCGCCGCGCTTTACCAATCCGAGCCCTGTGCTAGCTTCAGTACTGTGCGGCGTATCGCCGCACACGAAAAGTCAGTGCAATTCCATCAACCACGACAAGGATGTTATGGCCATGGAACACATCGAAACGCCCGCCGCCCGCGCGGCGGACCTGCCCCCCGTACCCGCAATCCTCCCGGAACAGATTCCGGAAAAACCTGGCTACATGGCGCTCTCCCGCACCACGGACCGCGTCCTGCAGATACTTCTGGGCGGCGACCTGTCGCGCCTGCGCGCGGATTCCGTCGCCGAGTCCCTCGGCATGAGCAGCACCACCCTGCGGCGCCGGCTGCGCGCCGACCACACCTGTTACCAATTCCTGCTCGACCGCGCGCGCCAGTACCGCTGCGAGCAGATCCTGGCGGGCATGTGGCTGCCCGGCAAATGCCTGGCGGACGAGCTCGGCTACCTCGAGGTGAACAGTTTCTACCGCGCCTTCCGACGCTGGACGGGGATCAGCTACAGCGAGTACAAGTTGCGCCGGGGCTACTGAGGGGCGGGATCCAGCCAGCCCCGCCAGCGGTAGACAAGGAGCCCGGCCATTTCGTGCAGGGCGAAGCTGGCGCGCGACAGGTTGCCCGCACCGGGCAGCCAGCGGGGGATGATGCCCTCCCCCACCAGGCGCTTGAAGTCCGTGGGGGCCGGCACCACCTCGACGCCCTGCGCCTCGAACACCGCCACGGCGCGGGGCATGTGGAACGCGGAGGTCACCAGCAGGACGCGCCCGATACCGCGTTCCCTTAACAGGGGCGCGACGTACAGCGCGTTTTCGTAGGTGGTAAGGCTCGCCTGCTCCAGCACCATGTCGCCCGGGGGCACACCCATGACGCGCAGTATGTCCGCCATCTGCCGGGCTTCGGGCTTGCCGCCCCGTGGCGCCCCGCCGGTGACGACCAGGAGGGGTGCCTTGCCCGCCTTGTACAGGGCGGTGGCGTGCACCAGGCGGTCGCCGTGCTGGTTGAGGTCCGCCAGCGTGGCCATGTGGGCGTAGCCGCGGGTGCCGCCGCCCAGCAGCACAATCGCGGCCTCGGGCTGCACCGTGGACATGGCCTTCGCGCCGTAGTCGCGCTCCAGCAGGCCGATGAGGAAGTCTGCGAACAGCGCGGTGGAACAGAGATACAGCCAGCCCAGTGCGACGCCGAGGGTCCAGGCCGCGCCGCGACGCCGGCCCCAAAGCAGCAGCGACAGCCCGATGGCACAGAGCAGCAGGCTGAGACTCAGCGGGTAGATGAGCAGCGTCAGCAGCTTGGAGGCGGCCAGGGACATGGCCGGGCGTCAGCCGTAACCCCGGGGGTTGCCTTCCTGCCAGCGCCAGCTGTCGACACACATCTGGTCCAGGGAGCGGCTCGCGCTCCAGCCCAGCAGGTCCCGGGCGAAGGCGGGGTCGGCCCAGCAGGCGGCGATGTCCCCCGCCCGCCGGCCGACGATTTCGTAGGGAATCTCCCGGCCGCTGGCGGATTCGAATGCGCGCACCAGCTCGAGTACGGAGATGCCGTTGCCGGTGCCGAGGTTGATGGTGTGCAGGCCCGGGGTGTTGGCGACATGATCCAGCGCCACCACGTGACCCTCGACAAGGTCCATGACATGGATGTAGTCGCGCACGCCCGTACCGTCGGTGGTGGGGTAGTCGTCGCCAAACACCAGCAACTTGTCGCGCACGCCCACCGCGACCTGGGAGACAAAGGGCATGAGGTTGTTGGGATGGCCCTGGGGGTCCTCCCCGATCAGCCCGCTGGGGTGCGCGCCCACCGGGTTGAAGTAGCGCAGCAGCGCGACGCTGCGCGAGTCCCGCGCGCGCTGCCAGTCGATAAGGATGCGCTCGACCATGAGCTTGGTCCAGCCGTAGGGACTGGTGGGCGCCAGCGGGAAGTCCTCGCGAATGGGAACCGTTGCGGGGTCGCCGTACACGGTGGCGGAGGAGGAGAACACGATCGTCTCCACGCCCGCCCTGCCCATGGCCTCCAGGAGGACGAGCGAGCCCCCCACGTTGTTGTCGTAGTATTCCAGGGGCATGTCCACCGACTCGCCCACCGCCTTGAGTCCGGCGAAGTGCATGACAGCGCTCACGTCGTACTCGCCGAACACCGCGTCCAGGCAGGCCGCGTCCCGGATATCGCCGCGCACGAGACGGGGCGCCTCGCCGCAGATTTCACCGAGCCGCGCCAGGGATTCCGCGCTGCCGTTGCAGAGATTGTCCAGCACCACCACCCGGTGGCCGGATTCAATGAGGGCGGCACAGGCGTGACTGCCGATGTAACCGGCGCCTCCCGTGACCAGAACGGTACCCGACATACAACCACGCCCCGGTGATTTATTGGTTTGTGCCCGAGTATAACGGAACCCGGCGGCCTGTGCCGCCCGCCGGGCCGGGGGCAAATATTCACCCCACGGGAACTTATTCTGGCGCCGCAGCGATAGTAGAATGCGCCCATGCATGTACTCGTCACCGGCGCCGCCGGGTTTATCGGCTACCACCTGGCGGAAAAACTCCTGTCGCGCGGCGACACCGTGACCGGGCTGGACAATCTCAACGCCTATTACGATGTGGAGCTCAAGAAAGCGCGCCTGGCCCGCCTGTCAGACAAATCCGGCTTCAGTTTCGTGCGCGCGGACCTGCAGGACCGTGCGGCCATGGAGGCGCTGTTCACAGGCAACACCTTTGACGTGGTTATCCACCTCGCCGCCCAGGCGGGGGTGCGCTATTCCCTGGAAAACCCGCGCGCCTACATCGACAGCAACATCGTGGGTTTCACGAACGTGCTGGAATGCTGCCGGCATGCCGGTACCGGCCACCTGGTGTTCGCCAGCTCCAGCTCGGTCTACGGCCTGAATACCCGCATGCCGTTCTCGGTGCACGACAACGTCGACCATCCCGTGTCCCTCTACGCCGCGAGCAAGAAGGCCAACGAGCTGATGGCCCACGCCTACGCCCACCTCTACGGCATCCCCACGACCGGCCTGCGCTTCTTCACCGTCTACGGCCCCTGGGGCCGGCCCGACATGGCGCTCTTCCTGTTCACCCGGGCGATACTGGCCGGGGAACCGCTGCAGGTTTTCAACAACGGCGACATGCGGCGGGACTTCACCTATATCGACGATATCGTCGAGGGTATCGTGCGCCTGGCCGGACGCCCCGCCACCCCCAACCCGGACTGGGACCCGGCCAGCCCGGACCCGGGCAGCAGTACGGCGCCCTACCGGCTGTACAATATCGGTAATAATCAGCCGGTAAGCTTGAACGACTTTATCGAGGCGCTCGAAAGCGCCCTGGGCAGGACCGCCGAGCGCGAACTGCTGCCCATGCAGCCCGGGGACGTGGCCGCCACCTGCGCAGACATCGAGGACCTCGCCGACGCCGTGGGGTACCGCCCGCAAACGCCCGTCCAGGAAGGCATCGACCGCTTTATCGACTGGTATATGACCCACATGCACAAGGAAACCCAATGAATGTCGTCATGATCGGCGCGGGTTACGTCGGGCTCGTCTCCGGCGCCTGCTTCGCGGAATTCGGTGCCCACGTCACCTGCCTGGACGTGGACGAGGGCAAGGTCGAGGCCCTGGGGCGCGGCGAGATTCCCATTTATGAGCCGGGCCTGGACGACCTCGTCAAACGCAACTCCGAGGCCGGACGGCTGCGCTTCACCACCAGCTTCGAAGACACCATTCCCGCCGCCGACCTGGTGTTTATCGCCGTGGGAACCCCGACCCGCCGGGGCGACGGCCACGCGGATCTCAAGTTCGTCTACGCCGCCGCCGAGCAGGTCGCGCGGCACCTCGAGGGATACACCCTCATCGTGGACAAGTCGACGGTCCCGGTCGGCACGGCGCGGGAGGTGGCCCGCGTGGTGCGCGAAACCAACCCGGAGGCGGATTTCGACGTGGCCTCCAACCCCGAGTTCCTGCGCGAGGGGTCGGCCATCGGTGACTTCATGCGCCCGGACCGCGTGGTGCTGGGCGTGGAGAGCGAGCGGGCGGGCGGGCGAGCGAGGGAGGTAGTGAGTGAGAGTGAGTG
>Ga0126341_1000124_pt1 | contig 16627 bp, 12 predicted proteins | sample OrbTmetagenome_FD_97057 | JGI IMG/M metagenome (GOLD analysis project Ga0126341, IMG submission 97057) | Coral microbial communities from Florida Keys, Florida, USA - Orbicella T D metagenome | ecosystem: Host-associated > Invertebrates > Cnidaria > Coral | place: Florida Keys, Florida, USA... | reverse complement strand
CCCGGAGCGCGCAGCATCACTTTCGACGCTCTGCGCGACGCCTACGTCGAAGCCACCAGGGGCCTGATGGCGGGGGATGTCGATCTCATCATGATCGAGACCATCTTCGATACCCTCAACGCCAAGGCTGCGATCTTCGCCGTGAAGGACGTATTCGAAGAACTCGGCCGTGAAGTGCCCATCATGATCTCGGTGACCTTTCCCGATAACAGCGGACGGGTACTGTCAGGACAGAACCCGGAGGCCTTCTGGAACGCCGTGGCCCATGCGCGCCCGCTGATTGTGGGCAGCAACTGCGGCCACCCCTACAGGGTAATCCGGCCCTTCATCGAGGAGCTGTCCAACACCACCGAGGTCTACTTCAGCGCGCACCTCAATGCGGGGCTGCCCAACGCCTTCGGCGACTTCGACGAGTTGCCGGAAATCATGCACAAGGATTTCGCCGAGTTCGCCGGCAGGGGATTCACCAACCTCGTCGGGGGCTGTTGCGGCACTACACCAGAGCATATCAGTGCCATCGGCGATGCGGTCGTGGACGTCGCGCCCCGGAAATTACCGGAGAAGGAGGCCGCCTGTCGTCTCAGCGGCCTGGAGCCCTTCAACATCACCGCGGACAGCCTGTTCGTCAACATCGGCGAGCGCTGCAACGTCACCGGGTCGGCCAAGTTCAAGCGCCTCATTCTCGAGGGCGACTACGAAGAGGCCCTGGACGTCGCGCGCACCCAGGTGGAGGACGGCGCCCAGATCATCGACATCAACATGGACGAGGGGATGCTGGACGCGAAGGAGGCCATGGTCACCTTCCTCAACCTGATCGCCGCGGAGCCGGATATCGCCCGCGTGCCCATCATGGTCGACTCCTCCAAGTGGGAGGTCATCGAGGCGGGCCTGAAATGCATCCAGGGCAAGGCGGTGGTCAACTCCATCAGCCTCAAGGCCGGTGAGGAGGAATTTCTCACCCAGGCCCGCCTGTGCCAGAAATACGGTGCGGCGGTCGTCGTCATGGCCTTCGACGAGGACGGCCAGGCGGACAATCTCGAGCGGCGCAAGCAGATCTGCAAGCGCAGCTACGACCTGCTGGTGAGCGAACTGGACTTTAATCCCAACGACATCATCTTCGACCCGAACATCTTCGCGGTGGCCACGGGGATCGAGGAGCACAACAACTACGCCGTGGATTTCATCGAGGCGACGCGCTACATCAAGGAGGAACTCCCCGGCGCCCTGGTGTCCGGTGGCGTGTCCAACGTGTCATTCTCCTTCCGCGGCAACAACCCGGTGCGCGAGGCCATCCACTCGGTGTTCCTGTACCACGCGATCCGGGCCGGGATGGACATGGGTATCGTCAACGCCGGGCAGCTGGCGGTCTACGACGAATTGCCCGAGGACCTGCGCGAGGCGGTGGAGGACGTCATCCTCAACCGGCGGGAAGACGGCACCGAGCGCCTGCTGGAGGTGGCCGAGGGCTACCGGGACAGCGGGGGCAGCACGAGCCGGGAGGAAGACCTGGCCTGGCGCGAGGAGTCAGTGCAGAAGCGCCTCGAGCACGCCCTGGTCAAGGGCATCAACACCTATGTGGTCGAGGACGCCGAGGAGGCGCGCCTGCAGTACGACCGCCCGATACAGGTGATCGAGGGCCCGCTCATGGACGGCATGAACGTGGTCGGCGACCTGTTCGGGGACGGCAAGATGTTCCTGCCCCAGGTCGTGAAAAGCGCCCGCGTCATGAAGCAGGCGGTGGCCCACCTGCAGCCGTTTATCGAGGAGGAAAAAGAGGAAGGCTCCTCGAGCAACGGCAAAATACTCATGGCCACGGTGAAAGGCGACGTACACGATATCGGCAAGAATATCGTGGGCGTGGTGCTGCAGTGCAATAACTTCGAGGTCATCGACCTCGGGGTCATGGTCCCCTGCGAGCAGATCCTGGAAACCGCCCGTGCGGAGAACGTGGATATTATCGGCCTCAGCGGACTGATCACGCCGTCCCTCGACGAGATGGTCCACGTGGCCAGCGAGATGCAGCGCCTGGATTTCGACGTGCCGCTGCTGATCGGCGGTGCGACGACGTCCAAGGCCCACACAGCGGTGAAGATCGATCCCCAGTACGACCGGGACGCCATCGTCTACGTGCCCGACGCCTCGCGCAGTGTGGCGGTCGCCACTCACCTGATGGGCGATGGCAAGGGCAGCTTCGTCGACCAGCTGGCCGAGGACTACGTGGTGGTGCGCGATCGCGTGGCCAACCGCTCAAACACGAAGACACTGCTCGACTACAACGCGGCGGTGGAGAATCGCACGGCCATCGACTGGGCCGGCTACGAGCCGCCGGTGCCGGACTTTACTGGCCTGGAAGTCTACGACGAGTTCCCACTGGACCAACTGCTGGACACCATCGACTGGACGCCCTTCTTCATCACCTGGGAGCTGTCAGGGAAATTCCCCGCGATCCTGGAGGACGAGGTGGTCGGCGCCCAGGCGACGGAACTGTACCGCGATGCCTGCGCGATGCTCGATCGCATCGTCGATGAAAAACTGCTCACGGCGCGCGCTGTGGTGGGCTTCTGGCCCGCGGCCCGGGTCGGGGGCGACGATATCGCCCTGTACGCGGACGAGGCACGCGCAGAGACCATCGCCACGCTGCACCACCTGCGCCAGCAGAGCCAGCGGCCCGAGGGCCAGCCCAACGCCAGCCTGGCGGACTTCGTCGCGCCCGCGGACAGCGGCCTGAACGATTACGTGGGCGGTTTCTGCGTCACCACCGGCCACGGGGTCGACGAACTGGCCGCGGAGTTCGAGGCAGCCCACGACGACTACAACAGCATCCTGCTGAAGGCGCTGGCGGACCGACTGGCGGAGTCCTTCGCAGAATACCTGCACCGCCTCGTGCGGCGTGAGCTGTGGGCTTACGCGGCGGACGAAACACTCGACAACGAGGCGCTGATCCGCGAGAAATACCGCGGCATCCGCCCCGCGCCGGGCTATCCCGCCTGCCCGGACCACACTGAGAAGGCGACCCTGTTCCGCCTGCTGGACGCAGAGAAGAACTGCGGCGTCAGCCTCTCAGAAAGCTTCGCCATGACGCCCGCCTCCTCGGTGAGCGGCTTCTACTACTCACATCCCGAGTCGCGCTATTTCAACGTGGGCAAGATCGGTCGGGACCAGGTGCAGGACCTCGCCGCACGCAAGGGCGAACCCCTGGACGTGGTGGAGCGCTGGCTGCGCCCCAACCTGGACTACTGAGCCGTGGTCGCGGACGAATCGGCAGCACCCGAGGGCCAAAGTGGCGCGCCGGAGAAGCGCGGGCTGCGCCCGCTGCAGGTAATCGGCAGCGTGCTGTCGGCCGCCCTGGGCGTGCAGAGTTCAAACAACCGGGAACGGGACTTCAAACAGGGTCGTATCGGGGTGTTTATCGCCGCGGGGGTGATCTTCACCCTGCTTTTTATCGGCGTGGTCTACACCGTGGTGCGGCTGGTTTTGAGCGGCTCGGGGCACTGAGCCCGCCTGGACAGCCGCCTCAGGACGGCATCCCGGACAACCAGATGTACATCCCCAGGACGATGATCCCTATGATGGCGGTGGCGGCGAAGGCGTCGGCGGCGCCGTCTTCGCGGTCCTGTCGGGCGTCTTCAGACATGGTGGTCTCCTGCTGGCAAGTCTCGGCGGGCGAGGATTATACCCGCCGCAGGCAGCGAGCCCAAGGGGGTCCGCGCAGCCCCGCATTTGCGTTCTAACCATATGAAAATCCAGACTATTTGTTGAGGGTCGTTTTCTGGTAAGGTAGCGCCTCTTTCGCGGGGGCGGCCCCGCCCGGGCACGGTTTGGAACCGCTGAATGTACGTTTACGACGATTACGACCAGACAATCATCGACGAGCGCGTCGAGCAGTACCGCGACCAGACCCGCCGTTTCCTGGCGGGCGAGATCAGCGAGGCGGAGTTCCTGCCCCTGCGCCTGCAGAACGGCCTCTACGTACAGCGCCTGGCCCCCATGCTGCGAATCGCCATCCCCTACGGTCTGCTCAACACCGCCCAGGTGCGCAAGCTCGCCGAAATTTCGCGCGAGTACGACAAGGGCTACGTGCACGTGAGCACCCGCCAGAACGTGCAGATGAACTGGCCCGTGCTGGAAGAGGTGCCGGACATCCTGGCGGAGCTTGCCAGCGTGCAGATGCACGCGATCCAGACCAGCGGCAACTGCATCCGCAATACGACCACGGACCAGTTTGCCGGCGTGTCCCCCGACGAGCTGGAAGACCCCCGCCCCTACTGCGAGATTATCCGCCAGTGGTCCACCCTGCACCCCGAGTTCGCCTTCCTGCCGCGCAAGTTCAAGATTGCGGTCTGCGGCTCGGCGGCGGACCGCGCGGCCATCCACGCCCACGACATCGGCGTCGAACTGGTGCCGGGCGACGGCGGCGAGACTGCGTTGAAAATTCTTGCAGGCGGCGGTCTGGGACGCACCCCGGTCATCGGGTCGGTGATCTGCGAGAAGCTGGAGCGGCGCCACCTCCTCACCTACCTGGAGGCGATCCTGCGGGTGTACAACCAGCACGGGCGGCGCGACAACAAGTACAAGGCTCGCATCAAGATCCTGGTGAAGGCCATGGGCGTGGAGGCCTTCCGCGAGGCCGTGGAACGCGAATGGGCCGCACTGAAGGACGGGCCGATGACGCTGACGGACGAGGAGTTCGCCCGGGCCGCCTCCTTCTTTACCGAGCCGCCTTATCAGGCGCTGGACGCCGCCGAAGCTGACGAAGCGCTCGCGGCGCAGTGCGCAGACGACCCCATCTTCGGCAACTGGGTCGCGCGCAACACCCGCGCCCACCGGGTGGACGGGTATCGCAGCGTTACCGTCTCGCTCAAGGCCACGGGCTTCGCGCCCGGCGACCTCACCGCAGAACAACTGGACCTGGTCGCGGACCTGGCCGACGAGTACGCCTTCGGCGAGGTGCGCACCACGCACCAGCAGAACCTGGTGCTGGCGGACGTGCCCGCCGCGCGACTGCACGAACTCTGGCAACAACTCGCCGCCGCGGGCCTCGCCACGCCCAACATCGGCTACCTGACGGACATGATCTGCTGCCCGGGGGGCGATTTTTGCGCCCTGGCGAATGCCAAGTCCATTCCCGTCGCGGAGGCCATCCAGGCGCGCTTCGACGACCTGGACTACCTCTACGATCTCGGCCCGCTGGAGCTCAATATCAGCGGCTGCATGAACGCCTGCGGGCACCACCACATCGGTCACATCGGTATTCTCGGCGTGGACAAGAAGGGTCAGGAGTTCTACCAGGTCTGCCTCGGGGGCAGCCAGGCCAAGGACGCCTCCGTGGGCAAGATTCTCGGACCGTCCTTCAAGCAGGAGGACATGCCGGATGTGATTGACCGCATCCTGTCCACCTTCGTCACCCTGCGCGAGGGCGAGGAGACGTTTCTGGAGACGTACCGCCGGGTGGGTATCGACCCCTTCAAGGAGCGCGTATATGCCGAAACTGCTTAGGGACGGTGCGATCGTCGAGGACACCTGGCTGCCCGCGGACCCGGATACGGCGCCCGGGGACAACCGCATCTGCACGCTCGAGCAATGGAACGCGCTCGAGGACAAGCGCGGCAGCGCGGTGCAGCTCGAACCCGGGGACGGGATCGAAGACCTCGCAGGCGCTCTCGGCGACCTGGCACTGGTCGCGGTCAACTTCCCCGTCTTCACCGACGGACGGGGCTTCTCCTACGCCCGGGAACTGCGCGAGCGGGGTTACGCCGGCGAATTGCGCGCCAGCGGGCACTTTATCCGCGACCAGCTGACCTACCTGTGCCGTGTGGGATTCAACGCTTTCCAGCCGGCCGACGAATCCGTCCTACAGGGGGCGCTCGACAGTCTCGCGGATTTCTCCGAGTTCTACCAGGCCTCCATCGACCAGCCGCTGCCGCTGTTCCGCCGTCGCGCCTGATCCCCGTTCCAATGACGCCCGGGCTTGTTTACACTCGCCCTTGGCGCGACTAACGGTTATCCATGGACCTTACAACTGTCACTTTCGAGTTTTTCCTGATTTTCAGTGGCGCCGCTGTGTTCGCTTCCATCGCCCTCTACACGCGACAGCCCCTGATCATTGCGTATATTGCCCTCGGCGCCTGTATCGGTCCCTACGGGCTCTCGATGGTGACCGACCTCGACCAGCTGTCCGATATCGGCCACGTCGGCATCATCTTCCTGCTGTTCCTGCTCGGGCTGGACATGCAACCCCAGGCGCTCTGGGCCACGCTGCGCAAGTCGGTGGTCGTGGGCGTATTCAGCTCCCTGCTGTTTATCGCGGCCGGCTACGGCGTGGCGCGCCTGTTCGACTACTCGGTCATAGAGAGCCTGGTCATCGGCGCCGCCATGATGTTCTCGTCCACCATCATCGGCATCAAGCTGCTCCCTACCACGGTGCTGCACCACCGCCATATCGGCGAACTCATGATCGGCCTGCTGTTGCTGCAGGACCTGCTGGCGATCCTGGTGCTGATGGTGCTGTACAGCGCCGCGGAGGGAAACACGGACAGGGTCGGCAGCGACCTGGCGCTCTCCCTGCTCAGCCTGCCCGTGCTGGTGCTGGGCGCCCTGGCGATCGTGCGCTGGGTGCTGCTGCCCCTGATCACGCGCTTCGATCGCTTTCACGAGTACATCTTCCTGCTCGCCATCGGCTGGTGCCTGGGCATGGCGGAAGCGGCGGACGTCCTCGGGCTCTCGGAAGAGATCGGCGCATTCATCGGCGGCATCACCATCGCCACGAGCCCGATCTCCCAGTACATCGCGGTCAATCTCAAGCCGCTGCGGGACTTTTTCCTGATCCTGTTCTTCTTCTCGGTGGGCGCACGCTTCGATTTCGGGGTGCTGGGCCAGGTGCTGGCCCCGGCCCTGGTCCTCTCGATCCTGGTGCTGGCCCTCAAGCCCGTCACCTACCGCTTCCTGCTCAAGGGCGTCAGCGAGAAGCGCCCCCTGGCCTGGGACCTGGGTTTCCGCCTGGGGCAGGCCAGTGAGTTCTCCCTGCTCATCGCCTATGTCGCCGCCGGCGCGATGCTCATCTCGGAGCAGGCCTCGATACTTATCCAGGCCACGACCATCATCACCCTGCTGGTGTCCTCCTACATCGTGGTGCTCAACTACCCTACCCCGATCGCGGTTTCGGACCGATTGCGGAGGGACTGATTCGATCTTGGGCCTGGTGCGGAAAGGGGTCCAGGGCTCGGACTGCCAAGATACTCGCACTGGACCCCTTTCCACACCAGTCCTCGGCGGATCGCCCTTTAACTAACCAAGTCTAAAGAGCCTGTGCTTTGGCAACCGGACCGTCACCGGCGTTTGGCAGCGCTCCACGCCTGTCGGCCCTCCGGGCTCCCCTCAGTCGGTCGCGAGCCTTAAAGCGCTTCGCTGTCTCGCTCCACTCCCTCGGCGCCAGGCACAGGTTCCGCGCTACCAAACGCCGGTAACACTCCTCCCAACGGTGACTCCAACAGCTACTCGGTGGGAGGCGATAGGGGGAATGAATTGGCCGTCGCAAATCGGCCGCCGAGGGAGTGGAGGGAGACAGGGGTTTATCCTGGCTCACGACCGACCGAGGGCACCCCGGAGGGGCGAGCTGATAAGACGGACAATTCAGGCACGCTCACGGCGGCGATGGAAACGCCTGAAGGATGTAGGTAGTGGATCGTCGGGTCGAAACGTGCGGAGGTGGGCCCGGATGGGTGTTGCCGCCGCAGTGACTGGGGTTCGGAACGAAGGGGGCGACACCCATTCGGGCTCACCGCATAAGAGGAAAGCCACAGGAGATTCCGCAGCAGCCGCGCGAACGAGCGCAGCACCGCCCGATCTGGGAACCTACTCCACATACGCGATGGAAATAACGAAAAAACCGGCCACAGGGGCCGGTTTTTCAGAAAGCGTACAGACGCCTAGAGCTTGGCTTCAAACTCCGGCAGCGCGTCGAACAGGTCCGCCACCAGGCCGTAGTCCGCCACCTGGAAGATGGGGGCGTCCTCGTCCTTGTTGATGGCGACGATGACCTTGGAGTCCTTCATTCCCGCGAGGTGCTGGATCGCGCCGGAAATGCCGACGGCGATGTACAGGTCCGGGGCGACGATCTTGCCCGTCTGGCCCACCTGCATGTCGTTGGGTACGAAGCCGGCGTCGACGGCCGCACGGGACGCACCGATAGCGGCGCCCAGCTTGTCCGCAATACCTTCGAGAAGCTTGAAGTTTTCGCCGTTCTGCATGCCGCGACCGCCGGAGATCACCACGTCGGCGGAGGTCAGTTCCGGGCGGTCCGAGACCGCGACTTCCTCGCCGACGAAGGCCGAGATGCCCGCGTCGTGCACCGCGTCCACCGCCTCGATGCTGGCGCTGCCACCCTCGGCTGCAACCGCGTCGAAGGCCGTGGTGCGCACGGTGATGACTTTCTTGGCGTCGGCGCTCTGCACCGTGGCCATCACGTTGCCCGCGTAGATGGGCCGCTCGAAGGTGTCGGAAGACTCCACGGCAGTGATGTCGGAAACCTGGCCGACATCCAGCAGCGCCGCGACACGCGGCATGAAGTTTTTGCAGTTGGCGGTTGCCGGCGCGACGATGTTGTCGTAGCCCGCGCCCAGCTCAGCGACCAGCAGGCTGATGTTCTCGGCCAGCTGGTGCTCGTAGGCGGCGTTGTCGGCGACCAGCACCTTGCCCACGCCGGGCACGGCGGCGGCGGCTTCACCGGCGCCGCCGCAATTGGCGCCCGCGACCAGGATATCGATGTCCGCACCCAGGGCCTGGGCGGCGGCGACGGCGTTGAGCGTGGCGCCCTTGAGGCCGGCGTTGTCGTGTTCTGCAATTACCAGAGTACTCATGAGATTACCTTTGCCTCGTTCTTCAGTTTATCCACCAGCTGGTCGACGTCCTCGACCTTGATCCCCGCCTGGCGCTCCGCCGGCGGCGCCACCTTGACCTGGGTCAGGTGCGCGGTCACGGTCACACCGAGATCTTCGGGGGTGAAGACATCGAGGGGCTTTTTCTTGGCTTTCATGATATTGGGCAGGGAGGCGTAGCGCGGCTCGTTGAGACGCAGGTCGGTGGTGACGATGGCCGGCAGGTTCAGGCTGACAGTCTGCAGGCCGCCGTCCACTTCGCGGGTCACATTGACCTTGTCGCCCTCTACAACCACTTCGGAGGCGAAGGTGCCCTGCCCCATGTTGGCCAGCGCGCCCAGCATCTGTCCCGTCTGGTTGTTGTCGCCGTCGATGGACTGCTTGCCGAGGATGACCAGCTGGGGCTCTTCCTTGTCGAGCACGCCCTTGAGCAGCTTGGCCACCACGAGCGGCTCCACGTTGCCGTCCGTCTCTACCTGGATGCCGCGATCGGCCCCGAGGGCCAGTGCGGTACGGATCTGCTCCTGGCAGCTCTTGTCGCCCACGGACACGGCGATCACCTCGGTGGCGGTGCCCGCTTCCTTGAGGCGCACGGCCTCTTCCACGGCGATCTCACAGAACGGGTTGATGGCCATCTTGACGTTGTTGAGGTCGACGTCGCTGCCATCCGACTTGGCGCGGACCTTGACGTTGTAGTCAACCACGCGCTTAACGGCTACAAGAACCTTCATGGATTCTCCATCAGATTTCAGGTGGATTGTGGGGTGTGCGGCAGCGCCTGGGGGCTGCTCCCGGGTAAATCTGGCGCGCTATGTTGCCTATATAAGCGTCCGTGGTCAATAGCCATTCATGACAGAAATAGTGGCCGCGGGTGACACTCGCAAGGAGCCCGGGATACCCCCTTTCGCGGGTACAACGGCAACCCAAAAAATCTGCCTTGCCGTGGTTTTTATTCGTTAGAAATTATATACTTATGCGCCGCCCGAATCCGGGCCGGACAGGCCCGGCACGCGCAATCACACGCAGCGCCACCGACCGTCACGAGCGCCGTGACAAGCGCGGCGACAGGGCGGCAGCGAGAGCGTCAACAGAGGCCTCAATAGAGAGCGTCAACAAGAGGAGACCGCCGTGGAACGTGAAGCTATGGAATACGACGTTGTCATCGTCGGCGCCGGCCCCGCGGGGCTGGGCACTGCCTGCCGACTGATGCAACTCGCGCAGGAGAACGAGAAAGAGATCACTGTCTGTGTCGTCGAGAAAGGATCCGAGGTCGGCGCGCACATTCTCTCCGGCGCGGTCATGGATCCCAGGGCGATGAACGAGCTGTTCCCGAACTGGAAAGAACAGGGTGCGCCCCTTGACGTCGAGGTGACCGAGGACCAGGTGCTGATGATGACGGGCGAATCCAGCGCCGTCAGCGTGCCGCTCATATTCGCGCCCGGCTTCAAGAACCACGGCAACTACGTCATCAGCCTGGGCAACGTCTGCCGCTGGCTGGCCGAACAGGCCGAGGGCATGGGTGTGGAGATCTACCCCGGCTTCGCCGCCGCCGAGGTGCTTTACAACGAGGACGGCAGCGTGAAGGGCATCGCCACCGGCGATATGGGTATCGCCGAGGACGGCAGCCACAAGGACTCCTACATGCCCGGCATGGAACTGCATGCCAAATACACCGTCTTCGCCGAGGGCTGTCGCGGCCACCTCGGCAAGCAGCTTATCCGCAAGTTCAGCCTCGACGCAGGCTGCGACCCGCAGCACTACGGCATCGGCTTCAAGGAAATCTGGGACATCGATCCGGCCAAGCACAAGCCCGGCCTGGTAGTCCACACCACCGGCTGGCCCGCCGCCAAGAATACGGCCTCGGGTACCTACCTCTACCACTCGGACAACAACCAGATCTCCATCGGCTACGTCGTGCCGCTGAGTTACGAGAACCCCCACCTGTCCCCCTTCGACGAGTTCCAGCAGTGGAAGCACCACCCGAAAATTCGCCACTTTCTGGAGGGCGGCACCCGCGTCTCATACGGTGCGCGAGCGCTGGTCAAGGGCGGCCCGAGGTCGCGGCCGAAGATGAGCTTCCCCGGCGGCCTGCTCGTGGGCGATGACGCCGGCACGCTGAATTTTGCGCGCATCAAGGGCACCCACACGGCCCTTAAATCCGGTACGCTCGCCGGCGAGACGCTGTACGAGGCGCTGGCCGGCGGCGCGGAGGGCGGCCAGGATCTCACGGCTTACGCCGAGCGGTTCAGCCAGTCCTGGCTCAACGACGAGCTGCACAAGTGGCGCAACTTCGGTGCCTACCTGCACAAATTCGGCACGCTCATCGGCCCGGCCCTGGCGTTCATCGACCAGGGTATTTTCCAGGGCAAGCTGCCCTTTACCCTGTCGGACCCGAAACCCGACCACGAGTGCCTCAAACCGGCCGCCGAGATGCCGAAAATCGAGTACCCCAAGCCCGACGGCGAGATCAGCTTCGACAAGCTCTCCTCCGTGTTCCTGTCGAACACCAACCACGAGGAGGACCAGCCCTGTCACCTCACGCTGAAGGACGCGAGCATTCCCATCGACAAGAACCTGCCCCTGTACGACGAGCCTGCCCAGCGCTACTGTCCGGCGGGTGTCTACGAGATCGTCGAGGACGAGGGCGGCCCGCGCTTCCAGATCAACGGGCAGAACTGTGTCCACTGCAAGACCTGTGACATCAAGGACCCGGCCCAGAATATCGTCTGGGTAACCCCCGAGGGCTTCGGCGGACCCAACTACCCGAACATGTAGCCGGTCAGTCGGGGGCCAGGGCAAACACCGCGCCGGCGGAACACACCCGGGGCCCGTCACCACCCTCCTCCGCCAGGTCTACCAGGCGGTACCAGGCGGCGCGTGTACACAGGGCCGACAGGCCGTGGTCGAGGCGCAGCGCCGCGACGTTGTCGACCCGGGGTTCGGGGAAGAGCGCGTGCTGCTCATCCACCACCACCGCGCGGCCCGTGTTCAGCGTGGCCGTCAACACCGGCTCGCCCGCCCTCTCGCCGCTCTCGAAATCCGTCACCAGTAGCGGGTGCAGGTCCACCGCAATACGCCATTTCTCGACCGGCGTAACCAGGTAGTATTCGCCGTCGTCCTCCCGCCGCAGGATACTGGCGAACAGGCGCACCAGGCTCTCCCGCTCGATGCGTCCGCCCTCGTGATACCACTGGCCGTCGGACGCGATCCTGATGTCGATGTCCCCGGACAGCGGCGGGTCCCACAGGTGCAGTGGCGGGGACTCAAAATTGCGCTTTCCCGGCAACTGCCGTTCGATATTGTCGAGGTCACTTGTCACAGGCTTTCCTCTGGTTTCCGCCCCCCGGCTGCGATATAACGGGGGCAACAGCAATAAAGACGCTTCTCATGATTAACTGGATACGCAGCGTAGTTGTCAACTGGCTCAAGAAAAAGTCGCCGTTGCCCGCGACGCCCCTGAGTGACTTCGAGCGCATCCGGCATGAGCTGAAGCCATGCGACATTCTGCTCGTGGAGGGCCGCTCCCGTGTCAGCGAGGTGATCAAGGTGGTCACCCAGAGCAGCTGGTCCCACGCCGTCCTCTATATCGGCCGCGTGCACGACGTGGAGGACCCGCAACTGCGGGAAGTGCTGGGCCGCCACTACCACGGCAACGCGGACCGCCAGCTGATCATCGAGAGCGAACTGGGCATGGGCACCGTGGTGCGCCCCCTGACGGTCTACGAGGGCGAACACCTGCGCATCTGTCGCCCCCGGGGGCTGGGTTTCAAGGACAGCCAGAAGGTGATTGCATACGCCATCGGGCGCCTCGGGACGGGCTACGACGTGCGACAGATCTTCGACCTGCTGCGCTTTCTCTTTCCCTGGTCTATCCTGCCCCGCCGCTGGCGCTCATCCCTGTTCACCGCCAATGCCGGCAAGAGCACCCACACCGTGTGCTCGACCATGATCGCGGAGGCGTTCGGCCATATCCAGTTTCCCATCCTGCCGCTGGTGAAACGCATGGAGGGTGACCAGGTGCAGCTGTTCATGCGCAACCCCAGGTTGTGCACGCCCAGCGATTTCGACTACTCGCCGTACTTCGACATCATCAAGTACCCCTTCCTGGACTTCCACCGCTACGCGGAGCAGCGGCTGCTGCCCTGGCAGGGTGCGGCCACGCTGACGGACGACGAGCGGGGCCTGTACGTCATCGCCGATGGGGAGTTGGAGCCGCTCTACGACGACACCCAGTAGCAGCGGGTACTATTCTGCTAGGCGCAGTCGCCGATCAGGCGCACGTTGATCACGCCGTCGAGGGCGCGCATCCGGTCGAGGATCTCCTCGCTCACGCCCGAGCTGATATCGATGAGATTGTAGGCCACCTCGTCGCGGCTCTTGTTCAACATATCGATCACGTTGATATTCTCGTCCGCGAGAATGGAGAGCACGCTGCCCAGTATCTTCGGCACGTTGTCGTTGGTAACCGAGAGCCGACAGCCGCTGACGCGCTCGAGTTGCAGGGTGGGAAAATTGACCGAGTTGCGGATGTTGCCGTTCTCGAGGAAATCCCGCAGCTGGTCCGCCGCCATGATCGCGCAGTTGTCCTCGGCCTCCTCGGTACTGGCGCCGATGTGGGGCATGAGGATGACGTCGTCGCGGCCGATCAGTTCGGGTGTGGGAAAATCTGCGATGTAGGCGCGCAGCCTGCCGCCGTCCAGGGCCTCGAGCAGCGCAGCCTGGTCGACGATTTCCTGGCGTGCAAAATTCAGCAGGCAGGTGCCTTCACGCACGACACCGAGCAGCTCGGCGTTGACCAGCCCGCGCGTGGAGTCCAGCACCGGCAGGTGCAGTGTGATGTAGTCGCTGCGTGAGAACAGCGACGCCAGGTTATCCGCCCTGCGCACCTGGCTGGACAGCCGCCAGGCGGCTTCCACCGACAACGCCGGGTCGAACCCGATGACGTCCATGCCCAGGGTCAGGGCCATTTCCGCGACCAGGGAGCCGATGGCGCCGAGGCCCACGACCCCGAGGGTCTTGCCGATCAGCTCGCTGCCCTTGAACTGCTTCTTGTTCGCCTCCAGGGTGCGATTCAGCTCGGTGTGATCGTCAATGCCCGCGAGGGTGTCGACGTACTCGATGCCTTCCACCACACCCCGGGAGCCCAGCAGCAAGCCGGTCGCCACCAGCTCCTTGACCGCGTTGGCATTGGCGCCGGGGGTGTTGAACACGGGAATACCCCGGGCGGTGCAGGCGGCCACCGGGATGTTGTTGAAACCCGCCCCGGCACGGGCGATGGCGAGAATCGAGTCGGGTATATCCTCGGCGGCCAGCTTGTGGCTGCGCAGCAGGATGGCGTCGGGGCTGGCGAATTCGCTGGCGATTTCGTAGGTGTCCCTCGGGAGTCGGTCGAGCCCCTTGAGGGAGATCTGGTTGAGCGTCAGTACCTGTGTAGCCATGTTGTCCTCTGTCGGGTCGTCAGTTGGCGACGATTTCGGCGCTGGAGCGCTGGCCCCGGCGGTATTCCGCGTCCACCAGGCCGGCGTACTCGGCCCGCACCTGGTCGCGCAACTGGTCGCGGTCCGCCGCCTGCAGCGCCTCCAGCGACCCCGGGTGCACCCGGGACAGCTCCACCACGACCGCGTCGCCGGCACCGGTCACCACGTACTCGCGCACCGCGTCCTCCGCGCCCGGGGCGGGCAGCTCGAACACCCGCCGCAAGACCTCCGGGGGCACGTTGAAATTGCCCCGGTCCGCGGCCAGCTCCACCTGCCAGGGGAAGTCCCCCTCGGCGGCGATCTCGTCCATCGGCCTGCCCGCCGCCAGCTGGGCGAGGGTGTCCTGTGCGGCGTCGGCGACGGCGGCAGTGGTCGCCGCCTCCTCCAGCACCGCGCTGATCTCGCCCCGAAGCTCGACCAGGGGACGCGGGACCGGGGGGTTGTGGGTGCGTACCCGCACGACCGCGAAACGGTCACCGGGCAGCTCGATTACCTCGCTGTTGTAGCCGGCGTTGAGCACGTTGTCGGAGAAGGCCGCGTCTCTGAGGGGCGCGGCCGTAAAGGGTCCCTCCCCGTGAAAGCGGGTGACACCGTCGATACGCTGGATTTCCAGCTCCAGTTCCGCGGCCGGCGAGGACAGGTCCTCGGCATTGAAGGACACATCCCGGAGCTCCTCCACGGCAACCAGGAGGGCGGCGCGGGCCGCCTCCTGCTGGAGGGACGCCTCCAGTTCAGCGCGCAGTTCGTCCAGGGTCGGTACCACGCCCTCGCGGCGCTCGGTGACCAGCACGAGGTGGGTGCCCGCGTCGGTGCGCACCGGCAGGGATACGTCGCCGACGGCCAGCGAGGCGATCACCTCCTCCATCTCGGCGGGAAAGGCGTCGCCGCTGGTGTAGCCCAGGTCGCCACCGCGGCCCGCGGAACCCGGGTCGTCGGAGTACTGCGCGGCCAGTTCGGCGAAGTCGGCGCCGCCGTCCAGGGCCGTGCGGATCTCCTGGATACGGGCCCTGGCCTCCTCGTCGTCGCCCTCGACCAGGATGTGGGAGACGCGGTGCTCGTCGCTGGTGTCGAAGTCCAGGAGGGCCTGCTCGTAGGCATCCAGCACATCGGCCTCCGCCACGGGCTCCCGGTAGCGCTCGGCGTCCAGCTCGATGAACTCCACGTCTACCGACTCCTCGCTGAGGAAGCGGTCCTTGTTTTCCTCGTAGTAGGCGACGATGTCCTCGTCGCTCGCGCCCTCCGCGGAACTGAAGCGATCCCGGGGGATGGTCAGGTAGCGAAAATCCCGCTGCTCCGCGACGATGCGCGCGGACACGTCCAGTTCGGCCGGGGTGGCGAAGTCGCTGGCGGCGAGGCCGTTGCGGACCTGGTTTACCACCATGTCATCGCGCAGGGCCGCCTTGAAATAATTGGGCGTGTAACCGTTCTCCGACAGGACCTGCTTGTAAAGCTCCGGCGAAAATCGCCCGTCGACCTGGAACTGGGCCATCTCGCCCACCAGCCGGCCGATCTCTGCCTCTGAGATGGTCAGGCCCATAGCATCCGCCGCCTGCACCAGGACCTTGCGGTTGATCAGCCCCTCCATCGCCGGCGCCCTGAGCCGGTCATCTTCCAGCATAGCCGGGTCGATGTTGTCCCCCATCTGTGACATGAGGCGGCGCTGTTCGAGGTAGACCGCCTGCTGCAGTTCCCCGGCGCTGATCTCCTCGCCGTTCACTTCGGCGATTCCGTCGGAACCGCCACCCAGCAATATCTGTTCGACACCGAACCCGGCGAAGGCGATAACGATGATGCCCACGATGATCTTGGCACCTGTACCCTGGGAACTCTTGCGTATGTCTTGGAGCATGAAACCATCCCGTTTTAACTAAAAAAAAAGCGCACGAAGGTGCGCCTTTTACTGGCTCCGGAAAATTTAACTCACCGGTAACCCCAGATCGATGCCTGTTCAGCGGTTACCGCGGCGAGTGGAGGATGTCAGGAGTTAACTGAATCCTTTAATGCCTTGCCCGCCTTGAAACTCGGCACGTTTGACGCGGCGATCTGGATCGTGGCGCCAGTCTGCGGGTTGCGGCCTGTGCGGGCATTGCGGTGCTTCACGGAGAAGGTACCGAATCCCACGAGCGAGACCTGGTCGCCTTTCTTCAGGGCGTCGGTGATGCTGTCCAGGACAGCATCCAGGGCGCGCCCGGCATCGGCTTTTGACAGGTCTGCGGCAGCTGCAATCGCGTCAATCAGTTCAGTTTTATTCACACTTATCCCCTTACTAGTGGAATT
>Ga0126341_1000123_pt1 | contig 16697 bp, 14 predicted proteins | sample OrbTmetagenome_FD_97057 | JGI IMG/M metagenome (GOLD analysis project Ga0126341, IMG submission 97057) | Coral microbial communities from Florida Keys, Florida, USA - Orbicella T D metagenome | ecosystem: Host-associated > Invertebrates > Cnidaria > Coral | place: Florida Keys, Florida, USA... | reverse complement strand
CTGCGGGTGATCCGCGCCTGCCGTGAAATGGGTATCGCCAGCGTTGCGGTGCATTCCACCGCCGATGCCGACGCGATGCATGTGCGCATGGCCGACGAATCGATCTGCATCGGCCCGCCGCCCTCGCCGCAGAGCTACCTGTCGATCCCCTCGATCATTGCCGCCTGCGAAGTGACCGGCGCCCAGGCGATTCACCCGGGCTACGGCTTCCTGTCGGAAAACGCCAATTTCGTGCAGGTGATCGAGGATCACGGGCTGACCTTCATCGGCCCCACCGCCGAGCACATCCGCATCATGGGCGACAAGATCACCGCCAAGGACACCATGATCAAGCTCGGGGTGCCTTGCGTTCCCGGCTCCGAAGGCGGTGTGCCCGATCTGGCCACGGCCAAGAAACTGGGCCAGGAAATGGGCTATCCGGTGATCATCAAGGCCACCGCCGGCGGCGGCGGCAAGGGCATGAAGGTGGCCAATTCCGACAAGGAGATGGAAAAGGCTTTCATGACCGCGCGCGCCGAGGGCAAGGCCAACTTCGGCAACGACGAAGTCTATATCGAGAAATACCTGCAAAAGCCGCGCCATATCGAGATCCAGGTCTTTGGCGACGGCAAGGGCACCGCGGTGCACCTGGCCGAGCGCGACTGTTCGCTCCAGCGCCGTCACCAGAAGGTGTTTGAAGAGGCGCCCGGCCCGTCGATCACACCCGAGGAACGCGCCCGCATCGGCAAGATCTGTGCCGAGGCGATGGCCAATATCAACTATATCGGCGCCGGCACCATCGAGTTTCTCTACGAAGATGGCGAGTTCTATTTCATCGAGATGAACACCCGGCTTCAGGTCGAACACCCGGTCACCGAAGGCATTTTCGGCGTCGATCTGGTGCGCGAGCAAATTCGCGTCGCCGAGGGTCTGCCGATGTCCTTCACCCAGGACGAGCTGGAAATCAACGGCCATGCCATCGAGGTGCGGATCAACGCCGAGAAGCTGCCCAACTTCTCGCCCTGCCCCGGGCGCATCACCCAATACCACGCCCCCGGCGGGCTTGGCGTGCGGATGGATTCGGCGCTTTACGACGGCTATTCCATCCCGCCCTATTACGACAGCCTGATCGGCAAGCTGATCGTGCACGGCCGTGACCGGAAAGAGGCGCTGGCGCGTCTGCACCGCGCGCTGGGAGAGCTGATCGTCGATGGTGTCGATACCACGATCCCGCTGTTCCACGAGCTGCTGCAAGAGCCGGCGATCCTGTCCGGCGATTACAACATCCACTGGCTCGAAAAGTGGCTCGCCCGCAACCTGGGCTGACCGCATGAGTGATCCGGCCCATGCGCTGGACCCGGACCTGGTGCTTCAGGCCTATGCGGCCGGCATCTTTCCGATGGCCGAGCGGCGCGACGACCCGGAGGTTTTCTGGGTCGATCCGCGCCGCCGCGGCATCCTGCCGATCGACGGCTTTCACCTGTCGCGGTCGCTGGCCCGCCGGCTGCGTCGCACGCCGCACGACATGCGCATCAACACCGCTTTCGGCGAGGTAATGCGCGCCTGTGGCGAGCGCGACGAGACCTGGATCAACCCGCCGATCTTCGATGTTTTCCAGACGCTGCACGCCCATGGCTATGCCCATTCGCTGGAGATCTGGCAGGAGGATGCGCTGATCGGCGGCGTCTACGGGCTGGCCATTGGCGGGCTGTTCTGTGGCGAGTCGATGTTTTCGCGCCGCACCGATGGTTCGAAAATGGCGCTGGCCTATCTGATCGACCGCTTGCGGCAGGGTGGTTTCACCCTGTTCGACACCCAGTTCCTGACCGATCACCTTGCCTCACTTGGCGCGATCGAAGTGCCCCGGGCCACCTATCACGGGCTGTTGCGCGCCGCCACGGCGCGCGAGGCTTCGTTTCTGGCGCCGCCCCTCGCGCGCGCCGATCAGGTCTTGCAGCGCATGACCCAGACGTCGTAACGCGCGTGATCGAGCGCGTTGAGCGCCGGCGACGAGGCGATCATCCAGCCCGAGAACACCGGCTGATCGGCGCCCTTTTCCCAGATGTTGAGAAAGGCGAAGGCATCACCAGACGGGTCGCCCTCGGGATAGCGGCATTCGCTCATGTCGATGCGCAGATTTCCAAACTCTGTCGCGCCACCATTGGCCAGCTCGAGATCGGTAGTTTCGCCCGACACCTTGTCGAGGCCGCGCAGAACAGCCCCGTCTCCGCGCGCGGCGGGCTCTTGCGCCGCCAGCGGGAACGCGGCCAGGCACAGGGCGGCCAGAACCGGATGTTTCATCAGCTCTCTTCCCCGCCGGAGACGAATTTCAACAGAAGCGAGATCAGGCTCACCGCGCCTTGGGTGTCTTCCATTTCCTGGCCCGGCTCGTAATAGAACGGCGATCCGCCCGGCACGATTTCCACGAAATTGCCGCCCAAAAGCCCCTCCTGCGCGATCACCACCGCGCTGTCATCGGGGATCTGGATGCCGTTGGCGACGGAAAAGACTGTGTCGGCGCGAAACGTTTCGGCGTTGAGCGCGACGTCGGTGACGGTGCCGATCTTGACCCCGGCCAGCCGCACATCGGTGCCCACCTGCACCCCTTCGAGCGAGCGAAAGCTCGCATGAAGCGGATAGCCCTGGCTGCCCTGGGCCAGCCCGGCGGCCTGACCGGCATAGATCAGAAAGCCCAGCGCCACCGCCAGAACGGCGCCACCGACGAGAACTTCGGTTTTGTTTTCAGACATGTGCGCGACCTTATTCGGGGGTCCAGGCCTCATAGTCCTGCCGCGGGGCAGGCTCTGCCCGGCGCAAAGATCCGGCTGGCGCATAGGCCAGCGGCGTGCCTGTCAGGTTTTCCTGGTGCGGCTTTTCCCAGGCCTTGTGCGGCAGCGGGCGTTTGTTCGGCGGCTCTTTCATCGTGTGGTGCAGCCAGCCGTGCCATTCCGGGTTCACCCGGCTGGCCTCGGCCTCACCGTTGAACATCACCCAGCGGCGCTTGCCATCACGGGTCTCGAAATAGACATTCCCCTGATCGTCGTCACCTACCTGCACGCCGTTGCGACGGGTGTAGAGCTGGGTGTTCAGCGTCGAACCGTTCCACCATGTCACGGCGCGCAGAAGCGTGTTCAGGATACCCATGGAAGCCTCCGATTTGCTTGTGATCGGTATGGATCAAGCGGCGGCAAAGATCCAGCCGCAATGCCCGCCGGTCCGTCGCGCCGGGTTGGGCGAAGGCCGGGCTGACGCCCGGCCCACGAGATCAGTCACCCGGCGGTGGCGGGGGTTTTCTCGGCATCGGCATAGATCATCAGCGGTGCGGCGTCGGATGTGACCGCCTCTTCGTTGACGACAACCTCGTCGACGTTTTCCATCCCCGGCAGGTCGAACATCGTGTCGAGCAGGATATCCTCGAGGATCGAGCGCAGGCCACGGGCGCCGGTCTTGCGTTCGATGGCGCGCTTGGAAATCGCGGTCAGCGCCTCATCGGTAAAGGACAGCGTGGTATCCTCCAGCTCGAACAGCCGCTGGTATTGTTTGACCAGCGCGTTCTTGGGCTTGGTCAGGATCGTCACCAGCGCGTCTTCGTCGAGATCCTCGAGCGTGGCCAGAACCGGCAGACGGCCGACGAATTCCGGGATCAGGCCGAATTTCAGCAGATCCTCGGGCTCGAGATCCTTGAACACCTCGCCAACGCCACGGTCGTCATTGTCGCGCACATCGGCGCCAAAGCCCATCGCCGAGCCCTTGCCCCGCTGGGCGATGATCTTGTCGAGCCCGGCAAAGGCCCCGCCGCAGATGAACAGGATGTTGGTGGTGTCGACTTGCAGGAACTCCTGCTGCGGATGCTTGCGCCCGCCCTGCGGCGGCACCGAGGCGACGGTGCCTTCCATTAGCTTGAGCAGCGCCTGCTGCACACCCTCGCCCGAGACGTCGCGGGTGATCGAGGGGTTTTCCGACTTGCGGGTGATCTTGTCGACCTCGTCGATATAGACGATGCCGCGCTGCGCCCGCTCGACATTGTATTCCGAGGATTGCAGCAGCTTGAGGATGATGTTTTCCACATCCTCACCCACGTAACCGGCCTCGGTCAGCGTGGTGGCGTCGGCCATGGTGAACGGCACGTCGAGGATGCGCGCCAGCGTCTGTGCCAGCAGCGTCTTGCCGCAGCCGGTGGGGCCGATCAGCAGGATGTTGGATTTCTGAAGCTCGATATCTCCGGATTTCGCCGCGTGATTGAGCCGCTTGTAGTGGTTGTGCACCGCGACAGAAAGCACCCGCTTGGCCACTGCCTGACCGATCACGTAGTCATCGAGCACCTGACAGATCTCTTTCGGCGTGGGCACCCCGTCCGAACTCTTGAGCCCGGCCGATTTGGTTTCCTCGCGAATGATGTCCATACAGAGCTCGACGCATTCATCGCAGATGAACACCGTCGGTCCGGCAATCAGCTTGCGCACCTCGTGCTGGCTCTTGCCGCAGAAGCTGCAATAGAGGGTGTTCTTGCTGTCACCGCCGGTTGTCGTCGCCATGTCTTACCTTTCGGAGCCGTCTTGTGCTCTTGTGACGCTGCGCTCACCACCGCCACAGGCTTTCACCCAGCTTAGGACAGGCGGCAAGGGGTCACAATTGCAAAATGTCCCCTGCCGCCCCTTGCTTAGTCTTCGTCGCCCGCCTTGGCGCGATTTTCGACGATCTCGTCGATCAGGCCCCAGTCCTTTGCGTCCTCGGGAGACATGAAGTTATCGCGTTCCAGCGCGGCTTCCACCTTTTTCAGGGTCTGGCCGGTGTGCTTCACGTAGATTTCATTCAGCCGCTTCTTCAGCTTAAGCGTTTCCTCGGCGTGGATCATGATGTCCGTCGCCTGCCCCTGATAGCCGCCCGAGGGCTGGTGCACCATGATGCGGCTGTTGGGCAGCGAGAAGCGCATGCCCTTTTCGCCGGCGGTCAGCAGCAGCGAGCCCATCGAGGCCGCCTGGCCGATCACCAGGGTCGAAACCTTGGGTTTGATGTATTGCATCGTGTCATAGATCGAAAGACCGCTGGTCACCACGCCGCCGGGGCTGTTGATGTACATCGAGATGTCTTTCGAGGGGTTCTCGGCCTCGAGGTGCAGAAGCTGGGCCACGATCAGCGACGACATGCCGTCATGCACCGGGCCGGAGACAAAGATGATCCGCTCCTTCAGCAGGCGCGAAAAGATGTCGTAGGCGCGTTCGCCGCGGCTCGTCTGTTCGACGACCATCGGGACGAGCGTATTCATGTAGGTGTCTAACGGGTCGTGCATCGCAGCCTGCCTCTTGTGCTCTGGGGGTTTCTACCCCGCCGGAATTACCAGAGTCTTAGTCATGGGCTTGGGGGGCTGCAAGGGGCGGCGGGGAAAAGGATGCCGCGGCCCCGGGCTCAGGCGCAGGCCAGGGTGCGGTCGTCCTTGTCGGACGGGGCGGCGCGGCCAAAGCGGCTTTCGCCGTAGTCACCGACATAGACCACCGGAAGATCGGGAAAGCGGTTTTCGATATCGGCGCGGATCTGCTCGCCGTCGATGCCGCCGAACTGCCCCTCGTCGATCAGCACCACCGAGGGCAGCCGGGTGATGTCGAGAAATTCCAGCGCCTCCTGCTCGGTGCCCACCCGGCGCACATGCCGGTCCTGGCCATCGAGATAGCCAAGAACGTCGCGGTGCCGCCAGGCGCTGTTGGCCACCAGCAGGATATCGACCGGGGCGCTGCCCTCCCCGGCCGGCGTGGCCTGGTCGTCTTCGGCGGGCGCGACCGGCAGCGCGACGACGACGGTGGTGCCCGCCCCCGGTGCGCTGTTGATCAGCAGGCCGCCGCCGATCTGCTGGCAGACGCCATTGACCGAGGCCAGCCCGAGGCCGCTGCCCTTGCCCACCTCCTTGGTGGTGAAATAGGGCTGCACCGCCCTGCGCACCGTCGCCTCATCCATCCCCAAGCCGGTGTCCGTGACCTCGATGACCACATGTTCGCCGGGGGTCAGGCCGGCGTTGAAATTGAAGGTCGCGGCAAAGCCGTTGGTGATGACCCGCTGCGAGATCGTGACATGAAGATCGCCGCCCGAAGGCATGGCGTCGCGCGCGTTGACCAGAAGGTTGAGCAGCGCCCGCTCGAGCGTGGAATCGTCGATCCCGACCCGGCCCAGGGTGGCGGGCTGCGCGGTCAGGGTCACACCGATGTTGATCGGCGCCACCCGCTTGAACAGCTCGACGACCTGCTCGGCGATGGTGACGACATCGCCGTCGCCCTTGTGCAGCCGGGTCTGGCGGCCGGAGTCCAGCAGCTGATTGGTCAGCCCGGCAGCGCGGTCGGCGGCGCTGATCGCCTCGCGCAGGTAGGTGCCGGATTTCGAGGGATCGATTTCCATCAGTTCAAGGTTGCCGCGCAAGGCCGTGAGAGCATTGTTGAAATCATGCGCCACCCCGGCGACGATCTGGCCCAGGATGCGCAGGTTCTCATCCCGGGCGTTGTTGATCTCGATGTTTTGCAAAGCCCGGTCCGAGGCGCTCTCGAGCGCCGTGATCCGTTTTTTCTCGGCCTCCAGCCGGTCGATCAGAAAGCCGACGATCAGCGCCGAGGCCACCAGCAAGGCGATCATCGCGCTGCACAGGAAGACCAGGCGGAAATCCGGGGTGATCCAGTCACGCAGGGTCATGAACCGCGTCAGCTCGCCGATCACCAGCACCCCGAGGATCGACAGGATCAGCGAGGCCCGCAGGATCACGCTCTGCCGGCGCGGGCCGAACAGGCCGCGAAAATGCGGGCTGTCGCGGTGCGACAATACCAGCGAGAGGTTCAGCAGGAAGACGCCCGCCGCGGTGGAGAGCGACATTTCCTTGAAGCCCAGCACATCGCGCACCGAGGCCGAAGACAAGCCATGTGCCATCAGTGCCGTGCCCGACACCAAGGCACAGAGCGCACTGGCGGTGATGGCGACCGCACGCGCGCCGCGGACCGGCACCGCCAGCGCCACGATCGCGATGCCGAGGCACAGCAGACAGAAGCCCGTGGCCATTGCCATGCCGTCGCCGGGGGCGGGCACGATGCGCTCGCCCGCGGCCAGCCCGCGGCGCATCACCGGCTCGATGAAATAGGCCCCGACCACCGCCGCCAGCGCCAGGGTGGCCAGCGCCGCCACCGCCGGCGGCCATCGGTTGATCGTGGCCAGCGTTCCGATGCCGGCAAAGACCAGCGCCAACGCGGTTTCCGGCACCATCGCCGGAAGATCGGCACGCAGCCGCACCAGCCCCTCGTACCCCAGCCCCCAGCCCAGCCCGAGCACCAGCAGCGCCCAGGCCAGCGGCAGCACCGCAAGAAGGTTCGTCCAGTCCGGCATGTCACGGCGCCGGCGGGTCAGATCACGGGTCATCGACAGGCTCCGCCCAATCGAGAAGAACACATTCTTCAGCGACGATAGCCCGACATCCTTGCCGATGGGTTAATTTTGCAGATTTCGCCGATTTGGCGCGGCTTTGGTGTCGCCGGTCAGCCCCAGTCGCGCAGTCGCGCCACATAGCGCGCCAGCGTGTCGATCTCGAGGTTGACCCGGTCGCCGACCTGCGCCCGCCCCCAGGTCGTCACCTCCTGGGTATGCGGAATGACGTTGATGCCGAACGTGCAATCCGCCACCTCATTGACCGTCAGCGAGGTGCCGTTGAGCGCCACCGAGCCCTTGGAGGCGATGTATTTCGCCAGCGCCTCCGGCGCCCGCAGGGTCAGCCGCGTCGAATCCCCCTCGTCGGTCATCGCCATGATCTCGGCCACGCCGTCGACATGGCCCGAAACGATATGGCCGCCCAGCTCGTCCCCGACCTTGAGCGACCGTTCGAGATTGATCGTGCGCCCCTCGGCCCAGAGACCGAGATTGGTCCGCGACACCGTCTCGGCACTGATGTCCACGTCGAACCAGTCCGGCCCCAGCGCCACCGCCGTCAGGCAGACGCCGTCACAGGCGATGGAAGCGCCGATCTCGATCGTCGCGGTGTCATATCCGGTGGTGATCCGTGCCCGCAGGTCGCCGCGCTTCTCAAGCGCCGCAATCCGGCCCATGTCGGTGATGATCCCGGTAAACATCGTTTTCCCTCGCCGCTGCTGGCGCTTTCGGCCATATTTTCGTCCAGATGGCTTGCTACACAGCCGCCATCCGCAACCGTATGAGGGAAATCCGCCTGATGGGCAACGCCGCCGGAGAGAAAAGGGTCTTCCTGTTCCTACAGGGTCCGCACGGCCCGTTCTTTCACCGTCTGGGACGGATGCTGCGGCTCACCGGGGCGCAGGTCTGGCGGGTGGGGTTCAACGCCGGCGACCGGGCATTCTGGTTTCACCCCAAGAGCTTCATCCCCTACACCGGCACCCCCGAAGGCTGGCCCGAGGCCTTTGCCGGGATGATCGCCGAACGGCAGGTCACCGACATCGTGCTGTATGGCGACACCCGCACCATCCACGCCGAGGCGATCCGGATCGCCCGCGATCTGGGGCTCACCGTGCATGTCTTCGAAGAGGGCTACATGCGGCCCTATTGGGTGACCTATGAGCGCGGCGGAGCGAACGGCCATTCGCGTCTGATGGAGATGCCGGTCGACGAGATGCAGAAGGCGCTGCAACTGTCGGACATGGAGGCGCCGCTGCCGCCGGGCCACTGGGGCGACACCCGGCAACATGTGTTCTATGGCGCGCTTTACCACTGGTTCGTTATGTTCCGAAACGGCGATTACCGCAATTTCCGCGCCCATCGCGACCTGCCGGTGACAATGGAATTCGCGCTGTATCTCAAGCGGCTGCTGCTGATGCCGTTGCACGCGCTGGAGCGCCGCGCCGCGACCTTCGGCATCCGGCACGGCGGCTATCCCTATCACCTCTGCCTGCTGCAACTCGAGCATGACAGCTCCTTCCTCGAACATTCGCCGTTCAAGCGGATGACCGAGTTTCTCGAACTGGTGGTCGAAGGCTTTGCCCAGGGCGCGCCGGGCCATCATCACCTTGTCTTCAAGGCGCATCCGCTGGAAAACGGCCGCACCAACATCCGCCGCGAGCTTCGGCGGCTGGCGCAGAAATACGGTGTCAGGGGCCGGGTGCATTATGTCCGCGGCGGCAAGCTTGCGCCGCTGCTGAACGATGCCCGCAGCGCGGTGACGGTGAATTCCACCGCCGGTCAGCAGGTGCTCTGGCGCGGCATTCCGCTCCGGGTCTTCGGCCGCGCGGTCTATGCCAAACCCGAATTCGTCTCGATGCAGCCGCTCAAGGAATTCTTTGCCGCGCCCGAGCGGCCCGACAACCGCGCCTACAAGGATTACCGCCGCTACCTGCTGGAAACCAGCCAGGTGCCGGGCGGTTTCTACTCGGCCAAGGGCCGCCGCCAGTTGCTGCGGCTGGTGGTCGACATGATGCTCTCACCGGAAGATCCCTATGACGGGTTCAATTCCGGCACCGCGGCCCCACGGCAACAGTTGCGGCTCGTGACCTGATATCCACAGGTGCGGCCTCTGGCGTTTTGATACGGATTCCCGTAGCCTGCGGCAAAAAGCTGAGGCAGCATAACGACAAGGTCGAGGAGACCGAGCAGTGAAAAACCATCAGACAGGATGGGCCCGTTCCGTGGCCCTGCTTCTTGCCGTATCGCTTGCGGCGTCTTGCGGATTGCCGCGCTCCGGCCCGAACAAGCGTGAAATCTTTGCCGGATCGGTGCAGCGCCAGGGCGATGCCTTCATCGTCAGCGTCAACGATCGCGTGACCCGCGCCACCGGTGTGGTGCCCGCACTGGGCTTTTCCGAGACCTTCAAATCCGCCGGCGTGATCGGCTCTGACGTCATCCGCCCCGGCGATACGCTGGGACTGACGATCTGGGAAAACGTCGATGACGGGCTTCTGGCGGGCGAAACCTCCTCCTCCACCCTGCTCGAGACGGTACAGGTCGATGGCGCGGGCTTTATCTTTGTGCCCTATGCCGGGCGCATCAAGGCCGCCGGCAACACCACCGAAGCCGTCCGCCGCATCATCACCCGCAAGCTCGAAGAACAGACCCCCGATCCGCAGGTCGAAATCCGCCGCGAGGCCGGTGACGGCGCCACCGTCTCGGTGGTCGGGGCGGTGGGCGCCCAGGGCGTCTATGCGATCGAGCGGCCGACCCGCACGCTGTCGTCGATGATGGCCCGTGCCGGGGGCGTGACCATCGAGCCCGAAATCGCCCAGATCACCGTCACCCGTGGCGGTCAGACCGGCAAGATCTGGTTCGAGGATCTCTATGCCCATCCGCGCATGGACATCGCCCTGCGTGGCGGCGACAAGATCCTGATCGAGGAAGACACCCGCGCCTTTGTCGCCCTCGGCGCCACCGGCGCGCAATCGCGCGTGCCCTTCGAGACACAGACCCTCTCGGCGGTCGAGGCCATCGCCCAGGTCGGCGGGCTGCTGTCGACCTCGGCCGATCCGACCGGCGTCTTTGTCCTGCGCAACGAGGCCGAGGTGATCGCCGAGAACGTGCTGGGCCGCGACGATCTGCAAGGCCCGCAGCGCATGGTCTATGTGCTCGATCTGACCGAGCCCAACGGGCTGTTCCTGGCGCGCGATTTCATCGTCCGCGACGACGACCTGCTCTATGTCACCGAAGCGCCGCTGTCGCAGTGGAACAAGACCATCGCCGCCCTCACCGGCAGCCTTGGCGCGATCACCACGCTGTCCTCGACGGCGACCTCGGTGAACGCATTGGCCTCCGGCGATCTGACCGGCGGCTGACCAAGTGAGCACAGCCGATGACGACAACCGCGCCGGGGCCGCAGGGCCCCGGCGTCTTTATGTCTACAACGGCGGTTTCCTGACCCAGCCCCGACTGCGCCGCATCCTCACGTTGGCCGGCTACGACATCCGCATCGGCCTGCCCGGCCCCGACGACCTGGTGGCGGTCTGGGGCCAGAGCCCGACGGCCCATCGCGGCGAAGCCGTTGCCGCCCGTCGCGGCGCCGGCCTTGTCCGCATCGAGGATGCCTTTCTGCGCTCGCTCCACCCCGGCCGTGCCGGCGGCGAGCCGCCGCTGGGGCTGATGATCGACCATGCCGGAGTGCATTTCGACGCCGCCAGGATCAGCGATCTCGAACGGCTGCTGACCGAGGCGCCGCTCGACGATGCCGCGCTGATGACCCGCGCCGGCGACGCCATTGCCCGGATCCGGGCCGCACATCTGACGAAATACAGCGGTTTCGACGCCATGACCCCGGCACCGGCGCCCGGCTATGTGCTGGTGATCGACCAGACCCGCGGCGATGCCTCGGTCACCGCCTCGGGCGCGGCGCGGGCGCAGTTTCAGGAGATGCTGGTCTTTGCCCAGGAGGAACACCCCGGCACGCCGGTCGTCATCAAGACCCACCCCGAGACCGCCCGCGGCCTGCGCCCCGGCCATTTCACCGAGGCCGACGCCAACGACCGCATCACCCTGCTGAGCGAGCCGGTCAGCCCCTGGCGGCTGTTCGAGGGCGCTGTCGGGGTCTATACCCTGTCGTCGCAGATGGGCTTCGAGGCGATTTTCGCCGGCCACAAGCCCCGCGTCTTCGGCCAGCCCTTCTATGCCGGCTGGGGGCTGACCACGGATGAGACCCCGGTGCCCCGGCGCGAACGCCGACTGACCCGGCATCAACTCTTTGCCGCCGCGATGATCCTCTATCCGCGGTGGTATGATCCGTTCACCGACCGACTCTGCGGCATCGAGACCGCGCTCGACGCCTTCGAGGCCCGCACCCGCGCCTGGCGCGAGGATCATCGCGGCTGGGTCGCCTCGGGCATGCGGCTGTGGAAGCGCCGGCCGTTGCAGAAGGTGTTCGGCCGCGAGCGCCCCATGGTCTTCGAAGCGGACCCCGCCAAGGCGCGCAGCCGCGCCGAGACCGAAGGCCGCCGCCGCATGGCCTGGGCCGGCAAGGCGGGGGACGGGGATGCGGTGGTGCGGGTCGAGGACGGGTTCCTGCGCTCGCGCGGGCTGGGCGCGAATTTGGTGCCGCCGCTCTCGCTGGTCGCCGACGATCTGGGCATCTACTACGATCCGCGCCGAGAGAGCCGGCTGGAGCGGCTGATCGCCGAAAGCGAGGGCCTGCGCCCCGACGAGCTGCACCGCGCTTACGGGCTGCGACGCGACATCCTCAAGGCCCGGCTGAGCAAATACAACCTGGCAGGCGCCACACCTGCCCTGCCCGAAGGCCATCGCATTCTGGTGCCCGGGCAGGTCGAGGACGACGCCTCGATCCTCACCGGCTGCGCCGGGATCAACACCAACCGCGGGCTGCTCGAGGCGGCGCGCGCGGCCAACCCGCAGGCGGTGATCCTGTACAAGCCGCACCCGGATGTCGAGGCCGGCCTGCGCCGGGGGGCCGTGCCCGAGGCGCGGGATCTGGCCGATCTGGCGCTCGATCACGCCGACCCGGTGACGCTGCTCGATCAGGTGCAGGAGGTCTGGACACTGACCTCGCTGCTGGGCTTCGAGGCGCTGCTGCGCGAGGTGCCGGTGACCACGCTGGGCGCGCCCTTCTATGCCGGCTGGGGGCTGACCCGCGATCACGGCGCGGTGCCCGCCCGGCGCCGGGCGCGGGTGTCGCTCGATGCACTGGTGCATGCCACGCTGATTGCCTATCCGCGCTATCACGATCCGGTCACCGGCCTGCCCTGCCCGCCCGAGGTGGTGGTACAGCGGCTCGCCGGCGGCGCCTTGCCCGGGCCCGGCCCGGCCAATCGGCTGCTGGCGAAACTCCAGGGGCTCTTTGCCAGTCAGGCGCATCTCTGGCGGCGCTGAAACAGCCCTCAGACCCTGCGCCAGACCGACATTACATCCGCCCCCACCGGGCGCACTTCGGCCAGGGCCAGCCGCGGCGCCTCGGCCAGCCGTTCCACCCCCAGCGCGCCGATGGCCGGCTGGCCCTCGGCACCCAGCGCCATGCCGGCGGTGAAACAGATCAGCTCGTCCACCAGCCCGGCCGCCAGCAGCGAGGCGGCCAGTTGCCCGCCGCCCTCGCAGAACACCCGCGTCAGCCCGGCGGCGCCCAGCCCGTGCAAGGCATCGCGCATGTCGACCTGGCGACCGGCCAGCCGACAGGATACCAGCCGTGCCCCCAGCCCCTCCCAGGCCTCGCAGAGCCCCGGATCGGCGTCGGGGCCGTGGCAGAGCCAGACCGGCACATCGCCGGCGGTCTGGGCCAATTGCCCGGTCAGCGGCAGATCGAGCTTGCGCGAGACCACGATGCGCAGCGGCTGATGCCGGATGCCCAGGCCGCGCACTGTAAGCGCCGGGTCATCCGCCCGCGCCGTGCCGCCGCCCACCATCACCGCGTCATGCCGCGCGCGCAGCGCATGCACCTCGCGGCGCGCGCCGGGCCCGGTGATCCACTGGCTTTCGCCGGTGGCAGTGGCAATGCGGCCATCGAGCGTGGTGGCAAGCTTCAGCGTCACGAAGGGCCGGCCCGCCCCGGTCTTGAGGAAAAAGCCCGCGTGATCGCGCGCCGCCTCCTGCGCCAGCACGCCGGTCTCGACCGCGATGCCGGCGGCGCGCAGCATGGCGAGACCCCGGCCCGCGACCCGCGGGTCGTCATCCTCGACCGCCACCACCACCCGGGCCACGCCGGCGGCAATCAGCGCCTCGGCGCAGGGCGGTGTCTGGCCGTGATGGGCGCAAGGCTCCAGCGTGACATAGGCGGTGGCGCTCCGCGCCGCCGCCCCGGCCCGGGCCAGGGCCTGCGTCTCGGCATGCGGCCGCCCGCCCGGCTGGGTCCAGCCGCGCCCGACAACCCGGCCATCGCGGACAATCACGCAGCCCACCGCCGGATTGGGCCAGCAGCGGCCCTGGCCGCGGCGGCCCAGCACCAGCGCATGCGCCATGTGGCGCCGATCCTCGTCTCTCATGCCGCGGGCCTTTCGCCTCACCCTTCTTTCGGGGCGTCCGGGCGAAGCTCGCTGACGAATTTGTCGAAATCGTCGGCGGCCTGAAAGTTCTTGTAAACGCTGGCAAAGCGCACATAGGCAACGGTGTCGATCCGGGCCAGGCTCTCCATCACGATCTCGCCGATCTGCTTCGAGGGGATGTCGGTCTCGCCCATGCTTTCGAGCCGCCGCACGATGCCGGAGATCATCTGATCCATGCGCTCGGGTTCGACCGGGCGTTTCTGCAAGGCGATTCGGATCGAGCGCTCGAGCTTGTCGCGGTCGAAATCCTCACGCCGTCCGTTTGTCTTGATCACCACCAGATCGCGCAGCTGCACCCGTTCATAGGTGGTGAAGCGCCCGCCACAGGCCGGGCAAAAGCGCCGCCGCCTGATCGAGACATGGTCCTCTGCGGGCCGTGAATCCTTGACCTGAGTGTCGATATTTCCGCAAAACGGACAGCGCATTGGCCGTTCCCCTTTTCCTCTAATCCGCCTCTTATGGGTCTCCTTGCCCACTTATCCACAAAGTATAGGAGAGCCGCCCGCATTTGGGTAGAGCGAAAATCGCACAACAATATTGTGTGGCGCATGGGTCAAGGGGAATTTTGTCTTGGATTACCCGGTCTCTGCCTCGGCGCGCCAATTGTAGCGTGAATGTAGCGTGAAACCGATATTTGCAGAGTTTGAAAGCAATATTTGCAGCAGACGGTTTCTCGAATTCACCCTGTGACGCGCCGCTCTCGGAACGACGGCATAACCGGAACGTCAATGGACGAGTCGATTAGGTCGACAACGCTCTTGCCCCCCTTGATCGGCAACATCATCTCGCGCTGAGTGAGGTCTCTGGGCTTGCGGTATGCATCGAGCTTGGACTTCTTCCGACCGATCGCGGCGGCCGTCACCGTGTCGAGCATCGCAGGCACGTTGATCGTCGCGCCCGCGAACATCTCTGCCACGGTTATGATTTGAACTGCCGGAATTTGCCCGATAAATGTATCGATCTTGCCGAACTCACGAGCAGCATCGCGCATGCCCTTAGTCGGTTCATGAGCGCAGATCAGCACGCCGATGGCCTTATCGTCACGGGTCAGTCGGCGCTGGGTTTCCACGGTTCCACCGAGGTCCCGAACCATTCCAGGATTGAGGTTGCGCCCGCCTTTGACCGACACAATCCCGCGGCTGCGGTCATCGCTGGCCGTAAGGTAGTAGAAGCTTCCGTCAATCCCGCCATCGCCGCGGAACTTGCCAGAGTGCATCGCCCCGAGCGCAGTGACCGCCCACTCCTCGAACTTAAAGGGATGGTTCTCGGCCAGCCAGAGCGCGCCGTCTGCACTCTTGGGGATGCCGAAGACGTCGTATTTGATGCCCGGGAAATGGTGTTTTAAACGGTCTTGAACAACGTGCATGGACTGAACGGCAACATCGATTCCGATCCATTTTCGCCCGAGTTCCTGCGCTGCATGCAGCGTTGTCCCGCAGCCGCAGAAGGGATCCAGGACGACGTCTCCGGGTTTTGACGACAGCGAGATGATCCGTTCCAATAGCTTGAGGGGCTTTTGCGTCGGGTATCCCAACCTCTCCCGGGCTTGCGAATTTAGAGGTAGGATATCTGTCCAAACGTCGGGTAATGGTAACCCTTTCTGTTCGTCGAGATAGCGCTTGAATTGTGGAACTCTTCCCGGCGCAGACTGACTTATCAAACCGGCTTCCAATGCAGCCTGCATCCGGTGCTCGGTCCAGCGCCAAGTACGTGTCACACCCATAAACTCGTACTCTAGGTTAGGGCGGTTCTTGTTCGGGTTTAACAAATTGTCGAGGCGGTAGCGCCGCCCATCGTCATCGAAGTGGCAGTACTTAGACGCTGTTTTTGCGGGAAGATTGTCAGGATCATAAGGCGAGTAGACCGCATCCTCATTCCATGTCGACTGATCGCTCTGTCGATATGCGAGCAGGACGTCATGCGTGTTCGGCAGCCGCCTTTTCATCAAGGACTTTCCGGTGTTCCTCTGCCAGATGATTTCGTTCTGGCAGAGGTCCGGACCAAAAATGCCGTCTAGAATGATCTTCAGATAGTGGCTCGCATTGGGGTCGCAGTGCAGATAGAGGCTTCCGGTTTTCTTCAGGACGCGACGGAGTTCCACCAAGCGGATGGTCATCATTGTCAGGTAGGCAAGCATATCGTTGGTGCCGAGGATAAGTCGCAATGAGGACAGAACGTCAGCTGCCTTGGTCGGAGTGGCAAGCACATCGTCGAACGCCGCTTCGGCGGCGTCTCCCCAACTCCAAGTATCATCGAACGTCGTGATCTGCGAGTCCGCCCATCTGGTTTTATCCGGGCTCTTAGGGTCAGGACTCATAGCCAGTAAATGACGAGTGCGGCGAGAGCGATGGCTGACAGGAAGACCTTCGGGCACCGGTCGTATCGGGTCGCCACACGCCGCCAATCCTTCAGCCTGCCGAACATGATTTCGATCCGATTGCGGCGTCTGTAGCGGCGCTTGTCGTACTTGACGGTTTTCTTGCGCTGCTTGCGACCGGGGATGCAGGCGCGTATCCCTTTGTCTTTCAACGCTTCTCGGAACCAGTCGGCGTCATACCCTCGATCTCCGAGCAGCCATTCCACCTTTGGCAAACTGCTCACCAAGGCGCGGGCACCGATATAGTCGCTGACCTGACCGGCAGTGACAAACAGGTTGAGCGGTCGGCCCTGACTATCGCAGACCGCATGCAGCTTTGTGTTCATGCCGCCTTTGGTCCGACCTATCAGGCGTCCAGGCCCCCCTTTTTCACGCCCATGCTGGTCGCTGTG
>Ga0126341_1000122_pt1 | contig 16783 bp, 13 predicted proteins | sample OrbTmetagenome_FD_97057 | JGI IMG/M metagenome (GOLD analysis project Ga0126341, IMG submission 97057) | Coral microbial communities from Florida Keys, Florida, USA - Orbicella T D metagenome | ecosystem: Host-associated > Invertebrates > Cnidaria > Coral | place: Florida Keys, Florida, USA... | reverse complement strand
GCCGCATATCGATATGCTCGTGCAATGGGTACAATTGCTCTTTGCCGGAATGGGCGAAGATCTGGGCCCGGGGCTCAGGCCCTGACCGCCGGAAACTGAGAGGGATCAAACGCATGTGTGGCCTGGTTGGAATGGTGGCAAAAGGGGGTGTCGCGCCGGACATCTACGACGCCCTGACAGTGCTCCAGCACCGCGGCCAGGATGCCGCCGGTATCGTGACCTGCGAGGACGGCCGTTTCAGCCAGCACAAGGGCGAGGGTCTGGTGCGTGACGTGTTCCGCCAGCAGCACATGCAGCGACTCACCGGCCACATGGGGGTAGGGCACGTACGCTACCCGACGGCGGGGAGTTCCGGTCCCGAACTGGCGCAGCCGTTCTACGTCAATTCTCCCTACGGCATCGCCCTGGCGCACAACGGCAACCTCACGAATTCGGAAGCGCTGACGCGCGAATTATTCCAGGACGACCTGCGCCATCTCGCGACGGACTCCGACTCCGAGGTGCTGCTGAACATCTTCGCTCACGAATTGCAGACACTGGGCAAGCTGAGCCCCCGCGCAGACGATATCTTCAAGGCGGTCGAAGCGGTCCACCGGCGCTGCCGCGGCGGCTACGCGGTTGTCGGGCTGGTGGTGAACTACGGCATTCTCGGTTTTCGCGACCCCCACGGGATTCGGCCGCTGGTCATCGGTTCACGGGAACGTGAAGGCGCCACGGAGTACATGATCGCCTCGGAGAGTGTGGCGCTGGACGTGCTCGGCTTCACCCTGGTCGGCGACGTCGCCCCGGGGGAGGCCATCTTCATCGACCAGGCGGGCAACCTCCACCGCCGCCAGTGCGCACAGGAAGCGAAGCTCTTCCCCTGTATCTTCGAGCACGTTTACTTCTCGCGTCCGGACTCCCTGATGGACGGCATCTCGATTTACAAGACACGCATGCGCCAGGGCGCGGCACTGGCGCACAAGATCCGCCGCGAGCGGCCCGACCTGGAGCTCGACGTCATCATCCCGATACCGGACACCAGTCGTATCGCGGCCCAGTCGATGGCCTACGAGCTGGATATCAAGTTCCGGGAGGGCCTCATGAAGAACCGCTATATAGGCCGGACCTTCATCATGCCCGGACAGAGCCATCGCAGGAAATCCGTGCGCCAGAAGCTGAACCCCGTGCCCCTGGAGTTCGAGGGCAAGAACGTGATGCTGGTGGACGACTCCATCGTGCGCGGTACCACCTGCCGGCAGATCATCGAGATGGCGCGGGATGCCGGGGCCGCCAATGTTTATTTTGCCTCCGCTGCCCCGCCGGTGCGCTTCCCGAACGTGTACGGCATCGACATGCCCTCGGCGAACGAGCTCATCGCCCACGGCCGCTCCGTGGACGAGGTGTGTGAGCTGATCGGCGCGGATTGGCTGGTCTACCAGGACCTGGAGGACCTCGTGGAATGTTCCCGGGAGGGCAATCCCGACGTGGAGGGGTTCGACTGCTCCGTGTTCAATGGTGAATATATCACCGGCGATGTCGATCAAAATTACCTTGATCGTGTCGAGCTCTTGCGTAACGATGACGCGCAGACCGAGAGGAGAGCGAAGTTGCAGGCCGAGGGTACCGTGGTCGGCCTGCGCAACGACGCCTGACACCCCGCCATGACAGACCGTGACAAGGACGATCCGCTCGACGGAGCGCATATCGATACACTCGCTATACGGGGTGGAGTGCACCGCACCGGCGAGGGCGAGCACGCCGAGCCTATTTTCCTGACTTCCAGCTACGTGTTCGACAACGCCGAACAGGCCGCGGCGCGTTTTTCCGGCGAGTCTCCGGGCAATGTCTACTCCCGCTATACCAATCCCACGGTGCGCAGCTTTGAGGAGCGCATCGCGGCACTGGAGGGCGCGGAGGCCGCCGTGGGCACTGCGTCAGGCATGGCGGCCATCCTCAGCACGGCGATGGCGCTGCTGCAATCCGGCGATCACGTGGTCTGCTCCCGGGATGTCTTCGGGACCACGACGAACCTGTTCGGCAAGTACATGGCCAGGTTCGGGGTCGAGGTGAGTTTTGTGCCCCTGCTCGATACCGCGGGCTGGGCCGCGGCCGTGCGCCCCAATACCGCCATGCTGTTCCTGGAGACGCCGTCCAACCCGCTGTGCGAGGTGGCGGATATCCGTGCACTGGCGGACCTGGCCCATGCCAACGACGCACTGCTTGTCGTGGACAACTGTTTCTGCACGCCCGCATTGCAGTTGCCCCTGTCCCTCGGCGCGGACATCGTGGTGCACTCGGCGACCAAGTACCTGGACGGCCAGGGCCGCTGTGTCGGGGGCGTGGTGCTGGGCCGGCGCGAGCACATGGACGAAGTCGTGACGTTCCTGCGCACCTGCGGTCCCACGATGAGTGCGTTTAACGCCTGGGTGTTTCTCAAGGGCCTCGAGACCCTGCGCCTGCGCATGGAGGCCCACAGCAGTAACGCGCTGGAGGTTGCCCTGTGGTTGCAGCGTCAGCCGGCGGTGGAAAAAGTGTACTACGCCGGGCTGGAGGATCATCCCGGCCACGCGCTGGCCGCGAGCCAGCAGCGCGCCTTCGGCGGCGTGCTCTCGTTCCTGGTGCGCGGCGGCCGCCGGGAGGCCTGGCAGTTTATCGACGGCACCCAATTCCTCTCGCTGACCGCCAATCTCGGCGATGCCAAGACCACCATCGTGCATCCGGCGACCACCACGCACGGGCGCCTGACGCCCGAGCAACGGGAGGCGGCCGGCATCGCCGACAACCTCGTGCGCGTGGCGGTCGGGCTGGAAAACCCGGCGGACATCCAGGCCGACCTCGACCGTGGTTTCTCAGCCCTGCGCTGACCATGGTGGGTGACAGCCCTGCGCCGACCTTTGTGACAGCCCTGGGCTGACCTTCGTGACAGCCCTGGGCTGACCTTTGTGAATTTAGTCACAACCGGGGCCCTCCCAGGCTCCTGGTTTTTTTGGCTTTTTTGCAACTTCCCGTGGCCCGTGTGGTCGCTGCACATATACACTGTGGTTATATCGTGGTGCAATCCTGCCGCCAGACAGGCAGGGACAGGGGTGCTTGGGTGTCATGAACATCAGGCAGGCAATGGTCGGGGACAAATCCGGCGACAAGGCCGGGCTCGACACGGATTCCGGGGAACGCGCGGTGGACGGGGATTCCAGGAGTCACAAGGTACAGGGCGTGATCGACGCCGCGGTCAAGGAGGTCGGTCGCATCCTGCTCGGCAAGGAGATGCAGATCAGGTTGGCGCTCTGCTGCCTGTTCGCCCGCGGCCACCTGTTGATCGAAGACCTTCCGGGCATGGGCAAGACAACCTTGTCCCACGCGCTCGCCGAGGTGCTGGGCCTCTCCTGGAAGCGCGTCCAGTTCACCAGTGACCTGCTCCCCGCGGACATTCTCGGTGTCTCGGTCTACGACACCGGCGACGCCAGCTTTACCTTCCACCCGGGCCCCATCTCCACCCAGCTCCTGCTGGCGGATGAAATCAACCGCACCACGCCGCGCACGCAGAGCGCGCTGCTGGAGGCCATGGCGGAGGGACAGGTGACCGTGGAGGGGGAGACAAGGGCGCTGCCCGACCCGTTCTTCGTCATCGCCACCCAGAATCCCGTCCACCAGTCGGGTACCTACCCGCTGCCGGAGTCGCAGCTGGACCGCTTCCTGATGCGTCTCGAGCTGGGCTATCCCCATCCGCAGGCGGAGCGGGAGATGTTCGAGCGCCGCGGCGAGGGGACGGACGGCACAGCCACGCCGCGCAGATGCATCGATGCGCAGCAGCTCGAGACCATCCGCGCCTCGGTGCAACAGGTACACGCTTCCGATACGCTGCTCGACTACCTGCAGCGTATCGTCGCCTACACGCGCCAGTCTCCCGAGTTCGAGGTGGGGCTCTCCCCCCGGGGCGCTCTCGCGCTGCTCGACTGCGCCAGGACCTGGGCGGTGATGCACAACCGTGGCCACGTGGTGCCGGAGGATATACAGGTCGTGCTGCCCGCGGTGGCCTCCCACCGGCTGGTGCCCAGCGGCGAGTACGCCGGGGACGGTGCGGCGCTGGTCGAACTCCTGCAGCGCGACGTGGACGTCATAGGCTCCTGACGGGGGCGGTGTGGCCGAAGCGCTGATCGAGCCCGGTTCGGAGTCGCTCCGGGAGCGGGCGCGGAAACGCTGGGCCTCCTGGATCAACCGGCGCATCCCGCCCGCGCGCGAAGTCACCCTGGACCAGCGCCGCATCTTCATCTTTCCCGGCAGGGTCGGCTTCTTCTTCCTGCTGTGCCTGGTCGTCATGCTGATGACCGCGATCAATTTCCAGAACAACCTGAGTTATGCGCTGACCTTCCTGCTGGCGACGCTGTTCGTTATCGCCACGCTGCACACCTATGCCAATCTCTCGGGGCTGACCATCCGGGCCGTGCGCGCGCAACCCGCTTTCCCCGGGCAGCAATCGGAATTCCAGCTGATGATCGAGCGCAGGAAGCGCAGGGATCACTACGCCCTGCATGTGAAGTGGCCCGAGAGCACCGAGGCGCTGGTAAGTCTCGTGGACGAGGATTCCGTCTACGTACAGCTGCACATGGCGGTGGACAAGCGCGGCTGGTTCAAGCCGGGCCGTCTGCTGCTGGAGTCCACGTACCCCCTGGGCCTGCTGCGCTGCTGGACCTGGATAGACCTCGACCTGCACGCCCTGGTTTACCCGCGGCCCCTGGCGTCGCCCGACCTGCCCGGGCTCGCGTCGGACACCCCGGACGGCGCCGCCGTGCCCGTGGTCGGCAGCGACGATTTTTTCGGCATCCGCGACTACCGGCGCGGCGACTCCCTGCGCCATGTTCACTGGAAGGGACTGGCCAAGGGGCAGGGCCTGCAGAGCAAGCAGTACACGGCGTACGCCGAGCGCAGCGTGTGGCTGGACTGGGAGTTGTTCGCCGGACTGGGTGTCGAGCAACGCCTGTCCCACCTGTGCTACTGGACGCTGGAATTTGACGGCAACAACGAAGAGTACGGCCTGCGCCTGCCGGGCGTGCTGATCGAGCCCGGCACCGGCGACAAGCACCGCGACCAGGTCCTGCGCGCGCTCGCCCTGTTCGGGCACGAGGGCGACCCCGGGTGAGCATACAGGAGCAGATACCGCGCAACGCACTGGTGTGGATCATTATCTGCCTGTTCACGCTGATGGCGCCCCACGCGTTGCGCCTGCCACCGTGGGTGCTGGCGGTCTACGTGTTCGCCGTCATCTGGCGTATCCTGGTCTACCGCGGCCGCTGGTCGTTCCCGGGACGCTGGGTGAAGGTGGCGATGACGGTGAGCTGTTTCGCCGGCATCTTCGTGTGGTACGGCACACTCATCGGGCTGGAGCCGACGGTGGCCCTGCTGTTGACGGCGTTCGCGCTCAAGCTCGTCGAGCTGGTGCAGCGCAAGGACGCCTACGTGCTGCTGTTCCTCGGTTATTTCGTCTGTATGACCGAGTTCCTGTTCAGCCAGGACCTGCTCATTACCTTCTACTCCCTGCTCAATGTATTGCTGGTCACCACGGCACTGGTAGCCCTGCACCAGCCTGGAGAGCACCAGTTCAACCGCAAGTCTATCCGTCTCGCCGCTGTGATGGTGGCCCAGGCGATGCCGCTGATGATCGTGCTGTTTTTTGTCTTCCCGCGCTTCGGACCACTGTGGACCGTGCCCATCAAGAGCCACACGGCCAAGACCGGTATGAGCGATTTCATGCGGCCCGGGGACGTCGCCAGTCTCAGCCAGTCCGACGAGGTGGCCTTTCGCGTCAAGTTCGACGGCGAGATTCCCCCGCGCTCGGAGCTGTACTGGCGGGGCCTGGTGTTCAGCCAGCTGAAGGAGGGCACCTGGAGCACCCTGACCTTTTACGAGGTGCCCGCGCAGGAGCGGCGGCCCAGGGAGGTCGAAGTTTCCGGGACGCCCATCGGCTACTCCGTCATCATGGAACCGACGCAGCAGCGCTGGCTCTACGGCCTGCACTACGCGCGCTCCCCACACGGCGGCGTCATGCACGGCTCCGATTACCGCCTGTTTTCGCCGGTGCCCATCGAGGCGGAGTTCATGTACCGGGCGACGACCTGGCGGGACGTCGCGGTGGAGCCCGAGCTGAGCGAATGGCGCCGCGGCATCGAGACGCGCCTGCCCCCCATCGGCGAGGAGCGCACCCGGTCACTGGCGGAACGCATGCGCGACGAGGCGGGCAGCGACGCGGGATACGTGGACGCGGTGCTCGCCCACTTCAACCGCGAGCCCTTCGTCTACACGCTGAAACCCGGGTTGCTGCCGCAGCAGGACCCCATGGACCACTTCCTGTTCGAGAGCCGCCGAGGCTTTTGCGAGCACTACGCCTACGCGTTTGTCATGATGATGCGCGCCGCGGGGGTCCCCGCGAGGGTCGTGGCGGGCTACCAGGGCGGCGAGGTCAATCCGGTCAACAAGACGGTCATCGTGCACGAATTCGACGCCCACGCCTGGGCGGAAGTCTGGCTGCAGGGCCGGGGCTGGGTGCGGGTGGATCCCACCGCCGCGGTGGCGCCGGAGCGCATCGAGTGGGGCCTGGAGGAGGCCATGCAGGGCGAGGGCACCTTCCTCGCCGATTCACCCCTCTCGCCCATGCACTACCGCGGCCTGCCGCTGGTCAACCTCCTGCGCCTGCGCTACGACGCGCTCACCTACCGGTGGCAGAGCTGGGTCGTGGGCTTTGACAACGAGCGCCAGATCGAACTGCTGCACGACTTCTTCGGCGAGATCAGCGCGCGGGTGTTCATCACCATTCTCCTGGGCAGCTGGGCGCTGGTGGTCATCCCGGTCGCTTTTTCACTGCTGCGCCGCCGCGATACCCACGAGCCGAACCCGCTCGACAAGGACTACCTGTTGTTCTGTAGGCAGGTGGCCAAACTGGGCGTGGTGCGTGAGAAGGGTGAGTCGCCTGGCGCCTTCGGGCGACGGGCCGCGGCGGCGCTGCCCGAGTTTGCCGCCCAGCTGGGGCAGATCACCGGCATGTACAACGAACTGGCCTACGGCTACACGGCGAGCGAGGCGCCGCCGGAGTCGGCGGTGCAGGAATTCGGTCGCCTGGTGAAACGCTTCAAGCCGGACCGGCGCCGCGGCTCCGGCCCCGAGATGGCGATCTCCTGAGCGCGCGGTAATCAGGCGCTCAGTTCAGTAATCTCCACCGCCGCGATACGCGCGCCTTCCTCGGCGCTCTTCTGGAATTCAACAATCTTGTCGAAGTTCATGTAGCGGTAGATGTCGTCGGCCATCGAGTCGATCCGCTGCGCGTACTCCATGTATTCCCCGGGGGAGGGGAGTTTGCCGAGCACGGCACCCACCGCGGCGAGCTCGGCGGAGGTGAGGTACACGTTGGCCCCATCGCCGAGACGGTTGGGGAAGTTGCGTGTTGACGTGGACAGGACCGTGGAGTTGGCGGCCACCCGCGCCTGGTTGCCCATGCAAAGGGAGCAGCCGGGCATCTCCGTGCGCGCGCCCGCGGCGCCGAAGATATTGTAGTAGCCTTCCTCCATGAGCTGGTGCTCGTCCATGCGCGTCGGGGGTACGATCCACATCCGCGTCGAGATGGTGCCCTTGTGCTGCTGCAGGAGTTTGCCGGCGGCCCGGAAGTGCCCGATGTTCGTCATGCAGCTGCCGATGAAGACCTCGTCGACCTTGTCGCCGGCTACCTCGGACAGCAGGCGCGCGTCGTCGGGATCGTTGGGGGCGCAGACGATCGGCTCGGTCACCTCGGCCAGGTCGATCTCGATGACCGCGGCGTACTCGGCGTCGGCATCCGCCTTCATCAGGCTGGGCTCTGCCAGCCACTCTTCCATCTTGCGCGCGCGCCGCTCCAGTGTGCGCGGGTCGCCGTAGCCCTCGGCGATCATCGAGCGCAGCAGCACGATGTTCGAATTGAGGTACTCGATGACCGAGGACTCGTCGAGGGCGATCGTACAGCCGGCCGCCGAGCGCTCCGCGGAGGCATCGGACAGCTCAAACGCCTGTTCCACGGTGAGGTCGCCCAGGCCCTCGATCTCGAGGATGCGACCGGAAAAGATGTTCTTCTTGCCCTTTTTCTCGACCGTCAGCAGCCCCTCCTGGATCGCGTAGTAGGGGATGGCGTGCACCAGGTCGCGCAGGGTGATCCCCGGGCGCATTTCACCCTTGAAGCGCACCAGTACCGATTCCGGCATGTCCAGGGGCATGACCCCTGTCGCGGCCGCGAAGGCCACCAGCCCCGAACCCGCGGGGAAGGAGATGCCCATGGGGAAGCGTGTGTGGGAGTCGCCGCCGGTGCCCACCGTGTCCGGCAGGAGCATGCGGTTCAGCCAGGAGTGGATGATGCCGTCGCCCGGGCGCAGGGAGACGCCGCCGCGGGTCATGATGAAGTCCGGCAGGGTGTGCTGCGTCTCGATGTCCACCGGCTTGGGATAGGCGGCGGTGTGGCAGAAGGACTGCATGGTCAGGTCGGCGGAGAAGCCGAGGCAGGCGAGGTCCTTGAGCTCGTCCCGCGTCATCGGGCCGGTGGTGTCCTGGGAGCCGACCGTCGTCATGCGCGGCTCGCAATAGGTGCCCGGGCGCACGCCGTCCACGCCGCAGGCGCGCCCGACCATCTTCTGCGCGAGGGTGAACCCCTTGCCGGTGTCCTCCGGTTGCTCGGGCTTGCGGAACAGGTCGGACTCGCCGAGACCCAGTGCCTCCCGCGCGCGGGCGGTGAGCCCGCGACCGATAATGAGGTTGATACGGCCGCCGGCGCGCACCTCGTCCAGCAGGACTTCGGACTTCAGCTCGAATTCGGACAGCAGCTCTCCGCTCTCGGAGAGAATCCTGCCGTCGTAGGGGCGGATCTCGATGACGTCTCCCATGCCGATATCGTCCACCGGGGCCTCGAACACCAGTGCGCCGGCATCTTCCATGGTGTTGTAGAAAATCGGCGCGACCTTGCCGCCGATACAGATGCCGCCGCTCTTCTTGTTGGGTACGCCCTCGATCTCGTCGCCGAAAAACCACAGTACGGAGTTGGTGGCAGATTTGCGCGAGGACCCGGTGCCGACCACGTCGCCGACAAAGGCGACCGGGAGCCCCTTCGCGAGGATGTCGTCGACCTGTCGCATCGGACCCTTCACCCCGTGTTCCTCGGGCTCCAGGCCGTCCCGGGTCATCTTGTACATGGCCAGGGCGTGGAGGGGAATGTCCGGGCGTGACCAGGCGTCCGGGGCCGGGGAGAGATCGTCGGTATTGGTCTCGCCGGTCACCTTGAACACGGCGACCTTGATGGACTCGGGAACTTCCGGCTCGTCGGTGAACCACTCGCCGTCCGCCCAGGACTGCATCACGGCCCTGGCGTTGTCGTTCCCCGACTCCGCCAGCTCCGCCACGTCGTGGAAGGCCTCAAACACCAGCAGGGTCTGCTTGAGCTCGGCTGCGGCCAGCCCGCCCAGCTCGTCGTCACCAAGCAGGGAGATGAGGGTCTCGATGTTGTAGCCGCCCAGCATCTTGCCCAGCAGCCCGATTGCGGCGGCCTTGTCGATCAGCGGGCACTCGGCCTCGCCGCGAACGACAGCCGACAGGAACCCGGCCTTGACGTAGGCCGCCTCGTCGACGCCGGGCGGTACGCGGGTGCTGATCAGCTCCAGCAGGAAGTCCTCTTCGCCCGCCGGCGGGCTCTTCAGGAGCTCCACCAGTGCCGCCACCTGCTCTGCATTGAGGGGCTTGGGGGGAATGTTCTGTGCGGCCCGTTCGGCCACGTGTTCGCGATAGGCGTCAAGCACTGTGGAGCTCCTTTGCGTCTGGCGACGGGGCCGCGTTCGGGGGCGCGACCCCGCCGGTGTCACCGCGCGGCAGCGGGTTGCTGTGTCGATAAGATCCGGGGGAGGCCGGGGTGTCCGGTGCCGCTGAAATCGGCTGCGAATTATAGCCTACAGGGCAATAAATTTAAACGAATCAAGCCCTTATATCGTGCATTCACCCGGGTGATAACGTACACTCGCCAGCAGCCGCAGCTCCCCCAGGTAATGTCCCGCACATGCTCGATCCCAGCGTCAAAACGCCCTGCATCGGCGTCTGCTCCACCGGTATCGGCGACAGTGTATGCCGCGGCTGCAAGCGCTTCAGTCACGAGGTCATTCACTGGAACAGTTACACCGGGGAACAGAAACGCGTGATCGACCGGCGCCTGTCCGGCTTCCTGTCCCAGTGTGTCAGCAACCGCCTGCGCGTGGTCGACGAGGCGCTGCTCAAGTGGCAACTCGAGGTGCAGCAGGTGCGACACGAACCGCACCACGATGCCTACTGCTGGGTGTTCAGCCTGCTCAAGGCGGGTGCCGGGCAGATAGAGCAGACATGCGACTACGGCTTCGAGGTCGACCTTCGCTACAGGGACATGTCCCTGTCAGACCTGCGCGAGGAGATCGACACCGAGTTCTACCAGTTGTCCGAGGCCCACTACGACCGCTACATGCGGACCCCGGACCTGTTCGACGGGGGTGCGAAGTGAGCGGTACCACGACCACCGCCGTGGATCTCGGACCCGTGCTCGACTTCCTTCCCTGCGCCACGCCCTCCGCCTGGGTGGCGTGTGCACTCGAACACCAGGCACTGCTCCTGGTCGACCACGCCAACTGCGAAAAAAAAGCTGCCTCGACCGCGCTCAACCTGATCTACCGCCACGTCGACCGGCCGGCACTCCTCACACGCATGTCGAAGCTCGCGCGGGAGGAACTGCGCCACTTTGAGCAGGTGGTCGCGATTATGGCGGCGCGGGGTCTGGACTACCCGCAGCTCAGCGCGTCGCGCTACGCGGGCGAACTGCGCAGGGGAGTGCGCAGCAGCGATCCCGGCAAACTCGTGGACACGCTGCTGGTGGGTGCGATTATCGAGGCGCGATCATGCGAGCGTTTCGCCGCACTGGTGCCGGTACTGGATGAAGAGCTGTCGGCGTTCTATGCCTCGCTGCTCAAATCCGAGTCGCGGCATTTCGGCGACTACCTGAAACTGGCGCGCGACGTCGGCGGCAAAGAGGAGGTGGAGCGCCGCCTTCCGGGGCTGCTTGAGCGGGAGAGGGCGCTCATCGAGGGGGTCGATCCCGAGTTCCGTTTTCACAGCGGGGTCCCCGCCTGAGGGCCGCGAGGTCACCAGGCAAAACTTTAGGTTGTAGACCTAACCTATTGATATATCTAAATTAGATAGGTCTACAAGCTGAAACTCTAGAGAAGTTACTTTAAGTGCGGTACCCCGCCCGTCCCAGTCGCCCAGCACCCAGCGGTCACCCGCCGCGGTGGTGTGGTGGCCGGGTCGGTGGGTGTGCCCGTGGATGAGTCGGCGCACACCGTGTTGCACCATGACGCGCTCGACCTCGGCCGGTGTGACGTCGGTGATGTCCTCGGGGCGATTGCCCTGCGCCTCGCGACTCATGCGTCGCAATTCCGCCGCAAGATTGCGGCGATCCTCCAGCGATCTCCGGAGGACGGCGTCGCGCCACGCAGGTTGCCGGGCTTCGCGCCGGAAGGCCTGGTACTCGACATCCGCGCTGCACAGGCTGTCCCCGTGCATGAGCAGGGTGGGTTTGCCATGGAGATCCACGACGCAGGGGTCCTCCAGCAGTGTGGCGCCCGTGTCCCCGCAGAATTTCTCGCCGAGCAGGAAGTCCCGGTTGCCGTGCATCAGGAACAGGGCGCCGCCGCCCGCGGTGAAGTTGCGCAACAGTTCGCGGACCCGACCCGCGAGGGGCGCGTCGTCGTCGTCGCCTATCCAGGCTTCGAACAGGTCGCCGAGAATGTAAAGGGTGCAGCGCGGTATGCCCGCCAGGAACGCCTCGAACGCACGGGTGGTGCCTGGGTGCCCGGCGTCGAGATGGAGGTCGGAGATAAACCAGGTTTCGGCCAAGGGGCGCCGCCGGCGATCAGCCCTCGACGACTTCCACCGCCTCGATCAAGACCGGGTCCCGGGGCACATCCTGGTGGCCGCCGCGGCTGGTCGTATCGACGGCGCGAATCTTGTTCAGGACGTCCTCGCCATCGGTCACGCGCCCGAATACGGCATAGCCCCAGCCCTGGGGATTCTTGCCCGTGTGGTTGAGGAAGTCGTTGTCTTTCACGTTGATAAAGAACTGGGCCGTCGCGGAGTGGGGTTCCATGGTGCGCGCCATCGCGATGGTGCCGAAGTCGTTCTTCAAGCCGTTGTCCGCTTCGTTTTCGATCGGGGCGCTGGTGGATTTCTGCTGCATCTCTGCATCGAAGCCGCCGCCCTGGATCATGAAGTTGTCGATCACCCGGTGAAATATGGTGCCGTCGTAGAACCCGTCCCTCGCGTACTGGAGAAAGTTCGCTACGGTCCCTGGCGCCTTCTCGGTGTCCAGCTCGAGCGTGATGTCGCCGAAGGTGGTGCGGATAATGACCATTTTGTCGTCCTTGGGGTGTGTGGGGTCTGTGTGGGCCTGGGTCGACCGGTGTATTTGTCGCCGGGGAATGATACGGACTTTTGCGCCGGAGTAAAACAGGGTCCGCGGGGCGTGAAAATTGCCGCGAACCCGCTACTTTGGCGGCCCGGCAGCCGCTATAATACGCGACTTTTTCCACGGGCAGTTTAATTCGAGGAACGCCGGACCCATGGGAGACACGGCCCCCGCCAATTTCCTGCAGGCCATCGTCGAGGAGGATCTCGCCAGCGGGCGTGTGTCCGAGGTGGTGACGCGTTTCCCCCCGGAGCCCAACGGTTACCTCCACGTCGGCCATGCCAAGTCCATCAGCGTCAACTTCGGCCTGGCCGAGGCCAACGGCGGGCGTTGCAACCTGCGTTTCGACGACACCAACCCGGAGAAGGAGAGCCAGGAGTTCATCGAGTCCATGCAGGAAGACATCCGCTGGCTCGGTTACCACTGGGACGGGGAAGCGCGTTTCGCCTCCAGTTATTTCGGCCAGCTCTACGAGTGGGCGGTGCATCTCGTGGAAAACAGCGACGCCTATGTCTGCGACCTTGGCCCGGACGAGGCGCGCGAGTACCGCGGCACACTCACCGAGCCGGGGCGCAACAGTCCCTACAGGGAACGCAGCGTTGAGGAGAACCTCGACCTCCTGGCGCGCATGAAGGCCGGGGAGTTCGACGAGGGCGAGAAGGTGCTGCGCGCCAGGATCGACATGGCGTCGCCCAACATGAACATGCGCGACCCCATCCTCTACCGCATCCGCAAGGTGACGCACCACCAGACCGGGGACGACTGGGTGATCTATCCCACCTACGACTTCGCCCACGGCCAGGAGGACGCAATCGAGGGTATCACCCACTCCGTCTGCACCCTGGAATTTGAGGATCACCGGCCGCTCTACGACTGGCTGCTGGAGCACCTGCCGGTGGATTGCAGGCCGCGGCAGTTCGAGTTCGGCCGCCTCAACCCGAGTTACACGGTTACCAGCAAGCGCAAGCTGAAGCAGCTGGTGGACGACGGTATTGTCGCGGGGTGGGACGACCCGCGCATGCCGACTATTTCGGGGATGCGCCGCCGGGGGTACACCCCGGGTGCGATCCGGCGCTTCTGCGAGATGATCGGCACCACCCGCAGCGACGGCGTCGTCGATGTCGCCATGCTGGAGTTCGCCATCCGCGAGGACCTGAATGAAAATGCCCCTCGGGCCATGTGCGTGCTGGAGCCGCTGAAGGTCGTGTTGACGGATTATCCGGAGGGCAAGGTGGAGGAGCTGCGCGCACCCAGGCATCCCACCCGAGAAGACCTGGGGGAGCGAGTGCTGCCGTTTACGCGGGAGCTCTACATCGACGTCGATGACTTTCGCGAGGAAGCGAACAAGAAATACAAGCGCCTGGTCCTCGGCAAGCGCGTGCGCCTGCGCAACGCCTGGGTCATCGAGGCGGACGAGGTGGTGAAGGACGAGAGCGGCCTGATCGTCGAGGTGAGGGCGCACGTCGTACCGGATACCCTTGGCGAGAATCCCGCTGACGGCATCAAGCCCCGGGGCGTGATCCAGTGGGTCTCCGCCAGCCACGGCCGCCGCGCCGAGGTGCGACTGTACGACCGCCTGTTCGATCACGAGGCCCCCGACAAGGGCGACAGAAACTTCCTCGAGCACATCAACCCCGAGTCCCTCGTGGTGGTTCCCGGAGCGTGGGTCGAACCCGCCCTGGTGGATGCCGCCCCGGAAGAGGGCTTCCAGTTCGAGCGCCTGGGCTATTTTGTCGCCGATCGCCATGACCACAGCCCGCAGGCGCCGGTGTTCAATCGCACCATCGGCCTGCGCGATACCTGGACCGGGAGCCAGGAATCAGCATGAGCTTCAGGATCTACAACACCATGACCGGCACGAAGGAGGACTTCGAGCCCCTGGTCCCGGATACGGTGACGATGTACGTGTGCGGTCCCACTGTTTACAACCTGGCGCATATCGGCAACGCGCGACCGGTGGTGGTGTTCGATACGCTGTTCCGGCTGCTCCAGACGCACTTCGGCACCGTGATTTACGCGCGCAATATCACCGATATCGACGACAAGATCATTGTGGCTGCGCGTGAAAGCGGGCGCAGCATCGACTCGGTGACGGGGGAGTTTACCGTCAAGTACCGCGAGGACATGGCGCAGCTCAACGCCCTGGATCCGACCATCGAACCCTGCGCGACCGACAACATCGGCCCGATGATCGAGCTGATCGAAGCGCTGCTGGCAAAGGGCCACGCCTACGAGTCCGAGGGTCACGTGCTGTTTGCGGTTGAGTCCATGGAGGACTACGGCAAGCTATCCAATCGATCGCTGGACGACATGCTCGCCGGTGCGCGCGTCGAGGTGGCCGACTACAAGCGCCATCCCGGCGACTTCGTGCTGTGGAAGCCGGCGGCGGATGACGACCCGGGCTGGCACAGCCCCTGGGGGCGCGGCCGCCCGGGCTGGCACCTGGAGTGCTCCGCGATGATTCGCGAGCACCTGGGCGAGACCATCGACATTCACGGCGGTGGCCGCGACCTGATTTTTCCGCACCACGAGAACGAGATCGCCCAGAGCCGTTGCGCCCACGGCGGCGACTACGTGCGCTACTGGATGCACAACGCCTACATCGATATCGACGGCGAGAAGATGTCCAAGTCCCTGGGCAACTTCCGCACCGTGCGCGACCTGCTCGGCAGCTACCGGGGAGAGGTGCTGCGCTTCGCCCTGTTGTCCGCACACTACCGCTCGGCCCTCGACTTCTCGGCGGAACTGCTGGAGCAGGCGCGCGCCACCCTGGACAGCCTGTACGGCACACTGCGCGACGTGCAGGATGTTGCGCTCGACACGGAGGTGGTTCTGGAGGGCGAGCCCTTCTACGAGGCCCTCAACGACGACCTCAACACACCGGTGGCCATCGCCGAGATTCACGCCCTGGCAAAGGCGCTGAACAAGGCGGACGATAGCGAAAAGCCCGCGTTGAAGGCGCGTATCCTCGCCGCAGGTGACCTGCTGGGCATCCTCGGCCAGGACCCCGAGGCCTGGCTGCAGGGTGGCGACGAGGACGACATTGGCGCCGCGGAGATCGAGGCACTGGTCGCCGAACGGGATCAGGCCAAGGTGGACAAGAACTATGCGCGCGCAGATGAAATCCGCGAGGAACTGGCGGTGCAGGGTGTGGTGCTGGAAGATTCCCGCGACGGTACGCGCTGGAAGCGCGGCTGACCCCGGGCGGTCAACCCAGGCTTTTTTCCCCGGACTCCACGCTCTGCATGATCAGCGTATTGATGGTCATGGGGCCGACGCCCCCGGGAACGGGGGTATAGGCCTGTACGCGGTCGGCGAGCGGGCCGAGCTCGACGTCACCCACACCGCCGGGGTGATAGCCCGCGTCCACCACCACAGCGCCGTCCTTGATCCATTCCGCCCGAATGAACTCGGGCTTGCCCACCGCGCCGACGAGTATGTCCGCCTGGGCGACGATGGCGGGGAGATCGCGTGTGCGCGAATGACAGATGGTCACGGTGGCGTTTTTCTGCAACAGCATCATGGCCATGGGCTTGCCGAGGATGGGGCTGCGCCCCACGACAACCGCGTGCCGGCCCTCGATCTCCACGCCGTAGTGATCCAGCATGCGCATGATGCCCTGCGGTGTGGCACAACCGTACGCCTCCTCGCCCATCGCCATGCGGCCGAAACCGAGGCAGGTGACCCCGTCGACGTCCTTCTCCAGGGCGATGGCGTCGAAGCAGGCCCGCTCGTCGATCTGCCCGGGGACAGGGTGCTGCAGCAGGATGCCGTGCACGTCCGGGTCAGCATTCAGTTCCGCGATCCTGGCCAGCAGTTCCCCTGTTGTCGTCGACGCGGGCAGTTCCACCGCCAGTGAGTCCATGCCGACGCGCCGGCAGGCGTTGCCCTTCATCCTGACATAGGTTGCCGAGGCGGGATCGTCGCCGACAAGGATGGTGGCAAGTATGGGTGTCTTGCCGCCGGACTTATCCTTCAGTCGGCCGACACGGTCGAGCAGTTCGGCTTCGGTGGTGGCGGCCAGGGCCTTGCCGTCGAGGATAAGAGCAGACATAAACACTTCCTTAAAGCGGGGTAACGGCCCCGGAAAAACGCGTATTGTCCCACGGGAAACCCGCGCAGTTAAAGGGCCTCAGGGATTGCGGTATACTGGCTCGCATTGACGCGCCCGGGGGCTGTGAGTATGATGCGCCATCCTGAAATCAGGGGGTGGTGTCAGCGCCAACGGGCAGCCCGATCGGGCGTCCACAAACTGTCGGGGTATAGCGCAGTCTGGTAGCGCGCCTGCTTTGGGAGCAGGATGTCGGGAGTTCGAATCTCTCT
>Ga0126341_1000120_pt1 | contig 16832 bp, 13 predicted proteins | sample OrbTmetagenome_FD_97057 | JGI IMG/M metagenome (GOLD analysis project Ga0126341, IMG submission 97057) | Coral microbial communities from Florida Keys, Florida, USA - Orbicella T D metagenome | ecosystem: Host-associated > Invertebrates > Cnidaria > Coral | place: Florida Keys, Florida, USA... | reverse complement strand
TGAGGCTGCCCTGGCCGCGATCACCCGCTACATCGAGGACTCCCCGGCAATGAATCACACCATGTCCTTCGAGGGCTTCTACGCCCTTGCCGACGAGGTCATGGAGCGGCTGCTGGAACCTCTGAAGCACTTCCAGCTCGTGGTCCTGTTCTACGTCCGTCGCCGCTCGGACAAGTACCGCTCCGGCTTCGCCCAGAATCTCAAGCTGCAGCGGGACGACCAGCTCAAGGAAGCGCGCTCGGTCGTCAACGGCGAGGTGAACAGGCTCAAGCCGGAAAGGAACAGGAACATGGACTACCTCGCCATCGTGCGACGCTGGCAGAAGAAGCTGAAAGAGCTCGGTGAAGACAATGAGTTCCGGCTGCGGGTCTATGAAAAATCGTCTTTCGCGGACGGCGATCTGCTGACCGACTTCGGCCGCGCCATCGACCTCCTCGACGAGAACCAGTCCCTGGAAGACGCGGGTCTGAAACGCCCCAAGACTCGCCCCAATCCCAGCCTGTCCCCGGCCGCCCAGTACCTGACGATCTTCTCCCGGGTATTCAAGCCCTCAAAAGAAGAGGCGCGCTGGCTGGAACGTGTCCTGGCGGCCGCCGATGAACCGGGCGCAAACCGCGGCTCGATGATCTCCGATCGCATTGCAAAGTCACTGGATCGCAAGTTCGCACGCGACGACAAGGTGCTTGCAAAAGAGTTTTTCGGGCGATCGAAACTGTTCCGCGAACCATTGGGGTTACATCACGCGTGGCCGGGCGGGGACGATTTCACTCGGCTGATCAATGCCGTGGCGCAACAGGAAAAGCTGTTCGACCCGGAGTGATTCCCGGGCGGGCACGCGCAGTCGACAGCATTTCAAGGCAGTGTGATCACCGGCAAACCCTGGCGCAGGTGCAGTGAGCCCGGGCCGGCGACGTCCACCACCTGGATCTCCGCCTGTCCGGGCCAGCGTACGTGCAAACTGAACGGACCCTGCCGGCTCCCGAGCCCGAAGTGCAGCTTGTGCGTATCCTGGGAGCGGCCGTAGGCGGGCCCGAGTTCCCTGTATCCCAGCAACTGGTCACCGGGCCCGTACAACTCCACCTGTGCACCGATGGCGTCGCGATTGGCCGCGGTGCCCTCCAGCTCCAGTAGCAGGTAGCCCAGCGCGGGGTCACCCCGGTTCAGCCAGAACTGGTAGGGACCCCGGTGGGAGGGCAACAGGCCCGCACCGTTCGTGTAAAACACGTCGGGCAGTCCGTCGCCGTTGAAAAAGCCGTGTACCACGAGGTCGGCCCGGAAGATGTCGTCCTCCGCGTTGTCCAGGATCTCCTGCCGGGAAAACTCGCCGTCACCGTGGTTGATAACGATGAACGGCGTGCCGTTTTCCTCAGCGATGTCCCGGCTGCGCACGCCGATGATGTCGACAAAGCCGTCGTTGTTGAAGTCCGCGGCGGTGACATCGTTGGTCCACTCGGCGTGATGCAGCAGCGGCAGGTCCAGGACCTGCCACGCGCCCCCGGTGCGGTTCATCACGATATAGTCGCGCACCTGGCGCGATGCCTCCGCCTCGCGGTCGCGGTGTTCCAGCAACCGGATGCCGGTGCCGTACAGGATGCCCTTGGCACCGCCGGACTCCGGCGCCGCGTGCTGCCAGCGCAGGTGCCACCGTTCACTGTCCGGGTCGTGCCAGAGATAGGTGCCGTCACGGTCGAACACCTCCGGCCTGCCCGTCGCCTGCCGCCCCCCGATGACCGCCAGTCGGCGGGCCGGGTTGTCCTTGCCTTTGCCGAGAAAAATATCGCCGGGATCAGTGCGGCTCCTGCCCTGGTCGGAGTAGTGCTCGCGGAAATCGATGGCCACTTTCGCCTCGTCGACGCTGAAAACGATTTCGTCGAACGCGTCGCCCGCCTGGTCCACGATCGAGAAATGGATCTCCCCGGCATTGGCGGAGACATTGTCGGAGTCGGTGTAGCCGCTGAGGGCGCCGAAGTAGAGGTCGGGGTAGCCGTCGTTGTCGAAATCCGCGACGGTGGCGGCGTGAACGGCGCGGACCTCGTCCACTTCGGACTCGATGTGACTGAAGGTCCCGCCGTCGTTCCGGTACAGCCGGGCGCGGTGTTCGCCTATACGCAGGAAGTCCACATCGCCGTCGCGGTCGTAGTCGAAGAACAGGTCCATGCCGCGGGACTCGAAGCGCCGGTTGAGGGAGGAGTTGCCGTCCACCGCGAAACTGATGGAACCGTCGGCGCTGGTATTGGTGAAGTAGAGGTTCGTGGTGTCCACGCGCCGCTTGTGCAGGGAGGTCAGGTAGAGATCGACGAGACTGCCGTCCCTGTTGGGCAGGGGCAGGAACTGCCGCGAGCGCCACATGCGATACCCGATGTCGGCGTCGTCGAAACCCTGACTGAAGGCAAGGGACCCGGTCTCCACCAGCAGGTTCCGGTAACCCGCGTTGGCCACGCCCCTGCCGATGCCGTCCGCCCCGCCGCCGGCGTAGACGAAATCCCTGTCGCCGTCGTTGTCCAGGTCGACGAAGGTAAAGCCGTGTCGGTCCAGGCGGTTGTCGAGGGGCACGAGCTCGCTGGCCTCGCGGAACACGCCCGCCTCGTTCAGGAACAGGAAGGGCGGGTAGGCGTGGTTGCCGACGAAGATGTCGTCACTGCCGTTGTTGTCGATATCCGCGACGACGGCGGAGAAAGTTGGGGAATAGCGCAGGAGGCCCGCCGCCTCCGTCAGGTTTTCGAACTGTACCGGCGGTGGAGGCCCCGGCGCCGGATTGCGCTGGCAGGCGGCCGCGAACACCGTAAAGGACAGGACGAGCGCCATGGGGCAGAGCCGGGCGGACAACAACGTGCACTGCATAGGCGCGAGCTCGATTTCCTGCGACGGTCGCCCCACACGACAATCGACGTCCTGGCGGGTCAATCCACGCGGGGGAAGAGGACTGCGGGAAAACATCTCACACTCTTCCGGGACGGTCAAATTCACTACAGACGTCGCGTCGACATGGCAAACCACGGGGCTTTATCGCAATCCTGCGCCGCATAATCTATGCTTGGCCACTGGCTTTCTCGGGCATAACTCATAACGCACATGCGGGGCAACACGGCGATACTCCAGCAGCCCGTGCGGGACACGACACGCACGCGCAGCACCCCTACCCGCCGGCGGGTGTCCGGAAGGCGGCAGTGGTGAGGCACGTCTGGCTGCACATCGGCCTTGGCAAGACAGGCTCTTCCGCACTGCAGGCGTGGCTGTCGTTGAATTCGGCTGAACTGGCCCGGCAGGGTATCAGCCACGCGGACCTGGTGCCCGAAGCCAAGAGCGGCGAGGTAACCTCGGGCAACGGCTTCCCGCTTTGGCAGGCGTTTCGCAACAAGGATTACGACGCGGTGGAGGAACTGCTGTCCAGCGTCTACTTCGGGGACAGCGCCTCTTCCGCCGTGATCAGCTGCGAACTGTTGCAGAACATGTCGCGCAAACACATTCGCATGCTGCGCGATATCGCCAACCGCCGGGACATCACCGTCCACATCGTGGCCTTCGTGCGCAGCGTCTACGAACACTGCTACTCGAGCTACGCACAGAAGGTCAAGCGCGGCGGCGCCGAGCACGTGTTCGGCTCCAGCCCCGAAGACCTCTACAGTGCCAGGTTCGCCGACTCACTGATCAACTTTTCACTGTACTTCCCCGACAACGTCACCGTCCTGAACTACGACGAAACCGGGCGGGATATCTTCAGCGCTTTCGCCGCGGCCACCGGTATCGACCAGGGCGCTACCCGCGCCCTCCAAGAGACCGTCAACCGGAGCCTGAGCCCCGGCGAGGTCGAGGTAATGCGAAAGATGAACCGCCTGCACGGCGGCGTCTTTTCCACGGCGATCTCCAACCACCTGCTGGCCCTGCACCCCGGAAAGCGGGGGGACGTGCACTACGACGAGGAGCTCCTCGCCCGGGTGAGGGAGCACAGCGGCGCCGAGGTGGCCTGGGTGAACCGGCAGTTCGACGTCGACCCGCCCCTGCAGACAGATCGCCGGGCGCTTGCGCCCGCGCCCGCAGGCGACGCTCCGCAGGACGAGGAGTCCGCGCTCTCCGCCACACTGGACTGGGCGCTGGCAGCTGAGCCGACGGCGGAGAACGCGATACACCTCGTGGAGTTTCTCGAGGCCCTTTCCGGCTATCTCGGCGAAGCCGGGTACGACAACGCGGGCAATCCCGCGGGGCGCGCGGCCCAGCTCAGGGACGGCGCGTCTTACAAGACTGCCCTGCGCGACGCCGACGAAGCAGCGGCGCAGGGGCCGCCGCGGCGGTTCCTGATCACCTACTTCGATCCCCCCCATGAGCTGACGGCAGAACAGGAGCGGGAACTGGGTGTCGCACTGGTGGCGTGGCTTGCCCGCCTGGGGAAAGTGTCAGAAGGCCCCGCACTCAACCCGCTGAAGAAGGGTCTTGCACTCGGCCCGGGTGCCGACGGTGACAACGGCGGCCCGCACGCGCTGAACGGTTTTACCATCGTGGAGTCGAGGTCGGTGGACGAGCTGCAGTCCCTTGCCCGCGCCTGCCCCCTGCTCGAGGTGGGAGGCGCAGTGCAGGTATCGGAGATCGGCGAAATGGGTTACTACACGAAGTCTGCGGGCTGAGTGGCAACTGTCTCAACGCTGCCGGTATTGCGGCCCGGCGCGACCAAATAAAGTTCTTCTGGTCTTTTCCACCCAATTCACACCGAATGTCGCCAGGCCACACTCACGGTAGAGCTTTCACTCTAGAATAGGACCCCAGCCCGAACCGGGAGACAAGGATGTCCTCGCCGAAAGCACACAAGGCCGCGGCGCCGGCATTGCGTTCATATTCCGCCAAGACCGCGTTCGAGCGCCGCCACCGGTGTCACCGCTCCAGGCCGAGACTGCTGGCGCTGTCGGTAGCCATTGCAGCCCTGACCGCGGGTGGTTGTCGCATCGAGGTGGAAGTGGAGGGAGAGGGCAGTGTCTCCAGCGACAGCGGGAGCATAGACTGCAGCCACGAGGGTGGGCCCGACTGCGCTGAAACCTACACCAGCGGCACGACCGAGCTGCTGCGCGCGACCCCCGCTCCCGGCTTCGTCTTCTCCGCCTGGGAGAATTGCGACTACCTGGACCTGCTCTCCTGCATCGTCTCGTTCAACGACGCGGCGGCCGCCACGTCCGCCACCGTTCCGATCCGGGCACGATTCGAGGAGGTACGGCCGTCAGTGGAGCCCGCCACCTACACCTACAATGCCTGGGGGCAGCGCGTAACGAAGACCGTGGCAGGCAAGACCACGGTCTTTGTGTACGACAACCAGGGCCTGCTGATAGCCGAGATCGACGGCCAGACCGGGCAGACCCTGCGCGAGCACATCCACGTCGACGCCGTACCGGTCGCCCAGATCACGACGGACCCGGTCACGGGCCGGGAGACGACGCAGTTCGTGCACACCGACCATCTCGGCACCCCCACCCTGCTGACCGATGAGAACGGCCAGGTGGTGGCGGATATAGAGGCCACCCCATTCGGGGAACCGTTCGTGGCGTACAGCGCAGTGGCGCACAACCGGCGCTTTCCCGGGCAGTACAGGGATCGGGAAACGGGTCTACACTACAACTACTTCAGGGATTACGACCCGACGCTGGGGCGGTATACCCAGTCGGATCCGATCGGTTTGGGGGGTGGGCTAAATACCTATGCCTATGCGGCGAGCCGCCCCACGTCCCTGATTGATCCACGGGGGCTTGAGTTTCTGAATGCCGCAGCCTGTGTCGGCGCCTTGGGGTCGATAGTGTCGATTAGCGACATTCTGAGATTGATGGATGAATCGCAAGACCCCGAGGTTCAGTCCATCAATGAGCAACTCGCAAATGTGGACGCCCAACTCGGCGACCCGAATCTCTCCGACGAAGAGCGACTAGAGTGTATGGCAGAAAGAAAATTGCTGGAGTCACAATTGATCGATAGGGTCTCGGAAATCGGTAACTCGCACGCGTTTGACCTGGCGGCATCCGTTCTGGCTGCCGGCGCATTCGGCGCGGGCTGCGTAATACTCTTTCCGGTACCCGGCGTATGACACCTTTACGCATACTGCTCCTGGTCCTGGCCTACGGGGCGTCGGCAATGGTGGTTCGGTACGTTGTAGACACCATTTTCCCCGCGGGCTACATCATCCCGGGCGCAGGCATCTCCCCGGGCCAGGCCGCCTACTACGTGATGATGATCGCCCCGGGGCTGCTTATCTCAAGCTGGTTCCTGTGGAAGTCTCGCAGGGAAAAACTCGAGGGCGCACGGGGCAACACCACGTTCCTGGTGGTTCTGTTACTGGTGTCTGTTTTTGCGTTGGCTTTCGTCTTTTTCGGGAAGAGATGGATGGGGGTGATGTAGGTCGCGCTGGGCAAGTTGCGAGGGGTAAGTATAAAAAAACCCCCGGCGAGCGAGGGTTATTTTCAGGGATTGGTCGGTGTGAGATGGCCCGAAAAGCCGCCATAACTATCTGTATTTAATAAAAATACTTATTCTTAAACTCCACACATACCCCCAAAAGTGCCCCCTTGGGGTGTCAGTTAGGGATGCAATTGGGGCAATTTCGCACGCCTATTCCTGTACTCGCGCTCTATCAAATATCTCCTGCGCCAGGTGCTCATGCGCCGCCGAACGGAATTCAGAATCCGTCATCACCCTGGAGAAGATTTCCTCGTTACCTTCCATGCGCGCTATGAACAGCTCGTCCAGCATGCGATCAAAATAGGCCGAGAAGTTCGCGAAGTTATTGGCGCGGGCTGCCTCCGCGATGTTTTCGTCGTTTTCTGCGGAGGATCGTATCTGATCGAAGAATAACTGATCGGCCTCCGTAAAATCAGTACCAAAGCGATCGTTGAGAGTATCGATAAGGCTTGACAGGGCAACAGGTTCTTCACCGACACCGCTGGTGCCTACATCTGTTGGCCCCTTCAGGGGATAGGCATCGCCCTGCCCTAGGTCGATTGAGCCTTCCGTCATCTGTTGGAGCCTAAAGAAGCGCAGCGCCACCTCATCATCGAGCACAAAACGGTGTCCATCGCCTGGTGGTGGCAGCTTCGCCAGCAGGTTCCGCACGAAGGCGTAGAGTCGCTCTAGGTCACTGTCCTGATAGGGGATAATCTGCGACAGGAAGGCATAAAGATTGCGATAGGCCGTCAGCTGGCCACGAAACAGCTCGCGATCTTCTTCGTCCCGCTCCGCAAAGCGTTGCACCACCGCGTCCAGTACGGCATTCATTACCCTGTGATCGCTCGCAGTATGGTCGCGCCTGCGGCTATACCAGACCTCAGCGAAAGCGGTCACGTCGTCAGGTGAAAAGATTGCCGACTCAAGCAGGCGATGCTGCAGTTCAGAGAGGCGCTGGGGATCAGCGTTCTCGCCTACGGGCGTAGTCTCGTAGTAGGGTTTGAAAGCTTGGTAGATGTCATTCTCTTCATTGGCAAAATCGAGGACGAACGTGCGCGACTTCCCCGGCGCGGTGCGATTGAGCCGAGAAAGTGTCTGCACCGCCTGCACACCGGACAACCGCTTAACCACATACATTGTCTGCAACAGCGGCTGATCGAAGCCCGTTTGATACTTCTCTGCGACCAATAGCACACGGTAGTCGTCACGCTCGAACGTCTCGGGCAACTCGCTCTCGGCAAGCCCATCGTTCATTGATACTTCTGTATAGGCTGAACCAGGGTCTTCGGGGTCCTCGACCGTTCCCGAAAAAGCCACCAGTGACCGGATGCCCGTGTAACCCTGTTCCTTGATATAGCGATCAAAGGCGAGTTTGTACTTCACCGCGGCAAGGCGCGAGCCGGTCACTACCATCGCCTTGGCCCGACCACCGAGTTCGTGCATCACATACAACCGAAAATGCTCGACGACGACGGAAACCACCTGCTCAATATTGACCGGATGCAGCTCAAGGTAGCGGGACAGCGCCTTCGCGGCTTTCTTGCGGGGTACATCAGGATCGTCCTCGACTTGCTTGATCAGGCCGAAAAATCGTTTGTAGGTGGTGTAGTTGGCAAGCACGTCCAAGATAAAGCCTTCCTCGATGGCCTGACGCATACTGTATTCATGAAACGGAGACGATCCGTATACTCCAGGCTCATCGAAAAGCGCCTTTGTCTTGAATTTAGGCGTGGCGGTGAATGCGAAAAAGCTTAGGTTAGGCTGGCGGGCTCGTCGCATCGCGTCTCGGAGTGCGGCTTGCTCCTGCTCGGAAAGCGCCTGGTCCTCTTCCTCTGAAAGCTGCGCGGCTATGGCTGCTTCGATACCGTCCTTGTTCAACATCCCCCTCAGGGCCGTCGCGGTCTCACCGCTTTGAGACGAGTGTGCCTCATCGACGATGATCGCAAACCGCTTGCCAGCGGTATCGATTTTCACTTCAGCGCCCTTTTTCTCCAGCGTAGAGAGCGCCCGCGAAATAAACGGAAACTTCTGGATAGTCGAGATAACGATGGGCGTACCCTGTGACAGCGCACGGGCGAGTTGCTGGGTATCCTCGTCGATTTTCTCCACGACACCAGTCTTGTGCTCAAACTGGTAAATAGTCGCCTGCAACTGTTGATCGAGCACGCGCCGGTCGGTAATCACAACGACTGAGTGAAATACTTTCTCATCCTGTGCGTCGTGTAGGCTGGCCAGCCGGTGGGCCAGCCAAGCGATAGAGTTAGATTTTCCGGAACCTGCCGAGTGGTGAACCAGGTAATTGCGCCCGGAGCCATTGGCCTTCGCATGGGCGACCAACGCACGCACCGCGTCTAGTTGATGATAGCGCGGGAAAATCATCGTTTCCCTGCGCACGGTGCGCACGCCCTTGTCAGTCTTGACCTGTTTTTCCTTCACCTCCAGGTGCATAAAGCGTTGCAGAATTTCCAGCAGGCTGTCCGCCTGCAAAACTTCATCCCACAAATAATGTGTCTTCCAGTTGCCTTCCACCGGCGGATTGCCGGCCCCGTGGTTATTGCCGCGGTTGAAAGGCAGGAAACGGGTCTCCTTACCCTGAAGCCGTGTCGTCATCCAAACCTCATCCGGGTCCACGGCAAAATGGACCAGGGCGCGCTTTCTGAACGCGAAGAGTAGATCACGCTCGTCTCGGTCGACCTCGTATTGATGCATCGCATCGGCGGCGCGTTGCCCGGTTAACGGATTCTTGAGTTCGGAAGTGACAACGGGGATACCGTTGACGGCCAGCGTCAGGTCAATGATGCAACGCCTGTTCCCGCCTCCGGCTTTTTTCATCACCGAAGTAAAGGCTACCTGGCGGGTGATGGTCAGCCGGTTCTTCGCGTAGTTTTCGGCTGCCTCCGGGTTCATTGATGTATTCGGACGAAACCAGGCCATGCGGAAGGTTTTGCCATAGCATTTGAAACCATGGCGCAGGACATGGAGTGAGCCTTTGAGTTCCAACTCCTTCGACAGGCTGTCCAATACCGTCGTTGATGTCTTCGGCCCTAGCAAAGCATCCAAAGCGTCCCACTTGCCTAGCTGGCTATCCTTCAGGAACCCGGTAACATCATCAGGGAAGAGTGCCAACTCCTCGTTATATGCGTCAGGACCGCGCTTCTCATAGCCTCCGAAGCCTGTCAGTCCAGACTCGATAGCCGTCTCGAAATCGTGTTCTGTATGGCCGGGCATGCCTACGCCGATGCCGCATGGATGAGGGTGTCATCGATCTCGATTCCGGCACCCTTCATGCGTGTAGCTAATTTCACCGCGACCTCTTTCACATGCTCGTTGAATTCGAGGTAAATGACACCGTTTACATCGGTCGGCAGTTCGAGTGCGCCTTTCTTTAAAAGAACCATACGGTCTCTGCCCAACGATGCGAGCACCATTCCAAGTTCGAGAATCACGTTTTGACGCGCTCTAGGCTGGCGATCTTCGTCAGACTGAGCCTTTGGATAGCCATAATCGTCCGGGGTAAGGAGAACGATGCCAAAGGCGGCTTCTTTGTAGATTTGCTGTTCCAGAGCTTCGATTAGTGTTTTTGACTCCCCATCGTTGTTCTGAAGTATGTAGGGATCAAGCCCCAATCGTCTCAATACCAACTCGAGTTGTTCGAGCGCGGGGGCATCGTGTCCATGCACTACAAAAATCTTTGTTTTCTCGTTTTTTGGCGTAACGGCTGGGACGGAAACTCCGGCAGAATCTCTATAGTTGAAAATAGCCTCCAGCTCTGCTTTTGGCTCCGCCTTGCCCTGGCATTGAATCGTTCCCTTGTGAGGCCAGTAATTGAGAGTTCCCTGACGTTGGGACTTGAACGTATGCTTGCCAGTTCCATCTTCAGACCATTCCCCGCGCATGCCACTTTGTTCCACAAGTGCACGGAGAGCATCGATTCCTTCATGAAATTCAGTCGCCATTTAGTTCTCCTCTTTGACCAGTGACCGCTGCGGTAATCAGAGCGGAGCGGTACTCGGTTAGCCGATGAATGCTGGCCTCAACATGCGCAACCAAGTTTTCAATGCGCTCCATTTCTTGTTCAGCAAAACGCGCGATCGAAACTTGCTCTTTAAACGGCGGGACAGTGACATGAAGCGAATGCAGCGATTCTTGCTCGATCGTTGTCATTGTAGTTGTCTTCGCCAACGAAATTAGTCTATCGCGGTAAGTGGCACATGCGAGCAGGAACGACAGAAACCTCGGGCACATCCGTTCTTGGCGGCAACGTGCTCTCACTAAATGACACTCAAAAACCGTGTCTTCGGGGACGTCCTGGGCGATAACTGCAACAGCGATCCCCTGCATTTTTAAGGATGATCTAACGAAGAATATGTCGCCGTCGGCGACAGAGTAATTATCGATCTCCCGTTCGTCACAACGAACCCTATCAAGCTTAGAGTAGTCAATTTTCAAGTCTGGACGATAGACATCAAAGACATTAATCAATAAAGCTCCTTCTCCAAACTCGCTCTTACGCTTGAATAGGCCATTGCGTAGGGGAGCCTTCAACACACGGCGCAATGGCACTACCTCCCAATGTGCCGGCACGTCACCTAGCCAGTCGATACCGGTGTTTTTCATGGGGGCATCGGGATTAAGACCCTTGGTGACTGCGAGGGTGATCAGGGCCTGATGCTTTTCGGCCAGGCGGTCCAGGAGAGCGCGCTTTTTCTCGATCAGCCCGTCGATGCGCGCCGTCTTTTCATCCAGGAACTGAGCGATCCGCTGTTGGGTGTCGAACGTGGGTAAAGGTAAAGGCTGATGGCCCACAATCTCCCAATCCGCTCGTGGCATCTTCGCCCCAAATGTCTCGGCATTGATCGTGTCAATGAAACCCTTCGACACCAGAACATAAAATAGAAAGCGGGGGTCAACTGCCTGTGACGGCCGAAGACAAATCAGCTCCCCCGAGCTAACGCCTTCAAATGTCGCATGAAAAACTTTGGCAAGGTAAGGACGGAGCTTATTAAACAAGACATCATTTGCCCAAAATTTGCGGCTGTCTGCCTCAGCCGGCTTTGGCTCTTCGACGAGCAGCTTTCCCGTCCATGATTCGATGTCTTCGTTTGATATATACGGAAGCGCCTCTCGCTCCTCTTCGGTTGGACGCCTCGTAGATAGACCCACCGACCATTTTAGCCAGCCACTTCCCCAGGCATCTGGAACTTGGGCCGCCCATTCAGGCAATTCACTACTGTGGGCAAAGTAGCTCACCCGACTAAACCCTCCAGAAGCCCCGCTATTTCCTCTTCGAGCTTCGTTATATCTCCCTCAATCTCATCAAGTGGCCGCGGCGGCTTGTAAACGTAGAAATGCCGGTTGATCGGTATTTCATAACCGACCTTGGTCTTGTCGTAGCCCACCCAGGCATCGGGCACATGAGGCAAAACTTCTCGTTCAATGTAGGCGTCGATGTCGTCGCGGAAAGCTTCAACCAGTCGGTCGTTGGGCTTGTCCGGCCCGAAATCCATCGGCAGAGGCAGCTCAGTGCCTGGAGGAAGGGGGATGTTCTCGGTGTCACGCAGTTCGCTGTCGGGCTCGGGACGTCCCTTGCTGTCACGGCAGATTTCCGCATCTGGATCGCGCTCACCGAGAGCAGCGAAAATTGCCTTCTTGATCGCTGCAGGCATTTTCTGCCCCGCCTGCTTCGCGGCCGCTACCAGGTCGTCCTCGAATAAAGCCCGGTCACTGTAGCGGCCCTTGCCTTTCAGATTTGCTAGAACAGCCCGGATAGCATCTTGCTGCTCGCGTCCCGCAGCCTCTTCGCGTTGCACGGCAGCTTCGTCCTTGCGCTTCTTGGACTTGGCGAGATTGGCAAACGCGGTCTGTTCATCGAGCCTGGCTATACGCTCCGTTGTTGCCTCGAAGTTCATCCGCAGGGGACGTTCTACCGTGACCTTCAGAAAGCCGAATTCGCGGTTATCGAAGATGCGGGAAATAATGCGGGTTTCGGTAGAGCCATTGATCTTGACCTCGGCAGTCTCGCCATCCTGACAGTTGCCGTAGACACGTGTGAGATGGGCGATCTGGTCGTCAGTGATCAAATTGCGCTTGTTATTCAGCGCCTTCTTGTATTCACTCTCAGTCATCTTGATGAATAGTCGGGTACCGTCGATGAGCTGGACCTTGCCGTGCCGCTCTGGCGGCTTGCGGTTAGTCACCAGCCAGATATAGGTAAAGATTCCGGTGTTGTAGAAAAGCTGGTCGGGCAGCGCAACGATGGTATCCAGCCAGTCATTTTCGATAATCCATCGGCGGATGTTGGATGGCCCTGAGCCGGCGTCGCCGGAGAACAGCGGAGAGCCGTTGAACACAATGGCGATCTTTGAGCCAGGCTGGTCTGCATCACCCTCAGCGTGGGGGTGCATTTTGGCGATCATGTGCTGCAGGAATAGCAGCGAGCCGTCATTGATGGCAGGGAGGCCCGCGCCAAAGCGGCCGGCGAAACCCACAGTGCTGTGCTCTCGCTCAACGACGCTTTTCTGGTCCTTCCACTCAACGCCGAAGGGCGGATTGGCCATCAGGTAGTGGAAGCGTTCACCCTCGAAGCCGTCTCGAGTCTTGCCGTCGCCAAGAGTATCGCCAAGAACGATATTGGCGGTGTCTTCGTCCTTGATCAACATATCCGAGCAGCAGATCGCCCAGGACTCGTCGTTGTACTCCTGGCCATAGAGGGCGAGTTCGGCGCGCTCGTTCTGCGAAAGAATCAGTTTCTCGGACTCCGAGAGCATGCCGCCGGTACCGCAAGCCGGGTCGTAAATCGTACGATAGATGCCTGGCTTGTACACATCCTGTTCGCCCGTATAAATCAGGTTGGCCATCAGGCGGATAACCTCTCGCGGGGTGAAGTGGTCTCCCGCCTCCTCGTTCGCCTGTTCGTTAAAGCGCATCACCAAGTGCTCGAACAGGTAGCCCATCTGCAGGTTGTCGATCCGGCCTGGATGCAGGTCGATGTCGGCCATTGCCTTGATGATCGTGAACAGGCGGTTGCTGGCGTCCAGCTTTTCTATCTGGTCGGCGAATTTGAATCGCTCGAAAATACTGCGTGCAGTCGGCGAAAAGCCGTTGATGTAGGCGACAAGATTAGGCGCGATGTTTTCGGCGTCACCGAGCAGCCGGGCAAACGTGTAAGGGCTGGTATTGTAGAGTGGATGCCTCCGGTTTGCGTCGGCGGCCTTACCCAACAGGCGATCCATAGCCGCTTCGGGCATGTCCTGGGCTTCCAGCTTCTCCAGTTGCTCCAGCACTGCGTCCTTGGTAGGCTCGAGAACACAATCCAGCCTCCGCAATACCACCATGGGAAGCATCACCAGGCGGTACTGGGGCGGCCGGTAGGGACCCCGCAGCCGGTTGGCAATTTCCCAGATTTTTACTTTAAGTTCTTCGTGTGTCTGGGCGTTCAATGGAGGTCTTCCTTAATCCTGGGTACAGCCATGACCATCACCTTCGGTGCAAGATGTAACTCATGGCTCAATCTTAGTTCTCCAAAAAATAGCTAGTAGATCTTCGATCGCAAAACCCCTGACGCGTGGATAATCGAGTATCAGTATCCTAGCCATACCCGTGATAGGGCGGGTTTTCTCGAACATCCGCTCGCACGACTACGTTCAACTCTGAATCAACTCAGACCTTCAGCGTCGCGCTATTGGCCTGGGTAACAGGCACATTCAGTCTTGTACTACGGAAGTGCTGAAAGGCCCCGCATCGTCCAGTATAATCCAAATTACAATAATACCTTCTATAAAGCAGGGCCAATTTTAGCTTTTGATGCAGATGATGGTCTAGGCCATCGAGTGAACGAATCATGGTAGGCAGCCGTAGCACTGGCAGATATAACCACTTCTTCTACACCTACCGTGCCGCCAAGAGAGGCGACTCTAAGGCTGCACAGTTTCTTCTCGGCCTCGCACTGACTCTTTTGGAATCTGACAAACCGATACCCCCAGGGCTTCGTCGATATTTCTTGTCAGTTGTCAGTGATCACAAGCTATACCACGAAATAATGTCTTACGAATCTCCGCCAGAGAGCACAAGGGGAAGACCTTCAGTAGATTCGAAGAGACGGAGATTCGACTACGGTATTCGAAGCCGCTTCAATCCGACTCGTTACACCGTCACGCAAGAATACGCTATGGCGATGATTTACCTTGTGTCGCTCGGGCACCCCATAAACGCGGCTCCCGCTGGCGGCAAGGAATCCGCTACCGTTATTGTTTCAGAGCTTACGGGCCGTTCAGAGCGTTCGCTACAAGATGACTACTACCGCCACAGAGACTCTCTCAGCAAGGACAGGTTTGTGCTGGTTCGGGGTGAATTGGAGTTGAAGGCTCTGAAAAACATCGCCGCATTCAAATCTGAACGGGAAGCTCGATAATCCGACAGCCATCGCAATAAATCGCCCGAACTCGCGCTTTTTCTGCGACGACGCTTCTCGCCGTCACAGCTACATTCCCCCAGGCCGTACAACCACAACCGATAGGGGATAACCATGGCTCACATCATCCTGAGGCTTCCCGGTGTAAAGACTCGCACAGGACTTTCCCGGTCTACCATCTACTTGCGGATTTCCGAGGGGACCTTCCCCAAGCCAGTTTCGCTCGGAGGCCGCGCTGTCGGCTGGATCGAAGCGGAAGTTGAAAATTGGCTGGAGCAACGCATCGCGGACTCTCGAGTCAGCAACGAGGGGGAAACAGCATGAGCCTCCGCAAAGCGATCAATGAGAAGTGCCGCGACTGTGCCTATGACCCACTCGACGCGGGCTCCGCCGCCCAACAAATAGCCTGTTGCACATCCACGGACTGCGCCCTGCATCCGGTCCGGCCCGTATCGGCAAAACTCATCCCCATTCACCTTCTAGAGGCTTATAGCGTCTCTCCTGAGCAGCTGGACGATCGGGCAAGGGTCTTAGTAATCCCGCCCGTAGTAGAAGTAGGAGACGGCCAAATTGGGCCTCTGCCTACCCTAGAATCGATTTCCGAGAGTTAGTCGGACATGGCAAGAAGTCGGGCAAAGTCCAAGGCTCGGTCTGAATCGCCAGGCGGCTTTGGTGCCCTGCCTCGTATCGTCTGGAATCATCCTGACTATCAAGATCTCTCCGGGAGTGCAGTCAAATTGCTCATGGACTTTGCCTGCCAATACAACGGGCGCAACAACGGAGATCTGACGGCAGCTTATACGATTCTCAAGCGGAGAGGATGGAAGTCTCAGGACACCATAAAGGCCGCAGTGAAACAACTAGTCCAGGCGAACCTGATAATTAGGACGCGCACCGGCCAATTCTGCAATCCAGGCGGCAGGTGCCACCTATACGCAATCACATGGAGGCCAATCGACGAGTGTCCTGGCCGCTGCTTGGACGTGAAGCCCACAACCATACCGCCCCGGAGGTTCAGTGTGGAATTAGCGTATCCGCCCACACCAAGAACTGGTGACAGCACACACCAGAAGTTGGTGCCGAAGCGGGCTAGAGATAAGCGAGGTAGGTTTCTTCCGAACCAAAATCTAGTGCGACTGGTGGAGACAGCTAACACCAAGAACTGGTGATCTTTTTAGTCTCCATGTGGTAGTGCTTTAAACATTTGGTGGTGCTCGAAGACTGGGGGCTTACGCGGGCCCAGGCAAGAACATCAAGCCTCTGGTCTATCTCGCGAGGCTTGGTCATACAAAACCAGTGGACTGTCAGGATACTACAGATCGATTTGCCAAATGATTTCGGTGACAATGAGCACTATCATGGGTGGAAGTCGCAGCCTAGTCAGGCGGCACCAATTAAAAAGATCCACTGAGGCAGTTCCAACAGTGGACATTCGTCTGTGGCAGCGCGGCGGCCTGCTCACCCCCGGTCGTTCGTTTCATTGGCAGTGGTATGGTAACAGCAGGTTTGTTGCGTCAATCAACGTTGTAGTGCGGCGTGGCGGAGTCGTCATACACCACTGCCACAATGAAGAAAAACGTTGGCGGAACAGTAACTACACAGTCTATATAGACTGGACAGACTGCCATTTCGGCAGCCAACGGCCGTGGTTTCTCTGCCCCGCTCGAAGCTGCGGCCGACGGGTGGCGATTCTCTACGGTAACTTCGTTTTCGCCTGCCGCCAATGTCACCATCTCGCTTACCCAAGCCAAAATGAGTTGCCATATGACCGTTTTGCTAGGCGTGCTGAACGCATTCGTGACAGGCTGGGGTGGGAGCCCGGCATCCTTAATGGCAAGGGCTCTAAGCCAAAAGGAATGCACTGGGGCACGTTCGAGCTGTTGTGCGTGCGACATGACAACTATGTCGGGAAATCGCTTGGCGCCATAGCATCCAAACTCGAACTCTGAGCTAATTCTTTGCATTAACCAGCCACGATAGTCTACATTTCGGACTCTTAAGCTCGCGTTTT
>Ga0126341_1000119_pt1 | contig 16915 bp, 14 predicted proteins | sample OrbTmetagenome_FD_97057 | JGI IMG/M metagenome (GOLD analysis project Ga0126341, IMG submission 97057) | Coral microbial communities from Florida Keys, Florida, USA - Orbicella T D metagenome | ecosystem: Host-associated > Invertebrates > Cnidaria > Coral | place: Florida Keys, Florida, USA... | reverse complement strand
TCGGTTTCAGCAGCGCGGACAACTGGGAGTGGCTGCTGTACGTGGACAACGTCACCGACGAGGAGGCGATCTACAGTTACAGCGACGCGCTGGCGTTCAACCTGACCGCCTACGACCGCACGGTGATCAACCGGCCGCGCACTATCGGAACGTCCTTCACCATCAGCTTCTGACGCGATCTTCCGGGCCACGGGCCCGGAACCCGCCTGCAACAACCCGGCCACGCGCCGGGTTTTTTCTGCCTGCGCGTTGACTTTGCAGGGGTGACTCTCTACAGTCGGGCCCCGTGCCAGGTGCCCTTGGGTATTGATTTTCAAGGGTTAAATGGGAAGTGTGGGCCCGCAGGTCGGGTGCCACCGCTGCCCCCGCAACGGTATACCGCGCTCTATAGACGACCCGCCACAAGAACCCGGGGCGAGCGCGGCAAGCCCGATACCAGCCCGGCGTGCAACAGTGGAGCGGAGGGCTCTGTGTGAGGTTGCCGGCCTCTGTTCGCTGCCTTCCCCCGAGCCTTTCCACGATCCGCCGACCGACGTTCCAGGCAGCGAGGACTTTGCATTTATGGCAGGCACCGGCGCGACAGGCGCACACACGCTGATGGTGCAGGGCACGACTTCGGATGCTGGCAAGAGCATCCTGGTCGCGGGCCTGTGCCGTGTGCTCGCCCGGCGCGGTCTCGCGGTCGCCCCGTTCAAGCCCCAGAACATGTCGCTGAACAGCGCCGTCACCGTCGACGGCGGCGAGATCGGCCGGGCCCAGGCGCTGCAGGCCCAGGCCTGCGGCATCGAACCCCACAGCGATATGAACCCGGTGCTGCTGAAGCCGTCCAGCGATACCGGTGCCCAGGTCATCCTGCAGGGCCGGGCCCTGTCGGAACTCGATGCGCGGGCCTTTCATGGCTACAAGCCCTACGCAATGCCGGCGGTGCTGGAGTCCCACGCCCGCCTCGCCGGGGGCCGGGACTACATCATCGTGGAGGGCGCGGGCAGCCCCGCGGAAATCAACCTGCGCGAGAACGATATCGCCAATATGGGGTTCGCCGAGGCAGTGGACTGCCCGGTGATCATCGTCGCCGACATCGATCGCGGCGGCGTCTTCGCCCACCTGGTGGGAACCCTGCAGCTGCTGTCACCCTCGGAGCAGGCGCGCGTCGCGGGTTTCGTCATCAACCGCTTCCGCGGGGACATCAGCCTGCTGCAACCGGGTATCGACTGGCTCGAGGAGTACACCGGCAAGCCCGTGCTCGGCGTTATTCCCTACCTGCACGGACTGTTCCTCGATGCGGAGGACGCCATCGACAGTGGGCAGGTGCTGGATGAGAGCCGCCGGGCGCTCCGGGTGGCGGTTCCGGCACTTTCGCGCGTCAGCAACCACACGGACTTCGACGCCCTGCGCCTGCACCCGGCCGTCGACCTGCGATTCGTGGGGCCCGGCGAGGCGGTGCCCGCGGCAGACCTCATCGTTCTCCCCGGCAGCAAGAACGTGCGCAGGGATATGCAGTGGCTGCATGACAACGGCTGGCCCGAGGCCATCGCGCGCCACCTGCGCTACCGCGGGCGCGTCCTGGGTATCTGCGGTGGTTTCCAGATGCTGGGAACCGTCATCGACGACCCCGCGGGGGTGGAGGAGCGTCCGGGCACCAGCGCTGGCCTGGGCCTGCTGGATTTCACCACCCAGATCAGGGAGGAGAAGGTACTCGCCCGGGTCGCCGGCACCCTGGCCCTGGACGGCGCTGCGGTGGAGGGCTACGAGATTCACTGCGGGCGCAGCGCCGGGCCCGCCCTGGAGCACTGGGCGGTGCAGCTGGCGGACGGACGACCGGACGGGGCGCGCTCGGAGGACGGCCTGGTCATGGGAACCTACCTGCACGGCCTGTTCGACCTGCCGTCCTCGCGGGACGCGCTGCTGCGCTGGTGCGGGCTGGAAGCGGCTGAGGCTCCCGTGCCCGCCGAGGTGCGCGAACACCAGCTGGAGCGGCTTGCGACAGCGCTGGAGAAGGCCCTGGACCTGTCGCGCCTGTTCCCGCGGGAGACCTGGTGAAACCGCCGTCGCCGCGGCGTAGCGTGGAGTGCAGCAGATGCGCCTGATGCGACCCGCCGGGCTCCTCTGGCTGCTGGCGCTGGCGCTAGTACCGGCGACAATGCTGGGCCTGATGGCCGGACCTGTCGCCATCGCCCCGGGCGACGTCGTCGCCGCTCTCTTCGGGGTGACAGGGTCAGCACCCGATGCGGCCCGGGACGCCCTGATCGTGACGTCCATTCGCCTGCCGCGCGTCCTGCTCGCCGGGTTGGTGGGGGTCTGCCTGGCGGTCTGCGGTGCGGCGATGCAGGGCCTGTTTCGCAACCCGCTCGCGGACCCCTCGCTGATCGGTGTCTCGGCGGGCGCGTCCGCGGGCGCCAGCCTGGTCATCGTGCTCGGCGGCGGCACGCTGCTGCAGGCGGGGGAATTTTCGGGCCTGTCGGCAGTTGCCGCCGGCGCCTTTGCCGGTGGATTCCTCGCGGTGATCCTCGTCTATCGACTGGCGACCTCTGACAGCGGCACTTCCGTCGCGACGATGCTCCTGGCGGGTATCGCCATTACCGCCCTGGCCGGTGCACTCAACAGCCTGTTCAGTTACATCGCGGACGACGAAATGCTGCGCCGCATCAGCCTGTGGCAGATGGGCAGCCTGGACGCGGCAAACTGGCAGCGGGTCGGTATTGCGGCTGCGGTCTGCGCGCTGCTGCTCGCGACGCTGCCGCGGGATGCCGCCGCACTGAACGCGTTCCTGCTCGGCGAGTCGGAGGCCCGCCACCTCGGGGTGGACGTGGAGGCGGTCAAGCGGCGCCTGATTCTCCTCACCGCCATGGCGGTCGGCGCCTCGGTCGCGGTGGCGGGGATCATCGCGTTCGTCGGCCTGATCGTGCCCCACATCGTGCGCCTGCTGATCGGACCGGACCACCGCTACCTGGTGCCGGCCGCGGCCATGGCGGGGGCGATCCTGCTGGTCAGCGCCGACAGCGTGGCGCGGGTGGTGGTCGCGCCGGCGGAGCTGCCGGCAGGGATTCTCACGGCCTTGCTGGGGGCGCCGTTCTTCTTCTACCTGCTCGTGCGCAGGCGCGGTTTCGAGGTGGACTGAGTGACGCTCATGGCCAAACACGTCACCCTCAGCCTGGGCGGGACCCAGTTGCTCGGGGGCGTGGACCTCGATGTCCGGCCCGGTGAGGTCACGGCGGTACTCGGCCCGAACGGCGCCGGCAAAACCAGCCTGCTGCGGCTGCTCAGTGGTGAACTGCCACCGGACAGCGGCGAGGTGACGCTGGACGACGAGGGTCTTCACGATCTCGCCCACGCCGCGCGGGCGCGGCGCCTGGCCGTATTGCCCCAGCACTCTGTCCTCAACTTCCCCTTCACCGCCGAGGAGGTGGCCGCGCTGGGGCGCACCCCGCACGCGACGGGTGTCGCGGCGGACCGCCGTATCGTTGCCAGTGCGCTGGCCGCGGTGGATCTCGAGCACCTCGCGTCGCGGGAGTACACGCGCCTGTCGGGCGGGGAGAAGCAGCGCGTGCAGCTGGCGCGCGTGCTGGCGCAGATCTGGGGCGAAGCGCCGGGGGATACGCGCTACCTGTTGCTTGATGAGCCGACAGCCTCCTTCGACCTCGCGCACCAGCGCATGACGCTCGAGATCGTGCGGCGCCTGGCGGGGGAGGGCGTCGGCGTGTTGATCGTGCTGCACGACCTGAATCTCGCGGCGCGCTGCGCCGACCAGCTGGTGTTGCTGCACGGCGGCGCGGTGGCTTTCTCCGGGCCGCCGGTGGACGTGCTGACGGTCGAATCCATTCGCGCGGTCTTCGATGTCGATGCGACGATCGGCAGGCACCCCGCGAGCGGCGGGCCGCTGGTAATCACGTGAGGGTGGCGGGATTGCGTGCCCTTTGCGTTCTCCTGGCACTGGCGGCAATCCCCGGAGCAGGGGCGGAAATACGCGTGGCTGACGCCCGCGGTATGGACCTGGTGCTGGAAGAGCCCGCGAGGCGCGTCATCAGCCTCGCGCCACACATTACCGAGGTCGTCTACGCGGCGGGGGCGGGGTCCCAGCTCGTAGGTACCGTCACCTACAGCGATTACCCGCAGGCGGCAAAAAAGGTTCCCCGCGTCGGTTCCTACGATACGGTCAGCTACGAGAGTGTGCTCGCACTGGAGCCGGACCTGGTGATCGTCTGGATGAGCGGCAACGGGGAGGAGACGGCGACGCGGCTGGAGCGCCTCGGTCTCACCGTGTTCGCGGAGGAACCCAAGACCCTGGACGACGTGGCGCGTTCCCTGCGGGATATCGGGGCGCTTACCGGGAACGCCGCAACCGGTGAAGCAGCGGCGGCCCGATTCAGTTCGCAACTGTCCGAGCTGCGCTCAGCCTACAGCGACCAGGCGCCGGTCAGCGTCTACTACCAGATCTGGGACGAGCCGCTGCTGACGCTGAACGACGACCACATCATCTCGGATGTGATCCGGCTTTGCGGCGGACGCAATGTGTTTGCCGACGCCATTCCGCTGGTGTCGCGGATCGGCGTGGAGTCGGTCATTCGCGCGGATCCGCAGGTCATCCTTGCCAGCGGCATGGACGAGGCCCGCCCCGAGTGGCTGGATGCGTGGAGGGAGTGGGAGTCGATGCGCGCGGTGGCCAACGGGCAGTTGTACTTTGTGCCGCCGGATATCATGCAGCGCCATACGCCACGGTTGATCGAGGGTGCCACCCAGCTCTGCGCGCACCTGGAGAAAGCGCGCGAGCACTACACAGGCGTAAGCCCCTAGTCCCCGCTTGTAGCCGCTAGAAATCCACGCCCTTGCGGGCCATGATCCCCGCTTTGAAAGCGTGCTTCACCTCTTTAACCTCGGACACCGTGTCCATCGCCTCCTGCAGTGCGGCGCCGCCACCCCGGCCGGTCACTACCACGCTTTGTCCCGCCGGGCGCGCGCGGAGGGCATCGATGATCATCTGCTCGTCGAGGTAGTCGTAGGCGATCATGTAGGTGAGTTCGTCGAGCACCACGAGGTCGAAGGACGGGTCTTCCAGCATGGGCTGCGCCTTCTCCCACGTGGACTTCGCCGCGGTGATATCGCCGCTGCGATCCTGGGTGTTCCAGGTGAAGCCCGTGCCCATCTGGTGGAACTCCACCCCGGGGCAGTAGTCCCGAAGGTAGATCTCCTCCCCGGATAGCTGCTGGCCTTTTATGAACTGCACCACGCCGACCTTCTGTCCGTAGCCGAGGGCGCGCATAACCATGCCGAAGGCAGAGCTGGACTTGCCCTTGCCGTTGCCGGTAAGCAGCACCGCGACGCCGCGCTCGGTGGACGCTGCCTCGATGGCGGCGTCGACCCTCGACTTCTGCTTCTCCATGGAGGCCTTGTGTCTGGCCTCCTTGCGCTCGTCACTCATGGCGTCGTCCGCGTCCCTGGTTAGAAAGAGTACTTCAGGCCGACGTAGCCCGCGGCCCCGCTGGTATTGTAGGTGCTAACCTCCTCGTAGTCTTCATCGGTGACGTTTTCCACGCGGCCGAACAGTTCCAGCCCCTCCAGCACCTGGAAGCTGGCGTTCAGGTCCAGAACCTCGTAGTCGTCCATCTCCGTGCCGTCCACATCGACGGCGTCCTGGGACAGGCGTGCGTGCAGGCCGAGGGTCAGCCGGTCGGACAGGGTGGTCCACTGTACGCCGAGGTTGGCCATGTGCTCCGGCCTGCGGGGCCGCGGGTCGCCGTTGATGTCCTGGGAGTCGGTGTACGTGTAGTTGCCGTCGATACTCAGGCTTTCGAGCACCGCCCAGCTGCCGAACAGTTCGACGCCCTGGGACTCGGTGTCGCCGGTACGCTGGCGATAAACGAAGTCCGCATTATCGTAGAAGATCTCGTCGGTGATCTCCTGGTCGAAGTACACCGCCTCCACGTAGAGGCTGCTGCCGGCCCAGCTCACCCCGAGGTCGTAGCCCTCGCTCTCCTCGTCGTCGAGTTCCGGGACGGGATCAAAGGAGAAGCCGTTGTTGTTGATCTCAAACAGGCTGGGGGTGCGAAAGCCCGTGCCGTAGGTGGCTCTCAGCTTCATTTCTCCCCCGGCCAGGGGCAGCAGGTAGGCGCCGCTGAGTCGGTAGGTCGTGGTGGAACCATAGTCGTCGGTGTCGTCGTAACGCGCGCCGGCGGTGACGAAAAAGTGGTTGCCGAAGCCGCCCTGGTACTCCGCGTAGTAGCCCTCCTGCTCGCGGTCGTCGATACTGCTGTCGTCGAGGGACTCGTCGAGCAGGTCCACGCCGTAGACCAGTTTCAGGCTGTCATTGGCGGTGAAGCTGCCCAGGTACCCGGTGCGTTCCAGTTCGCCACCGTTGCCGAAGGCGAACTCGCCCTCGGTGTAGTTTTTCCTTGTGATTTCGTTGCTGGTATAGAACACCTCGTGGGTGAAGCGCTCCGTCCTGTAGTTGCCCGCCACGCGGTAGGCTTCCTGCTCGAACTCGTCGGTACAGGCGTTGCTGGGTGCGAAGTCGGCAACCGTGAAGCAGCCGTCGTAAGCCGTCTCGCCCTCTACGTCCCGCGCGACCAGGGACAGGCGGAGGTCTTCGGTGACATTCCAGCCCAGGCGTCCGTGCAGGGTGGTGTTCTCGTAGCCGTCGTCGTCGCGAATGTCGGTATCGATGGTGCGGGCATTGTAGAGGTCGCTGTCGTAGTCTGCCGCCGACAGGCTGAAGTCCACGGTGCCGTTGCCGCCATTGATGTTGCCGCTGTACTGCTGGGTGTCGTAGCGCCCGCCCTCGGCGGAGACCGAACCGTTGAAGCCCTCCTCGGGAGCGATGGTGGAGACGTTGACCACACCGCCGGCGTCCGCCCCGTACATCAGGCCCTGGGGGCCGCGCAGGATCTCCACCCGCTGTACCCCCGAACTGAGAATCTGCTCCACGCGGGGTGTCGTCTGGGGGGAAGAGGTGTCGGAGATATCGATACCATCGAGGTAGAAGCGGGTGCGGTAACTCTCCTCGCCGCGGATTCTCAGGGAGGTGATGCTGCCCGGACCACCCTGGTTGGACACCTGTACACCGGGCTGGGTGCGCAACACGTTGTACAGTTCGTTGTAACCCAGTTGCTCGATGTCAGTCTGGGTCACCACCGAAACCGAGGTGCCGATCTGCCGCAGGGGGGTGGGTACACGGGAGGAGGTAACGACGACCTCTTCCATCTGGTTGTCGGCGATCACGGGCTGTGCCGCCGCCACCGCCAGGGTGAGCGCTGCAATACGGGTCTGCGTATTCATGATTGTTCCTCAATTGCCTTTATGGTCTGGCGATTGAGGGAGGGGATCAGGGAAGACAATGCGAGCATTGAGCAACCGTGCATGAAGCCCTCCGCTCCATCGTTGCGTGTGCCATGGGAATGGCATACCTACCAGGCAGGTGTCGGGCTCGCGGCTTGTTTGAAGACCTTCTGAGAGATCGCTGAGAGGGCCTTGAAATCAAGCTGCATACCGTTGCGGGGGCAGCGGTGGCTTGGGCGGGCCGGAGGCCAGCCATACCACACTTCCCATTTAACCCACCCAGCGGACAATGAATGCTCCACGGCGGGCACCTGGTACGGGCTGGCACTCTAATAAGCTGCCCAGGCTTTGTCAAATAACGTAGAATCGCGGCACGCCACACCCGGAGTCCCCATGTCAGTCAACCCACAGACCGTCGCCCGTGTCGGCGAGCTCCTGGGCAGGAACCCCCGCGGGATGGAAGCGGTGGCGGTGTCGGGGCCGTGCGGTGAGCCGCGGGTGATCAGGGTGGCCTCCCTGGTGGAGGACGAGCCCTTTCCCACCCTGTTCTGGCTGGTGGACCCGGACGCCGTCTACCACATAGACGGCCTGGAAGCGGGCGGGCTTATCGCGGAGCTGCAGGGCAGGGTGGACGCGTCCGGCCCGCTGCGCGAGGCCATGGCGGGGGATCACCGGGCACATATCGCCCTGAGGGACAGCCTGATGTCAGAATCCGTGCGCCGGCGGCTGGCCGAGCTCGGCTACGACGACGTCCTCGCGGAGAAGGGTATCGGCGGCATTGCTGATTTCACTCGCATCCGCTGCCTGCACACCTGGTACGCGGCCCACCTCGTGGTGCCCAACACCATCGGCGCACTGCTCGAGCCTTTCCTCCAGGGGCGCTGATCCCGGGCTGGCGGCGGGCCGGTTGTGGTATATTACGCGCCCCCCGGCCGAGGCCCCGCCGGGGTGCAGCGAACAGGTGGAAGAATGACAGCGCGCACCGACGATCTGAGGATCGCCAGGACCAACGAGCTCAACTCTCCGGAGCAATTGATCGGGGACATTCCGGTGAGCGACGCCGCTGCGCGCACCGTGGCCGACGCGCGCGGCGCGGTCCACGATATCCTGGCAGGCGATGATGATCGCCTGGTGGTCGTCGTCGGCCCCTGCTCCATCCACGACCCGGACGCGGCGCGGGAGTACGCCGGCCTGCTGCGGGATGTCGCCGCGGAGATCGCGGACGAGGTTTTCGTCATCATGCGGGTCTACTTCGAGAAACCCCGCACCACGGTGGGCTGGAAGGGGCTGATCAACGACCCTGATCTGGACAACACGTTTCGTATCAACAAGGGGCTGCACCTGGCGCGCCAGCTGTTGCTGGACCTGGGGGAGATGGGCCTGCCGGCGGGCACCGAGTACCTCGACCTGATCAGCCCGCAGTACTACGCGGACCTGGTGTCCTGGGGCGCCATCGGCGCGCGCACGACCGAGAGCCAGACGCACCGGGAACTCTCCTCCGGGCTGTCCTGCCCCGTGGGCTTCAAGAACGCCACCAACGGCGATATCCAGGTGGCCATCGACGCCATCAAGAGCGCCTCCCAGCCGCACCATTTCCTGTCGGTGACCAAGCAGGGCCACTCCGCCATTTTCCAGACCAGCGGCAACGAGGACTGCCACATCATCCTGCGCGGCGGCTCACACCCGAACTACGACATGTTCTCCGTGGGCGATGCCGCGGCAATGCTCGACAAGGCCGGCCTGCCGGCGCGCATCATGATCGATGCGAGCCACGCCAACAGCCGCAAGATCCCCGCCCGCCAGGTCGACGTGGCGAGCAATATCGCCTCCCAGGTGGCCCGCGGCAACGAGAGTATTTTCGGGGTGATGCTGGAGAGCAACCTCGTGGAGGGGCGCCAGAGCGTGACCCCGGGGGAGGCACTGACCTACGGCCAGAGTATCACCGACCCCTGCATCAGCTGGGAGGATACCCGCCGACTGCTGCAGGAACTGGCGCAGGCGGTCGCCGGGCGGCGCAGGATCACGAGCGGCGGGTCAGCAAACTGAACTGATCGCGCCCCGACGGCCTTGCCGGCTGGCATTTCATCCCCCCGGGGGGATACTTTCACACGCGGACGCCGGCGAACCACCCCCAACAGCACGAGGACTCTGCCATGCACCTGGGCTTCAGCTCCATGAACACCGCGGACGACCCCGCCCCCGACCTGCTGGCGAAGACGCTGGAGGAGGCGGGTTTCGAGTCGCTCTGGTACGGCGAGCACAGCCACATCCCCGTGTCGCGCAAGTCGCCCTATCCGCCGGGCGGGGAGATGCCTTCCCCCTACAAGAAAATGATGGATCCCTACCTCTCGCTCATGGCGGCGGCCGCGGTGACCACCGACCTGAAACTGGGTACGGGCATCGCGCTGCTCATGGAGCGGGAGTTGTTTTCCCAGGCCAAGACTATCGCGACACTGGATCGCCTGTCCGGCGGCCGCGTCATCATCGGCTGCGGCGTCGGCTGGAACCAGGAGGAGTTCGAGAACGCCAGCAGCCTGCCCTGGGAGCGACGCTACCTCGCTCTCAAGGAGACCGTGCTGGCGCAGCGGGCCCTGCTCACCGACGATGAGCCCGAGTTCCATGGCGAGCTGATCGACTTCGACCCGGTGTGGCTGGAGCCCAAGGCTACCCGGCCCGGCGGCCCCCCGGTGACCTTCGGCGCCATGGGTCCCCTCGGGGTACGCCACGCGGCGCAGTGGGCGGACGGCTGGATGCCGGTCGACGTGGCCATGCCGGACGTGAAGCAGGGTATCGACGATTTCCGGCAACAGGTGCGCGACTTCGGGCGCGACCCGGACGACGTGGAGATTACCCTGGTGGTGATGGCGCCCGTGACCGCCGACCTGTTGAAGTCCTACCGGGATATCGGTATTGACCGCTGTAATATCGGCGTCGGCATGGAGAACTGGGAGAAGCCCGAGATCGTCATGCCGATGATCGAGCAGTACTCGAAGCTTATCCCGGAGCTGTGACGCTTAACAGAAGCTTGCCTGGCCGGCTCCGAAAGACCCCCAGGAGTTCGGACTGCCAAGATACTCACCCCTGGAGGTCTTCCGGACCCGGCCTCGGCGCATCGCACTAGACTCACGCGGATCGGCAAGTTGGAGGTCTCGGGTTCCGCCGGCATAACGTCGGTTTACTGCGCCTGCTGCTCCAGCCACAGGCCGAACAGCTTGTACCAGATCGACAGGATCACCGCCCCGGCGAACAGGCCGATGATGCCGGAGACGATCATGCCGCCGATCGCGCCGATCAGGATCACGGGCATGGGAATGTCCAGGCCGCGGCCCAGCAGCAATGGCTTGAGGAAGGTATCGCTGGAGCCTGCCACCAGCTGATACACGGTAAAAATGACCGCCGTGGTGGTATCTGCGGTGGAGAACATCCAGATAATGATGGGCAGCAGGACGATGGTCGGCGGCAGCTGGGCGATGGCCACCACGAGGATAATGGCGGACCAGATGGGTGCCCCCGGCACCCCCGCGACCACGAGACCGATGGCGATCAGCACGGTCTGGATCACCGCAATGCCCACCACGCCCTGGAGAACACCGCGCACCGTGGCCACGGTCATCGGCGCCCACTCGCCACCGGGCTTCAGCCCGCCGACGCGCACGAAGAAGCGGTGGGCCGCCTCGCCGCAGGGCTCTGCGTAGGTCATGAAGCCGCCGGCGATGATGATGGAGACGATGAACATGAGCACCCCGAGCAGGCTGCCCCCGATACGCTTGAGCACCGCCCCGGTCAGTTCCCGGATGCTCTCGGCGTTGGCGGTGATGAACGACTCGAGGTCGCGGTTCGCGGCGCTCCACGCCGTGTGCACGCGCTCACCGACCACGGGCCAGTCGGCCACCGACGGGTCCGGCGGCGGTACCTCGAGTGTGCCCGCCTCCAGTGAACTGGACAGGTTCTTCAGGAAGCCCAGCAGGGCCTCCGTGGTCGACCAGGCGGGTATCACGAGAATGAGAATGAAGATCAGGCTCACCAGCGCGGCGGAAAGCCCGCGCCGACCGCCCAGCTTTGGTTCCAGCCACTTGACCAGCGGGAAGGCGGCGATGGCGATGATCGCGCCCCACATGATCGGCACAACGAAGGGATGGATGATGTCGTAGGTGAAAATCAGCAGCAGGAGCAGCAGCCCGATCCTGAGGGAGGACTCGATCATGTTGCGCACAAACAACGGGTCGTAGTTCGTATTGGGTGCTTCGTTGTCCATTTGTCAGTCCTCCGGGTTGGACGTCTTGTTGGAATTTTGCGCCAGCGCCCCGACCAGGCTCGCCACGACCACCGCCATGTAAAACGTGCCTGTGATGGCCTGCAGTGCGGCCAGAACACGGGTGAAGGGGATCGCCGGACTGATATCGCCGTAGCCGAGGGTGGTCATGGTGACGTAGCTGAAATAACCCATCTCGCCGAAATTGTCGTTCCATGCGCGGTATTCCAGACCGTGGAAGGCGCCGGGCCAGACCTCCATGGACAACAGGTAGAGCACGGTCCAGACCAGGCCCAGCAGCAGGTACACCGCCACCGCACCGGCGATGGTATTGGGCTCGATGCAGTTGGTGAACAGGGACTGCTGGAACGCGGCCCAGGTCATGCCGACCAGGAACACCAGGTAGGCGATCAATATTGCCGAGGGGCCGAGAGACCAGTCGGTGAATTCCTTGAGCACATTGGAAGCCAGCATGACAGCCAGCATGACCAGTACGAAACGCCGCCAGCGCTTGCTCAGGTTGAGGCTGAAGTACGCGATCAGTTCAGTGACAAACATCATGAACTGCAGCACCTCGTGGTGCTGTCCCGCCGGGGTAGAGCTGACAATGCCGGAACAGATCAGCAGGAAAATCAGCGCGCCCGTAAAGACGAAGAAATTGTTGTGCGAGTGTATTCTCTTGTCCAATTGTCCTGCCCCGTTATCCTCTGGCGTCCGTCACTGGTCGGCCATGACCATGACGGAGGCGGTGAGCCCGAAGCGCAGTTCCACCCCCTCCGGGATCGCCTCCAGGCGAATTCTCACGGGAATGCGCTGGGCGAGCCTTATCCACTGGAATACCGGCTTGATGCTGGGCAGCAGCTTGGCGCCGGTGTTGCCGTCTGAGGGAGCAATGCCCCAGCCCAGGGAATCCACCGTGCCCTCCAGGGGCTGGTCCGGGTAGGCCATCAACGTTACCCGCGCCGGGTCGCCGATCTCGAAGCGGCCGATCTGGCTCTCCCGAAAATAGCCGAACACCCAGAAGCTGTTACTGTCCACCAGGGCGAGTATCGGTGTGTTGGCCACCGCCTGGGTGCCCACCTGGAAATCCAGGTTGGATATGTAACCGTCGACGGTCGCGTGGACCTTCGTATACCCCAGGTTGAGGCGCGCCCCGCGCAGGGTCTCCTGTGCCACGTCGATCTGGGCGAGTGATTCCAGGTAATTGGCCTCGCGCCGGTTGAGGTCCTTGTGGGAGACCGCGCCGGGGTCCCGCTCGTAGATGTCCTGCAGGCGCTCGTACTCGATTTTGGAGGCGCGGGAGCTGATTTTGGCGCGCTTCAGGCTGGCCTCCGCCTGGGCGATGGCGATCTCGAAGGGCTCCGGGTCCAGTTCAAACAGCAGGTCCCCGGCGCGCACGAACTGGTTGTCGATCACGGCGATGCGGGTGACCATGCCGGACACCCGCGGCGCGACCTGGATCACGATGCCGCGCACCTGGCCGTCGCGGGTCCAGGGGTTGTCGATGTATTCCTCCAGGGCCTGGTAGCCGAACCATGCGACCACCGCGATCAGCGCGACGTTTATCGCCCCCAGCCCGAGTTTCTTCAGCCCCTTCAAAGCGGCGATCCCTATATCCTGATCCAGTAGGTGTTCATCAGCAGCATGTACAGCGCCATCAGTGCCAGGAATGTGGCGGATGGAAACATGATATACCGGCTGAGGCGCAATTTGTTCAGAATCAGCACCGTGATCCACGTGCCCAGCAGGGCGGCGCTGAACACCGGCAGCAGCGGCGACAGCAGCACGTCCCCCCAGGCCAGTTCGTGGGGGACCTCACTCATCCCGGTCCTGCCCGGTGATCGTCTCCGGCTGCAGGTAGTCGCCCCAGTCGGTGCGCTCGCGCATCTGTCTCTCGGCCTCGGGCCGCACGACAGGCCCCGGTGCCAGGGACTCCCAGCCGCCGCCCAGGGCCTTGTACAGGGCGATGAGCTGGTTGGCGATGTTGCCGCGGGTCACGGCGTAGATGTCTTCCCGCAGGGTCATTTTCTCGACGGTGCTGAGCAGGCGCTGGTAGGTGACCAGGCCGTTGTTGTACTGGTTCGCGGAGATATTGAAGGCGCGGATGGAGGCCTCCACCGCGCTGTAGTCGTAGCGGCTCTTTTCCAGGCTGTTCTGGTAACCGTCAAGGGCGTTGCCGACCTCCTGTACCGCCTGCAGTACCTGCTGGTTGTAGTTGACCATGCTCTCCTGGAAGAGGGCGTCCTCAATGCGCACCGCGTTGCGGATGCGGTCGTACTGGAAGATGTTCCAGCTGATTCCCGGGCCGATATTGGCCGTGATGGCGTCATCCAGGTCGAAACTGCGGCTGGATTTCACCGTCTGGCTCACCCCTACCGAGCCGAACAGGAAAAACTGCGGGTACAGGTCCGCCTCTGTGAGGCCGATGCGGGCACTCTGTGCCCGGGCCCGCAGTTCCGCCACCTTGAGGTCCGGTCGCCGCATGACCAGCCGGGAGTCTACCCGCTCGCCGAAGACGGGCGCCTCCGGGATGACCGAGTGGTCGCTGTAGTCCTCCGCGGCCAGCATGTTCCGCTGTGCGACGCCCCCGCGGGTGCCGAAATCCGGCAGGGGTCGTTCCCCGGCCCGCGCCAGCAGGGCGGCGACAGTCTCGGGGCGCTCGCCCAGCAGCACCGCCAGGGCATTGAGGGCCTGCAGCCGCGCTATGTTGAGACCCGGGAGGGAGGACTGGGTGGCGTAGAGCTGGGTCCGCGCCTGCTGCACATCCAGCTCGGAGACGTTGCCGGCGTCGAACTGCACCTGGGTCATCTCGACCACGCGTTCCTGGATGGCGATGTTCTGCCGCGCCAGGTAGATGCGCTCCTCGGCGGTGCGATAGTTGACGTAGTTGCGCGCGGTCTCCGCGCTGATCGTGACGAGGACGTCGTGGTAGGAGGCGATGGAGGCGTACAGGGTGGCCTCCGCCGACTCGATGCCCCGCGCGTACTTGCCCCAGATGTCCATCTCCCAGCCGACATCGAAACTCGCGTTGGCGGACTTGAACCAGTCCTCATTGCGATACAGCCCGAGGAAACTGCCGTTGACCTGTTGTTGCTGGGGAAACACCAGTGCATCGCTGATCCCCAGGGCGGCCCGCGCCTGCACAATGCGCAGGCCGGCGGCCTCGATCGACAGGTTTTGTCGCGATGCGCGTGCGATGAGGTCGCTGAGGACGGGGTCGCCGAACAACTCCCACCACGCCCCCACTTCCCGGGCCTCGCCCTCCGCCTCCTCTGCTACCCAGCTCGAGGGCAGGTCCGGCGTCTGCGGCGGGCGGTAGTCCGGGCCCAGCGTGGTGCAGGCTCCCAGGGCGCTGCCGAGGAGGCCGGTGAGCATGCAGCGCAGTGTTCGGGCGGTGGTTCCCATACTAGTAACCGGGCTCGGTCAGTGTCCGCCAGTCCAGCGCCTGCTGCGCGTCTCGGCAGCGCTGGAGACTGCGCAGCAGGGCGGTCTGCAATTCGAGAAACACGTAGAACAGGGCGATGTCGTGGCGATCGTAGTCCCGGTGGCGCTGCTCCCCGAGGAATTCGTCCAGGCGGGACTCGAGGTCCCGCGCGGAATCCGCGACACGGGCGAATTGCGCGCCGCTGTCACCGCTGGCGAGCGCCTCGCACAGCACGGCAACCGGCCTTGTGTCACTGCGCTCGCGCGCGGCCCGCACCAGTGGGTTGGCGGCAAACTCCGGTTCCCGCTGTCGCGCCACCTGCAACTGGCCATGAAGTATCTCCGCCGCTTCGTTCAGCGCGTTGATATCCGCCGGACCCCTCCCCGCGAGGCGGTCGGGACTGATCCGCGCGCCGTAGAATGCCATCCTGGCCAGCAGGGCGGAGCCGGCACCCCTTGCGAGCGTTTCCCACAGCCTGTCGCGCACCCCGGAACCGCGCCCGTGCCGCGCCGCCGACGCACAGTAACTGAAAAACCGCCTGCACAGGCTGGCGTAGAGCAGTTCCGCCCTGCTGGTGAACGGAAAGTACGTGGTGACGACAAGGACGGCACAGACCATGTAAAACATCAGCATGACGAGCAGGATGACGTCCACATGGTAGTTCATCGTGTTCTGTATGCCGAGGGTGAACAGGCCCAGCAGGAAAAACAGCGCCACCGGCCCGGGGAAGAGAAAAAAGCCCACGAACGCGTAGGTGAACAGGAACGTGCCCAGCTGCAGCCAGTGGGTCATCTGCGGCAGCAGGAATACGTAGGCGGGCAGTGCGAACAGGAAGCCGATGGTCAGCAGGATGAAAAGTAATTTGGGTGTCGCGGGTGTGAACGAGACCAGCGGTACGAGGACAGTGCACATGGTCACGAACATAAATCCGCCGGGGGGATTGAACTCGATCCACAGGGCGGTGGCGATCCAGAATGTGCAGAAAGCGCGCGCGGCGGTCTTGGCGTTCTCCAGGTCCAGCCAGACGAACACGGGGCTGCCGGCGGGGGCGGATGGCGCCCGGAAGCCGCCCCTGTCGTGGACGAGGCTGTCCAGTGCCGACTGCAGGTCGGCCAGGATTTCCTGCACGCGCTCCAGCACTTCACAGCGCGCCGCGACCTGCGCGATGACAAGGTGGTTGCACCTCGCCAGCGCATCATCCCTGTACCGGATGGGCTGGTCCGGCGGGGCGGCATCGCCGGTGCCGTTGCGCAGCGTCCCGACAGCATGCCGGAATCGGGCATCGATATGTGCGAGGACAGTGTCGTAGTTGTCCACGCATTCCCGACAGGCCGACTCGTCCCCTGCATCCGCGCGCAGGGCCGGCACCAGTGTCGCCTGCAGTTCACGCAGGGCGTGCTCCACCGCGCGCCACTCGCCGGCGTAGTCGGCCACCCCGTCCGCGCTGTTGCGCACCGCGGCCAGATGGCCGTGAAACGCCTCCGAGGTCGCCAGCAAAAGGCTTACCCGCTCCGGGCCGTTCTCTTTTGCGCCGGCATCGCGCCCGGTGAGGGCACGGAAGGACGCCGCCGCGGCATCCAGCACGTCGGCGGCTTCCTCGCGCGTGTTTTCCGCGACCCTGACCGGCCACAGGGTGCTCGCCACGACGGTGTAGACGATGACGCCGAATGCGGTCATGAAGGCGCGGTCCACGCCGTAGAGGAAAGCGCCTTCCGCGTCGCCGCCGTTGAAGACCATGAGCGTGACCACCGCGGTGAGCATGAATGCGGTACTGTCGCCCTGGTAGGCGTTGTACAGGTATACCACGAGCGCCACGACCACCGAGACCGCAAATAGGTAGAGCATCCGGTCCTGGGGAAACAGGGCGATGAGGGACAGGCCGATCACCGCGCCTGCGACGGTCCCGAGGATGTGCAGGACACCTTTTTGCAGCGACTCCGAAACGGCGCCGGTGGCGGCGATCAGCATGA
>Ga0126341_1000117_pt1 | contig 17063 bp, 15 predicted proteins | sample OrbTmetagenome_FD_97057 | JGI IMG/M metagenome (GOLD analysis project Ga0126341, IMG submission 97057) | Coral microbial communities from Florida Keys, Florida, USA - Orbicella T D metagenome | ecosystem: Host-associated > Invertebrates > Cnidaria > Coral | place: Florida Keys, Florida, USA... | reverse complement strand
TCTTCGCGGTCGGTGATCATGTGCAGCGCAAAGCGCACCTGCCACATGAAATTGCGCCCGTTGGAGAGAATCTCGAACTCCTCCTGCGTGAGGAAATCGATGGCGGTGATTTTCTCCAGGGATTCCACGCCGAACTGGCGCTCCACGATCCAGCCGATAACCTGCAGGTCGCGCAGGCCCCCTGGCGAGCTCTTAACGTTGGGTTCGAGGTTGTACTCGGTGTCTGCAAATTTGGTGTGGCGCTGCCGCTGTTCATCGATCTTGGCCCGGAAGAACTCGGCGCTGGACCACATGAGCTCCGGGGAGGTCAGTTCCCGAACCTGCCACATGAGCTCTGCGGGGCCGCAGATCACGCGAGCCTCCAGCAGGTTGGTCAGGACCGTGATGTCTTCCCTCGCCTGTATGGCGCATTCCTGCACATCGCGCACACTGTGCCCGATGTTCAGGCCGATATCCCAGAGAAGGGTGAGAAAATTGCTCAGGGTCTCGCGGCACGCGTCGCAGTTGTCGCCGAGCAGGACCAGCAGGTCCACGTCCGAATGGGGGTGCAATTCGCCGCGGCCGTACCCGCCGACCGCGACAAGGGCGAGCTCCGCCTCGCCCCAGTCCTGCCGTTGCCACAGGACGCTGAGGAGAGCATCGATAAAAACCGCGCGCTGGCGGATCAACTCCTTGGCCTGCGCGCCCTCGCGGAACTGCCGGTACTGGTACTCCGTGGCCCGGGAGATGGCGTCTTTGCAGGCGGCGATGGCGTTGCCGTCGTCCAGGCCCGCCTCGAAGCCACCCCGGTCGAACAGTTCCCCCGGCAGGAGGTCGGCGGCCGCCACCGTCAGGCGAGCCTGGCTTCGTTGCTGCGCCGTGTAAATACCTCGCAGCCGTCGTCCGTGACCCCGATGGTGTGTTCCCACTGGGCGGAGAGGCGACCGTCCCGGGTGGTCACCGTCCAGCCGTCCTTCTTGTTCAGGCGCGTGTGTCGTCGCCCGGCGTTGATCATCGGCTCGATGGTAAAGGTCATGCCGGGCTCGAGCACCATGCCGGTGCCCTTGCGGCCGTAGTGCAGGATCTGCGGGTCCTCGTGGAACACCTTGCCGATGCCGTGGCCGCAGTATTCGCGTACGACGGAGTAGTAATTTTTCTCGGCGTGGGTCTGTATGGCGTGGCCGATATCGCCCAGGGTTGCGCCGGGCCTGACCACGTCCAGCGCGAGGTAGAGGCACTCGTGGGTGACCTCGATGAGGCGCCTCGCGTGTGAGGGCACGTCGCCGACCTCCACCATGATGCTGGTGTCGCCGTGGTAGCCATCCTTGATGACGGTCACGTCGATGTTGATGATGTCGCCGTCCCTGAGCTTCTTGGTGTCCGAGGGAATGCCGTGGCAGACGACATCGTTGATGGAGGTGCAGATAGAGCGCGGGAATCCGTGGTAGTTGAGCGGCGCGGGGACGGCGTCCAGTGTCCCGGTGATGTACTCGTGGCAGATGCGGTCCAGCTCGCCGGTGGTGACCCCGGGCCGGACCTGTGGCTCGATCATTTCCAGCACTTCGGCGGCGAGGGCGCCGGCGACCCGCATTTTCTCGATCTCAGCCGCTGTCTTGATGGTTGCTGACATCTGTAACTCTTTGAAATATAACGATAAAAACTGTAAAAATGCGGCCCGCGTCCCCCGCGGGGGGCACATTCTACCCCATTCCCGGCGCAATTGTACCGGGGCGCCATCCTACCCGGTCGCAGGGCTCTTTATATCGCCCCCCCTGTTGTGGTATAAAGCGCGCCACTTTTTGGCGGTACCGGCCGGACGACAGGATCTGAACGGGCCCCATGGAGTGAAACAAAACGACGCACACATATCGCAACCCCTGTCAGGGTGCCGCCACCTCTCCCGGGAGGACACGGTTTGGCAGCGGGGATATGTGGAGGACTAACCCATTACAAGGTAAGTAGTTATGTCAGAAGTGCAGGTAAGTATGCGCGACCTGCTGCAGGCGGGTGCGCACTTCGGTCACCAGACCCGGTACTGGAATCCCAAGATGGACCAGTACATCTTCGGTGCCCGCAACAAGATCCACATCATCAACCTCGAGCACACCGTGCCGGCTTTCAACGACGCCCTGGACATGGTGAAGCGGCTCGCCGGTAACAAGAACAAGATTCTGTTCGTCGGTACCAAGCGCGCCGCCGGCAAGATCATCCGCGAGCAGGCGGAGCGCGCCGGAATGCCCTACGTCAGCCATCGCTGGCTCGGCGGCATGCTCACCAATTACAAGACCATCAGGGCCTCCATCAAGCGCCTGCGGGAGCTTGAGGATCAGCAGAAGGACGGAATGTTCGACAAGCTGACCAAGAAAGAGGCACTCATGCGCACGCGCGACATGGACAAGCTCGAGCGCAGCATCGGTGGTATCAAGGAGATGGGCGGCCTGCCGGATGCGCTGTTCGTCGTCGACGTGGACCACGAGCGCATCGCCATCACCGAGGCCAACAAGCTGGGTATCCCCGTCATCGGCATCGTGGATACCAACAGCAACCCGGACGGCATCGACTATGTCATCCCGGGCAATGACGACGCCATCCGCGCGATAAAGCTCTACGTCACCGCCGTGGCGGACGCCTGTGTGCAGGGCAGGGTCGAGGCCGGCGATGCCGTGTCCGCGAGAGACGAGTTTGTCGAGGAATCCGCAGCACAGCCGGAAACAGCGGCAGCCGAACCCGCGGCCGAAGAAGCGCCTGCAGCCGAAAAAGAGCCCGCGGCTGAGGAAGCGCCTGCAGCCGAAGAAGCGCCTGCAGCCGAAGAAGCGCCTGCAGCCGAACAAGAGCCCGCTGCCGAAGAGGCACCTGCGACTGCGGAGGCCGAGAGCGCCGCCGAGGCGGAAGAGCCCAAGGCGGGGTAACCGGTACCCGGCTCCTCGCCGGGTAACTGCAACTTCCGGGGAGTGGTCTCCGGATCAGTCAGCAATGCAATCTGTACCGCCGGGTCCCGCGACCCGGCTGACAAGTATGAGGAAGCCCGCGAGTGCGGGGCCCAGGAGGAGGAAGTCCAATGTCCGCAGCACTGGTAAAAGAACTGCGTGAGCGCACAGGCCTCGGCCTGCTGGAGTGCAAGAAGGCGCTCGCCGCCGCCGATGGCGATATCGACAAGGCCATCGAGGAACTGCGCAAGTCCAGCGGTATGAAGGCTGCCAAGAAAGCCGGTCGCACGGCCGCCGACGGCGTCGTCGCCGCGCGCGTCGCGGACGACGGCAGCTACGGTGTGCTGGTGGAAGTGAACAGCGAAACCGACTTTGTGGCGCGCGACGAGAACTTCCTCGGCTTTGTGAACAGCGTTGTCGAGGCGGCCTTCAGCAACCGCCAGACCGATGTCGGGGCCCTGATGGCGGGCGCGCTGGAGTCCAGCCGCGAGGCGCTGGTGCAGAAGATCGGCGAGAACATCGGTGTGCGGCGCATCGAGCTGGCCAGCGCCGACGCCGGAGTCGTGGGCGCCTACGTTCACGGCAACAACCGCATCGCGGTGCTGGTCGAGCTCAAGGGCGGCGACCAGGACCTGGCCAAGGACGTGGCCATGCACGTGGCGGCAGTCAATCCGCAGGTCGTGTCACCGGAGGACATGCCGGAGGACGTCGTCGCCAAGGAACGCGACATCTTCACGGCGCAGGCCCAGGAGTCCGGCAAGCCGCCGGAGATCATCGAGAAGATGATCGGCGGCCGGATCAAGAAGTTCCTCGCTGAGAACAGCCTCGTCGAACAGCCGTTCGTCAAGGACCCTGACACCACCGTTGGCAAGCTGGTCGGCGCCGCGGGTGCCGAGGTCGCGTCCTTCATCCGCTTCGAGGTGGGTGAGGGCATCGAGGTCGAGAAGGTCGACTTCGCCGACGAGGTCGCCGCACAGCTCGGCGGCTGAGCACTCACTCGGTACGCAAACGGGGCCTCGGCCCCGTTTTTTGTGGTAGTGCGCTCCCGCCCCTGGCGGATGTGGAGTTCCCGCGACGAACGCAAGAATCCCGGCGGTTCCGGGCTGCTGCGCAACTCGACCATTTTTCGCTCCGCGAAAAATTGATTCGAAGGCGCTTTTCGCGCCTTCTCACCCCTTCGGGGCGACCTGAAGGTCGTCAAAATTGCTTGCGCAATTTTTGGGACTCGGTCAGTGCTCGCAGAAAGCCCCCGTAACCGCCGGGATTCTTAAGCCGCGTCCTGATTGTCGCGGGAACTCCACATCCGCCAGGGGCTCGAGTCAGCGCATTGGCAGTAATTGGGGGTCGAACGTACTAGGGCGACGCGCCGTTGTCCTGTAAGATACCCCGCAGCTTTCGGGAGGGAGTTTTATGCCCCAGGCGGCAGGCGAAAAAAAATATAAGCGGATACTGCTCAAGCTCAGCGGCGAGGCGCTCACCGGCAGTGAGAGCTTCGGCATCGACCCTAGAATTCTCGACACCATGGCCCTGGAGATCGGCCAGCTCGTGGGGATCGGCGTGCAGGTCGGGCTGGTCATCGGCGGTGGCAACCTGTTCCGCGGCGCCGCCCTGCAGGCCGCCGGGCTCGACCGCGTGACTGGCGACCACATGGGCATGCTCGCGACCGTGATGAACGCGCTGGCCATGCGCGACGCACTGGAGCGTTCCAACATTGCAACCCGCGTCATGTCCGCCATCCCGATGAGCGGGGTCGTGGATCACTACGACCGGCGCAAGGCGATCCGCGCGCTGGTCGACGGCGACGTCGTTATATTTTCCGCCGGTACCGGCAACCCGTTTTTCACCACCGACTCCTCGGCGTGCCTGCGCGGTATCGAGATCGGCGCGGACCTCGTGCTCAAGGCCACCAAGGTGGACGGCGTTTACTCCGCCGACCCGATGAAGGTGAAGGACGCGGTGAAGTACGACCGGCTCACCTACGACGAGGTGCTGGACAAGAAACTGGAGGTCATGGACCTGACGGCGATCTGCCTGTGCCGCGACCACGACATGCCGGTGCGCGTTTTTGAGATGGAGAAGTCCGGCGCACTGCTGAGTATTGTCCGGGGTGGCGAGGAAGGCACCCTGATCGAATAACCCGGTCACCGGGGGAGGAACAGCGTGATCGACGATATAAAGGACGAAGCCAAACAGCGCATGGAGAAGAGCCTCGAGGCGCTGTCGCACAACTTCAACAAAATTCGCACCGGGCGCGCGCACCCGAGCCTGCTCGACGGCCTCAAGGTGGAGTATTACGGCGCGGACACACCGCTCAACCAGGTCGCGAACATCAACGTGGAGGACGCCCGCACCCTGTCGCTGACCGTCTGGGACAAGTCGATGATCCCGGAGGTGGAAAAGGCCATCCTGAAGTCAGACCTCGGGCTCAACCCGGCCACCGCGGGAGAGGTGATCCGCATCCCCATGCCCATGCTGACCGAGGATACACGCAAGGGATTCACGCGCCAGGCTCGCACCGAGGCGGAGTCCGCGCGCGTGTCGGTGCGCAACGCGCGCCGGGACGCCATGGGAATGCTGAAGGAACTGGTCAAGGAGAAGGAGATCAGCGAAGACGACGAGCGCCGCGGTCAGGAGGACGTACAGAAACTTACCGACGGTTTCGTCGCCAGGATCGAGAAGATGCTGTCCGATAAAGAAGCCGATCTCATGGAAATCTGACCCCGCCCTGTGTCGACCCAGTCATCCTCTTCAGGCGACTCCTCGCAGCCCATCGTGCCCAGGCACGTCGCCATCATCATGGATGGCAACAATCGCTGGGCCAGGCGCCAGGGCGTGCCGGGTCCGGCCGGCCACCGCGCCGGTGTCGAGGCTGTGCGCGGCGTGTTGCGCGCGTGCAAGAACCACGGCGTGGAGGTGCTCACCCTGTTCGCCTTCAGCAGCGAGAACTGGGGCAGGCCGATTCCCGAGGTGCGCGCCCTGCTGGCGCTGCTCACCCGGTACCTGCGCAACGAGGTGAAGGACCTGCACAAGGACGGCATTCGCATCCGCTTTATCGGTGAGCGCGGCCGCTTCAGCGCGCGACTACAGAAACTGATGAATCACGCCGAGACGCTCACCCGGGACAATACCGAGGCGACGATGGTCATCGCGGTCGACTACGGCGGCCAGTGGGATATTACCGAGGCGGCGAAAGCCCTCGCACAGAAGGTCGGGGAGGGCGCACTGGACCCGGCGGACATCACCCCCGAGATGCTGGACGCGAACATCTCGATCAGCGACCTGCCGCGGCCGGACCTGTGTATCCGCACCGGCGGGGACGCGCGGATCAGCAACTTCATGTTATGGCACTTCGCCTACAGCGAACTGTACTTCACCGAGGTGTTGTGGCCGGACTTCGGCGAACTCGAATTCGCACGCGCCCTGGATGACTACAGCCAGCGCGAGCGGCGCTTCGGCCTGCGCGAGCCGGACGGCCTGGTCGCCGGTGGAGAGGGCAATGCTTAGGCAGCGGGTGATTACCGCCCTCGTCATGGCCGGGGCGTTCCTGCTGGCCATCGTCTTCCTGCCGCTTCCCGTGCTGGCCCTGCTGTTCGGGGCGATCACCGGGATGGGCGCCTGGGAGTGGGCGCGCCTGGCCGGCTGGGACGGGCGGTTCGGTCGGGGGTGTTACGTCCTCCTGTACCTCGCCTGTGTGGTGGCACTCTATTTTTATTGCCAGTTGCCAGAGGGATCCCCGCGGGAGCTGGTGCAACCGTTCCTGGGCACGGCCTGCCTGTGGTGGGCCTTCGCGCTCCTGTGGATAAAGGGCTATCCCAACAGCGCGGTGCTCTGGCGCCCCCGCTTCATGCGCAGCCTCATGGGGCTCCTTATCCTCGCCCCGGCCTGGCTGGCGGCGGTCTACCTGCTGACCTTCCCCAGGGGCGGCCTGCTGCTGGTGGTAATGGTGCTGGTGGTGGCCGCCGCGGACATCGGCGCCTACTTTGCCGGCGGTGCCTTCGGCAAGCACGCACTGGCGCCGGCGGTGAGCCCGAAGAAGACCTGGGAGGGTTTCTGGGGCGGCGTCGCGGCATGCGCGCTGCTCGCCCTGGTGTTCTGGTACTTCCTGCCGGACCGCGTCGCACATATCAGTCTGGGCGCTATCGTGGCCGTGACAATTACCACGGCGCTCGCGTCGGTGGTGGGTGACCTGGCGGTCAGCATGGTCAAGCGCGAGAGTGGTGTGAAAGACAGCGGGACGATGCTGCCGGGCCACGGCGGGCTGCTGGACAGGCTGGACAGCCTGTGCGGCGCAGCGCCGGTGTTCGCCCTGGGCCTGCTCATGGCGGGATGGTAGCGGCATGACCGCCGCGGGCGACGCGCCGCGCCAGGTGAGTGTCCTGGGTTCCACCGGGTCGATCGGGGCCAATACCCTGGACGTCATTCGACGGCACCCCGACAGCTACAGCGTATACGCGCTCGCGGCAAACACCTCGGTGCAGGAGATGCTCGCACAGTGCGTGGAGTTCCGCCCGCGGTGCGCCGTGATGATGGACGCGGCCGCCGCCGGGGAACTGGCCGCGGCGCTGCCCGCCGATTTGCCGACGGAGGTGCTGAGCGGTCACGACGCGCTCTGCGCCGTCGCGTCGGCGCAGGAGGTCGACGCCGTCATGGCCGCCATCGTGGGTGCCGCCGGCCTGCCCTCCACGCTGGCGGCGGCGCACGCCGGCAAGACTGTGCTGCTGGCCAACAAGGAATCTTTGGTCATGGGCGGGCACCTGCTGATGGGTGCGGTGCGCGACAGCGGCGCCACCCTGCTGCCCATCGACAGCGAGCACAACGCGATCTTCCAGTGTATGCCCGTGGACGGGCGCGGCCGGCCGACCCTGGAGGGGGTGAGCCGCGTGTTGCTGACGGCCTCGGGAGGGCCCTTCCGCGAGTGGTCCTCGGAGCGCATGCGCGAGGCGACCCCCGACCAGGCCTGCGCCCACCCGAACTGGGACATGGGCCGCAAGATCTCGGTCGATTCAGCCAGCCTCATGAACAAGGGGCTCGAGTTCATCGAGGCCTGCTGGCTGTTCGACCTGGAGCCGGACCGCGTGGAGGTGGTGGTCCATCCCCAGAGCATCATCCATTCCATGGTGCAGTACCGGGACGGTTCCGTCCTGGCGCAGATGGGCAACCCCGACATGCGCACACCCATCGCCTACGGGCTCGGGTGGCCGCGCAGGCTGGATGCCGGTGTGGCGCCCCTCGACCTCGTCGCGGCGGCGCGGCTGGATTTTGAGGCCCCGGACGAGGAGCGCTTTCCCTGCCTGCGCCTGGCCCGCGAGGCCGTGTCCGCCGGGGGTACCGCCATGGCGGTGTGCAACGCCGCCAACGAGATTGCCGTCGCCGGCTTCCTGGAGGGACGTATCCGCTTCACCGACATCCCGGTGGTTATTGAGGGTACACTGGAGGCGGTGGCCCCGGTTGAACCGACCGACCTGGCAGTGGTCGAAGCAGCTGACGCCGAAGCCCGGCGGGTCGCCCGGCAGCTGGCGCACGGCGCTACTGCGGCGGGGGCGGCGCGGAGGCAGTGATGGATATCGTTTACACCGTGGCCATGTTTATTGTCGCGATCGTGATTCTTGTCTCGATTCACGAGTATGGCCACTACTGGGTCGCGCGCCGCTGCGGCGTGAGGGTACTGCGCTTCTCCATAGGCTTTGGCCGCCCACTTTTTGGGTGGCGCGACAGGCACGGCACCGAGTTCAGCGTCGCGGCCATCCCCCTGGGCGGTTACGTCAAGATGCTCGACGAGCGCGAGGCGGAGGTGCCCCGGGAACAGCTGGAGCAGGCGTTCAACCGCAAACCGGTGCTGCAGCGCATCGCGGTGGTCAGCGGCGGACCGCTGGCCAATCTCGGCCTGGCGGTGGTGCTTTACTGGGCGCTATTCCTGGCGGGGGAGTCGGGTTACGTGCCCGTGATCGAGGCCGTGGAGCCCGGCTCCGTGGCCGACGTTGCGGGGCTCGAGGTCGGGCAGGAGATCGTTTCCGTCGACGGGGCCGGGACACCCACCTGGCAGGCGCTGAGTTTCCGCCTGCTGGATCGCATCGGCGACAGCGGCACCCTGCGCTTCGGTGTGCGCTACCCGGGTTCGGACGTGGTCTACGAGTCCGAGGCCGTGATCGAGCGCTGGCTGTCCGACCAGGAACAGCCCGACCTCTACGGCGGCCTCGGTATCACCCTCTTCACGCCGGAGGTACCCCCTCTCGTCGAGGAGGTGGTGGCGGGCAGCCCCGCCGAGGCAGCGGGACTGGAGGCCGGTGACCTGGTGCTCAGTGCGGATGGCGTGCCCATGCCGCTCTGGGACGACTGGGTGGAGTACGTGCGCGCGCGACCGGGCGAGCCGATCAGGCTGGGCCTGTCCCGGGACGGGCTCGCCGTGGACGCCCTGATCGTGCCCGAGCGCCTGTTGGACGACGACGGCCGGGCTTTCGGCCGTGTCGGCGTGAAGGTGGCGCCGCCGGAGATGCCCCCCGAGCTGGTCAGGCGCTTCCAGCGCGGTCCGGTGGAGGCCCTCGGCGCGGCCTTTGCGCGCACCGGCGAGCTCACCGTATTCACCCTGAAGTCCATCCAGAAGATGGTCATGGGGCTGATCTCGCACAAGAACCTGAGCGGGCCGATCACTATCGCCAAGGTCGCTACCGCCTCGGCCAAGTCCGGGCTCGAGTCCTTCGTGGGATTCCTGGCGCTGCTCAGCGTCAGCCTGGGCGTGCTGAACCTCCTGCCCATCCCGGTCCTGGACGGCGGCCACCTGCTGTTTTATACGATCGAGCTATTGGCTGGGCGCCCCGTACCTGAGAGAATACAGGCCCTCGGTTACCAGCTCGGCCTGTTCATGGTGCTGGGAATCATGATGCTGGCCATTTATAACGATATTGTGCGGCTGTAGTGCTCGAATCGGTGCTCGAATCGGTGCTCGAATCGGTGCTGGACCTGGTGCTGGAGCTGGTGCTTGCGGTTGGCCGAATGTCGATAGAAGTGAACCCGCGCGCGGTGAGCAACTGGCGGTTAACTGAATTTTGATACGTGTATTTTGATTAAAGTCATGCCCAAATGGCTGGGCCTGGTGCTCCTTTTGCTGGCACCGGCCGCGGCGGCCCAGACCTTCATTATCTCCGACATCCGCGTGGAGGGACTGCAGCGTATCTCCGCCGGCAGCGTTTTCGCCGCGCTGCCCGTGGGCGTGGGTGATATCGTCGATGCCCGGGTGGTGCGCGAATCCGCGCGTAGCCTGTTTGCCACCGGGAATTTCGACGACATCCAGATCGGCAGGGACGGCAACGTACTGGTGGTGATCGTGGCGGAGCGCCCGAGCATCAGCGAGATCAATATCGAGGGCAACAAGGCCATCGAGACCGAGGCGCTGCTGGACGGCCTCAAGGGCGCGGGGCTGGCGGTCGGCCAGGTATTCCAGCGCTCCACGCTTGAAGGCATGCAGCTGGAGTTGCAGCGCCAGTATGTGCAACAGGGTCGCTACGACGCCAATATCGAGACGGAGGTCATCCCCGAGCCGCGCAACCGCGTGTCGGTCAACATCGACGTGGACGAGGGGACCGTCGCCGCCATCAAGCACATCAACGTGGTCGGCAACGAGGTGTTTGACGACGAGGAGCTGACCGACCTGTTCGAGTTGAAAACCACTGGCTGGCTGTCGTTTTTCACCAACGACGACAAGTACTCCCGGGAGAAACTCACCGGCGACCTCGAGACCCTCAGCTCCTATTACATGGACCGCGGCTACCTGCAGTTCCGCATCGACTCCACCCAGGTGTCGGTGTCGCCGAGCAAGGAGGAGGTCTATATCACCGCCAATGTCAGCGAGGGCGAGATGTTCACCGTCAGCTCCGTGGGCCTGTCCGGCGACCTCGTCCTGCCGGAGGCGGATCTGCAGCGTTTCCTGCTGGTCACAGAGGGCGATACCTTCTCCCAGCGCATGGTCACCTCCACGGAGGAGTACCTGACGCGGCGCCTGGGCAACGAGGGCTACAACTTCGCCAAGATTACGGGCATCCCCGAGGTCGACGAAGAAAACAAGACGGTCGCCATGAAGTTTTTCGTAGACCCGGGCAAGCGCACCTATGTCAGGCGAATCGACTTCAAGGGCAACCTGAAAACCGTGGACGACGTGCTGCGCCGCGAGATGCGCCAGATGGAGAGCGCGCCGGCTTCCGCGGCGGCCATCGAGCAATCGCGCATCCGCCTCGAGCGCCTGGGGTATTTCAGCAGCGCCGCGGTGGAGACACCCGAGGTTCCAGGCCACGACGACCTGATCGACGTGGAATTCACAGTGGAGGAGCAGTCCTCCGGCAGTATCGGCGCCAGTTTCGGTTTCGCCCAGGACGCCGGCCTCATCCTCGGCCTCAACCTGCAGCAGGACAATTTCCTCGGCACCGGCAAGCGCGTGGGTATCGGGCTTAACTCCTCGCGTTACCAGGACGTGTACAACTTCAGCTACACCAACCCCTACTACACCGAGGACGGCGTCAGCCGGGGCTTCAACATCTTTTACCGCGCCACGGACCTCGACGAGGTCAACGTGGCGAGCTACTCCACGGACACTCTCGGCGGCGCCATCAACTTCGGCTACCCGATCAAGGAGACCGAGCGCCTCGGGTTCAGCTTCGGTGTCTCCAATACCGAGATCAGCACCGGGCGCTTTGCCGTGCAGGAAATACAGGCCAGCCCGCGGCTCGACAACCGTGTCGAGGACTATTACGAGACCACGCTGCAGGACGACGGCACCTACGCGGCGGTGGAAGAACTGTTACCCATCGATACCCTGCCGCCGGACTTCCTGTCGCCGCCCACGGAGCCGGGATTTCTCGATGAGAACGGTGACGAGTTCCTCAACTGGACGATCACCACCAGCTGGACCCAGTCCACGCTGAACCGCGGTCGGCTGGCGACGCGGGGCGCCGCCCAGTCGGTGGCGCTGGAAGTGGCCGTGCCGGGGTCGGACCTGGAGTTCTACAAGCTCACCTATCGCGGAGAGATATTTTACCCGGTGCCCCTGCTCGACAGCTGGACCTTGCGCCTGCGCACGGAGCTGGGCTACGGGGACGGCTACGGCGACACCACCGAGCTGCCGTTCTACGAACATTATTTTGCGGGGGGTTTCGGCTCGGTGCGCGGCTACGAGAGCAACACGCTGGGCCCGCGCAGTACACCGGCGGACGAGTACCGGGTCGGGCAGCCCGTCACGGGGATTGACGACGAGGGCAACCCCACCGAGATCGGCGGCCCCGATGGCGACGAGTTCGGCTACGTGGCCAGTGACGACAAGCTGATTGTCGACGACGTGCGCGACAACCCCGACCCCTTTGGCGGCAACATGTTGATGGAGGGCGGTGCCGAGCTCATCTTCCCGATGCCCTTCATCAAGGATCGCAGCCAGCTGCGCTCCGCCTTCTTCTTCGACTGGGGTAACGTGTTCGACGACAACTGCCGGGATTCCCAGCAGAACTGCTTCGACATCGACCTGGACGAGCTGCGCTACTCGGTGGGCGTGGGCGTCACCTGGTACACGGGTTTTGGCCCCATGACCTTCAGTCTCGCCAAGCCGCTCAATTCCGGTGAATTTGACGAGGAAGAGGTCTTCCAGTTTACTCTGGGCCGGGGTTTCTGAAGAATTTTGAGTCACCAAGCAATGGAGAAAACAGTGTCTATATTGATCAGGGCCGCGCTGGTGGCCGTCGCCTTCACGCTGCCCGCGATGGGCTGGGCCCAGGGGAAGATCGCCGTGGTCGACCTGCAGGAGGCCATCCTGCAAACCGACCTCGCACAGAAGCGCCTGGCAGAGGTCCGCGGCCAGGAGGACTACAAGGCCGACAAGGCGGAGTTCGACAAACTCAAGGCGGAATTCGACGAGCTGCTGGCGAAGTTCCAGAAGGACGCGGCGATTATGAGCCAGGAGCAGCAGGTGGCCGCGCGCAACAAACTGGCCAGCAAGCAGGGCGACCTGGAGCACGTGACCGGCAAGTTGCAGAAGGCGGAGGCCGCTGCCGGCCAGGCGCTGCTGCAGGAGATGGCTCCCCGCGTGCAGACGGTGCTGAAGGAGATCATCGCGAAGGAGGGCATCGGTCTGCTGCTGCAGCGCCAGGCGGTGATACACGCCGACGCGGGATACAGCGTCACCGCCAAGGTCACCGACAAGCTGAACCAGGTTGCCACGGAGTAACACCCCGTGTTCACACTCGGTGAACTGGCGGATCGGCTCGATCTGCGGTTCACCGGTGACGCACACACGCAGATTTCCGGGCTGGCCTCCCTCGCCACCGCCGGCCCGGACCAGCTGAGTTTCCTCGCGGACGGCAGATACCTGTCCGCACTGGCCGCAACGTCAGCGGCCGCCGTCATCCTGTCCCCGGACCACGCCGGCCGTTGCCCCGCGGCCTGCCTGTTGGCGGAAGACCCCTATCTCGCCTTCGCGCGGGCATCGCAATTGTTCGATCTTCCACAGGACGCGGCAGGTGTTCATCCCACGGCGGTGGTGGACCCGGGCGCCCGGGTGGGCGCGGGGGTCACGATAGGGCCCGGCGCGGTGGTGGAAGCCGGCGCGGTGGTGGCCGCGGGCGCCGTGCTCGGCGCCCGTGTTTTCCTGGGCGGCGACAGCCGGGTGGGAGAGGGCTCCAGGATTCACCCCGGCGTGGTCATCTATCGCGATGTTCACCTGGGGGCGAACTGCACGGTGCACGGCTGTGCGGTCCTGGGCGCGGACGGCTTCGGCTTTGCGCGCGGGCCCGACGGTTGGGAGAAGATCTACCAGCTGGGAGGTGTGCGGATCGGCGATGGCGTGGAAATCGGTGCGGGCACCACGGTGGATCGCGGCACCCTGGACCACACCGTCATCGGCGACGGCGTCATCATCGACAACCAGGTACAGGTGGGCCACAACTGCCGAATCGGGGAGAACACAGCTATCGCGGGTTGCTGCGGCCTGGCCGGGAGTACCGTCATCGGTGCAAACTGTACGCTGGCGGGCGGTGTGGGCGTCGTTGGGCACGTGGAAATCTGTGATAATGTCCACGTCACCGGGATGACCATGGTGACACGTTCCATCGCACAGCCGGGGTCCTACTCATCCGGCACGCCGATGGCTGCGACGGGCGACTGGAAGCGCAGTGCGGCGCGCTTCGCCCAGCTCGACGCCATGCAGCGGCGCCTCGTCGCACTGGAGCGGCAGGAGGAAACACCGGGCGGGGGGCAGGCAGGCCAATGATGCACATCGACGAAATACGCCGGCACCTGCCGCACCGCTATCCTTTCCTGCTCGTCGACCGGGTGGTTGAGATCACCGCGGGCGAATCCATCGTCGCCTACAAGAACCTCAGCGCAAACGAGGCATTCTTCCAGGGTCATTTTCCCGACAAGCCGATTTTTCCCGGCGTCCTGTTGCTGGAGGCCATGGCCCAGGCCGCGGGTATTCTCGGGTTCTACAGCCAGGGCAAGACCAACGAGGACGGTTCCACCTACTACTTCGCCGGTGCCGACGAAGTGCGTTTCAAGCGCCCCTGCGTGCCGGGGGACAGGGTGACGCTGCGGGCGAGCGTGGTGTCGAGCCGCCGCGGTATCTGGAAATTCGACGTCAGCGCCGACGTCGAGGGCGAGCTGGCCGCCAGCGCCACGATACTCTGCGCGGACCGCTGATGATTCACAGCGAGGCGATCGTCGATCCGGGCGCGCGCCTCGCCGGGGATGTCACCGTCGGGCCGTGGACCTGGATCGGCCCCGACGTGGAGATCGGTCCGGGTTGTGTCATCGAACCCCACGTGGTGCTGCGCGGACCCACCCGTATCGGCGCCGGCAATCACATCTACCAGTTCTCCTCCGTCGGCGAGGCCACACCGGATTTCAAGTACCGCGGAGAGCGTACCTGGCTGGTGATCGGCGACCACAACATCATTCGCGAGAACGTCACTATTCACCGCGGTACCGTGCAGGATCGCGGGGAGACCACCATCGGTGACCACAACCTGATCATGGCGAATGTGCATGTCGGCCACGACAGCGTCGTGGGCGACCACACGGTGCTGGTCAACAACTCGGCCCTCGCGGGGCATGTGCGCGTGGGAGACTGGGCGATTCTCAGCGGCTACACCCTCGTGCACCAGTTCTGCCAGCTGGGCGCCCACAGTTTCTCAGGGATGGGCAGTGCCATCGGCAAGGATGTCCCGGCGTATGTCACCGTGGCGGGATCGCCCGCCCAGGCCAAGTCCATCAACATGGAGGGATTGCGCAGGCGGGGCTTCTCCTCGGAGGCACTGGCGCAGCTGCGGCGCGCGTTCCGCATCGTTTACCGGCAGGGCCTGACCCTCGACCTCGCCCTGCGGCGCCTGGAGTCGATGCCGGAGAAAACGCCGGAACTGACCGTGTTCATCGACTCCATCAAGGCCTCCGAGCGCGGCATTGTGCGCTAGGGCAGGCCTGTGAGACTGGGTGTGGTGGCCGGGGAGGCCTCCGGCGACGCGCTGGGCGCACGGGTGCTGGCGGCACTGGCCCCCCGCTGCCCGGATCTCTCCACCGAGGGGGTGGGCGGGCCCCGGATGCAGGCGCTGGGCATGTGCAGCCTGCACCCCATGGAGCGACTCTCCGTAATGGGGCTTACCGGGCCGCTGCGCAGGCTGCCGGAATTGCTGCGATTGCGCCGCCGCCTGCTGCGACGGTTCCTGTCCGACCCGCCGGACCTGTTCCTGGGCATCGACTCCCCGGACTTCAACCTGCCATTGGCGCGCGCCCTGCGCCGGCGGGGAATTCCCACGGCCCAGCTGGTCAGCCCCTCGGTCTGGGCGTGGCGCCCCGGGCGGGTCGAGACCGTCAGTCGTTCCGTCGATACCGTGCTGTGCCTGTTCCCCTTCGAACCCCCTCTCTACGCGCGGCAGGCGGTGTCGGCGGTGTTCGTCGGCCACCCGCTGGCCGAGGAAATCGTGCCAGACCCGGATCCGGGCGCGGCGCGCGCCGCACTCGATCTTCCGGCCGGGGGGCAGGTGCTGGCCCTGTTGCCCGGCAGCCGGGCCGGGGAGGTGGCCGCGATGGCGGATACCTTCCTGCGCGCGGCGCGGTTGCTGGCCGGGCGCATCGAGGGCCTGAGCGTGGTCATCCCCGTCGCCGGTCCCGCCTGCCGCGCGGCGCTCGACCCGGCCCTGGAGAACTGCGGCGACCTGTCGCTGACGTTGGTGGAGGGGCGTTCGCGGGAAGCGATGGCGGCGGCGGACGCCGTGCTGGCCGCCTCCGGTACCGCGACCCTGGAGGCGGCCCTGTTGCGGCGCCCCCTGGTGGTGGCTTACCGTATGGGGGCATTGAGCTGGTGGGTGCTGTCGCGCCTGGTGCACACACCCTACGTGGCGTTGCCCAATATCATCGCGGAGCGCCAGGTGGCACCGGAGCTGCTGCAGGATGCGGCCACGCCGGAAGCCCTGGCGCACGCGCTGGAGCCGCTGCTCGCGGACGCGGACGCCCGGGCGCGGGCCCGCGAAGACCTGGCGGGCACGGGGACACGGCTGCGCGGCGACTTCGGCGCGGCGACGGCGGAGGCCCTGGTGGGCCTGGCGGCTCGCGGGACCGTGGGGGACTGATGGACCTGTTCGAGATCGATTGCGAGGGGCCCGGACTGGCCGGCGTGGACGAGGTCGGGCGCGGCCCCCTGGCGGGGGACGTGGTCGCCGCCGCCGTGATACTTGACCCCGCCCTGCCCATCCCGGGCCTGCGGGATTCCAAGAAACTGCCGCCGCAGCGGCGCGAGGCCCTCGCCGCGGAGATTCGCGACAAGGCCCTGGCCTTCTGCGTCGCCCGGGCGGGGGTGGACGAGATCGACTCGCTCAACATCCTGCAGGCCTCCATGCTGGCCATGCACCGCGCGGTCGACGGCCTGGACCCGCAGCCGGGTTACGTCCTGGTCGACGGCAACCGCCTGCCGCGCTGGCCCTATCCCTCGGAGCCGGTGGTCAGGGGCGACGATCGCGTGCCGGCCATCGCCGCGGCCTCCATCCTGGCCAAGGTGCAGCGCGACAGCGAGCTGGTCGCCCTGGATGCCGAGTACCCGGGCTACGGCTTCGCCCGGCACAAGGGTTACCCCACCCGCGCGCACCTCGAGGCCCTGCGCCGCCTCGGCGTGACCCCGGTGCACCGGCGTTCTTT
>Ga0126341_1000115_pt1 | contig 17279 bp, 20 predicted proteins | sample OrbTmetagenome_FD_97057 | JGI IMG/M metagenome (GOLD analysis project Ga0126341, IMG submission 97057) | Coral microbial communities from Florida Keys, Florida, USA - Orbicella T D metagenome | ecosystem: Host-associated > Invertebrates > Cnidaria > Coral | place: Florida Keys, Florida, USA... | reverse complement strand
TCAAGTCGCATCTGGGCGGCAGCGAGATTGCCGTGACCTATTTCCTGACCGTTTTCTTCGTTGAGCAGGCAGTCTCGGGTATCGAGGATTCCGTTTTTGAGCCGGGCACCTCTATACGCGCCACGATCAGCTCCGAAGAGGGCGTGGCACGGTTCGGGCGCATCCCGGTACCTGCATCCCCCGCACTGCTGTTGGCGGGCCTGGTAGCCTGGAGACTTTCCACCGGAAAACGCCGGCGCTCCGGGTTTGCTAGTCTTCCGCGGTGAGGTAGTGCACGCTGAACAGCTGTTCTTCATCGAACCAGCTCTCCCGCAGGGCAAGACCGGCGCGATTAGCCAGCTCTGAAAAGCTCTCCACGGTGTACTTGTAGGAGTTCTCCGTGTGTATGGATTCGCCTTCCCGGAACGCGATCCGCTCGCCGTCGCAGCGCACCGACTGCTCGACGTCGCTCACCAGGTGCATCTCGACGCGGCGGGCATCGCCGTTGTAAAAAGCCCGGTGGCTGAACATCGTCTCGTCAAACTCCGCATCCAGCTCGGTATTGATCCGCTGCAGCACGTTCAGGTTGAAGCGCGCTGTAACACCTTTGGAATCGTTGTAGGCGTCGTGCAGTCGGTCGCCCGACTTGTGCAGGTCCACGCCGATCAGCAGGCCGCCGTCGGTGTCGATCAGCCGGCGAATGCGCCGCAGGAAACTCTCGGCGTCTGCCGGTTCCAGGTTGCCGATGGTGGAGCCCGGGTAAAACACCACACGTCGGCCTGCGGGCAGGGCGTCGATGAAGGTCCAGTCGCCGTTGAAATCCGCGCAGACAGCCTGGATGTGCAACCAGGGATATTCGACGCCGAGCTGGGCGGCAGACTCGAACAGGAATTCCGCGGAAATATCCACCGGGACGTAGGCGGCGGGCCGAAGCGTGTCGAGAAACAGCCGTACCTTCTCACTGCTGCCGCTGCCCGGCTCGATCAGGACGCAGTCCCGGCCGCAGCACCGGGCGATGGCTTCCCGGTGAGTGGAGAGGATGTCCACCTCGGTGCGTGTCGGGTAATACTCCGGCAGGCGGGTGATTTCCTCGAACAGCGCAGAGCCCGCCTCGTCGTAGAACCACTTCGGGTCGATACTCTTGGGTGAAGCCAGCAATCCCTCGAGCAGTTCGTCGCGGCTGTCTACCGCCCGGGGCTGTTGGTCGAGGTAGGTTACGTTCGGCAGTGCGCGCGTCGCCTGCTCCATGCGGGTTACTCCTTTTCTAGTCGTCAGCCGCCGTCGAGCGGGCCAGGCGAATGCCGCTGAACTGCCAGCGATCCGGCGGGTAGAAGAAATTGCGGTAACTGGGACGCAGGTGTGCCGCGAGTGACACGCACGAGCCGCCGCGCAGGACCCACTGGTTGCTCATGAATTTGCCGTTGTACTCGCCGATGGCGCCCTCGGGGGCCCGGTAGCCGGGGTACGGGGAGTAGGCGCTCCGGGTCCACTGCCAGCAATCACCGTACAACTGCAGCGAGCCGTCGGTCGCCGGGGAGGGGTGGTAGCGGCCTGCCTCGACACCGCCTGCCGGTGCGTCCCGTCCGGCGGCAGCCACCTCCCACTCCTGTTCCGTCGGCAGCCGGGCACCGGCCCACCGCGCGTAGGCATCCGCCTCGTAACCGCTGACATGGCAAACGGGACCGGCCTCGTCCCTCGCCTGCAACCCGTGCAGGGTGTACTCCAGGGCTTTCCCGTCCCTGTCCCGCCAGTAGAGCGGAGCCTGCCATCCCCCGCCGCTGACACAGTCCCAGCCATCCGACAGCCACAGTTCAGGTCGCCGGTAGCCGCCGTCGGCAATGAAGGCGGCGTACTCGCCGTTGGTCACCAGCCGGTCGGCCAGCTCGAACGGCTCGATATACACCCGGTGGCGCGGCAACTCGTTGTCGAAACAGAAGCCGTCACCCGTGTGGCCGACCTCGACCAGCCCACCGTCGAAGCCAAGCCACCTGGGCGCCGCCCCTGCAGTGGAGGCGGGCAGGTCGCACTCGACGTAGCCGGGCGCCAGGGGATTGACCGCCAGCGAGTACTTCAGGTCCGTGAAAAACAGTTCCTGGTGCTGTTGTTCGTGTTCCAGCCCGAGCACCACCCGCTCACGGATGTCGTCGGCGAGCTCGTGATCCGTTCGGCCCAGCAGTTCCTCCATGGCGCCGTCGACATGGGCGCGGTACTCCCTGACCTCGTCGATGGTGGGGCGGCTCAGCAGTCCCCGTTGCGGCCTGGGAAATTGCTCGCCAATACCGTTGTAGTACGAGTTGAACAGGACTTCGTAGCGTTCCTCGGGACTGCGATAACTGTCGTGGTACGGTTTCAGCAGGAAGGTCTCGAAAAACCACGTGGTGTGTGCCAGGTGCCACTTCGGCGGGCTGGTAAAGGGCGCCGCCTGCAAACCGTAGTCCTCGGTCTTGAGTGGCTCGCAATAGGCCAGGGAATCCGCGCGAGTCGCGCGGTAGCGCTGCAGCAACACGTCACTCACAGTCCGCCTCCGTACAGGCGCCGCCGACCCACGACCTGCCGTCGCGCAACGCACCCCGGAGCAGCCCGCCTCGGGGCGAACATTGCACCGCGGTAAGACGGGTTAATCCCTCCCGCAGCCGCCAGTACTCGTTCATGACGCGCATGGCCGAACCGGTGGCGGTGTCCTCCGGTGTCCCGTACTGTGGTGCGAAATAGCGGTAGTGTATGTCCTCGCCGCTGCGTGCGGACGCCGGATCGACCCGACAGGTCACCACCAGTGCCCGCTCCGTGTGCGCGCCCAGCGCGACGCCGGGTGGGGAAACACGCGTCAGGTCGTGGCCCCGTTCCAGCTCTGCGACCAGGTAATCGCGCGGGCCGCCGGCCCTGGCGCACGCGACCGGCGCGACACCCAGCAGTGGTTGCAGCCATTGCGGCGGCTCGCAGGCTTGCACCGCAATGGCGGGAAACCCGAGCCAGGTGTCGGGTGGGCGGTGTTCACAGCGGACGATCATATCGCCGCAGACCAGTTCTCCCGGGGTTCCCCAGTGCGCATTCCACAGGGCGGCGCAAACCAGCATCCCGTGTCCGCAAATCGCGATACGTGACCCGTCCGCACTCCAGCAGTTCACCGCGGCCCGGCGCTCGTCGAGGGGCCAGGTGGCGCAGACCGTGCTGCCCAGGGCGGGTACAGCGTCCGGCGCCCGGTCGTGCAGTTGCACGCGGCAGGGATTGCCCGCGAGGTGCATAGCGGTGCCATGGATGGGCTCGCCGCAGAAGGCGCGCATCTGCCGGCTTGTGGATGAGGAGGGAATAGACCTGTCCGCCGTTGATCACGATGGTATTTACTACGATGGAATCAGCCTAGCAGATTTTCAAAGCGCCGAAATGACAGATTTTCAAGGGCTACCTCAGGGAGGTGCGTCCAGTCTCGCCTTCTCCAGCGCCTTGCCCCGGTGTGCCTGTTGAATCGCATACTGGCGGATCGCCTCGCTCTGCTCGGCCGTGATGTTCCCCGCGAAGGAAGCCATGCCCCTGTCTGCCAGGCTGCCCCCCAGCACGACCTCGTTCCAGCCCTCGGCGTCCCAGAGGTAGGCGGAGCCGCGCAGGTCGGGAATCAACAGGCCGGATACCGCGTTGAGGCCGTGGCAGCCCATGCACACGTCCTGGTAGGTGCCGTAGCCGAGGTGCAGGGTGTCCTCTTCAGCCTCAAGGGGCGGCGGGTTGAACGCGACGGTCGGGCGCCAGTCGGGCTCGGGTAGAGTGCCCTGCGCACCGAGTTTGAAGGTCAGTACCCGGCTCACGTTGGGCATGCTCTCAGCCTGTACAAATTCGCCGAAGACCAGGGCAAAGGCGCCGCCCCAGCCGACTGCCACGGACACGTACTGCTCGCCGTCCAGCTCGTAGGTGATCGGGGCGGCGACCACGCCGGTCTGTGTGGGATAGGACCACAACGCCTCCCCGGTATCGGCCCGGTAGGCGACCAGCTTGCCGTCGGCGGTGCCCTGGAACACCAGGTTCCCCGCCGTGCTCAGCATGCCCCCGTTCCACGGTCCCCTGTGCTCCACGCGCCACGCTTCTTCCTGCGTCGCAGGGTCCCAGGCCAGCAGTCGACCCCTGATAAGGGCGCGCATCGCGTCGCGCTCCGACTGGGCGTCGGGCAGGCTGCCGATAATGCCGTCGGCCCCGGTGTTGGCCACGCCGGGGTTGTAGCGGAACGCTTCCGGCTGCCCGTAGTTTGCAGGGAAGTCCAGCACCGGGATGTAAACCAGTCCCGTATCGGGGCTGTAGGACATGGGGTGCCAGTTGTGGCCGCCCAGGTAGGAGGGGTAGGTCAGGTAGGGCGTCTCGCGATAGCGCGCCCCCGGAACCTCTACAGGCCTTCCCGTCGCCATGTCGACGCCGGTGGCCCAGTTGATCTCGATGTAGTTTTGCGCTGACAACAAGTCACCGGTGGCGCGGTCGATCACGTAGAAGAAGCCGTTCTTCGGGGCCTGCATCAGCACTTTGCGAAGCTCTCCCTCGAGTTCGATATCGGCCAGGATGATGTGCTGGGTGGCGGTGTAGTCCCAGGTCTCACCGGGCGTGGTCTGGTAGTGCCACACGTACTTGCCGGTGTCGGGTCGCACAGCGACGATGGAGGAGAGAAACAGGTTGTCGCCGCCTCCGGGGGAGCGTATCTCCTGGTTCCAGGGCGTACCGTTGCCCACGCCGAAATAGAGCAGGTCCAGTTCCGGGTCGTAGGCCATGGAATCCCACACGGTACCGCCGCCACCGCCCAGCTCCCACCACTTGCCGTTCCAGGTCTCGGCGGCCATCTTCATGGCGGCGTTCTCGAAGCCGAGTTCCGGATTGCCGGGCACCGTGTAGAAGCGCCACGCGAGGGAGCCGTCGGCCGTGTTGTAGGCGCTGATATAACCGCGCACGCCGAACTCCGCGCCGCCGTTACCGATCAGCACCTTGTCCTTCACGACCCGCGGCGCCCCGGTGATGGTGTAGGGCAGTGTCGCGTCCAGGGTTGCGACCTCCCAGTTGACCGCGCCGGTTTTCGCATCGAGTGCGACCAGGCGTCCGTCCAGCACGCCCACGAACACCTGCCCGCGCCACACCGCCACGCCGCGGTTCACCACGTCACAGCAGGCGTGCTTGGCCTTTTCTTTCGCCACGCCGGGGTCGTAGGACCACAGGGGTTCCCCGGAGCGGGCGTCGAGCGCGTGTACGATGCTCCAGGCCGACGTGGTGTACATCACGCCGTCCACCACCAGGGAGGTCGCTTCCACGCCCCGCCGGGTGCCGAGGTCGAAAGACCAGGCGAGGCCGAGTTCATCGACGTTGTCGATGTCGATGTCGGCGAGGGGGCTGTAGCGCTGCTCGTCGTAGGTGCGGCCGTGACTCATCCACTGGCCGGGCTCCCCATCGGCGTTGAGCAGCCGTCCGCTGTCGACCTGGGCCGCGCCCGGGGCGGGGCCTGTGCCCGCCTGGCTACAGGCGAACAGTGTCAGGGTCAGGAGAAGGGCGGCGAGCGGTGCGCGTCGGTACATGGCGGCTTCCTCGGGTGGATTCTTATTCCCGTCCCGGGGCAGCATAGCCGCTTTGGATGCGAGGGGGAATGGTGCGCCCGGGCGCTACGGGTCGTTGCTACAGGACCAGCTCCGCCATGTCCCGCAGCAGCGGGATATCGCCGTGCACCAGCAGCGAAGTGACCGGGGAGTTCTCCCAGTCCACAAGTTTTTCCCGGATGCGGTCCTTCGGGCCGCACAGGGATATCTCGTCGGCGAACTGGTCCGGCACTGCCTCGATGGCGCGGTCGCGCTGGCCCGCGAGGAACAGGCGCTGCACCTCGTCGGCCTCGTCGGGGAAGCCCATGCGCGCCATCAGTTCCTTGTGGAAGTTGCGCTTGGCCGAACCCATGCCGCCGATGTAAAAGCCCAGCATGGCCTTCACCGGGTATAGCGCTTCCTCCATGTTGTCGTTGATGCTGACGGAGACTGTGGGGCAGATTTCGAAGCCGTCCTTTGCGCCCGAGATCTGGTCCGCGTAGACATCCTGGCGGTAGGGCGAGTAGTACAGGGGCAGCCAGCCGTCCGCAATTTCCGCGGTCTGCGTCACGTTTTTCGGCCCCTCGGCGCCAATAAAAATGGGGACGTCTGCGCGCAGCGGGTGCGTGATGGGCTTCAGCGGCTTGCCCATGCCCCAGGCGCCCGGCCCGTTGTAGGGCAGGGGATAGGCCTCGCTGTCGCTGGTCACGGGCTCGCGCCGGGCCAGCACCTTGCGGATGATCTCCACGTAGTCGCGTGTCCGGGTCACGGGCTTGGTATAGGGCTGTCCGTACCAGCCCTCCACCACCTGCGGGCCGGAGACTCCGAGACCCAGGATCATGCGCCCGCCGGACAGGTGATCGAGGGCGAGCGTCGCCATGGCACAGGCGGTGGGTGTGCGGGCGGACAATTGCGCCACGGCGGTCCCGAGGCGAATTTTTTCCGTGTGCGCGCCGATCCAGGCCAGCGGCGTGAATACGTCGTTGCCCCAGGACTCGGCACACCAGACGGAGGTATAGCCGAGGCGCTCGGCCTCCTTGGCCGCCTCCACGTGACTGTTCCCCGGCGGCAGGGCACCCCAGTAACCCAGTTGCAGTCCCAATTGTAAATTTGCCATGGCTGGTCTCCTGTCGGTGAGGGGCTAACGTTTGAGGGGCTAACGTTTGAAGGGCTAAGGTTAAGGCATCGCCGTCGCCACAGGAAGGCGAACGGGGCCAATTTTACTTGCCTTGCCGCTCAATTGAACTGTCAATCGCGCGCCGCATTGGCTAGACTTTGCCGTCTCCTGCAACAGAGTGGCTGACCCCTGTATGAGCCGATTGACCCACCTGGATGACACAGGTGCCGCGCGCATGGTCGACGTCGGCGACAAGGCCGTAACCGAGCGCGTGGCCATCGCCATCGCCACGGTGTCCATGGCCGACGAAACGCTTGCGCTGCTAACCGAGGGCGGCCACAAAAAGGGCGACGTACTCGCCGTCGCGCGTGTCGCCGGTATCCAGGCGGCCAAGAAATGTTCGGACCTGATTCCCCTGTGCCATCCGCTCATGTTGAGCTCGATCGAGGTTGACTTTGCCCTCGACCGCGAGGCCGCAGAAGTGCGCATCGAGGTCACCTGCAAACTGTCGGGCAAGACCGGGGTGGAAATGGAGGCCCTGACGGGCGCCGCCGTCGCTGCACTGACAATCTACGACATGTGCAAGGCCGTCGACCGCGGCATGCGCATCTCCGAGGTCGCCCTGTTGCACAAGGAGGGGGGCAAGTCCGGTACCTGGTCGCGGGAGGGAACCTGATGATCCGGGTGCTGTTTTTCGCCCGTGTGCGCGAGGCCCTCGGCACCGATGAGCTGGAGGTCGAGTATCCCGCGAACGGCTGGGACCTCGATGGGCTGCAGGCATCCCTGTCCGCAAGGGGCGGGGAGGGATGGCGAGAGGTGCTGGGCGAGGACAACATGATCCGCGCGGTGAATCGCTCGGTGGTGGAGGGCAACGTCTCGCTCGCCGACGGCGATGAAGTGGCCTTTTACCCCCCCGTCACGGGTGGTTGAATGTCTGTGCACTGCGCCATTGCCGTCAGTGTACAGACCGCCGATTTCGACGTGGCGGACCTGCAGGCGGAGCTGCTGGGCGGAACGAGCGAGGAGGGCGCGGTGGCTACCTTTACCGGCTACGTCCGCGATGCCAACGAGGGGCGCGAGATCCGGCACATGGAGCTGGAACACTACCCCGGCATGACCGAGTCCAGCATCGAGTCGATACTGGAGGACGCCGCCAGCCGCTGGTCCCTGCTGGGCGCCGCCGTCGTGCACCGGGTCGGGACGCTCTACCCCGGCGACCGGATCGTCTGGGTGGGCGTATCGGCAGCGCACCGCGGCGATGCTTTCAGCGCCTGCGAATTTGTCATGGACTACCTCAAGACCCGGGCCCCTTTCTGGAAGAAAGAACACGGCCCCGGCGGCTCGAGCTGGGTCGAGGCGCGGCGTGAAGACGACCGGCGGGCCGGTCGCTGGGACAGTGACGAATAGCCGAAATAGGGGATGCCCCGGGCCCGCGGCTGGGTTCCAATACCGACCGCGGGACGGCACCGCGGCCACAGGAGACAATAATGAGCTTTGAAGGGCGGGAACTGCGCAACGCACTGGGGCGCTTTGCCACTGGCGTGTGCCTGATTACCACGGTGTCGGAGGACCGGCCCCTGGCCCTGACCGCCAATTCCTTCTCCTCGGTCTCCCTCGACCCGCCACTGGTCCTGTGGAGCCTGCAGAACAACTCGGATGTCTACGACGTGTTTGCCGGTCCGACGCACTTCGCTGTCAACGTACTGGCCAGGGAGCAGGAATCCATGTCCAACCAGTACGCGAAAAAGGGCAGTCACACTATCGATGCCGCACACTTCCGTCCAGGGCGCTACGGCGCTCCCATCATCCGCGACGCCCTGGTGTCCTTCGAATGCGAGCTGGAGGCCACTCACCCCGGTGGAGACCATCTCATCATCGTCGGCCGGGTACTGGATATGATACAGCGGCCCACCGGCGACCCTCTCCTGTTCTATTGCGGCGGCTACCGGGAACTGCACTGATCGCCCCGCTGCGCGGCGTTGCCCGGCCAGCTGTTCCATTGCCTGCGCGAGGGCTTATACTGGTCAGCTTGTATCCATCGTGGTAGCTCCGATGAAATTTTGTACCAAGTGCGGCAGCCGGATTGTCCTGCGCATACCGGAGGGTGACGACCGGGAGCGTCACGTCTGCACCAAATGCGGAACCATCCACTACAGCAACCCGCGCGTCATTGTCGGCTGCCTGCCCGTGCACGAGGGCAGGGTGCTGCTGTGCAAACGCGCCATCGAACCGCGCAAGAACTACTGGACGCTTCCCGCCGGCTTCATGGAGAACAAGGAAACCACTGTCCAGGGCGCCGCCCGCGAAACCTGGGAGGAGGCGCGCGCGAGGGTCAGTAATCTGGACCTCTACCGCGTCTTTGACGTGCCGCACATCAGCCAGGTCTACATGTTTTACCGCTGCGACGTCGACGACGGCGAGTACGGTGTAGGCCCCGAGAGCCTGGAGAGCAACCTCTACCTCGAGGGCGAGATCCCCTGGGACAATATCGCGTTTCCCGTGGTTTACGAAACGCTGCGAGAGTACTTCTCCGATGCGCCCTCGGGGCATTTTCCGGTGCGTGTATCCACGATCGACCTTTCATCCCGGCGCAAGAGCTAGTACCCGCGGCGCCGAGCCGGCAACACTGACGAGGACCCAACCCCATGGCATTTCCGAAAGTAGGCAACATGGCCCCGGCGTTTACGCTGCTGGACCAGGACGGCAACAAGGTCAGCCTGAAAGACTTCCGCGGCAAGAAGAACGTGGCGCTCTACTTCTACCCCAAGGCGATGACCCCCGGCTGCACGGTGCAGGCCTGTGGCATCAGGGACAGCAAGAAGGCCCTTGCGAAGCTCGATACCGTGGTGCTGGGTGTCAGCCCTGACCCCGTGACGCGCCTCGGCAGGTTCATCGAGAAGCAGGACCTCAACTTCACGCTGCTGTCCGACGAGGATCACGCGGTGACGGAAAAGTACGGCGCCTGGGGGTTGAAGAAGTTCATGGGGCGCGAATTCATGGGTGTGCTGCGCACGACCTTTATTATCGGTAAGGACGGGCGGCTCAAGCACGTGATGGACAAGGTCAAGACCAAGTCGCACCACGACGACGTGATGACCCTGGTCAAGGAACTGGGCCTGTAGATGCTGGAGTACCCCTTCGCCAAAGCGCCCGAACCGGGAGACACCATCGAGGTCGCGCCCGGTGTCCTGTGGCTCAGCATGCCCTTACCCATGGAGCTGGACCATATCAACCTGTACATGCTGGACGACGGCGACGGCTGGTGGGTGATCGACACGGGCATCGCCCTCGACCCCACCACGGAACTGTGGGAGAGAGTGTTTGAGCGACACTGCCAGGACAAGCCGGTCAAGGCCGTGCTCTCGACCCACTATCACCCGGACCACACCGGGATGGCGGGCTGGTTGTGCGAGCGCTGGCGCGCGCCGTTTTACATGACCCAGGGCGAGTACTTTACCGGCCTTGCATTCAGCCGCACGACGAAGGAGCACTACAGCTGGAGCGTGCAGCAGAACATGCAGCGGGTCGGTTTCTCCAGCGCGCAGCAGGACCACGCCAGGGAAAATTTCGGCGGCTTCGGCCCGATTATCACCCCCATGCCGACCACCTACCGCCGCCTGGTGGACGGCGCCACGTTGACGATCGGCGGCAGGCGCTGGCAGGTTGTGGTGGGCAGCGGCCACTCGCCCGAGCACGCCTGCCTGTACTGCAGCGAGCTGAATGTCCTGCTGTCGGGGGACCAGGTGATACCGCGTATCACCTCGAACATCAGCGTGTCCGGTTCCGAGCCAGAGGCCAACCCCCTGCGGGACTGGTTTCACTCCCTGGAGCGTTTCCTTGAGACCCTGCCGGCGGACACCCTGGTGTTGCCGGCACACAACACGCCGTTCTACGGTCTCCACGAGCGCCTGCGCTTTCTCATCGATCACCACGAGGACCACCTGCTCGCGCTGGAGGAGGCCTGCGTGGAGGAGCCGCGCTCGGCGATGGAACTGCTGCCGGTCCTGTTCAGTCGTGCGCTGGAGGGGCCCAATCTCGGCCTGGCGGTGGGTGAGTGCCTGGCCCACCTGAACTTCCTCTGCCAGCGCGGCAGGGTGGCGCGCACCCTGGACGCCACGGGGTGTTACCGGTACCGCTCCATCGACGACACCCTGCCGCTGCGCCAGCGCAAGCGCCACCACGATGCGGTGGACGAACAGCCCATGCAGGTATAGGCATTATAAATCAATGGTTTATAGAATATTATTTATGTTAGACATAGCTTTAATTAGAGGTCACGACAGGCGAGGTGTGCCGCTGTGACCATGCCCTCCGGTATCGGCGTCATCGATCTCATGCTCGGCATCCCCGGCGAGGACAGCAGCCACTTCTACGAGTGGATCAAGCCCATGCTCATGGATCGCGAGAGCCACGAGATGTTCAGCATGCCGGCCCAGTACATGTTCCGCGACCTCCCGGACACGGGCTCCCAGGACGATTACATCGCCTACACCATCGCGCAGATGGACAGGCACGGTATCGAGCGCGCGATGATTTCCGTCGGCTTCAATCAGCTGCAGGAGGAAGCACTGAAGCGCCACCCCGACCGCTTCTTTGCCTCCTACGAGGCGAATCCCAACCGCGGGATGGATGAGGTCCGGCGCATCGTGACCCTGAAGGAGGAGTTCGACATCAAGGCGGTTACGGCGTCCCCGGCGATGATCTGTCCGCCAGTGCCCGTCAATGACAAGAAGTGGTATCCCATCTACGCCAAGCTGGTGGAGCTGGATATCCCGTTCTGTCCCTGTATGGGCGTGCCCGGGCCGCGGGTGCCGATGGGGCCGCAGAAGATGGAGCTGTTGGACGAGGTGCTGTGGTTTTTCCCCGAGCTGCGCGTGGTCACGCGGCACGGCTGCGAGCCCTGGACGGAGCTCGCGTGGAAGATGATGCTCAAGTACCCGAACCTGCATTATTCCACCAGTGCCTTCGCGCCGAAGTATTACCCGCCAGACATCATCGAGTTCGCCAATACCCGCGGCGCCGACCAGGTGCTCTACGCGGGTTATTTCCCGATGGGTCTTTCGCTGGACCGCATCTTCCGCGAATTGCCCGACGTTCCGCTGCGCGAGGAGGTGTGGCCGAAGTTTCTTCGCGAGAACGCGATCCGCGTTTTTAAACTGGACGAGTAATCTTATGGACTACATCACTATCGCAGAAGCCATCGATACCCCCGGCCTGCGTCTCGTGCTGACCGCGCACGTCCCGGGGCCCTGGGGGGAATCGGCCAAGGCCATCCTCGCCTATAAAGGGCTGGAGTACACCCCGGTGTACCAGGAGGGCGGTGGGGAAAACGCCGAGTTGATGGCCTGGACGGGGCAGAATTCGGCGCCGGTGGCGGTCTACGAAAATCTACCGCCGGTGTGCCACTGGCTCGACCTGCTGATGCTCGCCGAGCGACTCGCGCCGGAGAAGCCGTTGCTGCCCTCCTCACCGGGAGAGCGTGCGCGGGTGCTGGGGCTGTCGGCGCTGCTTGCGGGTGTTGACGGTTTCGCCTGGAACCGGCGCCTGCAGATGTTTGCCCCGCTGATGCAACTGGACGATCCGCCGGAGATGATGCTGCGCATGATGGGCAAGTATGGCTGGTCCGAGGAGGCCCTGGCCGCCGCCACCGGGAAGCTGCAGAGCATCGCGGGGGAACTGGACCGCCAACTCGCGGCCCAGCAGGCTCAGGGCGCGGACTACCTGGTGGGCGAGCAGGTCACCGCGGTGGATTTCTACTGGGCCAACTTCGCGGGGATGGTAAAGCCCCTGGGGCCGGAGGATAATCCAATGCCCGATTTCATGCGCGCGACCTACGAGACCGTGGACGAAGCCACCGCCGCCTGCCTGACCGCTCGTCTCGAAGCCCACCGCGACATGATGTACGAGCGGCACATCGCACTGCCGCTGGATTATTAATCACGTCCTTGACAATGCTTTCAACAGGAGGCCCCACCGTGCTGTCCCAACAGGAAATCTCCGACCGTCTGGAAATCCAGGATCTCGTATTCCATTACGCCGACCTCATCGACAGCAAGCAGATCAGTCGCCTGCGCGAGGAGGTATTCACCGAGGACGTATTCGTCGATTACGGTGTCATGGGCGGCAGCGTGGGCGACCTCGACACGACCATCGAGTTTCTTGAGTCCGCGCTCACTGACGAGCTTTTCCCCCATTCCCAGCACCTCAATGCCAACGTGCAGGTCAAGGTCGACGGGGATACCGCCACGGGAAGGATCATGTGTTTCAATCCGATGCAGATGAACCTGCCCGACGGCGGCTCCCAGGTCTACTTACTCGGGCTGTGGTACGTGGACGAGTACCGGCGCACCGACAAGGGCTGGCGCATCAGTCGCCGCGCCGAGGAGAAGAGCTGGGTGTTTAATACCCCCGATTTTATGGACCTGTGACCGGCGGGGCTCGCGGTTGCATCACACTGCTGCTCGCGCTGCTCACCGCGGCGCAGTACAGCTACGGGCAGGACCTGGAACCGCGCAGCTACACCAACGTTCCCACGGGGCAGAATTACCTGGTGTTGGGCTACGCCTACTCAGAGGGCGAGCTGTCGCCGACACCCAGTTCGCCCTTGCAGGACGCGGAGCTGGAGATCGACACCCAGGCGTTGGGGTATTCCCGTACCTTCGCCCTGGCCGGCGACGCCGCGAAATTTGACCTGGTTTCTACGCGTATCTGCTTCGATGGTTCCGCAACCTTCGAGGGGCAGTTCGTTGAAGGGCAGCGCTGTGAGTACGGCGATCCGCACGCGAAGCTGACCTGGAACTTCTACGGGGCGCCGGCCCTGTCGATAGAAAACTTCTCGCGCTGGGAGCCGGGCCTCGTCGCTGCCGATCAACGCGCGACACAGCGTAAAGCTCAACGTCTCCACCGGCCTGATTACCCGAGTGGGAGGTGATTTCGATACGTACGGGGCGGCCTGGTTGTACCGGTGGTAAAAGAAGAGCCGCTCAACCTCGGGCGGGCTCGACCCAGGATTCCGGCAGGTAATCGAGCTCCAGCTTGTGCACCGCGCTGCGCAGGCAGTCCTCGAGATGGGACAACTCCTCCTCGCCGATCCTGGCGCGGTAGTGCGCCATGACCTCGTCGACAACCTCCATGCAGTCCATGGCGAGCTGTATACCGCGCTCGGTGAGGCGGATCTCCTTGGCGCGCTTGTCCCCGCTGTCGATATCGCGGGAGATGTAGCCCATGCGCTCCAGTTCCTTGAGCATCTTGCCCATGGCCTGCTGGGTAACCTGGGCGCGCTCGGCGAGTTCGGTCACGCGCACCGCGCCCATGCCCAGGTTGGCGAAAACCGCGCTGTGGGAGGACCTGATATCGGAATAACCCCGGGAGGCGAGGGCGCCGAAAATCCGGCGTTCAAAATCCCTGGAGAATTCCCGCAGTAATCGTGAGAGATTATTGGACAGCCGATAGGCGATGTCCTGATTCCTTTCAGCTGTTGTTTTTATCACGCGAAACTCCGCTGAGTCGGCAAAATTAGCTGATTGCACCATTGTAACGCCCTCACTACGCCTGTCACGCCCAATTAGTTCAACATTTAGTGCGCTTGATCACACTCCTGGCATTCCGCTACACTCCCGCGCTTTTCGAGGGCCGGAGGGGCCGTGGCCAGAATTGTGACCTGCAACACAAACGGGATCCGCGCAGCGGCCCGCAAGGGGTTCTTCGACTGGCTGCCCGGCACGGACGCGGACGTCGTGTGCATCCAGGAGACCAAGGCCCAGGTGGAGCAGCTGTCGGACCCGGTGTTCACACCACCGGGCTACCATTGCTACTACAACGACGCCCAGAAGAAGGGCTACAGCGGCACCGCCCTGTACAGCCGGGTGAAGCCCCTGAAAGTGACGACCCGTCTGGGCTGGGATCCCGCCGATTCGGAGGGGCGCTACCTGCAGGCCGACTACAAGGGGCTCAGCGTCATTTCCCTGTACATGCCCTCGGGCTCGAGCAGCGACGAGGCCCAGGTCAAAAAGTACCGCTTCATGGACGCGTTCATGGTGCACTTGAGAGCCCTGCGCCGCAAGCGCAGGGAGTTCATCGTCTGTGCCGACTGGAACATCTGTCACAAGGAGATCGACCTGAAAAACTGGCGCAGCAACCAGAAGAACTCCGGTTTCCTCCCGGATGAGCGCGCCTGGCTGGACGAGCTGTTCGACGAGGTGGGCTACATCGACTCCTTCCGCCTCGTCAATGCCGAGCCCGACCAGTACACCTGGTGGTCGAACCGCGGCCAGGCCTGGGCGAAGAACGTGGGCTGGCGCCTGGACTACCAGGTGATTACACCGAAGCTGGCCGAAGCCGTGCGCGCCGCGTCCATCTACAAGGACGAACGCTTCTCGGACCACGCGCCGCAGATCATGGATTACGAGCTGGACATCGCGGTCTGATCGCGGCGGCGCGATTGCGGACGCCGATTGCGGGGCACCGGGAAACACTGTACATTACCGGCGTTTTCAACGCGCGGCCGGACCGCGCCCACGCGGGAATCTATCGGGGATTCTATTGATGAGCTTCTTCATACCCAGCGCCCACGCCCAGGCGACCGGACAACCGGCCCAGGGCGGGGAAATGTTCCAGATCCTGTTTCTCGTCGGCCTGTTCGTGCTGTTCTATTTCATCGCCATCCGCCCGCAGCGCAAGCGGCAGAAAGAGCACGCGGAGATGGTCTCCGCCCTGAACAAGGGCGACGAGGTGGTGACCAGCTCGGGCATCCTCGGGAAGGTTACCGGCCTGGATGACAACTACATGACGCTGAACGTGGCGAACAACGTCGAGATGAAATTCCAGCGCGTTCACGTGCACGCCGTCCTGCCCAAGGGCACCCTGAAGTCCATCGGATAGGGCGCGTCGGGATAATGGCGTCGCCGGCGTATCCCCGCAGGACACACCTGGCGCAGACGCCGACCCCACTGCAGTTTCTCGAGCGCGCCTCCGCACGGTGGGGGCGCGGCCACCGTCTGTGGATGAAGCGCGACGATCTCACCGGCTGCGCTCTCAGCGGCAACAAGGTGCGCAAACTCGAGTTCATCACCGCCCACGCCCTCGACAACGGGTATGACACGCTCATCACCTGCGGCGGTCTGCAGAGCAATCACTGCCGTGCCACGGCCCTGGCCGGCGCCCAGCTCGGGCTGGCGGTCCATTTGCTGCTGCGCGGCGATGCCCCCGCAGAGCCCGAAGGCAACCTGTTGCTGGACCATCTCGCGGGCGCCGTGGTCAGCTGTTACCCGAAAGACCAGTACGTGAGGGAGATCGACGCACTGTTCACGCACTGGGCGGAGCACTACGCCGCGGCCGGCGGGCGGGCGCTCGCGGTGCCCACCGGGGGCAGTGACGGCATCGGTGTATGGGGCTACATCGCCGCTTGCGGCGAACTGGTGGGGGATTTCGCCACCGCCGGCATTGACCGCGCGCATATCGTGACGGCGACCGGCTCGGGCGGGACCCAGGCGGGCCTGACCGCCGGGGTGCAGCTTCACGGCCTGCCCGCCACGGTCTGGGGTGTCAATGTCTGCGACGACGAGGCGTATTTCCTGGAGAAAGTGGCGGCGGATGTCGCGGACCTGTGCGCGCGATACCCGCAGGTTCCGCCCATCGAGGTTCAGCCCCGCGTGCTCGACGGTCACGTCGGCCCGGGGTACGCTGTGGCCGAGCCGGAGATATTCGACCTGATCGCGGAGATGGCGCGCCTCGAAGGCGTGGTCCTGGACCCGGTTTACACGGGCAAGGCGTTCGCGGGCATGGTTGCGGAGATCGAGCGGGGCCGCTTCGATGGCTGCGAGGACATCGTCTTCGTCCATACCGGCGGAATATTCGGCGTGTTCCCACAGCGCGCCGGTTTCAGGACCTGAGCCCGGGGCGTCGACAGGGGGAGATCGCATGACAGATTTCATCAACACCGTAAACGGTATCGCCTGGGGTCCGGGCATGCTGTTGCTGTTGTTGGGCACCGGCCTGTACCTCAGTCTCGGCCTGAAATTCATGACCCTCCGCCGCATCGGTACCGCGTTTCGCCACCTCCTCGGCGGCAGGAAGGGGCAGGGCGACGGCGATATCTCGCCCTTCTCCGCGTTGATGACTTCCCTGTCCGCCACCATCGGCACCGGTAACATCGCCGGCGTTGCGACCGCAATCGCCCTCGGCGGCCCCGGGGCCCTGTTCTGGATGTGGATCACCGCGCTGGTAGGCATGGCGACCAAGTACGCCGAGGCGGTCTGCGCGGTGCGCTTTCGGGAACAGGACGAGGAGGGCAATTACAGCGGCGGGCCGATGTACTACATCCGCAACGGCCTGCACAAACGCTGGCACTGGCTGGCGGTGGCTTTCGCCATTTTCGGCGGCCTCGCCGGCTTCGGTCTCGCCAACACGGTGCAGTCCAATTCCGTGTCGCAGGTGCTCGCGGACGGTTTCGGCATCCCGCCGCTGGTTACCGGGGGCGTGCTGATGGTCCTGGTGGCCGCAGTTATCCTCGGCGGTGTGAAGCGCATCGCCGCGGTGGCGAGCTACCTCGTGCCTTTCATGGCGATCGCCTACGTGGTCATGAGCCTCGTGGTCATCCTGGCGAATGTCAGCGCAGTCCCGGCGGCACTAGCCACCATCGTCGAGGCCGCCTT